>OGYL01002048.1_pt1 | contig 14692 bp, 13 predicted proteins | sample 1576541 | NCBI WGS metagenome assembly OGYL01 (sample SAMEA3541551, study PRJEB24748) | human gut metagenome | biome: human gut; feature: human-associated habitat; material: faeces | place: China | collected 2012 | reverse complement strand
AAAATTATGTCAGATAACCGCAAATATTATTACCTCAAACTGAAAGAGAGCTATTTTGACGATGACGCTATCGTGCTGCTGGAAAGTATGCATGCAATCTTCAGTCCCACAAAGGTGGCGGAATTCACCGCAATGGGTCCCGGTGTCATCTGGGATATAGTGATCAGATCGGTGAACTCCGACATAGTCAGCCACCCATGCCCCGTCACCACCTGTCCCTGGATCAGAGGCATGGCTGCATAGCCGCCTCCGAAACTGAACATTCCGATTTGCAGAAAGCTTAAAAATAATTGCACATAGATCATTTTCCGGCCCTCCTTTTGGAAAGGAGGGTCCGGACTGCGCCCAACAGTCCGCAGACGATCACGATATAGATCACATTGATCTCCAGAACGCAGGCCGCCAGAAAGGCTCCCAACAAAATCCACAGGGATACCGGATCCTTTTCCTTCACGATGGGAGCACCCATGTCATACGTCACGGAAGCGATCACCGCCCCCACTCCGGCCTGCATGCCGGACAGCATCTGTGCCACATAGAAATTACTGCGGAACACATTGTAGCAGACAGATATTGCCGCTATGATCACAAAGGGCGGCAGGATCGTGCCGAGGATTGCCACCAGCGCTCCGGGAATCCCCGACAGTTTATACCCTACCACGATGGCTCCGTTGATTGCAATTGCGCCGGGCGAGGACTGGGCAATAGCCACCAGATCCAGCATTTCCTTCTCCTCGATCCAGTGATATTCATCCACGAATTTCTTCTTCATCAGCGTAACGATGACATAGCCGCCCCCAAAGGTAAAGGCACTCAGATACAGAGTGGACAGAAATATTTTCCACAGTACCTTTCCCCGGTATTCTTTTTCTTCCCTGCTTTTCATGTTATATTGCTCCATTCCTTTTTCCGGTGCCTTCCCGCATCCCGGCAGTTCTGCCTGTCGCTGGCAAAGATGGCTAAACATCTTATTTTTTCCTGGTTCTTTCCATTTCATTTGTTCCGTTTACTGCCTGCTATAGATACGAATCGCTTTTGTCAATTCAACGGCGCTCTGTAATACATCATCGTATTGCACATATAGGTTCCAACCGCCAGGCATGCTGCTATCGTCCCATAGATCCAGATCCGGTATTTCTCACATTCCATATCGTCAGCAGCCGCATAATCCCTTCCTGTCACCAGCAGGATCAGACCGCTGCTTCCCACGCTCATGGCAAGCAGCGGACCATATACCATAGAATGATCGCACCCGGCTGCGATCAGCCCAAGCAACGTTACCGGCAATATCACCCGTTCGCTCTTTCTCAACCTGTTTTTCCCCACCAGGATCCACCAGCCGTACAGACCGACTGCCAGCATAAGCCCCAGACCCAGTCCCGGATGTCCGGTGCGGTAGACAAATGCCCGGAACATATCATTGATATAATACCTCTCCCGCAGCATTTCAAAATCCGTTTTCACTGGATCCAGAAAAATTACCGCCATCGACAAAGCCACGCACATAAGGCCTGTCACGGAATAGCCGGCGGTGCCTGCAATCCTCTTCTTTTTCCACTGCTGTCCTGCTTTTAAAGCTGCCCATCCGGCAAACGGAAGCCCCATCAGGAAAAATGCCACAGCAAAGTCCACAAGATCATAACACACATAAAAGCGGATGGGACTGATCATATATAATGCCGTTCCCAGAAGTACCAGCAGACTGCCGTTTTTCTCCGGCACATAGCTTCGCAGGAAAAGCACACAGCCGGTAAAAGTTCCCAGCTGCAAAAGCAGAAGGGGCACGCGATAAAGCAATACCGCCCGGACGGTATCGGCTGCAAACCATAACAGACAGCCCGCAGCCAGGCCTCCCTGCATCGCATAATCTACACTGATGGGAATCAGTACGGTGATCAGAATGAGAAAATATCCTACTCTATACATAGCTTTCATTTGTTTCTGCTCTCTTTCGTCCCTTACTACATCTGTATATAAGATAACCAGCTGAAATCAGCACACTGAAAAGTGTGATTCCTTCTGCTGTTTTAAAGATTGGGAATCCCACATATGCCACGCTGATCGTTCCTTCATATTCCGCCGGGATCCGTAACGTCAGATCCCCATGGGCTCCTCTCTCCTCCGCTATTTCTATCTCGGCTCCCCCGGCATCCACCGCCCGGTATCCCTGATATCCCTGAAGCGGAAGTTCCAATCTGTGCTCCTGTTCCGAAGAATTTTCCACCGTAATGGTAATATTGGTTCCCTGTTTCTCGTAATCATACCATTGCACAGGATCTTCCGCTGCCGGATCATGATAGGAAAATGCCATATCCAGTTCATCCGTTATCAGATATTCCCCTAAGATCAGAGAAATGGTTCCCATATTGGCTGCTGTATACAGCTGCGTCTCGTTGTCTGTAAATACGATCTGGCTCAGCTGGTAACTGCTTCCTGCCAGACTCATAAACAGCAATGCAACGATTCCCAGTTTTCCGTTCCAGGAAGCCGTTTCCAGTATTTTTGCGGAGGCATAAGCCACAAAGGCCGCCCCGAAGGCAACGGAGATTCCCAGCCACCGGAACGGGAACTGCATGGAACTTACCACCATTCCTACCCCCCGTATTTTCTGCACCTGTTCCCAGGGGAAAAAATTCGAATTCAGCAGATTGGTAAATACACATGTCACCGCCAGTACAATGCCTGTCCTGTCCACAACTTCTTTTCTCTTGCATCCGTAAATCAGCCAGAATACTATGAGCAGCAAAACAGCCACCCCAATGGAATACGGCTCCCGTCCATAGATGCCATCCCGGGAAGTAATCTGTTTTCCGTTCTGCCAGATCACCACAGAGGAGGCCAGTTCCATTCCGTGGGACAGATTTTTCCCAATAATCTGCTGAAGCTTATAAGTATCTTTATTCATCATATACAGCATCGGCACATAGAACCAGCAGTTCCACAGCAATACGATTCCCGTTGCCTCCGCCAGCTGTACAAAAGTCCGTTTTCTCAGTACCCGTTTCACAAAGATCACACAGAATACCGCGAGACACAATGCCACCATTTCCGTTGTCAGCAAATGACACTCCAGGATGGCAGACATACCGAATACGATCCACCATTTACACTTTTTGTAGCTCTCCGAAGCAATGTCTTCCGTACATAAGAGATAAAAGCCGCAAAATACCATGGGGACAAAAGTCATGGCCAGATATTCTCCCACGGCTCCCCGGATATAGAAATTGTTAAATCTATAAGGAGCCAGCACATATACCGCTGTTCCCAGAAGTGCCGCATATTCCTTCCGGACACAACGCTGCAGTGCAGCATATGTGATCACGCCGGTTGCCGCCATTACAAGAAACATAAACATCTTATATGCCGTCATGATCGGGAAGCCGATCACTCGGAGTAATGCCGGTATCATCAGAAAGAAATCACAGTAAAACAGGGAGGACGCATATCCATGTCCATCCAGCCAGTAACTGGTGATCCGATAAGGAAATGCTTCCCCGGTCCTCATTGCATTGGCAAGACTTTCTATCCTCAGCAGATGATAAGGAACATCCACATCAAAGATCATGGTATCATTGCAATAAGGAATAAATTGTATCAGAGCCAGTGCACATAATGATACCACTGCCATCTGCCGCTCTGTACTGACCTTTCCTTCCAGACAACGTCTGCGGAAAACAAGCAGCATATCTATTCCAAGGAAAATCATCAGGGCCGTAAAAAGCAGAATCCGCTCTCCGCCACGAGTCTTCCAGACAGAGATCTCCTGTAAATGATCCAGAGACGTTTTTCCGTAATCAATCTTCAGATACACTTCATAGGCCGTATCCGTCAGGAAAAAGTCAAAATCAATAGCATCATTTCCGGGCAGAATCGTTACTGCATTTGCTTTCAGGGAATTGGTATAGCCTCTTCCGTTCTCTACGCAGACTCCCAGTGTCTCTTCCTGTCCGTCCATATTGGTCTGCACATGAACTCTGTATACACCTGCCGGTAAACGCATCGGCTCTGTTTCTATCTGTGTTGCCGAAGGATCCTGAACCGCCTCTGCCATATCTTCTCCGTAATAAATACCCTGTAATTCCTCTTTCCCAAGACACCGGAAAAAAAGAGCCAGCAGTATCAGCATTTCCGCCAAAAGCACTATTTGAAACTTTTTAATCTTCCCGTTCCTCATGATTCCTTTTCCTACTCCGTTTCCAGTCCACTCTGCATCTGAAGCATTTCATAATAATCTACTGTAAAATTATCGACATCCATCACATAAATTCCCGACGCAATAATTGCAGTCACCACAGAAGCCACACAAACCAAATAAAGAAAGCTGTCTTTTTTCTTCTTATTCCTGTCAAGAAGGTATCCCCAGATCAATGCACAGCCGAATATAACCGGTGTCAGAAAAGCCGCCGGAGTCTTCAACGCTCCGGCAACCCGATAGGTAACTCCATTCATAAGCTGTATACGGTCCCAGGGAAATGTCTTTAATGTCATGCATAGTTCCAGGCAGACGGTAACCGCCGCAGCTCCCACCACAGATTTCTCTCCTCCATTCTGGAAGCTGATGTGCCCCAGGAATCATAGCCCCAGAAAAATTCCCATGCCTGCCAACGTAAAGAGTCCGATTCCCAGAGGATATTTATACAGGGCATCTTCTTCCAGTCCCGGAATCTTACTTTTTATCTTCCAGAATTCCGCCAGCAATCCGGAAAGCTGAAGTCCGTTTTTCTGGATCAGGGAGTAATTCTCCGTATTCTGCATTCTGCCCAGCCAGAGGATTCCTCCCGCCGCACAATCCACAACCACTGCAATTCCGGTCTGCAGAAGTGCTTTTCCATTCCGGTTCAGGAAAAATGCCATCACTGCCGTCATAATCACCGTTATCACCGCGATTTCCAGCAGGCCGATATCCAACACTGCCGTCACCAGACCGCCAATTCCTAGAAGCAGGACGGCACGGATTCCCTTTCCGGCTTCTATCCCATAGATTCCATAGAACAACAGCGGCAGCACGGCCATAAAAATCAGTTCTGCCATATCTCTTTCCAGCATATACCGTTCAAACCGGTATACCGACAGTACATACACGGCTGTACTTAACGCGCTTACGGCAGAATCCGCATAAATTCCATAAAAGGTAAAAAAAGTAAATCCCACTGTAACTGCATTGATCACCAACAGGATTCCCGCCGTTCTCCAGTCATTTTCCATCATAAATTCCTTAGAGAAAACAGGGGTCGATACCAACAGCCATATGACAGCTGTATAAAACAATACACGCTTATACTGCTCTTTGCTCTTCCTCAACAAATTCATTGTTCTCTTCCTCTTTTGCTGCAAGTGTCATCGCCTTCTTTGCACTTCCCATATACCCTGACAGTACCGGGAACAGTTCAAAGACGATCAGATAATAACGAATCTCCGATACCGGTCCGCACATACAGGTTCCCACCACCAGAGCCGTCAGGAAAAGTGCCGTACCCACAGCTTTATCCTTCCGCCACCAAGCATAAAACAAGGCAATGAGCATTGTCAGAAACATGGTTCCGGTCACACATAACAGACGGAAAACCGGCCACCGGACATAACTATCCTCACTGATTCCTATATAAAAATAGTAGATTCCCGGCATCCTCGGTCTGGCATATTCCTCATTCCATTCCGTAACCATAAAATAGCGTGACTTCTTATAATCCTGTAATTTTGTCAGCGGATACCAAGCCTGATAGGTATTATCCAGAAAAGACTCTATGTAACACACGGGATACTGCAATCCCTTTTTGATCCAGAATTTAATGGCTTTTCCCTTATCTGCCATGATCACATCCAGATGGCGCCAGAATGCCGTCTTGATAGCATCGGCGATCACCGGATCATACATGGCAAAATCCTCCTTGTTGATGCAGGTATACAGATAATCCAGTTCCTCCTGCGTAAATGCCGCTTCTCCCTTATCCACGTAGACCCGGGCGATCTGCTGGAACGGTACACTGAGCGCCTCGGCGGCACTTCCCGGTGCTGCGTCCACAGCAGCCATCAGACCTTTATTCAGTACAAAAGGTGCCAGGATCATCACGATCCAGAACAGGATCTGCTGTTTTCTCCGGCAGGAGGTGCAAAACACGGCAAAAGCTGCTGCAAAGGGCAGTACGTACACGATATTATTGCGAAGCAGGCAGGCCAGACACAACAGGATCCCGGTTGTGATCCATTGTCTTACGGTGGGGGATTTCTGTGCATTCAGATCCGCATAGATCTGATAGATTTTCAGTACCGCCACCAACAGAAAGGCATAACAGGTGACATCCTTGGTGGTACTCATGGCGAACATCACCACCGGAGGACATAAAATGTAGAAAAGCTCCGACAGTACCGCCAGAATTCTGTTCCCGGTCTTCCGGTACAGGAACACAACAGCATAACTGAAACAGGATGCACAGACCGCCATCTGTACCACATTATATAAAAAGACTCCGAAGGTAAGATCCACGCTCCGCAGATGATATCCGATGGTAATGATCCCACCGCCTACAATCGTATGCAGCAGCGGATGATGTGCTGTGAACGGAACTTCCGGATACATGATCTGGGGCAGTTGGTTCCCGATATCATAATTGTAAAAACCCGGATAGCAGGCAATCAGTAAGAGCAGATAGCAGCCGTACAGGATTCCTCCTGCCAGAAGCCACTGCTGCCAGCTTTTCCATGCAAACTCCGGTTTTTCCTTTCCCCGGCGGCGCTCCAGCCGGGTGTAACTGAAATGCAGCAGCCACGTAAAGAAAGGAAACAGCACCGCAAATGCCAGCAGACAACCAGCGTGAGATAAATGTCCGATCTTTCTCCATATCTGCGCCTGTAATAAAAAAGTATCGTATTTCATACTGCTCTGCCAGCCATACACTGCCAGAAATGCCAGCAGTCCGCCCAGAATGCCCGTAATAATCCATCCTCTGTACTTTCGGTACGCTTCCTTCATAGCCTTTGTTTCCCTTTCTGCAGCCGCATTACACTGCCTTTTTCAATTCTTCTTTTGACTCCTCTTCCATCATCACAAGGGTTCCGATCTTTTCCACGCTTAAGATACTCAGGATTATCTGCGCATACGTAAAAAATACGGCTGGGGTCCTGATCAGGGATACCAGTCCCAGAGACCATTGTCCGATCCTCTGTACATAATCCCAGGGGAAATACCGCAGGGACATGACGGTAAGCAGTCCGGCTGTTCCCAGCCAGATAAAATCCGCCTTCTTCCAGATCTTCTGCCCTTTTACAAAAGTAACATACCATAAAAAAATCTGACAGCCAAACAGCAGGATTCCCATGCCGGGATTGCCGCCCCGGTGAAAATACGTGCTGAACAGGCCGCCGATGCTGTATCCCATATTCATGATGCTCGTATATTCGAAGCCGCTCTCCGCAAAGCTGCCATCAAAAATCCAGTGTTTCCATGCAAGATATGTGGGATAGGCCAGTCCCGTCCCCAGTACCCCGATTACCGGATACTCCCAACATTTCCTGCAGATCCCGGCAATGCAGATCAGGAAAAGTATCGTCAGTCCGGCCACGCCGTCCCACCGGCCGATCACTCCGAGGACCAGTACCGCCACCAGTCCGAAGCCGAATCTCCAGCCTTTTTTCTCCGCATATGTCAGCTGGAGCAGCGCTGTAACAAGTACCGGCAGCAACATCCCGATCCCTATCAGAATCCAGTCTCTCTGTTCCCGGATTGCAGTTATATGCACCGGCAGCAACATATAGACCAGACTTCCTGCCAGCAGGATTCCGGTTCTCACCCACAGGGATCTGTTTTTATAATTTTCGTTTTCCTTAAAAATACTGTGGAACATACATCCCGTCATTCCCAAAGTCACGACCTGACTCAACAGAAGCAACGCTTTCTCCATGGTTTACTCTCCCGTCATAAAAGGTTCTTCGTTATACCAATAGTACACATCTGACTGAAACGTCAGGCTATCCTCAAAATATAACACCTGCAATATCAGCACCAGTGAAACCGTAAATAAAATCCAGGGGGAAATTTTCCGGTCTGCTGTTTTCTTTTTCCCAAGGATCCATCCCACGATCAGCCCAAGAAGCGCATAGGCCAGCACATATATCACCATTTTCCCTGGATTTCCCTGTGTGTACATCCACTTCATGGCCAGAGGGCTCCATACGCCCAGCGCTGTCACAGACAGCGCCAGACGCACGTCCTTTGTCTGTCCGAAAAACACTCCGTAGATCAACAGCGTTGCCGCCCCGGTCAGCAGGACAAACAATACCTTATATGCCGTCATCACCGGGAAGCCGATTCCCCGCACCGCCGCCGGGATCCATAAATAGAGCAGATGCAGGAAGGGGATCGTTCCCCACTCTCCCCGTAACAGTTGTTCTGTCTCCATCAGACACTGTACACTGTCCGTACCGAGGATCAGATAATCCACCATAAGTGGAATACATGCCACCGCCCAGATGGCTGCCAGTGCACATGCGGTCCACTTTTTCCCTGCACTGACTTCACCGGTCATTATTTTTCTGCGAAAGGCCAGCAAACCGTTCAGGATTCCACAGAGCAGTACGGCCATCACAAAAGTCATCCGGCTTCCGGCTGCCGTCCTCTCCACTCTGAGTTCATAGGATACCTCCGCATCCTCCGAAAAAGGAAGGATCGACACATAAGCTCCCTCTACCGGCGCTGTCACATAATAAGTGATCTCCTTATGCTCCGTACCGGCATACAGGGTTGCCCGGCTGCCTCTTATGGCATGAAATGTCATCTGTTCTGCGTTCAAACCAATCTCCATGCCGGCTCCGATCCCGCCGCCTGCGGCATCTGCCTCCACGATAATGCGATAGACTCCCGGACTCAACGGAAACGTGCTGCTGACGAGTTCCCCTGTCTCTTCATCCCGTTGCAGTTCCCGGCTGTTTATTTCTGCCACCTCACCGGATCTGGAAAAGCAAAGCAGCAGCAGAACCAGCAAAAGAATTCCTTCTGCTAAAAAAAGTATCTTTCTTTTCATCTGTATCTCCTTTTCCGGATCAGCCAGACACCCATTCCCACAATGGTAAACAGCGTAAGCACTTCTGCTGTTCTCCAATACCAGGGTTCTACGAACCGTACTGTGATCTGTCCCATATAATCTCCCGGCACACATACCTGCAACAGATGCCTGCCGTCATCTGCGATTTCCAATCTCTCTCCGGATTCTCCAATTGCTTCATATCCCTTATACAGAAGCACCGGTAATGTAATACGCTCCTGTTCCTCGCCGGCATTTTGACAATAGAAGGTGGTATTTAATCCTCTCTTTGCATAATCCGTGATCTGAATCTTCTCTCCTGCCTCCGGTTCTGCAAAAGATAATTTTCCACTGTCTGTTCCGTAGATCAAATATTCCTCACCTGAAATATATCCGAATCCCATACTTTCTTCATTATACAAATAATAATCCACCTCCTGATCTTCCGAATCCATCAGGTATAGATAAGAAGTAGACAATGCCACCACGATGGTGATCAGACTCATTCGGTAAAGTGTCAGCCGGTTCCGTTGAAAATACTTCAGTACATATCCGGCAACGGCAGCAAGAAACACTGTTCCCCATCCCAGAAACCGGTTTGGAAACTGTAGACTGCTTACCAGTGTCGCTGCAATGCCGGAAGTATTCTGTATACGATCCCACGGGAAGTAATTAGTAGACATCCATAATGCGAGACATCCCAGGCCTGCCGCTTTGATCGCAAAATTCTTTTCAGGCCCTTTTTCTCCCCGCAGATCTCCCAAAAACAACAGCAACCAGAAAAGGATCACTGCTGCCACCAGGATCAGTCCTGTGCCTACCGGATGTGAGTATTGCATCCCATTATCTCCCAACGGCGTAGCCTGTCCACTGATCCAGAAATGATGCAATAATTGCGGCAGAATTGCTCCTCTTTCCTGTATCGTTCTTGCAGAAGCATGCTGTATTTTCATATCCTGTGTTATATAATAATCAAAAAAAGGCACTAGATACCACATACTTAATCCCAATGCCAGGAGTGCTCCCTTTACAAGCTGCAGAAATCTTTGGAATACAAATATTCTCCGCAGATAAAGTACACAGAGCAGTATTGTCATAAAAACAGTGATCTCGCAGGTCAGTACATGTGTCTGAATCAGTCCGGCATAGCCAATTCCCAAGATCAGCCAGCTTTTCTGAAATTCTTTCCTATCTACCTCTTCCTCAAAAACCAGAAAGATCCCATAAAGTGCCAATGGTAAAAAAGTAAATGCACTTCCTTCACCAACAGCTCCTGTGATCAATAATTTATAGATTCTGAAAATAGATAACGTGTATAGTCCACTGCATGCCAGTCCGATCACATCATCCCGGAACATTTTTCCAAAGCAGTACCAGGCAATGGCCGCTATCGCAATATTCAGCGCAATACAATAGAGAAGATAGCTCTCCGTCACAGTAAATCCCAACATTCGCAGAACTGCCGGAAAATACAGTAACAGATTGCAATAAAAGATACCGTTGGCATAACCATGGTCAAATACCCATCTGGGCTCCAGCCGCACAGGGAACTGCCCGGTCAGAAGTCCATCCTTAACGCCCTCTATGCGCTGTAAATGATAGGTCAGATCCGCTCCGGAGATCATGCCATCGTACAAATAGGGAATGGATGCCAGAAAAGCGATCACTCCTATCCCAAAGATTACTACATGTCTCCTTTCTTTTTCCTCCTTTTGTGCATCTCTTTTCTGATACCATAAAGTCCACAATATCAATGCTGAAATTGCTAAAAGAATCGTCAGATATCTCGTCCATAACAGATTGGTCTCTACAATTCTCAGGTTCCCCGTAGTAAGACTCTCCTGTCCGGAATAATCGATGGTAACCGAAAGCTCCTCTGTCGGCTCAAACAGCCAGAAATCATAGGAAGTATGATCCAGTGCCGCATACATATGCTCTCCGTTACATAACAGACCGCCATAATATACCGTGCCATCTTTTACATTGCACATGGCATTGGTATCTCCTGCGCTCTCGTAGGGCAATTCCAGCCGGTAGACACCTGCTCCCAGAGAAATATGCTCATAGACCTCCTGCTCCGGGCAGGGTACTCCTTTTACGAATTTATAACTGCCGGCATAATTCCATTCTCTGTTTGGCATTGCGATCCGGATCACACAGAGCAATGACAATAGCAGCGATATTCCTAATATAGTATATCTGACATAAGGTTTCCTGTTCACCCTTACTTTTCTCCTTTGATATATCCTATAATTCATTTAAAAAAACAAAATCCATGTCGAGTATAGCATAAAAAAAAGATAATGAAAACTCTCTTCATTATCTTTTCTCATACTTATTACTATTGTACGTGATGCTCCACCTGTTCAAACGTAAACACATTCAAAAACTGTTTTGCTCTCTCTGTCTTCGGATGTTCAAAAAATTCTTCCGGAGCAGCTTCCTCCACGATCTTTCCCTGATCAATGAAGATCACTTTGTCCGCCACTGCTTTGGCAAACTGCATTTCATGGGTGACGATGAGCATGGTCTTACCCTGCTTTGCCAGATCCAGCATAACATCCAGCACCTCTCGTACCATCTCCGGATCCAGTGCTGCCGTTACCTCATCGAATAAGAGAATCTCCGGATGCATACAGAGTGCTCTTACAATGGCTACTCTCTGCTTCTGTCCACCGGACAGCTGTCTGGGATAGCTCTTCGCCTTATCTGCCAGACCTACGCGTGCTAACAGCTCCATGGCTTCTTTTCGCACTTCTGCCTTATCACGCTTCTGTACTTTCACAGGTGCCAGCGTAATATTGTCGATCACCGTCAGATGCGGGAACAGTTCATAGCTCTGGAATACCATGCCGATCTTCTGCCGCAGGGTGGTGATATTTTTGCTGCCCTTGCGGATATCCATACCCTGTAGCTTTATCGTACCGCCCTGAATGGGCTCCAGTGCATTAATGCATCGAAGCAGGGTACTCTTACCGCAGCCACTGGGACCTACCACTACCAGTACGTCTCCTTTTTTCACTTCCAGATGAATTCCATCGAGAATCTTCTGCCCTTCGTATTCTTTTGTCAGGTTCTCTATTTTCAACAATGTCTCTGCCATGTCTTCACTCCATTCTTATTCCACCCCTGATCCATCTTTAATTCCATTTCTTTTCCAGAACCCTCGCCAGTACACTGAAGGGCCAGCAGGCAAAGAAATACAAAACGAATACTACAAGGAATACGCCAAAAGCAGCATTGGGACTGCTCATACGATTCGCCTCAATGATCTGCTGCGCTACTTTTAACATCTCCACTACGCCGATCATCAGTACCAGACTGGTAGTCTTGATCATACGGGTGATCAGGTTAATAGACAATGGGATCAGTCGCCGCACAGTCTGGGGAATGATGATGTACAGATATGTCTGTATCTTACTAAGTCCCAGCGCCTCACTGCTTTCATACTGATGCTTCGGGATGCTGATCAGCGCTCCGCGCACCAGATCTCCCATCTCTGCGGTTCCCCACAGGACGAATACGATCACGGATGCCACCTCACCGGATAAGTTCCATCCCAGTGCTCTGGTGGAACCGAAATATACGATGAACAATAATACCAACTGCGGCATGATGCGGATGAATTCCAGATAGACACGAAAAAAAGCTTTCACCACTTTATTTTTTACCGTCATCAGTGCCCCCACCAGGATACCCAGAGGCATACTGATCAGAATGGATACGATACTGATCTTCATGGCTACCCACAAACCCTGCAGCAGGCGGAGCATGTTCGTGCCTTTGAATAATACATCAATCCCCAAATCCGGCATAACGCATCCTCCTCTCCACCAGTGATCCTATGATCGATACCGGTAACAGGATCAGCAGATAAAATACTACCAGGAGGAACAGGCTCTCCGTAGTCTTATAATAGAGACCGATCAGGTCTTTGGCGGTGAACATCAGGTCCATCAGACTGATGGCGCTGAACACACTGGTCTCTTTTAACAGGAAAATGATATTTGCCACAAATGCGGGAATACTGGTGGACATTGCCTGGGGCAGGATCACATATCCCAACACCTGTCGGGAATTCATTCCCAGACTGATGGCACTTTCACTCTGAATGGGTTCTACGGATTCCAGACCGCTGCGGAAGCTTTCTGCCATATAGCTGCCGCCTAAAAATGCCAGACCGACTACACCGCACAGCTCCGCCGACATCCGGATCCCGATCTTCGGGAAGCCGTAATAGATAAAAAACAGCTGCACCAGAAGCGGTGTGTTACGGCTCAGTTCCACGTAGACTGCCACGATCCACCGCAGCACCGGCACTTTATAGTATTGAACCGCTGCACAGATGAGCCCCACTAGAATCGCAAACAGTATGCCAACGATACCTATTTTCACGGTCAGAAGTGCTGCCTTTTCGTACATGGGCAGATATTTTTCAATAAATTCCCAGTTCATGTATCTATGTCCTTTCCGGTAAAGTTCAAAATAATCTTTTAGATTATATCAAATGTATTTCTCAGATGCAAGAAAAGACTGCGGCGGCGATAGAGTAAACTTACTGTCAGTTGGAGAGTCGCAGAAGATTCCCTGCTATAGACTTGCCCAGATCGTTTTCTCATAGTCTACTTCTCCCATGGCCTTTTGTCAAATACCACCCAGACGCTCCCGGATCGCCAGCTTTTTCCGTATGTCTATACTCGGAATGGTTGCCTGCATCTTTTCGATGTATACCCTGTCATTGTCATGATGGTGGAGCAGCAGACTCCTCATATATCCCCTGTTTGGACGCACGGATATCCCCTCGGTTCCCGTTGCCTCCTCCTGTTTATGGCTGCGACGGTACTTTACCAGTTCCAGTATCTTTTCTTCTCCGTAATCCTTCACATAGCATCTCAGCTGGCACATCGCATCCGCTCCGGCTTCACTCCAGCCCATCGGGCGGGAACTCATACGGTCGGAATACATATGGCTCACATGTCCTTCTGCACTGCATCCATAGACATTTTTATCCTGCATTCTTCTCACTGCACTGTCCCAGTTGTTCAGCAGATACTCCTCACAGTCATTCACTACGTTTTCGTTTGGTGCACATTTCCGGATAGCTTTTATGGTCTTTACAAACTTTTTCTTCTTTCCCTTATACAGGGCTTTCCACAGCCGTCCTTTGGCTTCTCCTGCCTCATCCAGCATCTGGTTGGCTGCCTTGTTGATATATTTCATCATGTGGAACTTATCCAGTACCGGAACTCCTTTTTCAATGGATTCCGCCCCTGCTTTGATCCATGCTCCTCCATCTCCACTGATATACACCGCATTCAGATACCGGCTCTCGTAGTTCGTGTCAATGTATTCCTGCATCCGTTCAAACAGATGTCTGTTTGCTTCTCCCCCGCTGCAAAGACCTCCCAGGTAGAAGACATTCTTCAGTTCCTTCCGCCCGTCTTTCTTTTCCTGTCCTTCATACAGATACAGCAGCTTCCCGATCATGCTGCCCTTCTTCTCTGTTCCGTTTTTCTCCTGCTTGTGGATGTGATCCTCGTCTGCCTCGATATAAAGGTACTCCACACTCTTTTTCTTCTCCGGCCTCGGAAAGGGCAGTTCTGTCTGGATCCCATGTACCTTATCCATGACGGCTGTCTTGCTGATCACAGAATCTTCTCCCAGTGCCCTGGCAG
>OGYL01002046.1_pt1 | contig 14708 bp, 7 predicted proteins | sample 1576541 | NCBI WGS metagenome assembly OGYL01 (sample SAMEA3541551, study PRJEB24748) | human gut metagenome | biome: human gut; feature: human-associated habitat; material: faeces | place: China | collected 2012 | reverse complement strand
CTGATTTTCCCGCGAGACACCGACCCGTTTCTTAAGTCAACGGTCAAGGCCGCCGAGGCCGCCATACACTACCACGTAGGCAAAGACGTGCAGGTAAGCATCACCACAGAGTTCAGGTCGAAGCCAAGGCCGGAGGTGGGCAAGCTGTTGCCGCAGGTGAAAAACATCATTGCAGTAAGCTCCGGCAAGGGAGGAGTGGGCAAAAGCACCGTGGCCGCCAACCTGGCGATAGCCCTGGCACGGCTCGGCTACAAGGTCGGGCTGCTCGATGCCGACATCTTCGGCCCGTCGATGCCAAAGATGTTCAACGTTGAAGACGCCAGGCCGTATGCCGTGGAAAAAGACGGCAGGCAACTCATTGAGCCCATAGAGAAATACGGAGTGAAGCTGCTCAGCATCGGCTTCTTTGTCAATCCTGACACCGCGACGCTCTGGCGCGGCGGCATGGCGTCTAACGCGCTAAAGCAGTTGATAGCCGATGCCGACTGGGGAGAGCTCGACTACTTCATCCTCGACACCCCTCCCGGCACAAGCGACATACACCTCACCCTGCTGCAAACGCTGGCCATAACGGGCGCGGTGATAGTAAGCACGCCGCAAAACGTGGCATTGGCCGACGCGCGCAAGGGCATCGACATGTACAAAAACGACAAGGTGAACGTGCCGATACTGGGACTTGTCGAGAACATGGCGTGGTTTACGCCTGCCGAACTGCCCGAAAACAAGTACTATATCTTCGGCCACGAGGGATGCAAGGCGCTGGCCAAGGAGATGGATCTGCCGCTGCTGGCCCAGATTCCGCTTGTTCAGAGCATCTGTGAGAGCGGCGACGCTGGCCAACCCGCCGCTTGCAACTCGGAAACCATCACCGGACTGGCATTCATCAACCTTGCCCAGGCTGTGGTAACCGTAACCAACCGACGCAACAAGGAGCAGGCACCAACCAAGATTGTCGAAGTGAACAACTGACGACCCGGATTGTTTCTCTATTCCCAAAAAGCCGTGCAAAAGGCGGTTTTATAATATATTGGGAGTTAGAAGAAGTCAGAAGGAGTTATAGGGAGGTAGAAGACGATGGCTTCAGACTGTGAATTTGGGAGTTAGAAGTAGCCAGACGGAGGTATAGGGAGTTAGAAGACAATGGCTTTAGACTGCATAGTTGCTTGTCGAATACCAATGTCCTCTAACTCCTTCTAACTTCACTTAACTCCCCATAACTCCCAACTCCACTGTCAACGACTCATTTATTCCGCCGTTCAGAAGCCGAAAATCTCCTCGGTAGAGAGCCTCTTCACAGGCCCAATCTTGCCGAGCGATTCCATGTCGAGCTCCTTCTCATCGCCCAGGATGATATAGCGGAAAGGCTTTTTAGCCATATTCTGCTGTTCAAAGCTTATCACGTCGGCCATCTTGATGGCAGGCAGAACATTGTAAATGCGCTCTTTGATGTCATAGTCAATGCCAAGGTTACGAGCCTCAACATAGGCGCGAAGCACGTTAAAGCGCGTGGTGCGCTCACTCTGCAGCTTCTTTATAAGGCTCTGCTTGGCAATGTCGAATGCCGATTGCGACTGAGGCATGTCGTCCAATATGTTGTTGAACACATTGACACAGTCCATCATCTTGTCATTCTGGGATATGATGTAAGTGTAGAACGACTCGGTCTGATTCTTGCGGACTGGTGCATTGTACCGTGCGAAAGCGCTGTAGGCCAGTCCGCGCGACTCACGCAACTCCTGGAACACAACCGTATTCATGCCTCCTCCGAAGTATTCGTTGAACAGAGCCTGCACCGGTGCCTCTTCGGCATGCCACCGACGGCCCTCGTTGTGGAACTGAACCATGTATATGTTCTTGGCGTCATAAGGAGCAATCATCACCTCGTTGGCTTGCGTAAGCGCCATCTCGTAGGCCTTGCCTACAGGCGCCGGCGACAGCCTGGCGGCCAGATGTCGCCCTGCCTTGAGCACCTCGACAAGCCTATCCTGCGTTTCCGGCCCATAATACATCACCGTATGCTCATACCCTGCCAGCTTCTTCAGCATGCCGGTAAGCAACTGCGGCCCTCCGGCGCGCAGCTCCTGCTCGCTGAGAGTGTTGCGCTGGCTGTTGTAGCGGCCATACCTGCCATAGGCAAACAGGTAAGAGAAATTGGCGTCTTGATTGGTCTTGAGGTCGCCACGCGACTTCTCCAGCATGTCAACGAAGCCCCCAAACGATTCGTCGTCGCCCTTGGCGTTGTTCAGCAAGTCGTCGAGCATGGCCACAGCCTTGGGCATGTTCTCGCTCAAACCGCTCAACCTGACCTCCACGTAGTCGGCCCCGACACCAATGGAATAGTTGCACGCCAGGCTGTAGAAATCCTTCTTGACCTGCTCTGAGCTCTTTTTGTCGGTGCCGATATAGTAAAGATAGTCTGGCGCAATGTCCATGCCTTTCACGTCTTCGGTGCCGAACTCATAGCGGTAGCACAGGTCAAACAGCCCGTCGTCAGTGTTCTGCTTGTAAAGCAGCGGCACCCCGGCCCCGGTCTTCGTCACAGTCAGGTCGGCATCAAAGTCGAGGAACCGCGGCTGTATGGGCTTGGCCTCCGATTCCACGACCTCCTTCAGGAAGTCGCTTTGCAAGTTGCGGTTGGCCGGTATCGCCGTTATCTGCGGTTTGTCTATCTTCTTTATCGTAGTGTCGTTGCCCATTTTTTTGTACACGCATACATAGTTTTCACCGAGATGGCGGCGTGCGAAGTCCACAATCTGCTGCTTGGTAATCTTCGATATGCGGTCGATGGCCCCCACCTCTGTGGCCCACGGCCTTCCCTGGATGAAGGTTTGCACAAACATGTTGGCCCTTGCGCCGTTGTCGCGCAATTGCTTGTAATACTCCAGCTTCATGTTGTTGATGACCGCCGGCAGCAGTCCGTCGTCAAAGTCGCCGCTTCTCAGCTTGCCCATTTCCTTCAGCACGACCCCGCGAAGCTCCTCAAGCGTCTGCCCGTCTTTAGGCTGGCAGAACATAAGCATCGACGTATAGTCGGTGTGTCCGTCAATCATCACGGCCACCCTCTGCACGAGCATCTGTTGCTCGAGGTCTGTTTCCATCAGCCCCGCCTCACCGTTGGCAAGCATGAGCGATATCACCCCGAGCGTGTCGGCCTGCATATCGGCCGCCCCCTTGAACCTCCAGCCAAGCATGAGGCTCTCTGCCTCCTGCCCCACTACGGTGGTGTCGACGGCTGATGTCAACTCGGCCAATGCCGGATATTCGGGTCGCGACAGGGCGGGATCGGCCTTCCAAGAACCGAAATAGCGGTCTATCTGCGCAATGACCGTGTCGGGGTTGAAGTCGCCCGACATGCATATAGCCACATTGTTTGGCACATAATAGCGCTTGAAGTAGTTCTTGATGTTGGTTATCGACGGGTTTTTCAGGTGCTCTTGTGTGCCAATGGTGGTCTGCGTGCCGTAGGGATGGCCCGGATACAGCTTGGCGTTCAGCGCATCGTATGCCTTGCCGAAGTCGTCGGTAAGCGAAATGTTCTTCTCCTCATACACCGCCTCGAGCTCTGTGTGGAATCCCCTTATCACCATGTTCTCAAACCTGTCGGCCTGTATGCGCAGCCAGTTCTCCACCTCGTTTGCCGGTATGTCTTCGGTGTAACAGGTCACGTCGTTGCTGGTATAGGCGTTGGTGCCCTGCGCTCCTATCGACGACATGAGCTTGTCGTATTCGTTGGGTATGAAGAAACGCGCCGCCAGCTGCGACAGACTGTCTATCTCGCGGTAGCAGCTCTTGCGCTGTTCCGGGTCGGTGAGCGTGCGGTAGTGCTCGTACTTAGCCTCGATGGCGTCGAGCAAAGGCTTCTCTGCCGCATAGTCGGTGGTTCCGAAAGCCTTTGTCCCCTTAAACATCAGGTGCTCCAGATAGTGAGCCAGCCCGGTGGTCTCGGCCGGGTCGTTGCGGCTTCCGGTGCGCACGGCGATGTAGGTCTGTATGCGCGGCTTCTCGTTGTTGACCGTGAGGTAAACCGTCAGGCCGTTGTCAAGTTTGTATATCCGCGACTTCATCATGTCGCCGTCCACCGACTGATACTTATAGTCTTTGCCATGGACTGCCACCGTCATGGCCAATGCCATGCAGGCGATAAAGAAAGAACGTAGTTTTACCATTTGCTTATTGTGTTATTGATTGATTGTCACAACAGCCACAATGCAGGTCGGCATTGCGGCATACGGGCTGTCCGGGTGTCACGTGGCACTGACGAATTGCTTACACAAAGCCCCCTGTGCCCCTGCCGGTGCGGTTCGGCCCTGCCAAACAGCCCGTTCGGGCGTGCGAAACGCGCCGTTTTGGCGTGCCATACGGCACGTTTTGCGACACAGGGCCGGCCATTCTGCAACACGGTGGTTGTCAGCACGTTATGCGGAACAGCCCGGAAAAACATAAAATATTACAAAAACCGATTTGCCAAAGCCATCGCGCCATGCGGCATGATGCCCGGCGTGAATGCGCGGCAACGCCAGAGCGTCACACCACGCCTTGCGCCTCCAGACTGTCGAGGAAGGCGGCCAGCACCCCCTCGTCCACATCGCCGAGTGCAAACTCGCGCTCTGCGTCGCGCCCGACGGCAGCCACCCATTCAGCGCGCGCTGTCTCATAGTCGGCCGTGATACGGTCGATGTCGTCGGCCGACAGCGTGTCAAGCCCATAGTAATCGAGCGCAAGCCTGTATGTGAAGTTCCACTTAAAGTCATCGTACGCCTCGTTGAGACTGATGAAACGGTCGTCTACGAGTTGCAACTCGTCAACGGTGCCGCTGCGGATGTCGTCGGCCAGCTGCTCCACCTCGGCCATTGGCACCAGCATGCCGGCCAGGTCGGCCCACTCGCCCGTGCCGACAGAGCTCTCGGGCAGTTCGCAATAATGCCCCCTGACGGCCCTTCCAAGGTAAATGCGCACCACCATGTCGTATAGCGCAATGCCTCGCACGAGCCACCGTTTCCTTATCAGGCAGCCCCCGAAAGAGTAAGTCTCGGCGTCGTCGCCCTGCTCGTCGCGCAGGCGCTGCAGCAGCCGCCGCCCTTCGATGGCGCTCGCAACGACAGCCGGCGAGAGCCAGTCGAAGTTGACAATGGCCTGCCGCCCCACCCTCGGCCGCATGTCGCGGCGGGGCCACTTGGCCACATCGCGCATGGTGCCCACGGTGGGCAGGTTGCGCCCCGGCACCAGATAGGTGGCCCCGGCCGAGCCTATCACATAAGAGAAGGGCAGCTGCCGGGTGTCGGGATGCGTCTCTATCTTGCCCATGCACACCGAGAAGGCCCCTATGCGGGCGGGCAACAGCAGGTGTGCGCCGCTGCCGGTCTTGCTCCCCCGGGCCAGCGTGCCGGTGTGCAGCGGGCCGAGCTTGTAGGCATGGTTGCTGAAATTGGTGGCCGAACCGGCATTGAAGAAAGAGCAGGCACAGCCTATGAGCAGCGTGGCCTTGTGGTGGCTGACAGTGAACGGACCGCAAAACGCAGCGCAGGCCTCGCCGTTGTCGACATACGAATTGGCAAAGAACAGGCTGCTCTCTGCCGAGAACCCGCGCCCCACATGGCAGGCCTCGCCCACGAAGCAGCTGCTGAGCCGGGCCCCGCCCACCACCGATGCGCCGGCCTGCACCACGGTGTTGTCGCACTCAACGCCACTGCCTATGTATATGCTGGCATCGGGTGTGCCGCTCAGGGTGCAGTCGCAGAGGCGCTCGGCGCCGCTAATCTCGCACTCATCGCCTATGCACGAGTTCACTATCTCGCGCGTGTTGACAATCTTCACGCCATAGCCTATGGTGCCACGGCCCTCCGTACGCCTGCCCACAAACGCCGCCACCATGGCCTGCAACTGCTCCCAAAGGGCCTTGTCGCCCGAGCAGTGCACCATGAAGGCTGCCATCTGCGAGGTCAGCCCGTCGTAGATTACCACGTTGCCCGGCCCCGCCTCGTTGAGCACCGACACGACGTTGCCCTGGCCGAAAGATGCCCCCTCGGTGCAGGTGATGAGCCCAACGCCCGAGATATAGCACTCGTCGCCAATGGAATAGCGGCAGATGTGGCAGCCTACATTCTCTATCAGGCAGTTGTCGCCTATCGACACGTCGCGCAACACGGCATTGCGTATGCCCGAATGCCGCGCGAACCCCTCGTCAACCTCGACCTGCTTGTCAAACAGCCCGAGGCTGACATCGCCGTAAAAAGCCACGTTATGTATGTATGCCGGGCAGAAATCCTCGGCCACGCCAATGCGTGTCCAGTCTTCGGCAGAGCAGCCTTGCCGCTCCAGCGCCTCAATCTCGTCTACTGTCAGCGAACGCATCACACCATGTTTTTATGTGCCCCGCAAGCCCGAAGGCAACCGTCAGGACTCGTAATTATCGTATAAGAAATCGTTGTATGGGTATTTCTGCACGTGGAGCTCGCGCACCCGCTTGTACATAACGTCGCGCAGCTCGTCGATGTTCTGCTTCTCGCGTGCCGAGATGAATATGCAGTCGTCGCCAAGCTTGGCCATCCACGTGCGCCGTAGCTCGTCGAGCGTCACGTTCTCGCGCGTCGGCGGCGTCAGGTCGTCGGGGTCTTTGTCCACCCACCGGTATGCGTCAATCTTGTTGAACACAATCATCGACGGCTTCTCGGCGCATCCGAGGTCCTTCAGTGTGTTCTCAACCACGCTTATCTGCTCCTCGAAATCGGGGTGCGAAATGTCCACTACGTGTAGCAGCAGGTCGGCTTCGCGCACCTCGTCGAGCGTAGACTTGAACGAGTCGACGAGGTCGGTGGGCAGCTTTCGGATAAACCCGACGGTGTCGGCCAGCAGGAACGGCAGGTTCTCGATGACCATCTTGCGCACCGTTGTGTCGAGCGTTGCGAAGAGCTTGTTCTCGGCAAAGACGTCGCTTTTGGCCAGAAGGTTCATCAGCGTCGACTTGCCCACGTTGGTATATCCCACAAGGGCCACCCTGATGAGTCGCCCGCGGTTCTTGCGCTGCGTGTTCTTCTGCTTCTCGATCTCGGCCAGCCGCTGCTTGAGCAGGGTTATGCGCTGCAGTATGATGCGGCGGTCCATCTCGAGCTGCGTCTCGCCCGGGCCGCGCAAACCCACGCTGCCCTTGCCTCCCCCGGAGCCCGAGCCGCCTCCCTGGCGCTCAAGGTGGGTCCACAGGCGCTGCAAGCGGGGCAGCATGTAGCGGTGCTGCGCCAGCTCAACCTGCGTCTTCGCCTCGGCCGTCTGGGCGCGCATGGCGAATATGTCGAGTATGAGCGACGTGCGGTCGAGTATCTTCACCTTCAGCTCTTTCTCGATGTTGCGCATCTGCTTGGCCGAAAGCTCATCGTCGAAGATGACCATTCCCACCTCACGGTCGGCCTCGGCCTCGTCTTCTATATACTTGCGTATCTCGGCGAGCTTGCCGCTTCCCACATAGGTGACGGAGCTCGGGCCGTTCACTTTCTGCGTAAACCGCTTCACGGTGACGGCTCCCGCCGTGTCGGCGAGGAACTCCAGCTCGTCGAGATACTCCTTGGTCTTGGCCTCGTCTTGCTCGTTGGTGATCAGGCCCACGAGCACAGCAGTCTCTGCCTTGGCCTCGGATATTACAAATTCCTTCATTCCTTATTATCGTTTAAACGGCTACAAATATACGCATTTATGGCGAAACGGCCAAAGGTTTGCCGCCGGATGATGTATTTGGTGGGCGCGGCCTGCCCCCGGCCGGTTGGAAACGGCTGCGCGGGGCAAGGTTAACCTAAGTTAAAGGCTACTCGCAGTGTGGCCACACGGCGCCGCAAAAGTAACCTTGGCGTAACCTGCTTACAGCTTTGTGCCTTCTTGCGCGTATGGTTGCCAATGGCTAATTTTGCACCGTGAAACAAGACAACAGACAACAAAACAAAAGAAAAGGAGAAACAGACTATGAAGAAAATGATGATTGCCGCGCTCGCCTTGGTGGCCACCGCGGCCACGGCCCAGGTGAAAGGGCGCTTTGAGGTGCACGACATGGGCAGCTTCCGGCTGCACGTCTACTACACCAACGATGTGATGAACGACGCCAGTTTCATTGTCGAGGGCAACGACTCGGTTGTCACAATGGAGCAACCGCTCTTCAAGGACAACGCCGCCGAGTTTGACGCCTACGTCGAAAAGATGGGTAAGCCGGTGGCCGCGAGGATTGCCGACTACCACGTCGGCAGCACCGCCGACCATCCGGTGCTCATGGCCGAGGGCATGGGCTCGTTTACAAAGGGCCCTGTATACGGGGGCATGATGAAGGGCTTTGCCGGCACCTTCGGCGAGGCCATGGCGAGCCTGCCCACGGGCAGCGTGGCCGAGGTGGCCTTCGGCACTACGCGAACCATAGCCGGCACGGCGTTCCACTTTGACCGCGGGGCGTCGACCGACTTCCCCGCAGCAAGCATAACCATAGGCGGCAAGGCGTACTTCACCCACTGGGCACCGGCCAGGGCCCACGCCTCACAACTGCAGATAGCATCGGCCAAGGCCATCGACGCCGAGATTGCCGAGGCCAGGAAGTCGCTGCAGTCGGGCGCCACGCTGTTCATTGGCGGCCACGGGGGCGCAAGCGGCAAAGAGGCGGTAGAGTTCAAGATTGCGTATCTCGGCAAGATGAAAGAGGCACTGGCGTCGTCGCCTACGCCCGAAGCATTCGTAGAAACCATGAAAGCGCAATACCCCGGACTGCCGGGCGAGGAAAACCTGGCCGGGCTGGGCAAGGCACTGTACAACGCCAAATAGCGCCTGCCACCGCAGCCACAGGCTGGCCACAGGGCGGGGCTGGCCGCAACAACGCGCCGCCGACGCCCCCGGGCAACCGAAAGACACCACGACAGACATGCACCCGACCACGGCACGCCATGCCGCGCCGGGCATGCATGACTGCCGAAACATATCGGCCGAAACCTTCACGGCCAGACATGAACCGGCCATCGGGCTGAAAAACGCGAAAAACACCACTAACACGCAACTCCCTGAAAGCCACCGCCTTGCCACGCCATGAGCCATTCAGGCCGGCATAATGCGCCAAACAGCGCCCCCAAACGGCCCGTTTGGCAATGCAACATGGGCCATCCGGCAATGCAATACGGCACGCAAGACCGCGAAAACAAGCCCGTACAGCAATGCCATCTGCGGAAGTTCCGACCATGCCACGCGACAAATGTCACAACCGGCAAGCGCGCCTCTGCCGAAAATCCATGGAAAACTAAGCCCCAAAACGATTTTCAGGGCTTTTCCGTTTGTCTTGATTTCAAAAAAAACAAGGCCACGGCGGAGGCGTCGCTCACCTCAACCGAAAACAAAAAGGCAGCACCGCCGAATTGTCACGCAACGCCGCACAGACACCAACCGCCACCTGTGCATACGGCCATGGCCACGCGCAACGGCAGCGCCAGGCATACAACAGCCTCGGAAAGAAAAACCCACAGAATTTTCTTTTCAATTAAACCATTCATCCCGACGAACGTCATACTCATGACAACAGTAACAACCAACGATTAAAAACCAAACAAGTCAAAAAGATGAGACACCTCTTTTCAATGGTGACGGCAGCTGTGCTCTGTTCCACAGCATGCGCACAGCCACGCTACGACATGGCCAACATACAACGGGAACAACTGAACAGGGGCGTCGTGGCCGTGAGGCAAGACGCAGGCCACGTCATAGTGAGCTGGCGGACGCTGTACACCGACAAGAAGGGCGAACCGTTCGACATTTACCGCAACGGGGTGAAACTGAACCGGCAACCGCTGACCACGGGCGGCACATTCTATGTCGACAACAGTCCGCTGGCCACCGACGCAACATACGAGATACGAGGCGGGGGGAAAAACGGCACTTACACGCTGGCGGCCGGCGCGCCCGAAGGCTACTTGCCGATAAAGCTGCAGAAGCCCGAAGGGGGCATATCGCCCGACGGGCGCGAATATACTTACTCGGCCAACGACGCAAGCGTGGGCGACGTTGACGGCGACGGGCAGTATGAGATAATACTGAAATGGAGCCCGTCGAACGAGCACGACAACGCCCACTCGGGCTTCACGGGCAACACTCTGTTCGACTGCTACCGCCTCGACGGCACGCGGCTGTGGCGCATAGACATGGGCAAGAACATACGGAGCGGGGCACATTACGTGCCGTTCGTTGTCTACGACTTCGACGGCGACGGCCGCGCCGAGCTGATGGTCAAGACCGCCGACGGCACCATCGACGGCAAGGGCAACGCCATTGGCGACGCCAAGGCCGACTGGCGCGAGGAGATTGGCAAGGCCATGGCCAACTTCGACAAGAACCGCGAGGCTGCCAAGAAGGAGCAGGCCGAGATGGAGCAGCGCCGCAAGGAGTGGGAACAGATGCGCCGCGACGGACGGCGCCCGCAACGGGCGCAACGCGGGCCGCGGGGAAGGCGGCAGCCACGGCAACGCCGAGACCCGGGCTACAATGAGTGGAAAGCAGGCAGGATACTGTCGGGACCGGAGTACATAACGGTGTTCAACGGCCTGACGGGCGAAGCGATGGACTCACAACCGTACATACCCGAGCGCGGAAACGTGAGCGACTGGGGCGACGACAGGGGCAACCGCTCGGAGCGTTACCTCGCCACCATGGGCTACTTCGACGGCAAACGGGCCAGCGCGGCCTTCTGCCGCGGCTACTACGGGCGCACGGTGATAGCCGCATGGGACTGGGACGGCAGGAAACTGACAAACCGATGGACGTTTGACACCAACGACAGCAGGTGGAAAGACTACGCCGGCCAGGGCAACCACAACGTGCGGGTGGCCGATGTCGACGGCGACGGATGCGACGAGATAATATACGGTTCGATGGCCGTCGACAACGACGGCACAGGCCTGTACACCACGGGCATGGGCCATGGCGACGCAATGCACCTGACGGCGTTCGACCCTACCACCGACAGGCTGCAGCTGTGGGACTGCCACGAAAACCGGCGCGACGGCTCCGACCTGCGCGACGCGGCCACGGGGAAGGTGATTTTCCAGATTAAAAGCCGCGAAGACGTGGGCCGCTGCATGGCAGCAGACATAGACCCGACCAACCCGGGGCTCGAAATGTGGAGCTCAGACAGCCACGGCATACGCAACATAAAGGGAGAACTGGTAACGCCAAAGCGCACAAGCGAAGAGGAGAAGGCCGACAAGGCCAAGTCGGAAGAAGACGACACGGCCCTGTTCCTGCGCGGAATGCGGCTGCCAACCAACTTTGCCGTGTGGTGGGACGGCGATTTGCTGCGCGAGATGCTCGACCACAACCTTGTCTCAAAGTATGAATGGGAGACCGGCGGGATGAAACTCATCAAGGAGTTTGAGGGCTGCACGTTCAACAACGGCACGAAGTCGAACCCATGCCTGAGCGCCGACATCGTGGGCGACTGGCGCGAAGAGGTGCTCGTGCGCACCACCGACAGCGGCGAACTGCGCCTGTATGTCAGCCCCATCCCCACCGACAACCGCATAAACTGCCTGATGGAAGACATCCCTTACCGCATAGGCGTGGCCACAGAGAACGTGGGCTACAACCAGCCTCCGCACACAGGGTTCTACCTTGGCCCCGACAAGTCGGTGACAGACTTTCTGAAATAGGCCGTCATGACGTGCAACTGACCGGGCCGGCAAGGCCGCGGGCCGCACCGGCACATGTCCACCCTGCCTCATACCATTATGCCTCCTCACTGTGCCGCCAGGCCCATGGCCCCGGCACAAAGGCGGCCGAGGTATGGGGCGGGGTGGCTTTTTTAAGCGCCAACAGGCCTATTTTATATATTTCACGGCCCTTATCTTGTTTTTTTTCGTACCTTTGCAAATAAAGAAAGCCCGCATGCCGCAGGGCAGCGACAGCTCCGGCACGGGCAGCTACCAATACTGTTGTTTGCCAACAAATCAGAAACAATGCTTAAAAAGACGTTCTTACTAACCATATTCGCCATCTCTGCAATAGTCTGCCGGGCAGTGTCCATCGACCAGATGGTGCTCACCGGCAAGAGGATATCAACCGCAAACGGTCTCTCGAGCAACACCGTCTACGACATAGCGCAAGACAACGACGGCTTCATATGGATGGGGGCGGCCTACGGGCTGTGCCGTTACGACGGCTACTCGTTTGTCAACTATCTGTCGCTCAGCAGCGACAAGAACCGCAACATCGACGCCAACATAGGCAACATACACTGCGACTCAAGCAACAGGCTGCTATGGATTCACACCGCTACGCTCACTTTCGCGTGCTACGACCTGACCGCCGGACGATTCGTAGACTACACCCGGCGGGGCGACGAGAACCGCACCTACCGGCGATTCATAAAAAACGGGAGCGACCTTTGGATGTATGACGACCGCTCGGGCATACGCCACGTGAGCTGCCAGGGCGGCAATTTCAAGTGCACCGACTACACCGTGCAGAACGGCAGGCTGCCCGGGAGCCACATACCGCGCATGGTTGCCGACGGCAAAGGAAACGTATGGGCAGCCACCGACAACGGACTGCTGCGCATAGACAGGCAAGGCCGGCTCACGACGATAGCCAAAGGACAGCGCTACAAGGAAGCCAACACATACCGTGGCGACATTGTTTGCCTAACCGAAAGCAACACCGTCGAGATATATTCGCCCGACGGCAAGAAGACGAAAAGCTTCAAGATACCATCTGCCGTGGGCAATGTCAACGCCATAAAGAGCAACTTCGTGTGGAGAGGGCGATGGATGCTGTTCTGCAAAGACACTTACCAGGTCGACCTGAACACGGGCGTCACCACCAAGCCCGACGGCGTACAGGTGCCCAACGGACTGCTCCTCGACACGGCAGACGGCTACCACTTTGAGTCGAACAGCAGCGGAATGCTATGGGTGTTCACCCCCGAGGGCGAGGTAAAGACGCTCAAGCTGCTGCCCGACGTGAAGTTCACAACCGACCGCATGCGCCGCTACACGGTGAGGCGCGGCCCCCACGGGCTTTTCTACATCGCCACATTCGGCAACGGGCTCTTCGTCTACGACCATCGGAGCGGCGCGTTGCGGCATTACTCGGCCAACGACCCGCAACCCGTAATAGACAGCAACTTCCTCACGACGATGTTCATCGACCGAGACGGAACGCTGTGGGTGGCGCAAGACATGATGGGAGTGGCTTGCATATCGGTGGCCGACCAGTCGATAGCCGACTTCGTGCTGCCGGCGAAGGGGCACAAAGGCGACTGGGCCAACAACGTGAAGATGATTGCGAAGCGTAGCGACGGCAAGACAATATTCAGCACGCGCGACAACAAGATATACGCCCTCGACGCCGAAATGGGGCAAGCCACGCTGCTCTACGAGACAAAGGCCTGCGCATACTCGTACATCACAGACAGCAGGGGCAGGGAATGGATGGCCACACGGGGCGACGGGCTCTACGTGGACGGCACTGGCTACAACAAGGGCGACAGGCGGATGCACTGCCCGAGCAACGACCTTTACGACATGAAGGAAGACAAGCAGGGGCGCGTATGGATAGCAACGTATGAAGACGGACTGCTCATGGCGCAGACAGACAACGGCGGGCGCCTGTCGTTCAGGCGCCTGCTCGACCGCAGCACCAACGAGAGCAGGCTCCACCAGATTGAAATCGACGCCATGGGGAGGATATGGGTGGGCTCGAACAACGGCCTGTATGTGGCCGACACCAACAAGAAAGACCTGACCAACGACGACTTCAAGTGCTTCAACACCAAAGACGGCAGTTTCCCGTTCGACGAGGTCAGATGCCTGGAATACACCTCCGACGGCCACCTGTGGGCAGGCGGCAAGGGCTGCGGCGTGGTGAGATGCACATTCGGCAAGGGCCCGGCCTGCTTCGACCTCAAGATTCTTACCGACAGGGAAGGCTTGGCCAACAACAGCATTTGCTCTATACTGGAAGACAATGACGGCAATATATGGGTTGCAACCGAAAGCGGCCTGTCGCTGATATACGACCATGACATGAAGGTAAAGACCTTTCAGTTTGGCAAGATGCCGCAGCGCAACATCTACTCTGAGGGCAGCGCCATGCTCATGGGCGACGGACGGCTGCTCTTCGGCACTCAATACGGGCTTACCATAGTCAGCCCGCGGCTTGCCACCAAGGCGAACCGGGCCGACAGCACCCACGTCTACATCACCGACATCGAGATAAACGGCGTGTCGGCAAGCGACAGCGGCAGGTTTGAGCGGGCTCCGGGCCACGTCGACAGGGTGTCGCTCAGGCACAACGAGAACACCGTCAAGCTGTCGTTCTCAAACTTTGAGTATTCAAACATCGAGTCGTCGCTCTACCAGTTCTACCTCGAGGGCGCCGACAAGGGATGGCGGCAGATGACAAGCGTCAACCACGTGGAGTACACCAACCTGCCCCCGGGAACATACATCTTCCACCTCAGGTCGCTGAGCGACAACGTGTGGAGCGAAGAGACGCAGCTGGCCATCGTGGTGCACCAGCCGTGGTACAACACATGGTGGGCATGGTTGATTTACCTCATGGTGGCCGCGGCCTTCGGGCTCTACGTCTACAACAACGCGAGAGAGAAGCTGCGGCTGCACCAACGGATGAAACTGGAAAAGCAGATGGCCGAGTTCAGGCTCAACTTCTTTACCAACGTCACCCACGAGTTCCGCACTCCGCTCGCC
>OGYL01002044.1_pt1 | contig 14713 bp, 11 predicted proteins | sample 1576541 | NCBI WGS metagenome assembly OGYL01 (sample SAMEA3541551, study PRJEB24748) | human gut metagenome | biome: human gut; feature: human-associated habitat; material: faeces | place: China | collected 2012 | reverse complement strand
AGGTATTCTTTTCTATGCAAGGTCAAATGTGGCATATATCTGCGGCAACAATTGGTGGAGCCAAACGCTTTATAAAATAGTTGCTCTTGTAATGCTCTTTATCGGCGGACTTCAGGCATATACAATTGTTTGGGATTTAGGCGACGTGGGCATAGGTCTTATGACAATTGTTAATTTAATAATTATTATCCCTATGTCAAGTCAAGCAATCAAGCTCCTTGATAAAAAGGATTAAAATAAAAATTAAGCGTCATCAAAGGAAATTTCCAATGATGACGCTTTTTTGTTAGTTATCATTTTATTTAGGTTTATCAAATCAAATTTCGCCTTTTAAGCTCTTTTAAAAGATACGGCTGAATGGTCGGATAAGTCCAATTATCAGGCAGAGTATCAGTTATAACAATCTTTTCAATCTCGCTGTCAAACGGTTCAAACGAGGTTATATCGGCAACGCAAAGCATACCGTAGGTTTCATCACCATCGCCCTCTTTTACACCGTAAATGCAAACAGCGTTTGGATTGGTATTTCCGGCCAGGAAGGTCGCGCAGGTCCGAAGCGTTGTATACATAGTCTTCCAGATTGCGGTCGGAGGCGAAAGCGAACTGGCAGTGGCCTACACTGCGGAGTTTTTCGAGCCCTTCAGGTGTCATGTCGATGATCCGAAGCCGTTGTCCGGCAGCGAGTATATCCTCCTCCAGATGCCGCAGGACGGGGGTGAAATCTCCTGCGCCGACAGGCTGCATGTAGCCGATCCGGTCGCTGCCCCCGATCTGGAAGCGGATGACCAGAAAGCCGTCCACTACGCTCCAGGCGGTTTTGAACTGGAATTGCCAGCAAAACATGTTGGCGAACGCCAGGTCGCAGTTCGCCGGGGCGTAAGGCAATGTGAAGGATTCGATTTCGGCCTTGTCTTCGATCGTAATGGGTTTGAAGGTAATCATAAATTGTCTTCTACGGTGTAATTTTTGGCTTCCACATGCCCGTAATACTGTTGAATCAGGGCCTTGAGCCGATTTTCGACCGACGCGGTCTGTTCCCGGTCCGAAGTCTCGTTTCGGAACGTCGCGCCGGTCATCCATTCCTCGTCGAACGAGAAGAGCGCTTCGTCCGTTACGACCCGGAATTCCGAATCGTACATCACGGCCCACGGTTCGCGGTCGGGTTCGTTCAGAATGTCGCGTCCGAATGCGAAATAGGGTTCCCGGTTTCCCAACAGTCCCAGCAGGGTCGGCATGATGTCGATCTGCTGCACGGTCTGTGCCAGAAATTGCGGTGCGAGTGCGCCGTCGGGGGTGTGGATGAATCCGACGATGTGGTAGTTGCCGGGATAGGAGCGGGTTTCCTCTGCCATTTTCTCCGAGGAAACGTGGTCCGCGACGAAGACGAAGATTGTCCTGCGGAACCACTCTTCGTCCTTGAAACGGCGGTAGAAGTTGCGGAAGGCGAGATCTTCGTAGGCTACGGGTTTGTGTATTTTGGTCGTTCCCGCCGGCAGCTTGTCGGCGTATTGCTCGGGCACGACGAAGGGATGGTGCGACGAGAGGGTAAACAGCGTGGCGAAGAAAGGTTCCTGCATTTTCGAGAGCTCTTCGCCCGTGAATTGCAGGAACGGTTCGTCCCAGATACCCCAGTAACCGTCGAAATCCTCCGTGCCGTGTGCCGCTTCGTAATCCTCGCGGCTCAGGAGCCGATCGATGCCGGCGCTGCGGGCGTAGGCTCCGAAACCCATCGAACCGCGCTCCGAACCGCAGAAGAAGGCGGTTCGGTAGCCTTTGTCGCGGAGTATCTGCGGCAGTTGGCGGCTTTTGCCCAGCGACTGGGGCATCAGCACGAAAGGCTGTTTGAAGGAGGGGATGCTGCCCAGTACGGCGGGCATGGCCTGGATCGAGCGGGTGCCGTTGGCGTACATCTGTCCGAAACAGAGGCTTTGCCGCATGAGCGAGTCGAGGAACGGCGTATAGCCCGGTTGCGTGCCGTTGCCGTACAATTCGGGTTTGAGGTAGGCCGAATGTTCGGCCGACATGCTTTCCAGAATGAAAACCATCACGTTGCGCCCTTCGAGGTTCACGGCCGAAGAGTCGGGGCGGTGGGTCGGGGTGAAATATTCGTCCAGTTTTTCGGGCGAAAAGTAGCGGGTGTATTTGACCGATCCGCCGCTGCCGATGGTCCGCAGAATGCAGAAGGGGTTGCTCAGGATCAGGTTGGCCTTTTCGCTGGTCGAGGCGTAGAGCGTGGCGTTCGAGAGGGTGATCGGGCGGGTCATGCGCGTTACGCCGCCCCGCATGCCGGCGATGCCGAGCAGAATGGCGATCACCAGCAGTCCCGTATTGACCGAGTAATAAACCCAGCCCTCGCGCAGGGGCGATCGGGGTGTGATCTTGCGTCCGTAACCCCAAACGAGCAGCCAGATGAGGGCTGCGCCGACGAGGAGCAGGTACCAGTTTTCGGCGGCGAATTTCAGCACGAGCTGCACCGAATTGGAGTTGTCGGCGAAGAAGATTTCGTCGGCGGTGAAACGCTTCTGCGTGTAGCGGAAATAGACGCAATCGGCCAGGTTTACGGCCACGATCAGCAGCGAATTGATCACCGCATAGTACCAGAAGAGAATACGCCGATACCAGCTCCGCTTCCGGAAATGGAACGGCAGCAGCGAGAGAACGATGAAAAGCAGATTGGCGTAGAGAACCGATACGGTGTCGAACTTCAGACCCCCCCCCGCCAATGTCAGGACCTCCTGCCAACCCAGGGGGCCGATCAGGGCGTAGTTGTAGCAGTAAAAGACGATTCGGCAGAGCAGCAGGACGATGTAGAGCAGGACGATGCGCCGCAGGAGCATGCCCGGATTACTATGTAGCCAGCGTTCCACCTTAGCAGGCTTTTAACGACATGTCGAGCGATTTGATCTGGTGCGTCAGGGCGCCGACCGATATGAAGTCCACGCCTGTTTCGGCGTATTCGCGCAGCGTGTCGAGCGTGATGCCGCCGCTCGACTCCGTTTCGCAGCGTCCGGCGACCTTCGCGACGGCCTGCCGCGTCAGTTCCGGGGTGAAATTGTCGAACATGATGCGGTCCACGCCTCCTGCGGCGAACACTTCGTCGATGTCTTCGAGCGAACGCACTTCGCATTCGATCGGAATGTTCTTGCCTTTTGCCTTGAGATAGGCTTTGGCTCCTTCGATGGCCGGGCGGATGCCGCCTGCAAAGTCTATGTGGTTGTCCTTCAGCAGAATCATGTCGAACAGTCCCATGCGGTGATTCTCACCGCCGCCGATCTTGACGGCCATCTTGTCCAATACGCGCATGCCCGGGGTGGTTTTGCGCGTGTCGAGAACTTTGGTATGCAGGTCTTTGATCTTGTTGGCATAGACGGCTGTCTGGGTCGCCACGCCGCTCATGCGCTGCATGATGTTCAGCAGGATGCGTTCGGCTTGCAGCAGGGACTGGAGCCGTCCCGAAACGTAGAAGGCCACGTCGCCCGGCTTCACGCGGTCGCCGTCGCGGAGGATCTGTTCGAATTGCATGTCGGGGTCCAGGCGTCGAAGCACCAGTTGTGCGATTTCGATGCCCGCGAGAATACCCTCCTGTTTGCAGAGCAAGCGCATGCGGCCTTTTTCCGTCGCGGGGATGCAGCAGAGCGAAGTGTGGTCGCCGTCGCCGATGTCTTCGCGGATGGCCAGTTCGATGAGCGCATCGACGAAAGGTTTGTATTCGGGTTTCATATTTTTTCGGTTTTTATGGGTGAAACGAATCGTTTCGTTCGGCAGGGCCGGACGAATGTCTGAAGAGAGAACGGTAACCGTGCGTTTGGCCCGCAAAGATTACCGCTCCGCTCCGGCACCCACAAAAATACGAAAATATTTTATTTTTCGATAATCAGGCGTCCCTGATAGTTTACATCGAAAGCTCCCGCACAGGTGAAGGTAATCGTTAAGTACTTGCTGTCAGCTTTTCCCGTGAGATTGGTGATTACGTATTTGGCGAAGGGCGTGCCCTTGATTTCCGGTGTGACCGAGGCGGCGCTCAAGTCGATGGTTTTTTCCTCGCCTGAGTAGGAGATGCCCGGTATCTCCATTTCGAGGGCGGGCATTTCGGCGGCGAAGCGGGTTTCGTGCATCAGGATTCGCACCTTGCCTTCGCCGTCGGCAACCAGTTCGAAGAGAGCTTTCCCGTCGGTGAACGTGGCGCCCGAGGCGACCGTCGTGACGGTCGAGGTGCCGAAGAAAAGCATGTTGGCCGTGACGGTTCCGTCGTTGATCGAGGTGTTTTCCGTGGCATACGTATACCCGTCGGGGAGTTCCGGGGTAGGATCGGGATCGCCGGTGCAGCCATCCGAGCAACTGCTCAAAGCAGCCGAGGCGAGCAGGGAGAAGGGGAGGAGAAACGTGAAGAATTTTTTCATAGTATGGAATTTTATAGGGTGATGCTCAATGAAACGCCGAAAGTGCGTGGCCGGCCCCGCTGCAGGAACGAGTTGCCGATCGACATGAAATAGAATGTATCGTAGCGGGTGTCGGTCAGGTTGCGTCCCCAGACATCGACGGCCCAGTGGCGGTGTTCGAAGCGAATCGAGGCTTCCAGCAGGGCGTAGAAGGGTTGCGAGAAGGTGTTCGCTTCGTTCCAGTAGATTCGGCCCGCACCGTTGGCAGCCACTCGGAAGATGACGTATTCGAGCCAGTTCCAGCCCGTGCGGAGCGTATAGGACGCTCCGGCGTAGAGCGTGTGCTGCGGGGCGTAGGGGATGAAGTTGCCAGCGTAGTCGGCTTTGCCCGTATCGAATTTGACGAACGTGGCGCGGGTGTAGCCGTAGGCGACTTGCAGGTCGAGGTTTCGCCAGAGGGTAGCCAGCAGCGACGCTTCGCCGCCGAAGCTGCGCGTGCGGCCGGCGTTAGTCATCAGACGGCCCGTGATCTGTCCTTCGGGGAAGACCGTGAGCTGCTGGTCGCGGCAGTCGATGTAGAAGAGCGCCAGATCGGCCTGCACCTTGTGCGAAGGGGTCGAGAGGTGGGCACCCACCTCGTAGTTCCAGCTTTTCTCGGGTTTGTAGGTCACCACGTCGGCCACGTCGTAGAGCGAGCCGAATCCCATCTGTTTCATCACTTGCTGCTGCAGGACATCCGAGAACATCTGGGTATTGAATCCGCCGGCCTTGTAGCCTTTGCTGACGGTGGCGTAGAGCGTGTTGCGCCGTGAGCTGCCCATCCGGTAGAGCACCGATATTTTGGGAAGTATCTCCGTGAAGGATTGTTTGAGCGTACCCGGCTGATCGACCAGAATAGCATGGGGATAGCTCGTGCCGTCGGGTGTTTGGGTCGTGTAGGTGGCTTCGGCATAGCTTCGGTAGTGGAGCTTCGAAGCCTCGAAATCAACGCGCAGGCCTGCCGTGAAGCGCCATCGGCCGGCGTCGTAGGTGGATTCGTGGTAGAGGGCCGCTCCGTAGTCGGGCGTGCGGAAGCGGCTGTCGAGCAGGAACGTATCTTCGCCCCATTCGGCGTGAATCCCCTGCGGTTCGAAACGATCGAGGATCAGGTTGCGGATGCCGTCCTCCTTGAAGAGCACCGGTGCGTGCATGGTGGTATGGCGGTAGAAGCCGAAGGCACCGAGGAGCCAGCGGTAGGCTTTGTCGTCGGGGGAGCGGAACACGAGGTCTTCGGTCACGGCGTGCTCCCGGCGGGCCTGTGTCAGTGTAAAATAGGAGAGCGGCAGGAAATCCTGGTCGAGGTTCATCCGGTCGTCGAGGTACTGATAGCTGGTGATGCTCGCTACGGAGAATTTCTCTCCTTCGTAGCGGATCGTCAGTCCGTCGTTGAAGTTCGTGCGGCGGTAATCGCTCGGGTCGTTGTAAGCGATCTGGCCGGTTTCGGCATAGGCGTAAGGGTAGCCGCCCTGTTCCAGCTTGACGAACGAGAAGGTGTTGTCGATACGAAGTCCGTGCAGGTTGCGGTACTGTACCTTGAACCGGCCGCCGCCGCTTCTCTCCCAGTCGCATTTTTCACCGGTATAGAGGTTCTTGAAGAAGCCGTCGGTCTTGGAATAGTAGGCTCCGACCGAGAAGCCGACCCGTTCGCTGGTTTTGTAGTAGGTCGAAATCCGGTATTTCTGCGTGTTGCCGCTGCCGTACTCCATGCCCAGCCGCACTCCTTCGAAGGTGAAGGGCGACAGGGTATAGACGTTTATTACGCCGCCCATCGTGTTGCGTCCGAACAGCGTGCTCTGGGGGCCGCGCAGCACTTCGATCCGCTCGATGTCCGTCAAATCGAAGTCGTAGGCGTCCTTGTTCAGGTAGGGGATGTTGTCGATGTTGAGCCCCATCACCGGTTGGTCGATGCGGGCGCCCAGTCCCCGGATGTAGATCGAAGAGGTCATGCGCGAGCCGTAGTCCGGGGTGTGGAAGTTGGGAACCACCTGCGAAACCTCTTTCAGGGCTGCGACGTGCCGCCGTTCCAGATCCGTGCGTCCGATTACGGAAGCCGTTACGGGTTGGTTGCGCAGGTTGAGGCCCTGTTTGATGGCCGTGACCTGGATGTCTTCCACCTGGATAACGGAGTCCGCCAGTACCGGAGTGGAGTCTTCCGGCAGCGCAGGGGCGGCACATACGCTCATGGCGTGCAGGAGTATGCACGCCGACAGAAAGATGATATGGATCGCCTGGCGGATCATCGGATCGTTTCGAACGGCAAAAACGGCGCAGACCGTAGAGTCCGTCGGTTTTCTCCGATTTCGCCGGAGCGCCGCGTTCGCTTTTACCGCGATTGTTCGAGGACAAAGGAACGATATTCCGATCGTTTTTGCAACCCTCATTTATGAGGAGTGCGGATGTCGCTTTCGTCCACGTAGCCCATGCTGACCGCGCAGATGACGAGTGCGGCGACGGACTGTACGCCGAGCTTCTGCATGATGTTGCGGCGGTGGGAGATGACGGTCGTGAGCCCGATTTGCAGCCGGTCGGCGATCTGTTTGTTCAGCAAACCCTGAGCGATGAGCGTCAGCACTTCCGTTTCGCGTACGGAGAGCAGGTTGGCGGCCGGAGTGCCGTGCTGCCGGGGAAGGGCATGGTCGGGTCGAGGCGCTTCGCTGCGCAGGCACAGCAGATCGTGTACCAGCCGTTCTTCGCCGCCGAAGATATCGATCTGGCGCATTCGGGCGAACTGGGCCGAATACCCTTTGCCCAGCAGGATCGTCTTGTGACTGTTTTCCAGGAAGAAGGTGCGGTGGCGCATGAAAACCTGCATGGCGGCGAAATAGTGGAAATAGCGTTCCGGTCCGGAAGCGATGAATTCGGTGAAGCTGTCGAACACGGCGATCTCTCCCGGAGGACCTACCTTTTCGAGAATCGTCCGCAGGCCCAACCCGATCAGGATGTTGGGCGTAATGACGGCGATGGCCGGTTTTGTCGGGGGACAGCTCATTCGTGGTGGTAGGGTTCGTTGTTCAGGATGGTGAAAGCCCGGTATATCTGTTCGGCGAAGATGGCTCGCACGATCTGGTGCGAGAAGGTCATCTTCGAGAGCGACAGTTTGGTATCGGCCCGTGCATATACCTCGTCGGAGAATCCGTAGGGGCCGCCGATGACCATGACCAGCCGCCGGATGCCGCTCGCCATGCGTTTTTGCAGCCAGTAGGCGAAGTCGATCGAACGGTATTCGTCGCCCCGTTCGTCGAGCAGCACCACGTAATCCCCGTCGCCGAACTGACGCAGGAGGCTGGCGCCCTCGGTCGTGCGCTGCTGTTTGGCCGAGAGGTTCTTGGTGTTTTTTACGTCGGGCAGGACTGTGACGGCGAAACGGCAATAGAAATTGATTCGCCGGGCATACATGGCCAGCAGCGATTCGATCTCCTTGGAGTCCGTTTTTCCGATTACGATCAGTTCGATGTTCACGTTGGTTGGTTTATGGTCGTCCTGCCGGCGGCTTTTGGCGGCGGAGCGGCGAGAGGTTGTTTCTGCGTCCGGCGATTCGCCAACAGGCATGACGGTTTCCGGCCGAATGTGCGGCCGGGGTACGTTACGGTTTTCAGGGGACTATTTCCAGGTCCGTATTCCACTCTCCGTCGGCATCGATGCAGATTACGGGACGCGAAGGTTCCACGGACTTGAGCCACTGATAGGCTTTGTACATATTATATCCGTTGCCCGACTCTCCGCCCAGAGCGAATCCGATGATGCAGGTGTGGTTGCGGGAGCGGTAGTACATGTTCCGCACGCGTTCGAGGTATTCGTCCGCAAGACGCGGATCGTTGCTCGGTGTGCCGCCTGTGGTGCGGTCGTCGCGCTTTTCCGGAGCGTTGATATTGGCCTGATCGATCACGAAGAGGCCCAGTTCGTCGCACAGATTGTAGAACCAGTAGGGTTGAGGCGCATTGGGCCAGATGGTATTGATCCCTTTTTTCTTGAGCGCCAGCAGTTCTTTGCGCGTGGCAGCGGCGTCCGCTGCCGCGTTGTACCTTTCGGAAACGATCGTGACAGGTTTGTCGAAACGGATAATCTTCCCGTCTTTCATCTCCGTCTTTCCGAATCCTACTTTGAGGGGGATGTACTCCTTGAAGACTCCCTTGCGTTTGGTGTAGAGCATGACCCGGTAGAGCGGGGCGGCGCCTTTGGCTCCCCAGCTATTTTCGTAGGTGTGATAAATGTAGGGCGAGAAGCGTACCGTGTCGAGCGAGCGTCCGGGAACGGTTATGTCGTTTACGCTGAAATCGAGCAGCTTGCTGTTGGGGGCGTAAATGTCGAACCCGACGGTGATCGGTTCCTCGTAGTTGTAGCCGTTCTGCACGATCACCTCCAGGTCGAGCACGCCGAATTTGCGGGTCGAATCGGGGATCAGCGCTACGTTGAAATCGCGTATGCTGCGTTTCTCCTGGGCGAAAAGATAACTGTTGGTAAACGGTTTTACCGGGGTCGGAGTGAAACCTTTTTGCAATTCGGGCGTATTACTTTCGTGCAGTTCCAGTAAAATGAGGTTGTCGCCCTGTTTGACGTAGGGGGTAAGGTCGAAGTCGGCCGGAGCGAAAGGGTCTTCGACCACGGCTACGGTGCGGTCATTGACGCGGAGCGTGTAGGCCGTGCCCGTGTTTTCGAGATGGAGGTAGATGAACGAGTCGAACCAACCGTTCGGAAGATTGACCACATCCCCGATTCCGAGCACCTCTTCCCCGTCGTTCAGAAGCCCGGGGGCGAAAACCAGGTATTTGTCGGTGTTTTTCCGGTTGAGCGCATCGGCGTCTTCGCGGGTGTCGAACGGGACGAATTCGGAACGGTGGATGCGTCCCCCGTCTTGTCCGTAAACGGCCCCGGTGTAACACAGGACGGCGATTGCGAGGAAAATTCGTTTCATGGCGGAATTGTACTATAATGCGATTGACAAAGGTACTTTTTTTTTGACAAATCACAAATATATCCTATCTTTGTCTATCTTTAAGAATGAGTAAAAACAAGAAGAAATTACCGAACGTATGAAAAGCTTGAGAATCGCAGAATTGCTGCAGTCGCCGGCGACGGACGCCGAGGTCGTTGTGAAAGGTTGGGTCAGAACCAAACGTGGAAATAAGAACGTGGCTTTCATCGCCCTGAACGACGGATCGTGTGTGGCGAATATGCAGGTTGTGGTCGATCTGGCGAAATTCGACGAGGAGCTGCTCCGTAAGGTGACTACCGGAGCCTGTCTGCGTGTGGACGGACGCCTGGTCGCTTCGTGCGGTGCGGGACAGGGCGTCGAGGTGCAGGCCGAGAAGATCGAGATATACGGTACGGCGGATCCCGAAACCTATCCTTTGCAGAAGAAGGGACATTCGCTCGAATTCCTGCGCGACATCGCTTATCTGCGTCCCCGTACCAACACGTTCGGTGCGATTTTCCGCATCCGTCACGCGATGGCCTATGCGATACATAAATATTTCAACGACAAAGGTTTCTATTACCTGCATACGCCGCTGATCACCGCTTCGGACTGCGAAGGCGCCGGGGCGATGTTCCAGGTGACGACGCTCGATCTGAACAACCTGCCCAAAACCGAAGAGGGGGCCGTGGACTATTCGCAGGACTTTTTCGGCCGTCCGTGCAGCCTGACCGTGTCCGGCCAGCTCGAAGGCGAGTTGGGAGCTTTGTCGCTGGGGCAGATCTATACTTTCGGCCCGACGTTCCGTGCCGAAAACTCCAATACGCCGCGCCACCTCTCCGAGTTCTGGATGATCGAGCCGGAAATGGCCTTTTACGAGCTGGAGGACAACATGGAGCTGGCCGAGGATTTCCTGAAATACCTGATCCGCTACGCGTTGGAGAACTGCCGCGAGGATCTGGAGTTCATGAACAAGATGTGGGACAACGGTCTGATCGAGCGGCTCAACTTCGTGTTGAACCACGAATTCAAGCGGCTGGATTACACCGAGGGCGTGGAGATTCTCAAGGCTTCGGGCCGCAAGTTCGAATTCCCCTGCGACTGGGGGTGCGACTTGCAGTCGGAACACGAACGCTATCTGGTCGAGGAGCACTTCAAGCGTCCGGTGATCCTTATCAACTATCCGAAGCAGATCAAGGCTTTCTACATGAAGCAGAACGAGGATGGAAAGACCGTCCGTGCGATGGACGTGCTGTTCCCGAAGATCGGCGAGATTATCGGCGGTTCGGAGCGCGAGGCCGACTACGAAAAACTTTCGGCCCGTGTACACGAACTGGGTATGAACGAGAAAGAACTCTGGTGGTATCTCGACACCCGTCGTTGGGGATCGGCTCCTCATTCCGGTTTCGGACTCGGGTTCGAGCGCCTGCTGCTCTTCGTGACGGGTATGGGTAACATCCGCGATGTGATTCCCTTCCCCCGTACGCCCAAGAATGCGGAATTTTAATTAAATCCGGACCATTTATCTATTAACCCGTTTTCAGCCGTTCCTGATAATACTTTTATCACGAACTGCAATATTTTATTTTATCAAAAGAAGAAGCCGATTACTAATTTCGAAGTTAATAATTGGGAGGAGACAAGTATGAGCATGATCAATCAAAAGCAGGTATTGTCCCTGCAACAGAAATTATCACCCCAGCAGATTCAGATGATCAAATTGTTGGAGTTGCCGACCATGCAGCTCGAGCAGCGGATCAAGCAGGAGATCGAGGAGAACATCGTGTTGGAGGAAGACGATCATACTCCGGAGGACGAGCAGCCGCAGCAGATTTCGGTGGAGGAATACCTCCGGGAAGACGAAACTCCTTCCTATAAGAGCCGTATCAACAATTATTCGAAAGACGACAAACCGCGCCAGGCCCCCCTTGCGGGCGGACGTTCGTTGCAGGAGTACCTGGTCGAACAGTTGGGATACCGCAATCTCTCGGAGCAGGATATGCGTCTGGCCGTTTATCTGGTCGGCAGTATCGACCTCTATGGTTTGGGATGCCACATGGAAGACTACTTGGATCTGCGTGGGAAAACGATGTACCTGTGCCAGCACAACCTGAAGGAGATGGTGCCGGTCTTGAATTCCACGGCCGGTTACGGCCTGCTTTTCGATGCGGGATGCGGCATGGGGTACCAGGACGCTCCTGAAGGAAGCTTCGTGGAATTGGAGGCGGCCAATGAGGTGGATTATTATTTCATGAAAGGGTGCACGATGGACAAAGTCGTGGCGCAATACCGTTACCTGACCGGGCAGTCTCCCATGTTCCCCCGTTACATGTTCGGGTATATCCAATCCAAGGAAAGGTACCGGAGTTCGGAGGAACTGGTGGATGTAGCGGAGGAATACCGCAGGCGGCAGGTGCCTATGGATGTCATCGTGCAGGATTGGAACTATTGGCCTCAGGGATGGGGGTACATGAAGATGGACCGCCGTTTTTATCCTGACCCGCGCCATTTGGCCGATTCGTTGCATGCCTTGGATGCCAAGCTTATGGTTTCCATCTGGCCCAATCCGACGAATTGCCCACAGACGAAGGATTTCGCGGAGCGTGGCTTCATGTTGGGGCATTCCGTGTATGACGCTTTCAACCCTCTGGCTCGGGCGCGCTATTGGGATTATGCCAATGAGGAGTTTTTCGGAAACGGTTTCGATGCATGGTGGTGCGACTGTACGGAACCTTTGGATGCCGACTGGAGAGCGATGCCGGAAGGATACGGGTGGGACAGCCATGAGGAGCGTTGGAAAGGCAATTTGGCCTTGTTGGATGCTGTGTTGGGTGCGGAACGCAGTTGCCTTTTTTCTTTGTACCATTCCAAAGGGTTGTACGAAAACCAACGTGCCACGACGGATCGTAAACGTGTGGTGAACCTGACCCGTTCCAGTTATGCGGGCCAGCAGCGTTATGCCACCATTACATGGAACGGCGACACCCATGCTTCGTGGAAGTCATTCTCCCAACAGATACCACAGGGACTGAATTTCATGGCCACGGGCTGTCCTTATTGGACGGTGGACATCGGTTCGTTCTTCACGCGAGGTGGACGCGAATGGTTCCGTGCCGGGGATTTCGACCGGGGCGTGGACGATATGGGTTACCGGGAATATTATGTACGCATGCTGCAATATGGGGCGTTCCTGCCTTTGTTCCGCAGCCACGGTACGGACACTCCGCGCGAGATTTGGCGGTTCGGTGAGCCGGGCGAACCCTTTTATGACAGCATCCTGCGCATGATTCATTTGCGTTACGGCGTGCGCAGGGTTTTTCCGAATAAAATCAGTATCAATGTTGCCGATCACAATGCTGCGGCGGCCATACCCGCAGCAAACGGAACATATACGCTTGTTGATGCCGAAGGGCTTGTGCTTGCAATCGGCGCAGAAAGCAGCGGTGAGCTTATCCTGCTCCGCGGCATGGCGAATATCGGCTTTGTGCATAATACCGTGATAACCGAAAAGAACCATTGTCTCCGCACCGTCACGGCAATGAAGCTGCTTGCGGCGGTAAAAGAATGTGATATTGCAGAAAGCGTTATTGCAATTGATGTGTCCAATGCAGCCTCGATAAAGCTTGAGCTTCAGCACGGCTACACTTTTGTTCTGGATGACTGGCGGTATGCGGAAGGAAATATTCAAACCGCAGCAAAGGCTTACGCACGCCTTCTCCCCGTCTATCCGAGCGGGGGGACGGTCAACATATTTAAGGATTCAACCGTTGTTGACTTCACTCCGCGCAGTTCGGCCGCATCGGTTCCGCCTGAAACGGATGCACCGCAGCAGGTGACTGCTCCGCCGGATTCAACGGACGAGCCTTGATGAAACATTGCGTTAGATTTTATAAAACAAATTAGGTTATTCTATCTTTTTTACGCAAAGTCGCTGCCCGGGTGTTGCGCATAATATTGCATATATGCTATAATGAGCATACATATATGCACCGTCCGCACACATGCCGTTTTCGTTGAGAAAATGTGACCTACCCCGCCGAAAACTGTTTTTTGGGCAGCGGATTCTGCATTTGGAGAGCTTGAATGAAACAGAGTGTTATAATCGACATCGGCAGCAGCAAAGTTCTTGCCATGGTTGTCTGCCCTGCGGCTGACGGCGCAATCATTGTTCAAAATGCCGAAGAACGTACCTACTCCGGGTATCGATTCGGTGAACTTCCGAACGCGGCCGCACTGAGCGATACACTTGAAAGCATTGCCTCTGCACTCCGCAGCTCTCAGGGAATCCGCCTTCGCAGTGCCTGCGTCGGAGTTCCCGCACCATTCACAAAGACCCTGCTCAACTCCTGCCGACAGCCTGTTGAATCCAGATCGCACCGCGTCACGGAACCGGACATCGATCTTCTGCTTGAGCAGGCGGCGGATTTCACTCCGCCGGAAGGCTTTACGCTGATGCACAGCTCGCTGTTCAACTTTGAACTTGACGGCATGGCGGCGGAGCATTCGCCCGTTGGCAAGGCCGCAAAGGAAATTTCGGCGGATGCGGCGCATACCTTCGTTGACTCGGCTTTCGCCGCAGTCGTTTCGGATGCGCTTCGCTCAGCAGGCATTGCCGCCGATCCGTTTGTTTCATCCCAATTGACAGGGGCATTGTTCACAATTCCCGAACCGGACCGCGAAAACGGTGCGATACTGATCGATTGCGGCGGTCAGCATTGCGATGTTTCACTCATATATGACAACGCTCTGCTTTGCTCCGAAAGCATCGGAATCGGCGGAGAACACTTCACGCGTGATATTGCATACGGGCTGCGCCTTCCGTTCGGCACGGCGGAAAGCATCAAACGCAGGTATGTATTCGGGCTTGATTACAGCAACTCAGTTGAACGCGTTATGATTCCCGGAGAGGGACTTGCAACGCTCAGCTGCGGCGCAATTCAATCCGTTATCGAAGCCCGCATCGTTCAGCTTGCGGATGAAATTCAAAGCATCATCAGCGGCATTGAACAAAACGCTCGGGCGCGCTTCCCCGCCTATCTCATCGGCGGCGGAATTGCGCTTATGCGCGGCGGTGCCGAAAGGCTTTCCCGACTTCTCGGAAGGCGCGTATATGTTTCCATGCCGCGGACAAGCCTTATGAACGCCGTTAACTACGCACCGGCATTTGCGCTTGCGCATTTCATGCTTTACGGCAGCGGTTCACTTGCTGTCGGCAACAGACGACTGGTGGATAATATAGTCGGCAACATCAGAGATTTTTTCGCTTACCGACAAAATGCATAGCAATTATGCAAAGATTGCCCCAGTATGCACCGATTGGTTTTTGAAAAGAGCAAACCGTTCGATGCATTCTCAAAGTTTAAATCAACCGAAGTGTATTCCA
>OGYL01002035.1_pt1 | contig 14747 bp, 31 predicted proteins | sample 1576541 | NCBI WGS metagenome assembly OGYL01 (sample SAMEA3541551, study PRJEB24748) | human gut metagenome | biome: human gut; feature: human-associated habitat; material: faeces | place: China | collected 2012 | reverse complement strand
GCCTTCCATTTCCTGGGTGGCGAATTTATCCCGAGCCTGGAAGAGGGCGATTTTGTGAATATTGTATATGTAAGCAATTTTTTAAATTTCAAAGTTTGGTTTTTGCGGTTATTTGCCTTAGAAAATTTCTCCCAATATTCTTCGGCACGTCCAAGCGGCATGTGAAAATTAACATTTAAATCATTCGCTTTTTTGAATGTTGTAGGTATTAGTCGAGGAGGGGCAAGCAATAAACAAGCCAGTAGATTAGCTTCTCGTTCATTGTCTGGGTCGTCAGAATCATGTTCCAATATATAATGTGCCAATTCATGAAATACATAAAAGCCCCAAAATTGTGCTGACTCATCATAATATATTGTGTATTGTGGTTTGTTCCTAGTGCCATAATTACATAGAATAGCAGGATATGAATATAAAGGGCATTGTGAACCAGCATATTCCCCCATATATTCTATTTTCGTTTTACATTTAATTTGAAGCTGATTTGCCAGCCTTAATGGGTTGTTAGGTATTTCTTCAACGTAATTTGTGTAAATTTCTGCTATTGAGTTTAATTGCTCATAATTTTTCATTCTCTTCTCCCGCTGGCAAGTGAGCCAACCCTTTCATATAAATTAAGGCGAGATATTTGGATTCAGAATCAAGAATGTTCCACAGGTCTAAAACATCTAAGCTGTCAATTTTATTGTCATCAAGATAACTAAAAAAAGATGCAAGAGATATACCAAAACCATTACAAATTTTTGCTAAATTATAAATGGTTGGTACATGTGGAGCCTTAAGCATTGCTATTAATGTAGATTGAGAAATTTCAGAACGTTTTGCAAGTTCATAATAAGACCATCTTTTCAACAATCTTAATTCTTCTATTCTTTTGATTACAGACAATTCGTCAAAATGTTCCATGTTTCAGCACCTTTAATCATATTATAGTATATTATAACCAAAAAATAAAGGTGTTATGTATTGGAATAATATACTAATTTATCGTAGTATTTGTTGACAATTTTTGATGATAATGATATAATGCAGATAAAATATGTTATTTCGGAGGATTTTTATGAAAATAAAAAAGAGTTTACTATTGGTTTTGTTATTCTTATTTAAGCCCGGCAGTATTTGATCAAAAGTGTAAATTATTTTAATATATATTTAGATAAATGTATATTGTCTATTAATTGCGATAAAAATGGATATTTTAATATTTTTGATTATGCAGAATTGAAATTAAGTCAACAATTGTGGTTTAATTGATTGAATGTTATGTATATACCGTAAAAATAAAATAGACTCCCTTTATCATCAGGGAGTCTATTTATATTGTAATATATTCCATTCTTTGATAAACTTGCACTGCCTTTTCTATAAAAGAGTCTGGAAGACTTAAAAATTCAGCTATTTGCCATATTAATTGGCAGCCATTATTAAATGCATCTTGCAGTTTTTCAAATGGTAAAAACTCTAATATTGCCGTTCTGTCTGCCATATATTCATGTTTTTCTATTAAATCGTGGGGACTATATAATTTGTGCGTTGCGCCGGATTTACAATGTCCATATTCATGTGCCAATATTTCAAATTCTTGATTGGAGTTTTCTATTTTGCTTTTATCAATAAATATTCCATATTTCCCATCTTGCTCGATTGTCGCCGCTTTGTAATTTGTGATAGTGAAAGGGAATACGGAAATATTATCATTTTCTATTTTTTTATATACTTCGGTTAAGTTTTTATTATTCATTATAAAATTCCTTTGTTTTTGTTTGATAATATTTTGGCCATCCGTTTTAATTCATCCTTATCTTCTTCCGTTAAATTTTTTTCCTCTTCATACATTGCATAAGTAAAGTCTGTCGTTGGATGTTTTGTATTTGTATTTGCATTAGATGAACCGCCATAAGCAAGAAAATTAGGAAGGGTATCTTCCTGTTCAAAAAAATAATTCGGGGAAACGTTTAATATTTTTGCACATTCTGCAATTTTAGATTGTGGCATATCTTGTGTTCCTAACTCAATTTTATTTATTGAGCTTCTTGAACTATATTTTAATCTAGTTGCAAGTTCTTCTTGCGATAAACCCATTTCTATTCTTTTTTTTCTTAACCTTTGTCCAAAACTCAATATAAACACCTCTTTCTTTATTTATTATTATAATATAATGTTAAATAAATGTCAACAAATAAATACATTAAGTGGAAAATATATCAACATGCACAAATCAAGCTGTGTTTTTTTGTACAAAATAGATAAAATATCTACAAAACGAAAAAACATGTTGACAAATATGAAACACAGTGCTATAATCTAAATTGTAGATAAAAATTCAACAAAAGCGAGGTGATAACAGTGACAAATTCTAAATTACTTTGTGAGTTGATAGACTTATCTAAATATTCAATATCTGATATTGCGTCAATACTTTGCATTAGCGAATCTAAATTAAATGCAAAAATAAATAACATTCAAGAGTTTACAAGTTCTGAAATATTATCAATTAGTCGGGTGTTAAATATTTATAACGTAAGTAAAATTTTTTTTACCTCTTTCGTAGATAATTATGCTACATCACAATTATTTAAGTGCGATGGAGAGTAAACTAAATCTTTATTGGCTGTAACATTAACTTTGCGAAATTGAATGGCTGTCAGCAACACGGCGATACATATTTTAGCTGTTAAATATGTAAGTGTTACTAACGTTACTGAAATAATCAATAATCCAAAAATCTGCAAGGTTGTGCTACAGCCCAAGCCAATAGAAAAAATATTGGACATAAATTCCTCCCTTCGTTGAGGAGGAACATCCCCTATAATATTGCTGGAGATGGATGCAAATAGATTTAAGATTAGTTTAATTTTAGTACAAACCATAGCAAAAGTCAATAACAATTAACAAAGAAATGAGGTACACAAATGAAAAAGAGAAAAAACAATTTTATTAGTATTATCTCTGGTATAGCGTTCTTATATCTAATCGTAATTATTTTTTACATAGTAAAAATTCATATGGACATTAGAGACAAACCAAATTATTCAAGTGAAGTTTATCAAATACAAACAGGCGACACCTTATGGGGGTTAGCTGAAGCGAATGCGTCTAATAAAACAGATATTCGTGAGTGGATTGCAGAAGTGAAATCTATAAATGAATTAGAATCATGTGAAATTAAAAGCGGAGAAGAAATTATAATCTTAAAATAATTAAAAGGAGATATTAAAAATGAATCAATCAAAAAAATCAGTGACAATATTTAATCAACGACTGGCCGGATTTCTCATGTTACATGGATTTACCTTATTAGGCATGACAGAAAACAAGTTAGACACAAGCCCAACAAAAAAGAAAAACGTTTTTTTCTTTAAAAATTCGGAAGATTTACAAAAGGCAATTAACAAATGGGACGAAGAAAGGAAATGTGTAAAATGGGTTATATAGTTTGTAGTTTCGTCTTTTTTGTTGTTGGATTTACTATTTGTTCTATTTTAAATGATGAAAATTCACAAAAGAATAAAAAGGGAGATTAAATATGAATCAAAATGCTTTGTTTAATAGAGGGTTAAATAATGAAAATGTTTATGGAAATCAACAGCGTAAAATGAAAAGAAACAGATATTATCAATTAAAAGTTTTAAAAGGTGAATGTGGTGTTGTATCTATTAAAAGCAAACCATGGTTTTGCGGCGAGATGGACAATTGCTGTGACCTTTGCAGGATATGTTATAAGAAAAATATTAATTATAAAGAGTAAGCGGGGTGTTTAAAAATGTCAGTATCATATTCAAAAACCAATCAATGTGTTAGCTGTGGTCGTTACATATCTGAAGATAGGCAAGTTTGTACTATATGTGAAAAAGAAGAGTTTAAGCCTTATAACTCTAAAAGATTACATGAAGAAGGAAATCCTGAAGCCATTGATATTGTAGCTATTATGAAAAAATTTAATTTTTCATATGCTGGCTCTAATATAACAAATTGCTACATAATTAAGCCTATTAATGCAGTTGAGTATATCTATTCAAAATATGGTTCTAAAGTTTTAAATAATACACTTGGTATTATTTAAAGCACGTGGCTTGGAGATAAAGAATCATTAACTTGTAAGGTTTTAAAAGGTATGTCAACATTTTTAAATGAATATCAAACGATAAATTTTACAATTTTAAGAAGAGCTTTAGATGGAATATCTCCAAAAGATTTAGAGATTGAAGCAATTGTGAAGGCGGGAATAAACAAAAAGAAAATTAGTTTGTCTGGAGGCCAATGTAAGTTTTACCATATTTGTTTGGCGATACGTGATTTGTATAACGAAAATGCCCCTAAAGGGAAAAGGATTGCTTAAATGGCATGGTTTTAAAAAAGAATATTTAAGTGTAATTATGGCTGTAAGTACTGCACATCACCCAACGGAGAGGGCACGGACATATTTGACGGAGATAGATTAATTGTTGGCTATGGGGTGTATCGCAAAATTAACTACTGCCCTATGTGCGGGAGAAAATTAATCAATCCTCGTCTTCTCTCCCACACAATTTCCCAGCGGCAAGGATAGTAGCGAGGGAATCTCCCAGCTGAGTAAAGACTGCGGCGAGAATAGAAATTTCCTCTGCGCTGAATGTTTTGGAAATAGCACAGGAAAGAGAAGATATTAAAGTTACTAATTCACACGGATTCAAAATAATCACCCCGTTATCAGTATATGATGATTGCGGCGGGAAGTGAAAAGGAGCGGAATAATGGTAAAAACACATAAGAGCAGCAGATTTGTGTTGTATAAACTTGAAGATATACGGGACTGCGAAGATGTAATTTTGCAGATTGTAGACACAAATTCTAATTTTACCAGCGGCGGAAAATGCTATCTCTGCGAGGTTGTCGGGCGCTATGAATATAACAGTATCCGCTGCGAGCGGGACTTGACGGACGAGATATGCAGACAGAATGAGGAAATCAGAAGGCAAAAAAGAAAAATAGAGCGGTTGGAGAAAGAACTAATTAAGGAGCGTGACCGTGTGTTTGAATTGGAGCATCTTAAAAAGGGGCGGAATAATGAACAATGATTTGATAAGCAGGAGCGAACTTGCTGAAGTAGTTGCAAAAAAAATTAATAATCCAGCTATAAAAAGTTGGTTGTTTGCAATCATAAATGAGATTCCAACAGCCGACACACAGGGGCACGTTGCAAACAAAGCGCCGTGCGACTTGTGCATGTATGACCCGCCGTCAAGCTTTGGAGGTAAACCGTGCAGTATGTGTCCGGCGTGCGCGAAAATGGGAGGCAGTGAAGAATGAAAAAGTATGAATTAACGGAAGAAAAGAAAGAATTTTTAGGCAGAACACTTTACCGTATAAGGGCGTTAAAGGATTTTGAGGTATCAAACGGCACAATTATACATGCCGGAGATTTAGGCGGCTGGATTGAAAAAGAGGATAATTTAAGTCAGGAAGGTTCTGCATGGGTTTCTGGCGAGGCATGGGTTTCTGGCAAGGCACGGGTTTCTGGCAAGGCACGGGTTTCTGGCAACGCACGGGTTTCTGGCAACGCATGGGTTTATGGCAACGCATGGGTTTATAGAATGGAACATATTATGACTTTTGGCCCGGCTGGAAGCAGGAATGGCACCACTACATTTTATCGCAATAAAAACAATGGTATATCGGTAACCTGCGGCTGTTTTAACGGCAGCATAGAAGATTTTTTAGCGCAAGTCAATGAAACACACAGCGACAACAAACATGGGCAAGTCTACCGTGCAGCGGCGGAGCTGGCAAAATTGCAAATTGATTTGGAGGGGGAGCAATGAATAACTGGATAAGCGTCAAGGACAGGCTGCCAACATGGAAAGACGGTAAAGTCCTTATCTATACTTGTAATGGTATAAGTGTAGCAGAAAAAACAGTCAACAACAAATGGCAAGGAAAACACGCAATACAAAAACATATTACCCATTGGATGCCACTGCCGGAACCGCCTAAGGAGGCTGAAGAAAAGTGAAATCAGTATTAATAAGCATTAAGCCTAAATATTGTGAGCTTATCGCAAATGGAAGCAAAACAATTGAGGTACGCAAGACACGCCCGAAGATTGAAACACCGTTTAAGTGTTATATTTACTGTACGCATAGTGGCGTTACAGCCAAAGAACGAGACAGGAACATTTATACTGATTTTTCGGGTAAAGTCATAGGGGAGTTTGCGTGTGGCGGCATTACGAAATTGCACAATATCGCAACGGATAAATGGGATTATCTATCTGGAGATGCGCACGAAAATGAAAAAAAGCTGTGTACGCTCGGAGCGCTGCTCACTGAAAGCGAAGTACACAGTTATGCGTGCGGTAAATTTCTTTGCGCATGGCACATATCCAACCTTGTTATTTATGACAAACCGAAAGAGCTGAGTGATTTTAATATGATTGACAAAACAGCAGTAAAAGCGTGCAAATACAGAGAGCGGTGTTATAACAATCCTAATTATACAAACGGTGCATTGCTTTTAGGCGGATATGCTTGTACAAAAAAAGCAGAAATGGACTGGTGCAGGGAATGTAAAATAAAACCGCTGACACGTCCGCCGCAAAGCTGGTGTTATGTGGAAGGAGCAACAAACAATGAATAAATGTCCTTTTATAGCAACGAAAGAGTGTGAAATACCACCATGTAATAGTTGTGTGAATTTCATAAATTGTTCATTTAGAGATATTTGTAGTTTTGATATGCATTCTGGAAAGGAGCTTAAAAAAAGATGAAAAACACGGTAAAATGCGGCCAAAAAGGAGAGTAAAGACAATGGGGTATAAATCAGGCTTAATACAAAAATTAAAATTATGTTATTTTTGGCTTATTACTCCCACACGAAAAAATATGCTTACGTCCACATGCGAATACTGCGGCAGTTCTAATTTAGTTGCTATAAAACAAACACATAGAACTGATGGTAATTATAAAAATTATACATACAAACTCTTATGCATGAATTGTAAAGCCGAATGTGCTGGAACTCAAAGGTGGCATAGATATTCTGAGAGGGAGCGTGAGCAACAATGAAAATTTATAATGCAAAATCAGATTTAATGAATAACTTTGAATCATATAAAGAAATTTATGACTTAAATATTAGCCATATAAATAGCAATGGCGGCGAAGATTTATCGGATGAAGAAAAGAACATTTTAATTGCCGGTTATCTTGGAAATATGCATGAAACACTGAGTAAAATTTCAAGTAATCTTTGTAACCTTTCAAAATCAGACTATGAAGCAGCAGTCTATATTGACAATATAAGAGAGTGTCAAAGACAAATAAATGAAGAATTAATCAAGGATGATATACAAATGTTTCTTGACTATAAAGATAGAACCGAAACTGAAAAAATCGCTTTAATAAAAGAATATATAAATAGATTGGGGGCGTGAAAATAATGGTTAAAAGAATGGAATTATTACGGTTTACATGCGATATATGTAAGAAAAAACAGGATATGACATACGGAGATGCATATAAGAAGATTAAAAAAGTTTCTATCCCGATGAAAAGTTATGATGAGAAAGGCAGTTATATGAAAACCATTGTGGAGGAATTAAGCATTTGTGAAGATTGCATGGAGATATTGGAGCAGGACATATCAAAATGTTATGACATGAAAAGCTTTGCATATGTAGGGATAGAAATAAAAAGAAAGGGTTCAAGCAATGACAAACTATGAGCGCATTAAAAATATGAGCGTGGAGGAAATGGCAACTTTCTTGCTCGATGTTACAGATTGTTGTGTAGCTAAAGATTGTGACAACTGCGTTTTGGGAAAAGACAATATTGCTTATTGCAATACAGAGTTAACCATGACGAAATGGCTCGAAAGCGAGGCGACGGATAATGCATAAGATATTATTTAGAGGTAAGCCGAAAAATGAATTAATCGATTGGGTATATGGTTACTATTTTTACAGCGAATTAACTTGCAAGCATTACATTATGGGCGAAAGCAAAGATTATGGTTATAACTGCATTGAGGTTATCCCTGAAACAGTCGGGCAGTACACGGAACTTAATGACAAGAACGGCACGAAGATATTTGAGGGGGATATTGTTCAAACGAATAAGTTTTTTCTGTCTGTTGGTCTTAATGCAAAATATGTTATTGAATATGATGTGAAAATTGCTTGTTTTATTGGAACAATGCAAAAAGGTTGCATCAAACATTTTACAACATTTCAAAATGATAGTGACCAATTTGAAGTAATCGGCAATATCCATGACAACCCGGAACTGTTAAATGGGGAGGATTAGTAAATAATGAAAACAATGAAATTGGGTGACGATATTTTAATTAACAAAGTTATAAGGGATTGCCCTATATGTAATAATACTCACGAATTACAATATAGAAAAAGAATTTCCAATGCTATTGTTAAAGGTGAAAAAATAGAAACAGAAGAGTTCTATTTTTTGTGTACTGTCACTGAAGATGAAGAAAATGAATTTGTTTCAGCTAAAATGATGGATGAAAATTTATTGAGGGCAAAGGATGCTTATAGAAAAAAGCGTTTAAAAAAGGTTTAATTTATAAAAACAAACAGTATGCAGAAAATACAGTTTTTGAGGATGGAGTGCAAAAATATAAAAGAGGATACATTTTACAACTAACGGTGTAGAGGTAGAATAAAAGAATTAGCTATATAAGATAAGAAAGGACAGATTATTTGACAAAATTAAAAACTAAAGCAACATTGATAACTACAATAATTGTTATATTTTTTACAACGATTAGCGCAAATGCAACATTCACACATTTTCCACCAAAAGGATTAGGAACTATTCATACATACACGGTTTGGAATAAAATTAGATGGGGAGGAGATTGTAAGAAACTTATTAATTTTACAAAATCAAACAACGCATTATCAGATGCTTATGGGATTGTAAAATATGGCGAATATCTTGCCGGAGCAACTACTACAACGCTTGGACAAGTTGGTGATATGTTACTTGTTGTGCAAGAGGAAGGTATTATTTATCCTGTAATTATTGCAGACATTAAAAATCAAAATGATAAAGGCTGCACAATATGGGGGCATCAAAACGGCAAATGCATGATAGAATTTGAAATTTTATCACAATGTAGAAAATCTTTATATGGGACAAGCGGTGGTTATATCTCTCCTTTAATCAATAAGCCAATTTATAAAGTAATTAATATTGGTTCTGTTTATGATAGTACATATTATTTTAATAATCCAAGACAGGCCGTTTTAGATAATGGGTTAGAAGGATACTTTTTATTGCGCTCTCCATATGAGGGAGAATATGTTGTTAGATAGTGCATTGGTCTTAAATTGAAGATTTCATTAAGAAAGTATGTGAAATAATTGGCACAATATGTAATTACTGATGGCGAAAAATATATTAAAAGCAACTTTAACGGCAAGGTTACTCAGGCGACAAATATTACTATGGCAGATGTTTTTGATACGAAGCAACAGGCTATGAGCTTCTTGAAAAATTCTATATGTAAGGCTTGGCAAAGAAAGTATTATGTGGCTGAGTATGAAAACGGAGATGTGGTTCAGTGTACAGTGCCGAAACCTCCTAAAACAATTAAAAAGATTACAGATAAGGGGTTTGAGCCTCTTGGTTTGACTGAATGGGAGCTACGGCTTGACGGTATGCAGAATCTCTTTCGGGATGCAGCTAAAAGAGCTAATGAGCTATCACAGGAAATGAGTGATATTGAAGCCAAAATTGTTGATTGGGAGCATTACATAGAGTTTACGAAGTTAAATGCAAGGGAAGGCTATAAAGCTTATTCTGCTCTGAACCGATTGTTTGAACAACGTAGAGCAATTAAGAATGAGCAAAAGTTGGTTAGTGCCATAAATCGTAATCAAAATTGTTCAAATGGCATGACGGAGATTATCAATGTTTTGGAAGGATTAAAACATCAAAAGTATCGGGCAAGAGCGTTGCCGGAATTGTTTGAGTGCGGTATTGATGAGGTTGTTTAAAATGTGAAATTTGTTACGGAAAACGAGGAGATAAAACAATGGAAATTATAAAAAATATCAATGTTCCTACGGGTCATATACTTATTGTTCAGGGAGATAAAGGGAGTTTGGAGTGTTTATCTATTGGAGATTATGGTAGACAAGCTAATGTTAAAGCTAAATTTTTAGGTCTAAACAAGGATATTGAGGGAGTGCCCAACGGAAAGTGTATGCCGTTGAAAGAAAAATGGGTTGTAACGATTTCCACTCAGTACGGCTGCAATAGTGCTTGTAAGTTTTGTGATGTTCCAAAGGTAGGAGGGGGAATAAACGCAACATATAAAGATATGAAAGAACAAATTGAGGTGGCTCTATCATTGCATCCAGAAGTTAAGGGCACAAAGAGATTAAACATTCACTATGCAAGAATGGGAGAGCCTTCTTGGAATCCTGATGTGTTAAGAGTATCTTACGATTTACATAAAATAACGAAGCCTTATATCGGAAACAGTATGATTCATCCTGTATTCACAACCATGTGCCCAAATAAAAACAGAAAATTATTTAGCATACTCCAAGAATGGACAAATGATATAAAAAATGATGCGTTCCGTGGAGATGCAGGATTGCAGTTTAGCATAAATAGCACATCGGATGAGCAAAGAAACGATATGTTTTCAGGTAATGCATTATCTCTTCGTGAAATATCTGACATTGTAAAAGACTTGCCAGCCCCAAAAGGAAGAAAATATGCTTTAAATTTTGCATTAGCAGACAATTATGAAGTAGACGCACAGAAATTAAAGAGTTTGTTCAGCCCCAAGAAATGTATGGTTAAGATTACTCCGCTTCATATGACTCATTCTTGTGAGGAAAACAATATACAAACCTCTAATGGTTATACAAGTTTTGTTCCCTATCAAAAAGCAGAGGCAGATTTAATTGAGGCGGGTTTTGATGTATTGGTCTTTGTGCCCAGTAGCGATGAGGATGAGGGGAGAATTACTTGCGGAAATGCAATTTTAAGTGGTTCAATGCCTGAATGTGTTTATAACATAAGATAGAACAGTTATTTTATAAGAAAAGGAGTTAGATTGTGTGAACATTGAAACAAAATTATCTATAGGGGATCCAATGTACATTATAGAAGTTTTGGAATATGATAAACCAATTATATGTAGCGGATGTGGTGGCGTGGGCTACGGCGGTTCCGCCGTTTCTACGAGACAGAATTATATCCATAGAAGATATAAGTAAAAGGCCGAAATCAAAAAGCGAATATCCTTGTGTAAATGAATATATTGTCACATATAGAGGGATAGAATTGTTTTTAGCGGATATAAATGGTGATTTTTCGGATATTGACGAAATACTTAAGTATTTTGGAAATAGTAAGTATTCTCCGTTAATACATAAAATTAAGGCGCAATCTAAAAAGTTTGATTGGTCGGACGATGTGCCGATAAATCGAATTGACTGCAATACAGAAGGATATAATAAGTTCTTTGACAATTTGTAATAGAAGACGCATTTAAGGTGTGATTGTAAGGTAAGTTTTGTTTTGACATATTTATTAATTCAAATTAGCTTATTCAAGCGAAATTTTGCAAAATGTAGAGAATAATTAAATAAAGATAATTGTACCTGTTTTTAACAGAAATATTAAAAAGAGCTGTCTTTGAGTTTCTAATGTTAAATAAAGTAAAAACACATAATTAAAAGAAAGGAAAAATCACAAAGTTCCTATAGGGTAAAGTGCGCACTGCTTATGACGGTAAGCAAGTTTGGAACAAAAGAGATTTATGAATATTCAGCGAATCAGATTTGAAGAAGATCTGACGTTGGATAACATTGGCGGTTTTAAATCAGGAGACAAGATTCAGATGCGATAGCTGCTATCAATACTGACAGAAATTATATCTGTATAGAGAAAGACGTGGATATATTTGATGTTGGCAAGAAGAGAGTGGAGGAATATTTTAGTGAAAGGTAAAGAATTGCAGAAGATATGTGAACAATATCCAGATTTTGATTTTGAATTTTCCTTTACAGATGGATATTCAAAATTTCCTAACATAAGAAGTTTTAATAACTTGGAATTGTGTGATGTTGGACACAGTGACAAAGTGGTTGTTTTAAACGGAGAAGAGAAATAATACCAAAAAACATCGCTTTTATCGGAGTTGGAGGTTGCAGACAATGAGAGATTTTCAGAACGCATATCCTAATGATGGATACACAGAATTTGATAGAGTAATGGCTTGTTGGGCAATCAATCATAATGGATGGCGTAAAGCTAAAAAGAAATGGAGAAGAATAGGTAAGAAGAGAATCAGACGTGAAACACAAAAGATGATTAAGAGAGAATTGGAGGAAGAATAATATGCCGGTACATGATGATTTAGGTATTCGTATGAAGACATTCTACGAGCAGATACCGAAAACTAAGCTAATGAGAAGAACACCAGTTGCCATCCGCATTGACGGAAAGGCGTTCCACACATTTACAAGAGGATTTCATAAACCTTTTGATGAGATTTTAATGAAGACTATGCAGGAAACCACAAAATATCTTTGTGAAAATATTCAAGGATGTGTACTCGGATATACGCAGTCTGATGAGATTACATTGATTTTGATTGATTATCAGAAGTTTACAAGTGCTGCATGGTTTGATTACGAAGTACAGAAACTTTGCTCTATTAGTGCAAGTATGGCGACAATAGCTTTTAATCAAGCATTTGAAAGTAATGTTTTTAATTTTGAAGATATGCAACCAAATGATTTTGCCGAACATGAATGGAGCGGGTTATTAGAAGTTTATCGAAATGCTATGGATAAAGGTGCTATGTTTGATGCACGTTGCTTCAATATCCCAAAAGAAGAAGTGACTAATCTCATATATTGGAGACAGTTAGATGCTTCTCGTAACAGTATTCAGATGGTAGGACAGGCTAATTTCAGTCATAAAGAGTTACAGAATAAGTCTTGTAATGATATTCAGGATATGTTGATGGCTCATAAAGGTATCAATTGGAATGATTTGCCTATATATCAGAAACGTGGAAGTTGTTGCGTTAAAGAAAGATATGAAGATTACAATGATATTGATTCTACAGACTCTAGTGTGCCAATTAGAACTCGATGGATTATCGACAAAGATATTCCGATTTTCAAAGGCGATGGCAGAGAATATATAGATAGATTGGTTAATGTTGGCGAGAAATAATCCGAATAAACCTGTCTTTTATCTCTTTTTGAAAGGAGTAAATAAATGGCTTACAAAGAAGAATATAGAGATTTATTTTCTGTTCCAGAAGATTATTATTTAGCACATTGTATCAGTGCAGATTTTGGAATGGGTAAAGGAATCGTTATAGAATTTAATGAACGATTTGATATGAAGAGAAAGTTACAGAAGACTTATCCTGATTATATCAATCAGTGGCATCATAACAGAATGATTGGTGATTGTATTCAGCAAGATAGAGTATTTAATCTAATTACCAAAGAAAGGTATTGGATGAAGCCTACTTATGAATCTCTAAAAGCTGCTTTAGTAAAAATGAAAGATTTATGTAGCGAAATTTATGTAACAAAGTTGGCCATGCCGGTTATTGGTTGTGGATTGGACAGATTACGGTGGGATAAGGTTTCTGAAATTATCAAAGATGTTTTTAACAATGTAAGCATTGAAATTTTAGTGTGCAAACAGTGAGGCGAGGAAATAGTTTATACAGTACAAATGGATTTATATATAGATGATGAAATTAAATATAGGAGGTTTTATGAAGATACAGGTTAGAAATAGTTGTTTTACTCATAGTTTAACAATGTGTTTAAAGTCTGAATATGATAGATGGAAGAACGGGGAAATAATGATATATATTGGCGGCGGTTGGGATTATCCAAAATACTATAGACCTAAAAGAAATCATTTTTATACGAAAGAAGAAGCAATATCTTTCGTGAAATCGAGTGACGTTCCTCTATCAAAAGATTTTAATTGGAATGATGACAATGCAATAATGGAAATGCTTCGTGATAATGGATGGTGTGATTCGGATTATTATTGGAATAATTATTGTTCAGAGTATGAAACTTTTAAAGATACTATAGTAACACCAGCTGGTGATGAAGTAATAACATTCGGATATTATGGTTTTGAAGGCTAATTAAAGAGGATTTTAAGATAGGAAGCCTATCGAGCGTATTGAAAAGTAAATGGTACGCAGCTCTACTTTATCTGTCCTTTTATAGGACTTAACATAGACTTTATATAGAGTAATTTTTATATTTCATTCTTTAGAGAGTGTTTACATATATAAATTTTTATGATTAACAGGAGGATAAGCATTGTCAGATAATTATTTTAAACAGCTATACGATGTTGATGTACGACCAAAAACAAAAGAAAAAAACGGATTAAATTTCTTATCTTGGGCTTCAGCTTGGGCGGAGGTAAAGAAGATTTATCCAGATGCAACTTATATAATCTATAAGCAAAATATCACAATCACGGAAAATTATGAAAACAAAACAGTAGCTAAGGAAATTAATAGACCTTGGTTTGACGATGGTAGCACAGGTTGGGTAAGAACAGGTGTGACAATCAATGGCATCGAACACATTGAAGAACTTCCTATTATGGACTTTAAGAATAAGTCTATTACAGCAAGTGCAATTACATCGTCTGATGCAAATAAAGCAATTCAGCGTTCCCTTACAAAGGCTTGTGCGAGACATGGGCTAGGATTATACATCTATGAAG
>OGYL01002033.1_pt1 | contig 14770 bp, 15 predicted proteins | sample 1576541 | NCBI WGS metagenome assembly OGYL01 (sample SAMEA3541551, study PRJEB24748) | human gut metagenome | biome: human gut; feature: human-associated habitat; material: faeces | place: China | collected 2012 | reverse complement strand
TTAATATCTGTGCGGTTAATACTGTTGATCACACATGCTACTGGCTCTGTAAATGCCATTTTTTCAAATGGTGTATCTTTAAAATAAGCAGATTTTAGCTTGCTTCCGCCCCATATGTAGTCTTTAAATGCGGGACTAAGCCGAAATGGTTTGATCATGTTAAGACTCCTTTTGTGGAATTTCCTGTTTCATTTTACCACACAATTAAAAAAATGTAAATAAAATTTCAAATTCTATTGTATTTTTCGCGCATTTCATATAAAATAATAAAAAAGCCGCCAAATTTTGCGGCAAAAAATTGTAAGGGGAAAATTTGCTGTGAATGAAATGTACAATGCAATTGTCGGGCAGTCCGGCGGGCCCACTGCGGCCATTAACGCCAGCCTGGCCGGCGTAATTAAAAAAACATGCGAATCGGAAAAAATCGGGAAGATTTTCGGCATGTTAAACGGCATCAGCGGCATGATGGAAGAACGGATTGTCGACCTGACCAGTTTGGGCAGTGATGAAGATAAGCTGTCGTTGCTTTCTAAAACGCCGGCGTCATTTTTAGGCTCCTGCAGGTTTAAACTGCCGGAGGAGGACAGCCCGATTTACGATAGGATATTCGATGTGATGGAAAAGTATCAAATTCGATATTTCTTTTACATAGGCGGAAACGACTCTATGGACACGGTGTTAAAACTTTCTGCGTTTGCATTAAAAAAGGGGAAGGATATCCGGTTTGTGGGCGTTCCCAAAACCATTGACAACGACCTGCCGGGTACCGACCACACGCCGGGATTTGGCAGCGCCGCAAAATATATTGCGTCTACCGTCCGCGAAATTTCGGCCGACTCTGCTGTTTATAACGTGAATTCCGTGACCGTGATTGAAATTATGGGCAGAAATGCCGGCTGGCTCACAGGCGCGTCTGCTCTTGCCCGGTATAAGGGTCTTGGGCCGGATTTAATTTATTTGCCGGAGCATACGTTTCATTTCAGTCAGTTTTACGACGACATTGCAAAAATATCTAAAAATAAGAAAAATATTGTGGTGGCCATTTCGGAAGGTGCCCGCACGAAAGACGGAAAATATGTCTGCGAGGCGGTGTCCAACGGCATTGTAGACGTGTTCGGGCACAAATATCTGGGCGGAACAGCCCGCGTTTTAGAAGGGTTTGTTCGGAAAAAGTTTGGATTTAAGGCCCGGGGCATTGAGCTAAACGTTTCTCAGCGCTGCGCCGGTCATTTGCTCAGCAAAACCGACATATCAGAATCGTTTCAGGTAGGCAGCAGTGCGGTGGAACTGGCGCTTAAGGGCAAAACGGGCATTATGACCGCCATTGCCAGAATGTCAAATGCGCCTTATCGGTCTGAATGTGTGGCGGTGGATATTGCCGCGGCTGCAAACCAAGAGAAAACGGTGCCCCGCCATTTTATCAGCGAGCGGGGAAACGACGTAACAGAAGACTTTATTCAATATGCCGCGCCGCTGATTGCCGGTGAAGTTCCGGTGGAATTTGAAAACGGACTGCCGAAAATGTTGGTGTTAGAAAAGGAAGCGTAAGCTTCCTTTTTTTGGATATATTTTGGTTTTTTGGGGAAAAATAGGCAAAACGAAACTGTGGAGGAAATCATGAACGTACTTTATAGAAACGGCGATATTTTAACAATGGAGCACGGGGCATATCCAGAGGCGGTACTCACCTTAGGCGGCAGAATTGCATTTGTTGGCAGCGAGGAGGAGGCAAGGCGTCTTGCGCCGGAGAATGTTGTTGACTGCGATTTGGCGGGGAAAACCTTGATGCCGGCGTTTGTAGACTCTCACAGCCATATCTCTGCCGTGGCAAACGGGAACTTGCAGCTCAATTTGGAAACCTGCCAAAGTGCAGATGAGGTGAAAAAGGCTTTCTCTGTTTACATTGAAAAAAACAGCATTGGCCCAGACGAATGGATTTTGGCGTTTGGATATTCCGGCACGCTTTTGAAAACCGATTTAGACGAGGTGTGTAAAAATCCTGTGTTCGTCAGTGGAAAGTCCAAGCATTTCGGAATTTTTTCCTCCTGCGCGCTGCATCTTTTGGGGATTGATTCAAAAGACGGTTATTTGGAGGAAACCGCGCTGTATGAGGCAGAAAAACAAATCCCCATGCCGGGCTATGAAAAGCTGAAAGAGGCGTACCGGAAAGCTGAAAACGAATATTTTTCCTATGGGATTTTCACCATTCAGGATGCATGCGTGCCGCAAGAGCTGTTTTCGTTTTATAACGAGGCTGTGAAAGAAAATTTGTTTTGCGCCGATATTGTTGTATATGCCGATGCGCGGGATTTGAACAAAGCAAAAGAAGAACTGGCACAAATTTGGCAGCAGTATAAAAATCACGTTAAGATGTGCGGTGCGAAGCTGTTTTTAGACGGCTCGCCCCAAACGAAAACAGCATGGATGAAAGAGCCGTATGTTGGCGGCGGAACAGGATTTCGTGCAATGGACGACGAGGCGTTGCGTGCTCATCTTGAAACCTGCTCCCGGGATAATTTGCAGGTGATTGCCCACGCAAATGGTGATATGGCAGCAAAACAGTTTATTGACGCGCTTTTAGAACTAAAGCGCATGCCCCCGCGCCCGGTGGTGATTCACGCCCAGACCATTTCAGATACAGAAATTGAACGGATTGCCGGCAAAGACATTTTGCTTTCTTTTTTTGTGGCGCACACATACTATTTTGGCGATATTCACATGAAAAATTTAGGGGCAAAAAGGGCAGGGCGCATCAGTCCCTGCGGAACGGCAGAGCGGTGCGGCGTGCGGTTTACACTTCACCAGGACGCGCCGGTGATTCGCCCGGATATGTTCGAAACCATTTATTGCGCGGCTGCGAGGAAAACAAAAGACGGCGCGGCCCTTTCAGAGAAAGAGCGCATTTCCGTTTACGACGCGCTTTTGGCCGTGACGAAAAATGCAGCATATCAATGCTTTGAAGAAAACGACAAAGGAAGCATTCGGGAGGGCAAGAAGGCTGACCTGATTATTGTCAGCCAAAACCCGCTGAAAATTCAGCGGGAGTGCGTAAAGGATATTTTAGTTTTAGAAACCATTAAGGACGGCAAAACCGTTTTTAAGCGAGACCAAAAAATTTAATGAGATAAACGGAAATAAAAATGCTGAACACGCTTAAAACCGAACTGATGGAAATGCCGTAGGCGCTGATTTCAGCTGAAACGCCCATCTGCTTTGCCATGGCAAAGCAGTTCACCGCTGCAGGGGAAGCGCTCATAATGGCCAGCACCATGAGGTGGTTTCCCCGCCAGCCAAACAGGGTCGCGGTAATTAACACAAACGCCGGCGCGAACAGATTCCGCAGAAAAGACGCAAACAAAATATAGGCCTTGTCCTCCTGAAATCCACGGAGGGTGATGGAAGCGCCGATGATGATGAGCCCCATGCAGGAGGCAATGTCGCCTAAGGTCTTAATGCTTTTTTCTGCAATGGGGAACACGGGAATTTGAAACACAGCAAATAAAAGTCCTAACGCGGTGCCGATGATTAAGGGGTTTTTTAAAATTCCCAGAATCACTGCGCCGGGGCTTTTTTTCTCTCCGCCGTAGTACGACAAAATGATAACCGCCGAAACATTATACAAAATGATTACGAACGAAAGGGTAACAGCGGTTAAGGTCACGCCGGCTCCGTCCAACAGGTTGACGGCAATGGGCATGCCCGCGATGGCGAAATTGGAGCGATAGGCTAGCTGAATGACCGCGCCCTTTTTCTTTTTGTCCTGAATAAAAAAGCACATGGCAATGACCACGCCAATCAGCACCAAAATCAGCGCCAGTGTGAATAGAAAAAATTTGCCGTCGAAGCTTTGGTGAATGTCCGACGTGGATATGTTGTGAAAAATGAGGCACGGAGTGCCTACATAAAACACCAGCTTTACAATTTCATTTTTTGTTTTTTCGCTGAAAAAGTTTAACCTGTTTAGCAAAAGACCAACAAAAATAACAACAAAAACAGGCAGAACGGCGTTTGCCGTGTAAACTATTAATTCCATTTATTCATTGCTCCTATGTAAAATTTAACTGTGTTTATTATATACCGAAAACCGCTTTCCGTCAACGGCATTTCGGCGGTTCACATTCTTTTTTCGGTTTTTTTGGTTTGCAGGGGCCGCACTTTTTGTCCAGAATGGGCCGGAGCTCTTTAAACTCTATTTCGTCTATAATCCGCAGCAGTTCGCACAAGCTGAATTTCCCCATAAATTTCACTCCTCTCAATATCATTGTATGAATTTTTCTAAATATTTTTACAAAATAATGAATTTTTTTGCGATTATCCGTTGCAAAATCTGAAAAAGTATGATATTATAAATAAAATTGTTACAAATTTGTGAAATTGTAGGTTCAACACACAGGAGAAAAATTATGAAGAACAAATGGATCATACCTGTCGTGCTGTTTGCCGTGTTGGTGGTGTGTTACGTTGTGAGAGGCTTTTTTCAAACACGCATCACCGTGGAAATGCTCCAGACGGATAAAATTGAAGAAAGCAGTTCCGGTTTGGGTGTTTTGGTGAAATCTGAAAGCGTAAATTCGGTTTCCATCGGCGGCGCTGCAGAGGTTTCGGTGAGAAACGGCCAGCGGGTGTCAAACGGCCAGCTGATTGCCACGGTTTACGGCGGGACGACGGATGAAAGCGTGAAAACGCAGCTTGCCGATGTGAATAAAAAAATTAACGCCATGAAAGACAGTAATGCAGGCGATTCGGTTTTCATTAACGATGCGACAAAGATTGAAAGCGAAATAGCGGACACTGTGGACCAGGTGATTGTAAAAGTGACAGAACACGATTTAGAGTCCATTTCCGAATATAAATACCGCATCAGTACGTTAGCGGATCAAAAGGCCGTTGCAAAGGGAGAAAAGAAAGGATTTTCCAACGATTTGGTTCAGCTTCAGGCTGAAAAATCGGTGTTGGAATCGCAGCTTGGCAAAATCGAAAACGTGGTGGTTGCCTCCTCTCCCGGCATTTTTATTGAGGGCAGCGATGGGTTTGAAGAAACACTTACGCCGGATGCAATTTCAACATTAACGCCAAACACCGTAAAAGAAGTGATTAACCGGGACAAAAACGGAGAAATCACCCGTCAGGACGGCAGCAATTACACTTATAAAATTGTAAACAACTATTCCTATTATGTTGCAGTGAACGTTGCCGATTCCTTAGCCGGCGACATTCAAGTGGGCGACAGCGTAAAGGTGCGGTTTTCAGACTTTTCCGCCAGCGACTGTCCGGCTACGGTTCGGCATGTATCCGATAAAAACGAAAAGAACGAAAGAACCGTTGTGGCCGAATGCAGCACATATGTTGACGGGCTTTTGGCAAAACGTGTTGTAAATGTGGATTTTGTGAAAAAGAGTGTTATGGGCTATAAAGTAAAAGTTGAATATCTGCACACGGTGGACAATGCAGTGGGGCTGTTCATCAAGCGGGGCGCTGTGATGAAATTTATTCCGGTTAATATTGTTTACAGCACAGAGGAAGAAGCGGTTGTTTCCGCCGCAAGCAGTGAAAAGCCCATTAAGTCTTATGACGAGGTGGTAACGTCTGCCCCGGAATATTACGACGGCAGAGTAATTGTTTCACAGTGATTTGGAGGTTAAAACAGAAATTGATACAAGACAATGTTAAGCGCGTAATGGAGGAGATTGCCCGGGCAGCGGCAGCAAGCGGCAGAAAACCGGAGGATATTACCCTGGTTGGCGTGACAAAAACCGTTACGGCGGCTCGGGCAAAAGAACTGATAGACGCTGGGGTTACAAATCTTGGCGAAAATCGGGTGCAAAGCCTTTTGGATAAATATGAAACGTTAAAAGACGAACCTGCCTGGCACCTCATTGGGCATTTGCAGACCAACAAAGTGAAATACATAGCCGACAAAGTTTCCATGATTCATTCGGTAGACAGCTTAAAGCTGGCAGAAGAAATTGACCGTCGTTTTCAGATGGCAGGCAGAACAGCAAATATTTTAGTTCAGGTGAACGTTTCCGGGGAGGAAAGCAAGTTCGGCATTCAGCCGGAGGACGCATTCCCGCTCATGGAAAGCCTTTCGCAGCTGAAAAATATTCAGGTTTGCGGCCTGATGACCATGGCGCCGAAAACCGACCATCCCGACGACTGCAGAAAGTTTTTTTACGGTTTACATAAATTATCTGTTGACATACGGGACAAAAAATACGATAATATAAATATGGGGCAATTGTCTATGGGCATGAGCGGCGACTTCCGCGAAGCCATTTTAGAGGGAGCCACCATAGTGCGCATTGGCAGTGCGCTGTTTCAATAACTTCGTTTACACCACTTAGAATATATACAAAAAACGCAGAAAACCAGAAAATAGTTACATAGGAGGATGTTTTATGAGTGCAATGAACAAAATGCTGAAGTGGATAGGAATTGCGGAGGAGGACGACGAAGAATTTTTCGACACGGAAACAGATATGGATGAAGCAGTTGAGCCTGCTATGCCTTTGGGCAGAAAGGCAAAGGTGTCTTCCATTTCCGGCGGCGCGCCTTCCAGAGTCGTAGTCATCCAGTTCCAGAATTTTGACGACGCGAAAGACGCGGCAGACCATCTCAAAAACAAAAAGCCCGTTGTTGCCAACTTGGAAAAGCTGGACAACGACACAACCCGCAGAGTGGTTGACTTTTTATCCGGCGCTGTTTACGGCGTTGCCGGACGGATTCAAAACGTATCCAACAGAATTTTCCTGATTACGCCCGCTAACGTGGAAGTGACGGGGAATTATCAGGACAACATCAAAGGGTTTCCTTTCGTAAATTAAAGTGAAGAACGAAAACACAGTTACAGCGGATAATGAGTGGCTAAAACGGTGTGAGGATTTCGAGCAGTCTGTACTGAAGTACAAGAGTGTTCGTTTTTCTCGTTTTGTAAGCCCTCATGATCTGGCTGTATTCAAGTTACGTTTTAAACCGTCGCCATTTATTCATATTTTAGCGTTTGGCGGCGCGTCGGACTGCGAGCGGGTGCAGATTGGATTTTTCCCCGATTTTTTAGAACCCGACGAGCGCGCGTTCCCTATCAGCCCCATTTTGCTTACTGGGGTTTCAGGGCTTTCCCACCGGGACATTTTAGGCTCGGTTTTAGGGCTGGGGATAAAACGCGAAATGACAGGAGATATTTTTGTTGACGGGGACAGGGCGGTTATTATGAGCGACAGCCAGGTGCGCGATTTTTTGCTTTACCACTTAAAAACCGTGGGCCGGAAAAAAGTTGAGGTTTCCCTCTGCCCGGAGGAGGTTTCCCTTTCGCTGGAGCACGCGTTTCAGATGGTAAGATGTGTTGTTGCATCAGCCAGGCTCGACGCGCTTGTTGGCGCTGCGGCAAACCTTTCGCGCAGCGAGGCTCAGGACAGTATTCTGGGGGGAAACGTCAGCGTGAATTTTGTGCAGACTGCGGACACGTCGAAAAAGCTTTGCGCAGGCGACGTGATTTCTGTTCGCCATCACGGCAGATTCGTGCTGGAGAACATCTGTGGCGAAACGAAAAAGGGCAGGCTGGCTGTGGAACTGAAAAAATATATTTAACGTTTATCCGCCCGCGGTAAGCAATTTTAAAATTTTGTGGGCAGAAAGGTTTTGAAAGCTTATGATTACGCCTGTGGATTTGGAAAACAAAGAGTTTAAAAAGAGCTTTCGTGGCTATGACATGGAGGAAGTTGAGGCATTTTTGGGTGAACTGGTGAAAGACTATGGGAGAATTTACCGCGAAAACGCCGGCTTAAAAGACAAAAACGCAATTTTAAACGATGCGGTTGAAAACTATAAGGGCATGGAAGAAACCATGCGCAGCGCAATCATTTCAGCCCAGAGAACCAGCGACGAGATTATTCGCAATGCCCACGAGCAGGCGGACAATATTGTGAAAGACGCAAAGGTTCGCGCACAGGAGCTTTTAAACGATATGGACGGGCGTATTCAGGCGTTAAACCGCGAGTGCGCCGAAATTGAGGGCCGTTCCAGCTTGCTTCGTGCTAAGCTTCGGACGGTGTTAAACACGTTTGTTCAAATGCTCGACGAGCTTCCGGAGGAAAAGGAACATACAAAACGCATTGAAAAGGTTAAACATGAGCAAAATCAAGAAGAAACAAAAAAAGTAACAGAGCAGTAATTTATTTCATTCTTTTGATATACACTATTTAACATAAACAGTTAGGAGAGATATTATGGCAGAGGATTACGGCAAGACGCTGAACTTGCCGCAGACGGATTTTCCCATGCGCGCCAATCTGCCGCAGCGGGAGCCGGAGACATTAAAAAAGTGGCAGGATGAGGACATGTATGAAAAGCTGATGGACAGCAATGAGGGGAAACCGCTTTTCATTTTGCACGACGGCCCTCCTTATGCCAACGGCGACATGCATATGGGCCACGCCCTGAATAAAACGCTGAAAGACGTTATTACCAGGTTTAAAAACATGGACGGCTATAAAGCGCCTTACATTCACGGCTGGGACACCCACGGCCTGCCCATTGAACGGCAGGTTATTAAAATGCTCGGCGTGAACCGGCACGAGGCCGGGATTGTGAAATTCCGTGACATTTGCCGTGACTTTGCCTTAAAACAGGTTGAAAACCAGAAAACCCAAATTAAGCGTTTGGGCGCTTTGGGCGACTGGGACAATTCTTATATCACCTTAGACCCTAAATTTGAAGCAAAACAGATTGAAATTTTTGGAGAAATGGCCAAACGCGGCTATATCTATAAAGGCTTAAAGCCAATTTATTGGTGCACAGACTGTGAAACAGCTCTGGCGGAAGCGGAAATCGAATATCAGGAGGACAAAACAAACTCCATTTATGTAAAATTCCGTGTAACCGATGACAATGGTGTGTTCCAATACACCGGAATTGATAAAAACGACATTTATTTTGTGATTTGGACCACCACAACCTGGACCTTGCCGGGCAACGTGGCAATTGCCTTAAACCCAGACTTTTCATATAGCTTAGTAAAAGCAAACGGCGAATATTATGTAATTGCCAAGGAGCTTGTTGATACTGTTATGCAGGCAGGTTCCATAACCGAGTATGAGGAGGTTGCAGTCTACACCGGCAAGGAATTAGAGCTTATCCGCTGTGCGCACCCGTTTTTAGACAGGGAATCGTTAGTGATTAACGGCGACCATGTGACATTGGATGCCGGCACCGGTTGCGTTCATACAGCTCCCGGCCACGGCGCGGAGGACTATATTGCCTGCAGAAATTATAAGGATATTCCCATCATCGTCCCGGTGGACGGAAAGGGCTATTTAAACGAGCTTGCAGGCGAGTTTAAGGGCTTATACTACGAAAAATCCAATGCAAAAATCATTGAGAAGTTAAAAGAGATAAACGCGCTTTATGCAATAGAAGAAATCATTCACCAATATCCCCATTGCTGGAGATGTCACCAGCCCATCGTGTTCCGCGCAACAGAGCAGTGGTTCGCTTCGGTTGACGACATTAAAGATGACGCAGTTGAGGCAATTAAAAAGGTGCAGTGGATTCCCAAATGGGGCGAAGACCGCATTACGGGAATGGTGCTGGACAGAACAGACTGGTGCATTTCACGACAGCGGACGTGGGGCGTTCCAATTCCGATTTTCTACTGTAAGGAATGTGGAAAAGAACTGATTACGGAAGAATCCATTCAGGCAGTGGCAGATTTGTTCCGCGAAAAGGGTTCCACCGCCTGGTATGAAACCGACGCGAAAGATATTTTACCTGAGGGTACAAAGTGCCCAGCTTGCGGGTGCACGGAGTTTACCAAAGAGCAAGACATTATGGACGTATGGTTCGATTCCGGCTCCAGCCATGCAGGTGTATTAGATGTGAAGCCCGGCCTTCGGTTCCCGGCAGACCTCTACTTAGAGGGCAACGACCAATACCGCGGCTGGTTCCAGTCGTCACTTTTAACATCCATTGCCGCAAGAGGCGTTGCGCCTTATAAAACGGTTATTACCCACGGCATGATTGTGGACGACAGCGGCGACAAAATGTCAAAATCAAAAGGCAACGGCATCAGCCCCCAGGACATTATCGAAAAATACGGCGCTGATTTATTAAGGTTGTGGGTTGTTTCGGCGGATTATAAAACCGACATGCGCATTTCCGACGGCATTTTAAAACAGCTGTCTGAGTCCTACCGTAAAATCAGAAATACGGCAAGATATATTCTGGGAAATATCCACGATTTTAACCCCAACACAGATATGATGGAATTTTCCGACTTACAGGAAATTGACAAATGGGCGCTGATTCGTCTTTCCAAGCTGACGGAAAAAGTGCTGGCAGCTTACAGAGCCTATGAGTTCCACATTGTGCAGCACGCAATTCATAATTTCTGCATTGTGGACATGAGCAATTTCTATTTAGACGTCATTAAAGACAGACTTTACACGCAGAAAGCAAACAGCTCCGCACGCCGTGCGGCACAGACGACAATGTATAAGATTTTAGATGCGTTAGTTAAACTGTTAGCGCCTGTGCTGGCTTACACTGCTGAGGAAATTTGGTCGTTTATGCCGCATACCGACAAAGAGAATCAGGAATTTGTCTTATTAAACGACATGCCGAAACCAACGCCGGAGCTTTATGACGAGGCGTTTGAAGCAAAGTGGGATCAAATTCTTGCAGTGAAGGCAGACGTTTCCAAAGCTTTAGAAAATGCAAGAGCGGCAAAAGTAATCGGCCATTCGCTGGGCGCAGACGTGGAAATTTTTGCAGACGGCGCACTTTATGATCTTTTATCCGGTATGAAAGACGACTTGGTAACTTATTTCATCGTGTCCGATGTGTCGGTGAAACCGGTCAGCGAAGCAAACGGCGGCACGCATACAGGAGAAACAGGAATACAGGTGCGTGTCACCCAGGCGGAAGGCGAAAAATGCGAACGGTGCTGGATGTTCAGCAAAACCGTTGGTCAGTCCCACGACCATCCAACTCTTTGCGCACGGTGCGCGAGCGTTTTGAAGGAGGACTAATCCGTTGCTCATACCCTTTTTTGCAGGAGTAATACTCATCACGGCCTTTGACCAGATGATAAAAGCCGTTGCGGCGGAAAAGTTAATGCAAATCGGCACTGTTCCGCTCATTGGTAACGTGTTTCACTTGACCTATTGTGAAAACCCGGGAGCTGGATTTGGTATTTTTGCTGACTATACCTGGATTTTGTCGGTGCTGACCTTTTTGGTAATTGCCGCTGCGGTTGTATATGTGGCGGTGAAGCGTCCGAAAAACGCACTTTTGATGACAGCGCTAACCTTTATGGTTGGCGGCGCGGTTGGAAACCTGATTGACCGGGTGAGGCTGGGCTATGTGATTGACTTTTTTGATTTCCGGCTGATTCACTTTCCGATTTTTAACATTGCAGACTGTTTTGTGACAATCGGCGCGGTTATTTTTGCCGTATATGTGATATTTTTCAGTGACAAAAAGGAGCAGGCCGATGGACAGAATAAAGGCTGAGGCGGTGGACTGCGGAAAGCGGCTCGACGTGTTTTTGTCAGAACGCGCAGGCTTTACACGCTCGGCGGCGCAAAAGCTGTTGGAGAACGGCTGTGTTGCGGTAAACGGAAAAATTGCCGCGAAAAATTATAAAATAAAGGAATCAGACGAGGTCCGGGTAGAAATGCCCGAGCCTCGTGTTGTAAATGCCGAACCGCAAAACATTCCGCTGAATATTGTTTATGAGGACAAAGACATCATTGTGGTGAACAAGCCTCAGGGCATGGTGGTGCATCCGGCGGCAGGAAATTTTGACGGTACGCTGGTAAACGCGCTGATGTTCCACACGAAAGGGAATCTGTCTGCCATGAACGGCGTGATTCGGCCCGGCATTGTGCACAGAATAGACAAGGACACCAGCGGCATTTTGGTGGTGGCCAAAACAAATGCAGCGCACCTTTCTTTGGCGGAGCAGATTAAGGCCCACACCGTGACGCGAGAGTATATCTGCCTGATTCACGGCGGCACAAACTGGGACGAGCTTACGGTGGACAAGCCCATTGGCCGGGACCCGAAAGACAGAAAGCGCATGATTGCCGGCGCATCCGTTTTAAAGGACGGCCGGGACGCTGTGACGCACTTTTCTGTAAAACAGCGCTACCAAGGCTATACGCTGCTGGGGTGCCGGTTGGAAACGGGGCGCACACACCAAATCCGCGTGCACTTAAAAAGCATCGGCAAGCATATTGTCGGCGACCCTGTTTATGGTTTAAAAGAAGACCGGCTCGCCAAATCCGCAGGGCTTTGCGGCCAGCTGCTTCATGCACAAAAATTGGGATTCATTCATCCTGTGACAGGTAAATATGTTGAATTTACCAGCGCGTTGCCGGACTATTTTCTGTGCATATTAGACAAATTAAAAGCCCTGTAATGGTGATTTTAACTAAAGTTTTTTGGAATTTAAAAAAATATCTTGACTAAAATTGTATATTGGAATATAATTACATTATGTATATGTAAAGTGTGTTTACTGTCTGAAATGATGGGATTGAGAAAAACTTTGGCAAAGAATGTAGAATTTAAAGAATTTTCAGATGAACAGGTTGTGTCGCTTGCACAGGCGGGAGACACCAGCGCAATGGAACATATTGTCAGTAAATACACAGAATTTGTGAAAAAACGTTCCGGCCCATATTTTTTGGCGGGCGCAGAACGGGAAGACCTGATTCAGGAGGGGCTGATTGGCCTTTATAAGGCGGTTAAATCGTTTGACGGCGGAAAACGTGCAAACTTTAAAACATTTGCCGAGGTTTGTATTGTCCGGCAAATGATTACGGCAGTTAAAACCTCCACGCGCAAAAAAAACAATCCGCTGAATCATTACATATCTATCCACGGGACAGACAACGGCACCGTGGAAGACAATGTTTATGACAGATTTATCGATTCACAGAATATCAATCCGGAAAGCATTATGATTGAGAAAGAAAATGCCCGAGGCATGGAGTTTGAAATCAGCAAGCTGTTAAGCGACTTTGAAAATAAAGTCCTGGGCTTTTATTTGAGCGGCGTATCGTATAAAGAGATTGCAGCGTATTTAAACAAAGAGCCAAAAGCTGTAGACAACGCGCTGACGCGCATTAAGAAAAAAATAGAAAAATATATTGCCGGAGAATAAGGGTTAAAAAAACGATTGTAAGCAATTTTGCTGCAATAAATAATTTTATTTTTCAAAGTGAGGGATTTTCCATGTACGAAGACAAAACATTAGTATGCAAGGATTGCGGTGCTGAATTCGTATTCACAGCAGGCGAACAGGAATTTTACGCTGAAAAGGGTTTTGAAAACGAACCCAGCCGCTGCAAAGATTGCAGAGTTGCAAGAAAGAACAGCATCAGACAGAACAGAGAAATGCATACTGCTATTTGTGCTGATTGCGGCGCGGAGGCACAGGTGCCTTTTGAGCCAAAAGAAGACCGTCCGGTTTACTGCAGCGAATGTTTCGCAAAGCACAAACAATAATCGGGCAAAAACCGCAATGTTTTCGTACATTTGTATCGTAAGCTGTACGAAGGAACGTCAAGTTACATATTATTTAAGTTTTAGGAAAAAATGTTAAGAAAAGTACTTGCATTTTAAGACTGCATTTGTTATAATGTATATGTGGATATTGTGGTTAGAAAGAGTGGGCGTATGTTCCCACTCTTTCGTATTGTATCCGTATATTTTGTTTCAGTCCGGTTTGACGGACGCAAAAGAGGTGAAAGTTAAAATTGGCTTTTAATAAAATTGAATCGCAGGTGTTAAAATATTTGGAGCCCATTGCGGCAGAAGCAGACGTAGAAATTTGGGACATTGAGTTTCAAAAAGAGGGGCCGAACCACGTGCTGCGGGTTTATCTCGACAAGGCTGGCGGCATTTGCTTAGACGACTGTGAAACTGTAAGCCGCGCATTGGAGGCGGTGCTGGACGAAAAAGACCCCATTCCCCAGGCCTATCTTTTAGAGGTGTCTTCCGCGGGGCTTGACCGTGCGATTAAATATAAAACGCACTTTGAAAAATGCATGGGTAAAAATGTCGACGTGAAACTGTTTGCGTCTGTGGACGGGACGAAGGAATTTACCGCAGCGCTGAATGGTTTTGACGGGAAAACAGTCACATTTCAAATAGACGGCGAAGCAAAAACGCTTCCTTTGGAAAAAATATCATCAATCAGGCTTAGCATTGAGTTTTAAACTGTTTGGAGGAATTAGAAAAAATGAATCAGGAATTTATGACCGCGCTCGCAGAAATTGCGGAGGATAAGAATATCAGCAAGGACTCTTTGCTGGAAACCATCGAGTTTGCGCTGATTACCGCGTATAAAAAGAATTATGGCCACGCGCAGAACGTTGTTGTGAACATAGACAAAGAAACCGGCGAAATTAAGGTGTATCAGCAGAAAACCGTATCCGAAACAGTGGAAGACCCCAATTTAGAGGTTTCTGTGGAGGAAGCGGCAGCATTGCACGGAGGATACAGCATTGGCGACATTGTTAATTTTGAGGTTACGCCAAAATCCTTTGGCCGGATTGCGGCGCAGACGGCAAAACAGGTGGTTGTGCAGAGAATTAAAGAAGCAGAGCGCGACAAGGTGTTTACAATTTACCGTGACAGGGAAAACTCTATGGTGACAGGCCTGATTACGAAAAATGAAGGAAAATATATTTCGGTGCAAATTGGCGGCGATGCACAGGAACATCCGTTGCTCGATGCCTATCGTGCCCAGGTGCAGGCTTACAGT
>OGYL01002030.1_pt1 | contig 14779 bp, 14 predicted proteins | sample 1576541 | NCBI WGS metagenome assembly OGYL01 (sample SAMEA3541551, study PRJEB24748) | human gut metagenome | biome: human gut; feature: human-associated habitat; material: faeces | place: China | collected 2012 | reverse complement strand
TCGAAGAGAATGTGGCGAATCCGGAGCTCAACGTGGCGTTCCTTGCCGAAAAGATCGCTTCCAAGCCATGTGAGGCACGCAATTCCCGTAATTTTCAGCACGCTGTCAATATACATATCCTTGCCGCCTGCCGCCTGATAAATAGACTTTGCATAAACCGTGATGCGTTCAAGCTCCGGAAGTGCAAAGAAAAACACGGCCGATGCGGTAATGATAGACAGCGCTGTGCCCAAAAATGGCTTATATTCCTTTAATACCTGGGAAAGAAAGGCTCCTAAAATGGCCAAAACCACAATTTTTACCACGTCCAATGCGTTCACCCCGCTTAAAGGTCAAAAATGGTTTTCACCGTGTTGAACAGATAGTCAATCTGCTGAATGACCATTAATAGCACCACCACAAGCCCGGCAAGTGTTGTGAGCATTGCCTGCTCCTCCCTGCCCGCGCGAATGAGTACCTGATTCAGCACGCTGATTAAAATGCCAATGGCCGCAATTTTAAAGATAAGGTCAATTCCCATTTGCCTTCCTCCTTTCAGATGAACAGTATCAAAACAGCCAAGCCTGCGCCAATGCCGAGAGTAAAAATTAGCTTTCTGTTTTTTGCGTAGTTTTCTCCTTCGTCCGCAATCTCGCGGTCTAAGCTTTCTAAGGTTTTATCGATGTTTTCTATTTCAATTTCCCGGGACATTTTGCCTGCCCGCTGGGAAAAGTCTGTCATGGTCTTGTCCGCAGCCGGACTTAAAAAAGGGGTTTGTGCAAATTCCTCTCTGGCTGCCGCCCACGCCTGTCCAAAATCCAACGTTTCGTTATCGCTAAGATTTTGAGAAACGGCTTTAAAAAAATCTTTCATATCGCCTAAAAGAGATTCCGAAATCTCCCCCGCTGTTTCAGAAAGCTCTTTTGCCGAAAAAGAGATTTCACTTTTCATCATTGACAGCGCCTTTTTCATCTGTTTCAAATTGTGATATTTTTGTTTCAACTCATCTGCTTTTAAATAGGAAAACATAAAGCAGGCAAACAAAATCATTGCAATTCCCAAAGCTTTAAACACTGCTGCACCTCCGCTTTTCCGTTGTTTCTTCCCAGCAGTATGGCGGTTTCAAACAGCTTCATAAGCTGCCTCTTTTTTGCAAGCGCCTCGTCTATGGAATAGCCGTGCATGCTGGTAATAATTTTACAGCCGCCCTTAAGCAGCTCGCCCACCGCCGCCGCGTCTGCCTCCGTGCCGATTTCGTCTGTGATGATAACGTCCGGCGAAAGCGAGCGGAGCGCATGAGTAATGCCCTCAGGTTTGGGAAAACCGTCTAACACGTCGGTCTGCTCTCCCACGTCAAACTGCGGCACGCCCTGGCCGCAGGCTGCAAGTTCAGAACGCTCGTCCACAATTACCACCTTAAACCGCGATGAAAGCTGCCGGGCGCAGTCCCGGAGCACTGTGGTTTTGCCTACGCCGGGCGGTGAAATGATAATACTGTTATATATGCGGTTTCCCGCACAAATATGCTTCATGCACCCATCGGCGCTGTGGGGGAATTCCCTGGCCAAACGAATGTTTAAACCGGAGAAGAAACCAATGTTAATCACCTTGCCGCCCTCAGCCACCGCTCTGCCGCTGATGCCAATTCTGTGCCCGCCCCGAATGGTAATAAACCCGCCTTTGATCTCCTCCTGATAGGCATAAACAGAGCTTCTGCAAAACGCGCCGACCATTCGGGCAATATCTTCCTGGCTTGCCGCCAGGGCCTGTTCTCTTGCGTCTGTCTCCCCGCCCTCTTTACGAAGAAAGCTTGTCCTGTCGCCGTAATACAGCATAACGGGCCGGTCTGCACGAAACCTTATTTCCTGAAGATTGTGAAAGCTGCATGCATTTAACGCCGTTTTATATTCCGGGATCATTTTTGATAGAATTTCTGAACGGACTTTGTCCATAAAATCACCGCCTTTTTTTCATTTCATTCTATTCGGACAGATGCAAATAAAGAACTGTTTTTCAAAGAAAATATACTTTTTCAATTCCTTAATCTGGTATTTATTTACATATTTTTCTATTTTGTAAAGCTAAAAACAAACAAAAGTCAAACTTTGTTCAAAAAATCGTAAAATCTCTTGAAAGCCGTTTGCTGACAGCTTTACAACGATTTATTCCATATTCTTACAAATATTTTTTTAATGAATTCTGTTTAATTCCGCATAATTGTTTGACAAATGAGCAAAAATATTCTATAATAGGCAATGCCGCAGACAGGATTTAATACTTTTGTAACATTATCGTTAAATTCAGGAGGTTTTTATGGGTAACAAAAAAGGATCTATTTTTACGAATGAAAAATTTTCATTCCGTGGTCCTTCCAAACGTTTCATTGCGATTATTTCCATCGTCGCAGCTTCGATTTTGTTCTACGGTTTTACTCCATCGGCTGATGAAGAATCACCACTTACATCAGTGACTATTGTTGACGGTGAAAATTATTTCGAGGTTGAAACAAAGGGCCAGACTGTTGGCGACGCGCTTTGCGTTGCAGACATTACTCTGGGAGAAAACGACTCGGTGTCGAAAGATTTGGGCGCCGAAATTAAAGACGGTGAAACCATTACGGTGAACCGCGGGAAACTGATTTTCCTAAACACTTCAGGCACAACATTTGAAATCCGCACCAGCGCCGCTACAGTCGGCGATGCGCTCATATCCGACGGGTTCCAGGTGGGGAAATATGATGAGGTGGTGCCCGATGTGAACACCCCAACGGCCGACGGCATGACGGTGAGCGTCACAAGGGTTTACGTTGAGGTGTATGAAGTTAACGAGGAAATTCCCTTTACAGAAAAAACAATTACAAATGATGAAAAGGAAGCCGGATATAAAAATGTGATACAGGAAGGAAAGCCGGGCACATTGGTCCGCACTTTCAAAAAGGTTTCCAAAGACGGAGCAGGCGTAACGGCTACACTGATTGGTGAAAGTGTCGCATCACAGCCTGTTGAGCAGATAATTGAAATTGGCACAAAACAGGTTTCAGAACCTGCCCAGCCGCCAGCCGGCACGAATACAGGCGCAAATCCGTCTGTGACGCTGACGCCGGGCAAAACTGCCGACGGCGTGCCATTTGCGGCAATCCCCACAATGGCACAGAACAACACCAAAACCACAACCAGCGGAAACACCGCGGTAACGGCTTATGGAACGTTCACCTTTTCAAAAGTGATAAATGCAAAAGCAACAGCCTATGAGGGTTCAAGCGCCTCAAACGGCAAATGGGCCGGAAAAACAGCAACGGGACGCGCGCCTGTGTTTGGCGTGGTAGCGGTTGACCCCAGCATTATTCCCTTAAACTCAAAGCTGTATATTGAATCGAGCGACGGCGGAAAATCCTGGATTTATGGATTTGCAGTAGCAGGAGACACCGGCGGCGCCATAAAGGGAAACAAAATTGATTTATGTTACAATACATTAGACCAGTGTTATCAGTTTGGAAGACGGGACGCAGTTGTCTATGTTTTAAACTGATTTTAAAAAAAACAGGTGTAAGGCGAGAAGCCTTGCACCTGTTTTTTATCTTCAAAGGGTAATAACAAGTTTCCCTATGTTTTCGTTTGCGGCCATCACGGCATGTGCCTCATCCGTTTGCTCCACCGAAAACGTCTTATAAATTTCAGGCCGGAGTGTGCCGGATGCAAAGTGGGGAAACACTTCTTCCGTCAGTCTTTTTAATATTTCCGCTTTCATTTCCGGCGCGCGAGACCGAAGCGTGCTTCCAATGAGCCGCAGTCCCTTTTTATAAACGGTTTTCAAATCAAGCTCTGTCACATCGCCGCCTAAGGTAGCAATGTCAATCCAACGGCCATACCGCGCCATGCGTCCGAAGCATTTTCCCATGTCCGGGCCGCCCACGCAGTCTAACACTAAATCGATTTCCTGCTGAGAAAAAACGGTTTCAATATCTGTCGTTTTGGTGTTTACAATCAGATCCGCGCCAAATTTTTTAATTTTTTCTGCCTTTTCGTCGCTCCGCACGGTAGCAATTACCTTTGCGCCCCACAGCTTTGCAAGCTGTGTTGCCGCAATGCCCACTCCGCTTGCCCCGGCAAACACCAAAAATGTTTCGCCCTTTTTTAAGTTTCCCTCATAAACCAAATTTAAATAAGCTGTGGCATAGCATTCCGGAATTGCCGCGGCCTCGGCAAAGGAAAACCCATTGGGAATGGGCATCACCATGCCGCTCTGCACTGCGGAAAATTCGGCATACCCGCCGCCGCCTAATAGAGCACAAACCCTGTCCCCCACATTATAATTCGATGCTTTCTTTGCTGTTTCACCTATTTCGGCAATGGTTCCGGCAATTTCCAGTCCCATCCACGGGGGGCACCCCGGCGGAGAGGGATAGTCGCCGTTTCTCTGCATTAAGTCTGCGCGGTTTAACGAAAATGCTTTTGTTTCAATTAAAACCTCGTCCGCTTTTGGAACGGGCCGATCTACCTCAGTCCAAACAAGATTTTTTTGCTCGTCTGTCAGCATTGCTTTCATCAATTTAACCCCCGTTTCTTTAAATAAGCGTCCATGCGCTCGTTAATATTATAATGCACCATGCCCGACCAATCAAAATCCCGCGGCAGGGCGGAAAGCTCCATTTTTAAGCCATCATAAAGAGGCATAAAATCCGCCTGTTTTAAGCCTGTGACGTTTAAAATTTTGCGGTTGTCAATCACCCTGTCAAACAGCCTGTCATATGAAAGCTGCCATTTGGCATGCCGGTCTCCCTCTGCAATTACGTTAATATATGTGTCTGCATCAACGGTGATATAATTCAGTCCACCGATTTTTTCATAATACCCCGCAATTTCTTTCCAGGTGTGATGTTCGGCGGTGGAAACGGTGAAAATGCCGCGGTAAGCATCTTTGTTTAAAACCAGACGCGCAAGCATTTTTGCCACGTCACCGGCCCATGTCATGGTACCCTGCACCGGCATGGCTTCCTGCGGCAAAATCAGCGTTTTGCCGCAAAGCATGCGGTGCACTACCACTGCCGCCTCTAGGGTAACAAGCTGAAACCGCCGTTTTGAATAGGTGATGGCCGGGCGCACAGCCGTCCAGTTTAAGTACCCGGACTGCATTAAAATATCTTCCTCCCGGGCTTTGTACAGCGCATAGTCCTCTGTTGCAAGAAATTCCTTATCGTCTGATACATCCAAAAGCCGCGGTGAAGTTTCTGAAACGGGCGTTTGCCCGGCATACACCCGGTAGGAAGAAAAGAATATGTAGTGATCTGTGTTCTCTAAAAACAACTGATACCGCTTACGGAATTCCTCCGTACCATAAATCATAAAATCTACAACGACGTCATACTCCGCTTTTAAAAGCCAGCGCAGCGTGTCTTCGTCCTTTGCATTACAGTTCGTGCAGGAAAGGCGCAGATTATCCCGAGGCAGGCTTTCAAAGCCGTCTAACGCCGCTACGTGTACCTGATAGCCCATAGAAAGCAGCTCCGGCACCAAATAAACTCCCATCGCGCCTGTGCCGCCCAATATCAGCACTTTTTTATCTTTTTCTGTCATGCTTCTTCCTCCTTTATGCCGCACACTTCCGCAATCAAACGGAACAGTCCCAGCTCGTAATCGTAAGAATAATCATTTTCCTGCTCACCGCGGATTTGGGCCGCAAAAGGCAACAGCATCACATCATACCGCTCGATTGGGCCAAAGGTCTTCACTTCTCCAAAAGCATTCCAGTTTTCTTTTCCATTTTGCTTTCGCGTAACCACCCGCATGTCGGTGTACATTTTTCCGTCTTTAAAGTATTCTAAAGGCTTAATTTCTACGCTGCCCTCCGTGCCCGTCACCACAAGCTGTCGGCGCATAAAGCCGCCGAACTCCGCCGCGCTGGTTTTAAAAAACGACGGGCCTGTGTCATATTCAAACACCGCAAAGCCATAGTCTTTTGACTGCACGCCCGAAATTCCCGTGCTTGCGTTCATGGGGATAATTTTGTTCGGCTTTCCCTGAATGCGGTAAATCAAATCAATCAGGTGGCAGCCCAAAAAGTAAGTCATTCCGCCTTGAAAATTGCCCAGCCAGGCGCGTACCCGATCTGTGTGGTCGCAGTCCATGTGGGCCTCAACACAGGTAACCTTTCCTAGCTCACCCTGTTTTATCATGTCAAGCAGAGCAACGACGGCAGGATTTTTGCGGTACATATATCCAAAGTTTAACACAAGGTTTTGTTCTTTTGCAAGGGCAATTAACCGGGCAAAATCGGAAACCGATTCTCCGCCCGGTTTGTCCATAAAGATGTGCAGGCCCCGCTTTGCCGCCGCTATTGCATATTTTGTCAAATCAGCCTCATAACTTTCAATGGCAACCGCCTCCAGGCCGGGATAGGCAAGCAGCTCCTCGAAAGACAAAATGGGAATTTTTCCAAACTCCTTTTGAAGCTCTGCAAAGCCCCGGCGAAAGTCCTCCGCCGGAATTTGTCCCTTGTCCATCTCCTCTTTTGTCTCATAGTCGGGACAAAGCCCCACAAATTCAAAAACCTCGCTGTGGGTTAAAATGCTTTTAAAATTTGAAAGGCCGTGCGCATGCAATATTCCCAGCACGGCAATCTTAATCCGTTTCATACATAGTCCTCCTTTAAAGCCTCGACCAGTCGAACTGCACGCCGATTGGAAAGTCTTTGTCAAAGGCAAGGCGGCGGAACACCTCCGGCGCTTCTTGCGGGGAATGGATTTCATGAATCATTTTCTTTAAGTCAATCCGTTTTCCTGCGGCCAGCTGAAAAATAGCCCCAATTTCGTCGGGATAGGCCCAGTAGTTGGGATGCGACTCCCGCTCCGGCCGGGCGTTGGTGTGCGCGCCGATGAGCGTTATGCCGGGGTAGTGAATTTTGCGGTAGTAGTCAATAGTGAAGTCAGAGTTACGCGTGCAGCCCAAAAGGGAAACCCGGCCAAAACGGGCCATACAGTCTAACGCCTGGTCTAATCCTTTGCCCAGACCTGTCACCTCAATGGCAACGTTTGCGCCGCCGCCTGTTAAACGCTTTACGGTGTCGGCAAAGTCAGGCTGTGTGGGGTCTAAGGCAAAATCTGCACCCAGCAAAAGCGCATACTCCCGCCGGGAGGCAACCGGGTCTGCTGCGATTACGGGAACAAGCCCCGCCGCCCGCGCAAACTGCACGGCAAACAGTCCCAAAATTCCCAATCCCATAACCAGGGCCGACTCCCCTATCTCCGGTTTCACTTTCCGCAGGGCCGCCAAAGGAAAGGTGGCAATCACCGCCAGTGAGGCCTCAGAAAGAGAAATTTCCTCCTGTCTGATTGGAATTGCCCGTTCTTCCGGCAGCACACAAAAACTGCTGTGGGTGCCAAACGCTGCCGCCACCCTGTCGCCGGGTTTTACCTTTGTCACGCCCGGCCCCGTCTTAATAACCGTGCCGGCGCCGCTGTAACCCAAATACCTTGGAAAATGGGGCGTGGTGTCTGTTCGCTTTTCTGAAGCGTTAATGTTTAAATCTCCCGTTAAATTGGCTTTTTCCGTGCCGGCGCTAATAGTGGTAAATGCCATTTCGATGAGCACCTCATTTTTCTCTGGTTCCCGTATTTCGCTTTCTAATAATTCCGCCGTATTTTTTGCCGTGAATACAATCTGTTTGGTTTTCATGTTCCTCCTCCTTTTCACTTTTTGTCTATTATACTCCATTGACGGCGCTGAAACAATGTGTTATACTATCAAAAAAGAACAGTATTCTACTGCCAGGAGGCGGTCTGCCTTGGAACGGATTTCTTATATCAACCATTTTAAAATTGTAAAATTTGAATTTTTAAACCATCACGCGGCAGGCGTGCTGCAGGACTTTGAACGGCCCTGCATTGGATACATTTTAAAAGGCGAGGCAGAGTTTTTATACAGGGGCAAAACACTGCACGCAAAGCGCGGCGATCTGATTTACATTGCCAGAGGCACAAAGTATTATTCCGTGTGGAGCGGATTTCCCGAAATTGAGTTTTACTCTGTGGACTTTCGCTTTGCTAACGCCTCGGACAAGAGCGAATATCAGTTTCAAATTTTAAAAAACTATCCTTTAAACGGTTTAGACCAGGTGTTTCAGCGCTTTTGCGCTGCGCCAATGGAGGGGCTGGGCCTGTTTTACCTCTATCTTGAAACGCTTTACCTCCACCTGAAAAAAGAGGACGTGCCCGCAGGAATTAACGACATTCAGCCTGCCATTGACTATTTGGAATTAAACTATACAAAAAAGGTTTATGTGAAAGAGCTTGCCAGGCTTTGCGGGCTCAGCGAGTCGCGGTTTTTCGTTTTATTTAAGGCGGCCGCCGGGTGTACGCCAATTGATTATAAGAACAATATTTTAATTCAGCACGCAACGGAGCTGCTTTCAGAAACAAGAAAAACAATTGAACAAATCAGCGACGAGCTGGGCTTTTCCTCCGCATCTTATTTCAGAACCCTGTTTAAATCGGTTACAGGCAAAAATCCCAAAGATGTGCGCAAATAAGTTTTGGGTTGAAAAAACTTTTGATTTATGGTATGATAGAAAAAACAGATTAAAATTTATAAATGGGAGTATGATTGTTTAAAATGGCTGCAAAAAAGAAAAATAACGCAAAAAAGCCAGTTTCCAATAAAAAAAACACCGGCAATGCGGTTTCCAGTGCAAAAGCTGAGGAGTTTATTTCGCTGTTTACTTTGGTTGGCGGCATTTTGCTGGGTGTGTTTTTATATTTTCCCGAGGGGTTTGTAGGCTCGTTTATCAAAGACATTGCCACCGGTCTGTTTGGCTGGCCGGTTTACCTTGCGCCGGTTCTGCTCATTGTGAACGGAATACATAAAGCCGCGCGCAAAAACTATGAACTGCACAAATCGAAATATATTGTCATAGGGTCGGGACTTGGCGTTTTGTCCGTGCTGACGCATATTTTTGCTGTAAAAAAAGAAAACCCGTTTTCCTTTTCCAACATGCTGGTGATTTATGGTCAGGGAGGAGACGGAATTGGCGGCGGGCTTTTGGGCGGATTTATTGCCGATCTTCTGCGCACATTAATCGGACAAGTTGCCTCAGCAATTGTGGCGATTACCGCCGTGCTGGTTGTTACAATGATTTTGGTGGACTGGTCGCCTGTGAAAATGCTGCTTCGAGCCATTGTGAAAACCTACGCCAAAACAAATAACGCCCGAATTACCGTAAAAAACTATGCCGAGTCTGAACGGGAAAAACGGAAAACCGCCGCTTCAGAATCTGATATGCCGGAAGGCGACGCAGAATTTGTAAACTTTTCCGACGAGGAACTGGGGATAAAGGGTACACATGTTGCAAAGGTTAAGAAGAAAAAGAAAAAAGGCGGTGCTGATGCTGTTCAGCTAGAAGCCGCTGCGGGCGAAAATCAGAACGAAGCGGATTTAGAACCCCTTGAAACAGAAGAAATTGCCGGAATTGACGATATTATTGAACAGGCGGTGCCTGCTCAGGACAACACTTTGGCGGAGAAAACACCCCCAGAAATTCCGGTTGCAGCGCAAGAGACACAGGCTTCGGTTACAGCTCCCGCACCGCAAGCTGAAAACCAAGGCGCTAAAATTGTGGACGCACCGGAAAAGCTTACAGGAATGGAAGACGTGTCGGAAGAAATGGAAGACGTGTTTGAACGCATTCCTTACACTTTCCCCTCTGTTTCGCTGTTAAACAGCGTAAAAGCCACCGGCGACGACCTAAATTCCCGAACAGAGCTGCGCGAAACGGCACAAAAATTAATCGCCACCTTAAAGAGCTTTAACGTAGAGGCAAAGCTATTAAACGTAAGCAAAGGCCCTGCCGTAACAAGATATGAACTGGTTTTGGGCGAGGGAATTAAGGTGAGCAAGGTGGTGGGGCTGGCAAACGATTTGGCGTTGCGCCTTGCCGCGCCCAGCGTTCGGATTGAGCCCGTTCCGGGCAAGGAAGCCATTGGCATTGAAATTCCCAACAAATCCGTCAGCGTGGTGCACATTAAAGAGGTGTTGGACTCTGACGAGTTTAGAAATTTCAAATCCACCCTGGCCTTCGCCATGGGAAAAGACATTTCGGGCAAAAACATCGTGTTCGATTTAAGCCGCATGCCCCATGTGCTGATTGCCGGCTCCACCGGCTCGGGCAAAAGCGTTTGCATTAACACGCTGATTACCAGCTTAATTTATAAGGCAGACCCCAACGACGTAAAGCTGTTAATGGTGGATCCCAAGGTGGTGGAATTGGGAATTTATAATGGCATTCCCCACCTGTTAATTCCGGTTGTAACCGAGCCCCGGCGCGCTTCCGGCGCCCTTTACTGGGCAGTGCAGGAAATGCTTCGGCGGTATTCTTTATTTGCAGACAACAACGTCCGCGATATTAAAGGCTACAACAAAATGGTTACCGCAGCCGGCAGTGAAAACACCCTGCCACACATTGTAATCATCATCGACGAGCTTGCAGACCTTATGATGGTTGCGCCCAACGAGGTGGAAGACTCTATCTGCCGCCTGGCGCAGATGGCCCGCGCCGCTGGCATGCATTTGGTGATTGCCACCCAGCGTCCTTCCGTTGACGTCATCACAGGTTTGATTAAAGCGAACGTTCCCTCGCGGATTGCCTTTGCCGTGTCGTCCCACATCGACAGCCGCACCATTTTAGACTCCAGCGGCGCAGAAAAGCTTTTGGGCCGCGGCGACATGCTGTTTAAGCCTGTGGGCGCTTCTAAGCCGCTCCGTATTCAGGGCGCATTTATCGACGACAAGGAAGTAGAACGGGTGGTTGAGTTTATCAAAGGCGATTCGGAAGCGAAATATGACGAAGATATAATAGAAAAAATTGACGCCGGCAAGCCGGTGAACATTACAGACGAAATGGCAGACCCCAGCGACAACGACGAACTTTTGCCAAAGGCCATTGAAATTGCGGTAGAGGCGGGCAAAATTTCGGCCTCACACCTGCAAAGGCGCTTAAAGGTTGGCTTTTCACGGGCTTCGCGCATGATTGACCAGATGCAGGAGCGCGGCATTGTTGGCCCGCCGGACGGCAGCAAGCCCCGCGAGGTGTTAATCAGCAAAGAGGACTATTTGGAAATGTCCATGCAATAAGGAAAAAAACATGATATATGCAGACAATCAGGTCGAGGAACAGCATGCCGCGGCCCACGTAGCGCTTAGCGATGGACACGACGAGACGCAGGTTTGCCTCGGCCAGGCGCTGCTTGGAGCGCTCTCCCTTCTTGACGGCAGATTTGAGTGCCTTCATTTCCTCTTCGCTCAGCTCCGTGCCGTTCTTTTCGGCCTCTTCGAGCTTCTGCTTGGCCTCCACGCCCGCGGACATCGCGGTCGCGAGCGAAATTTCCTCGTCCGCCGACAGCAGCGACACCTTACCGATCTCCTTGAGGTACATGCGCACGGGGTCGTCAGTCGAGAAGCTGTCGACCAGCTCGTTCGGGTCGACGAGCTCTTCCTCTTCGATCTCGGCGATCTCCTCCATCGGCGGCTCCACATCGTCGATGCTGCTGTCGATGGCCTCGGCGGTGCCGATGTCGATGCCGAGCGTTTCGAGCGAGTCGTAGATCTGGTCGAGCTGCTCGCTCTCAAGGTTCATCTCGTCGATGGTCTCCATCAGGTCGCTGGAGTTGAGCTTGCCCTTGGCTTTGCCCTTGGCAAAAATCTCCATGAGCTTTTCGTTGCCCTGCAGCAGCGCCGCCGCGGGCAGGGAGGCGACCAGCTTTTCATCCAGCGGGGGATACTTCTCCGCGGGCTTTTCCGCCTGCGCGGTATCCTCGTTCGCTTTCTTGGCCGCTGCGGCCTTTTTCGCTTTCTTCGGCAGATTGATCTCCTCAAAATCCGCCTCGGCGAGCAGCGCGTTGGCCTGTTCCTCCAGCTCTCTGCTGGTCAGCTGTTTTTCTTCCATGTTTGCTTTCCTCCGTTACCCTTATATTTATTCTTTTCCATCGCGGCCATCAGGGGATCTTCGTTGACGGCTGCGCGTTTGTGAGCTTCGTCTAAAATGATAGTGCAGTAGTCGCTGAGCGCCTGCGCGCCGTTTTTGAGCGACTCCGGCTTTTGCAGGATACCGATCAAGTGGCTGATCTCCTCCGACGTGAAAAATTCCGCCAGCGCTGGGATGTTCACCTGCCCGCTCTCGCGCAGCTGCGCGCGCAGCGCCGTGAAGAACCGGCCCAGGAGGGGGGAGGAGAAGTCCTCTTCCCGAATCGGCGGATTCTCGCCAAAGAGGGAATCGTCCAGCGTCAAAAGCCGCAGCACGCCTTCTTCGGCGAGCGCCGAGCGAAGGTCTGTATAGCGGATCGACCGCTCGCGCGGCTGGGCGGACGCCGCGGGATTCAGGTCCCGCCGCTCCTGCTCGCGCTTTTCCTTGTAGCGGGCGCGTTTTCGCGCGCGCTCGACCTCGAGCTTCATCGCGTCGGGCGTGATGCCTGCGGCCTCGGACGCGCGCACGGTGTAAATTTCGCGCTCAACCGCGTTCGGCACTGTGGAGAGCAATCCTGCTGCCGCTTCGGCAAAGCCGATACGTCCCTCGTCGCTTTTGAGGTCGAACTTTGACTTGAGCTGCGCCATGCGGAAGTCCATCCCGCTCTCGCTGCCGGAAAGCAGATGCTCAAAGGCGTCCTTACCCTGGAACTTGATGAAGTCGTCCGCGTCCTGTTTGATGTACTCTCCGTCGACGAGCCGCTTGGGAAGCTCGAGCACCTTGACCTGAAAGTCGGTGTTATTGAGAAGCGTCAGCGCCTTCTGCGTCGCGACCTTGCCCGCGTCGTCGTTGTCGTAGCAGAGCACGATCTCCTTCGTGTAGCGACTGAGTAATTGCAGCTGCTCCGTCGTCAGCGCTGTGCCCATCGAGGCGCAAGCATTGTCGAATCCCGCCTGATGCAGCATCACGACGTCGATGTTGCCCTCGACCAAAATAATGTTGCTGCGCTTGCTCTTTTTGGCCAGGTTCAGCCCGTATAAAACGCGCCGCTTGCTGTAAACGATGGTCTCGGGCGTGTTCATATACTTCGCGCCCGGATCGTCCTTGCTGATGATGCGCCCGCCAAAGCCCAGCACATCGCCGCGCACGTCGATGATGGGGAAGATGAGGCGCTTGCGGAATTTGTCGTACAGCCCGCCGTTCTTGCCGCGGATGGCAAGACCCGAGGCAAGCAGCTCGCCGTCGCCATAGCCCTTTTTCCGCATCGCGGTCAGTAAGCCGTCCCACTCGTCCGCCGATGCGCCGAGGCCGAAGTTCGTTGCATTGCGCCGCGTGATCTTGCGGTTTTTCATATACTCGAGCACCGGCGCACCCTTGGGCGAGTAGAGCTGATCGTAGTAAAAGCGCGCCGCGTCGCGGTTGAGCGACAGGATGCGCGAACGCAGCCGGCTCTCGTCGCTGTGCTCTTCTTCCGGCACGGGCATGTTCGCGCGCCGTGCGAGAAAGCGCACCGCATCGGGGAAGGAAAGGTTCTCCTCCTCCATGATGAAGTTGATGACGCCGCCGCCTTTTTTGCAGCCGAAGCAGTAGCACAGCTGCTTGTCCGGCAGCACGTGGAACGAAGGCGTCTTTTCGCTGTGAAAGGGGCAGCAGCCCCACAGGCTCCCGCCGCGCGGCTGGAGCGAGACATAATTGCTGACAACGTCGACAATGTCGTTGCGGGCGATGAGCTCGTCCAAAAACTGACGGTCAAAGGCCATGGCGTCCTCCTTTCTCACTTCTGCGCACGGAACTTTTTGTTGTCAATGGATATATACGCCGAAAATAGTTACTTTCCTCTTTTTTGACGGAAAAATTTCAAAAAAATTTTTCTACGCGGAGAAAATTTGACAGACCGTGCCATTTCTCCTATAATTTCCGCAGGAATCGCTGCGCAAAGGGGGCGGAACATCGTGAATATCCGGTTGTATGCGGTAAAATCAGATCGACCGCTCTCAGAAGCGGAACGGTCCACGCTCGCGCGTTTTCTGCCACCTGAGCGGCAAGACCGCATCAAAACATCGGAACCCCTCTGCGCCTACGCGCTGCTCTGCCGTGCACTGCATGAACTTTACGGCTTGGAGGACTTCCCTCAGCTTTCCTACGGCGAGCACGGCAAGCCGTACTTTGCTTCGCATCCGGACGTTCATTTCAGCCTGAGCCACACGCGCGGCGCTGCGCTGCTGGCTGTTCACAACGAGCCAATCGGCGCGGATATCGAGTGTCTTCGCCCTGTGAGCGGCGCGATGCGCACGCGCTTTCACGCGGCAAATGACACCGATTTCTGGCGCCTCTGGGTGCAGCGGGAGAGCCGCTGCAAGCGCGCGGGGATCAGCGCCGTCGCATTGCGGGACAGGGAAGTGCCGAGCTTCCCGAATGAGCGCGTTTTCGTGCTCGAACCGTTCCCCGACTACACCGCCAGCGTCTGTACCTGCTCTGACGCGGACGTTGACAAGCTGATATACCTTACAGTAAAAGAGCTCATATAAAAGGTTCCGAAGAAGTCTCTTCGGAACCTTTTTTGCTTGATTTTTCCTCTTACAGCTCCACGACGATGGGCTCGTGGTGCACTTTCGGCAGCAGCATATTTTTGACGTCGCTCGTTTTGAGCTTGATGGTCGAGGTGCAGAGGCACGGGTGGCAGGAGAAGTACTCCGCCTCATAGGTCTCCTTGTCGATGAGCAGCTGCACGCGGTTTTCATCATCGTTCATCAGGCCGAGGATCGTCGCTGAACCCGGCGTGCAGTGCAGCAAGTCCCAAATCAGAGGTTAATCTGGCAGGTAGTACTAGTACGCGTACATAGTACGTACT
>OGYL01002026.1_pt1 | contig 14793 bp, 14 predicted proteins | sample 1576541 | NCBI WGS metagenome assembly OGYL01 (sample SAMEA3541551, study PRJEB24748) | human gut metagenome | biome: human gut; feature: human-associated habitat; material: faeces | place: China | collected 2012 | reverse complement strand
ATGCGGATATTGTGCTTGAGGGTGTCAACCCGAGCTGTGGGGATGATATTTTCCTGAAATTAAAGACGGATGGCGACACGATTACCGATGGTGCATTTGTCGGGGACGGATGCGCGATTTCCCAGGCTTCCGCAGATATCATGCTTGGCATGATTGTCGGAAAGAAAAAAGAAGAGGCCCTGCAGATGGGGAAAATCTTTATGAAAATGATCAAAGGCGATGCCAGCGAGGAGGAGATTGATTCTCTTGAGGAGGCATCGGCACTCCGCGATATCGCCCATATGCCGGCGCGTGTGAAGTGTGCAGTCCTTGGCTGGAGAACTTTAAAAGAGGCTTTGCTCGGTGAGGATGCGGACGATGATGACGATGAGGATGACGAGTAATTAAATCGGAGGGTTTTTCATACACATATAGATAAAAATACACGATGCTTCTTATAGGATACGTTACGAATTTTGTGCAGTTTCTGGCTCTGTTAAAATTTTGGAGTCTTAATTGTGGCAAAGCGGAGTAAAATATAAGGAGTGTCGTGTATTTTTTTAGGGGTATAAAATAATATCGTAAAAAGTAGTTGACAGCGTTTGTCGGCTGCACGGGATGATAGCGCCCCTGAATGTGCCAGTTGCGGCTTTTGAAGCCGTCGTCGATGTAGCAATAGCGGTGGTAATTCTCAACGCCAAGCCGCAGTACGAGGCAGGTGCCGTTTATGTAATCATCTGCGATATCCGCACCGCCTACGAGATCCTCGACGTTGTAATAGCTGTTTTTTATCGAAAACTCGGAGTCGCTGCTTATTTTATAGGCCGACATGTATCCATCGCAGGGGGAGATGAGCGTGTCACGGTCGGTGTTTATCGGACGCGCGCCGGCCTTGACCTGCCGGGTGAAAAAGTCGTTGAAGCAGCGGTAATCCTGCTTTATATAGTCGCTCATATTGAGCGCGTTCGCGCGGATAAAGCCGCTGATGCGCCGGGTCGAGAGCTTCGTGTCCATATAAGCGCCGATGATTGCAGTAAGTATCGGGTTAGTCATTATCTGACGTGCCGGCCAGCCGAGATGCTTGAAGTAGCAGCAGGTAAGGCCGACGGCCATTTTCTTTGAAGTCATATCTTATCACCGTTTTTAAGCTTTCTTTTTATAAGTACGCAGAGCAAAAGAACACCGCAGAACACTATCGTTGCATAGAAGCTTATGCCGCGGCTTAAAAGCTCAACGCTCACAGGCTCGTGTACGATCTGCCTGAATCCGCTGAGCAGGATGAAATCCGCAACACCGACCGCTCCGGGGATGGGAACCGCATTCGAGCCGAGCACGGCAAGCGTCTGCACGGAAAACGCCTTGAACGCGCACTTTGCCTCGCCGCCGACCGCAAGAAACACACAAACCGAAACAAGTATCACCGACAGACGCTGCGCAAGATTGCACAGGAACACCTTTATTAGCAGCCCGGTTTCCTTTTTCAGCAGTGCGCCGCATTCCTTATACTGCTTTATCATTGCAAGCAGCTTTTCATACTGCGCGTCATAGTCCTTATAAACATGTATTTTGCACAGCAGCCTCAGCCCCCAGCGGCAAACCTTGAGGATGAGCTTTTCATTGAAAATGCACATGAGAAACAGTGCGATAAACGCTGTCTGAACAATGACGCCGAAGGCAATGAAAAGCTTCGGAACAAGGCTCATGCGGCAAAGAATGCCCGGATAAACAAGGCAGCACACAGCACTTATAGTAAGTATGGCAACCGTGTACATCACAAGGTTCAAAAGCAATGCGATAGCTGACACCGCAGCCGGAGTTCCGTGCTTGAGCATTAAAATAAGCGCTGCCGGCTGGCCGCCGGTCGCAGACGGGGTGATCGCGGAAAAGAAAATATCGGAGGCGGAAAAAATAATGCCCTTTCCGGCTGGAAAACCATGCCCGAAGAATCGGCAGGTGCATTGCAGACCGAGTCCCTCAAAGTAGATAAAGCCAAATGCGCACAGCACGGCAAGCATTATCCACACAGGATCAGCACCCTTTAAAAAGCATACAAAACGTCCCCACGAAAAGCCTTTTGAGCAGGATGTGACGATCTTTATCGTTATTGCCGATATGGCAGCCAAAAGAGCTATCCACAGCAGATTGTTTTTAAGCGTATTTTTCATGAGCTTTTCTTTCACAAATCCAAGCAGCAGATCGAACAACTGTATGGGTTTTATTAGTACAGTTAGTATACACGCCTGTGATATGTTTGTCAACGCTTTTACATATAAGCGTTGACAAAAATGAGCATCGGGTAATATAATTCCTCTATTAGGGCAATGTTATACCCCAATGCACGAAAGGCGGATCTGCTAATGAAAAATGTAATTGAATTGTTTGGCTCTATGGTGTTTAACGACTGCGTCATGCAGGCGCGGCTGCCAAAACAGGCATATAAGCAGGTCCAACGCTCAATAAAGCTCGGCGAGCGGCTTGACGGCGAAACGGCCGAGATAGTTGCAAACGCGATGAAGGACTGGGCGATAGAAAAGGGCGCAACGCACTTTACGCACTGGTTCCAGCCGATGACCGGCATCACCGCCGAAAAGCACGACAGCTTTATTTCCCCCAGTGATAACGGCAGAATAATCATGGAGTTTTCCGGCAAGGAGCTTATCCAGGGCGAGCCGGATGCGTCAAGCTTCCCGACCGGCGGACTGCGCGCAACGTTTGAAGCGCGCGGCTACACCGCGTGGGATCCGACCTCGTATGCGTTTATCAAGGATAATGTCCTTTGCATACCGACGGCGTTCTGCTCTTACGGCGGCGAAGCACTGGATAAGAAAACGCCGCTTTTGCGCTCTATGGAGGCTCTCAACCGTCAGGGACTGCGCGTGCTCCGTCTGTTCGGAAATAACGACGTCACGGCCGTAAAGACGACCGTCGGCCCGGAGCAGGAGTATTTTCTCATCGACAAAAGCGTTTATGAAAAACGCAAGGATGTAATGTACACCGGCAGAACGCTCTTCGGCGCGCAGCCACCCAAGGGTCAGGAGCTGGATGATCATTATTACGGGACGATAAAGCCTCGTGTCGCCGCGTTCATGGAAGAACTTGACGAGGAGCTGTGGAAGCTCGGCGTTCTTGCGAAAACCGAGCATAACGAGGTCGCGCCTGCCCAGCACGAGCTTGCGCCGATCTACACAACGACCAATATCGCGGCCGACCATAATCAGATAACGATGGAGCTTATGCAGAAGCTTGCCCGTAAGTACGACATGGTGTGCCTGCTGCACGAAAAGCCCTTTGCCGGCGTTAACGGCTCGGGCAAGCACAATAACTGGTCTATGACGACCGACACGGGGTTAAACCTTCTCGAGCCGGGCGAGACTCCGTATGAAAACGCTCAGTTTCTGCTGATGCTGTGTGCGGTCTTGCAGGCGGTAGACGATTATCAGGATATGCTGCGTATATCCGTTGCGAGCGCTGCAAACGACCACCGCCTCGGCGCGGCGGAAGCGCCCCCGGCGATAATCTCGGTGTTCCTCGGCGAGGAGCTTGAGGGCATAGTCGATTCCATCGTAAACGACACGGGCTACACCGAAAAGAGCAAGAGCACGCTGCGCATCGGCGTTGACGTTCTGCCGCCCATTCCGCGCGACACCACCGACCGCAACCGCACCTCGCCCGTTACCTTCACCGGCAACAAATTCGAGTTCCGCATGCCCGGCTCGAGCCAGTCCATAGCCGGCCCGACGACGGTTCTGAACACGATCATTGCAGACTCGCTGTGCGTTTTCGCCGACGAGCTTGAAAAAGCATCGGACTTTACTTCGGCTCTGCACGAGCTTATAAAGCGCACGTTCAAGGAGCACGGCCGCATTCTTTTCGGAGGCAACGGCTATGACGAGTCGTGGGTCGCAGAGGCCGAAAAACGCGGACTTAAAAACCTCAAGAACTCGTCCACGGCGCTGCCCGAGTACATGCTGCCGAAGAATATCGAGCTTCTGACCAAGTACGGCGTTTACACCGAGTCCGAGATCATCGCGCGCAATGAGATACATATGGAGCACTACTGCAAGGTCATCGCCATCGAGGGCGAGACGCTTGTTGACATGGTGCAGCACGGCATTCTCAACGCCGTTTCCGAGTACACCGCCGCGCTGAGCGAAACGCTTATCAAAAAGCGCAAGGCTCTGCCGGAGGTGCCCTGCCGTGTCGAAAGCGCACTGATAGGGACCCTCAGCAGCCTGAACGAGAGCCTGCTTGACAAGATGGTTTCTCTCAAATCCGCGCTTGAGACCGCGCCGAGCGTCGGCAGTGCCGAGCTTATGAAGTATTACCACGATGAGGTGTTCCTCAAAATGGAGGATATGCGTGCCGTTATCGACAAGCTCGAAACGCTCACCGCAACGGAATACTGGCCGTACCCCAGCTATTACGATATGCTGTTTTCTGTCTGACAGGCAGTGAATAAGATATAAATTCTAACGAGAGAGAGCAAATGATGATGAAGTATGTATTCGTAACAGGCGGAGTCGTGTCGGGGCTGGGCAAGGGAATATGCGCAGCCTCGCTCGGCAGACTTTTGAAGCAGCGCGGTCTGCGCGTGAAAAACCAGAAATTTGACCCGTATCTAAACGTAGACCCCGGCACGATGAGCCCCTATCAGCACGGCGAGGTTTTCGTCACCGATGACGGTGCGGAAACCGACCTCGATCTCGGCCACTACGAGCGATTTGTCGATGAAAGCCTGAGCGGGAACTCCTCGGTCTCGGCCGGGCGCATCTATTGGAACGTCTTAAACCGCGAGCGCCAGGGCGGATACCTCGGCGGCACGGTGCAGATAATACCCCATGTGACCGACGAGATAAAGCAGAGCGTATACGCAATGGAGGATGAGAATATCGACGTTCTCATCTGCGAGATCGGCGGCACGGTCGGCGATATCGAAAGCCAGCCGTTTCTTGAGGCTATCCGTCAGGTGGCCGTCGAAAAGGGCAGGCAGAACGTGCTGTTTATTCATGTTCCGCTCATTGTGCAGATACCCGGCACGGGCGAGCTTAAAAGCAAGCCCACGCAGCACTCGGTCAAGGAGCTGCTGTCGGTCGGCATCCAGCCGGACATTCTCGTCTGCCGCACGGACGCCCCGATAAGCGACGATATCCGCCGCAAGATAGCTCTTTTCTGCAACGTTGAGCCTGAGTGCGTCATCCAGAACGCAACAGCCTCCACGCTGTATGAAGCGCCGCTGCTCTTGGAGCACGAGGGACTGTCCTCGGTCGTGTGCCGCAGACTCGGCCTTGATTGCCCCGAGCCGGATCTTACCGAGTGGAAGGCCATGGTCGGCAGGATCAAGAGCGCTCACCGCGCGGTGAAGATAGCCCTTGTCGGCAAATATGTTCAGCTGCACGACGCTTATCTGTCCGTTGCCGAGTCGCTTAACCATGCGTCGGCCGCAAACGATGCCGTTATGGAGATAAAGTGGGTCGATTCCGAGGAGCTTACGGAGGATAATATCGCGTCCGTACTCGGAGATTGCAGCGGTATTCTCGTTCCCGGCGGCTTCGGAGACCGCGGTATTGAGGGAATGATACTTGCGGCAAAATATGCGCGCGAAAACGACGTTCCGTACCTCGGCATTTGCCTCGGACTTCAGATCGCGGTCATAGAATTTGCGCGCCATGTTCTCGGCTGGAAGGATGCAAACTCTGCCGAGTTCACCGCCGATTCGCAGCATCTTGTTATCGATCTCATGCCCGAGCAGCAGGGCATAACCGCAAAGGGAGGCACGATGCGCCTTGGCAAATACCCCTGTGTGCTCTCGCCCGAGAGTAAGGCTTACGAATACTACGGCGAGGGACTTATTTATGAGCGCCACCGCCACAGATACGAGGTCAACAACGACTTCCGTGAGGAGATCGTTGCGCGCGGACTTCTGCCCGTCGGCATGAGCCCGGACGGCTCGCTTGTAGAGATGGTTGAAAACCCGGCGTGCAAATGGTTCGTCGCGGCGCAGTTCCACCCCGAATTTAAAAGCAGACCGAATAAGCCGCATCCGCTGTTCAACGGCTTTGTAAAGGCGGCACTGGAAAGGTGAATTAAAATGAGAAACTACGAAAAAGAATATATCCAGCGAGTTCAGTTCATCCGCTACGCCGTGCGCGAAAGCGGAGCCGACGGCATAGTTTACGGCAACTCCGGCGGCAAGGACTCCGCGCTTGTCGGCATCCTGTGCAAGGCCGCGTGCGAGAACACCGTGGGTGTTATTATGCCCTGCACCTCCGTGCGCAATTACGACATGGATAAGCGCGACGGCGAGACCGTTGCCGCGCAGTATGAGATCGAAACGCGCTATGCCGACCTTACGGCGGTCAAGGCCGCGGAAAAGGCCGTGCTTGCAGGCGTTACGAAGCTCACCGATGCCGCAGAGGCAAACATTGCGCCGCGCCTGAGAATGGCAACGCTCTATGCGATCGCCGCGTCGGAAAATCGCCTCGTTGCCGGAACGGGCAACCGCAGCGAAGCCTATGTCGGCTACTTCACCAAGTGGGGCGACGGCGCACACGATTTTAACCCCATCGACGATCTGACCGTCACGGAGATATACGAATTTCTGCGCTGGCTGAAGGCTCCCGAGTGCGTTATAGAAAAAGCGCCCTCTGCCGGCCTGTTTGACGGACAGACCGATGAGGGTGAGATGGGATTTACCTATAAAGAGCTTGACACTTACCTTGGCGGTGGTAAAATAGACGATGCGGTGCTTGAAAAGATCCAGCGTATGCATGCAAAAAGCGAGCATAAGCGCCGCAGTATACTGACGTTTTGAGGTGCAAATATTTGAAGACTAAGGATATGGCCTACATCGCCCTGATGGCGGTGCTCATATCGGTCTGCTCATGGCTGTCGGTTCCGGCAGCCATTCCTTTTACCATGCAGACCTACGCGGTGTTTACGGCTCTGCTGCTTCTCGGCGGCAGGCGCGGCAGCATTGCCGTCGCGGTGTACATAGCGCTCGGCGCTGTCGGACTGCCGGTGTTCTCCGGCTTTGCCGGCGGTATCGGGAAGCTCATGGGGCCGAGCGGCGGATATATCTTTGGCTTTATGCTCACGGCGCTTTGCTATTGGCTCTGCGAAAGAGTCCTCGGCAAAAAGCTGTGGGTAAAAACAGTGTCGCTCGTCGTGGGGCTTGCTCTGTGCTACGCCTTCGGCACGGTGTGGTTTGTTAAGGTCTATTCCGCGGCAAAGCCCATAAGCTATGCCTCGGCGCTGGGCATGTGCGTTTTTCCGTTCATCGTCCCGGACCTTGTCAAAATGGCGCTTGCGTTTCTGACCGAGCGGGTGATAAAAAAACATGTGAATATCGAGTGAAAAAAGCAGCCCGTCCACGGACGGGCTGCTTTTGCGTGAAATTACGGCGGAGCGAAAGGCAGACCGGAATTTACGAATCCTTTTCATATGATATTCCAAGCAACAGCAAATTCAAGATTACCGTAAAGACCAGCAGTCCAATGCAGGTAGCGATTACGGCACCGATCGTATCTTCGATACCTCCGATGTCCCCTGCTGTTACGCGCGCTTTAATCGTAAACAGCTCCATAATTGCAGCTATTGTACAAAATGTGAAGCTGATGACTGAAAATAGATACGGACGCTTCAGCGGCTTTTTCCCATTTTTCCAAATAGCGAACGCCGGAATTCCTATTGCGACAACAATTGAAATAATTGGAATCATAGTATTCCCTCCTATAAATTTCGATTTATCAGAATGTCGAACTGCTGAAGACCACAGAATGAAACGTCATATCCTGTTTTCTTCGCCCCAGACGCAGAGCTTGTCGAGCACCTCCATGAGCGATCTTCCGCGCTCTGTCAGGGAATATTCGACCTTGGGCGGTATCTGCGGATACTCTTTGCGCGATATCAGCCTGTCGGCCTCCAGCTCCTTGAGGTTTGTGCTGAGCGTTTTGTCGGTAATGCGGCCGAGGTAGCGCTTCATCTCGTTAAACCGCACCGGCTCATATTCCATCAGGCAATAGAGTATCACCATCTTGTGCTTGCCGCTTATAAGCGACATGGTGTAGCTAAAGCCGGTGTCCTCAAAATTTGCGTTGCTGATATATTTCTCCATGCAGCTCATGCGGTCACACTTTCTTTTTGGATAGTATATATCCGAAATAACAGTACTTGAAATATTATTTGTGCTTGCTATAATTATATCAGACAAAAGATCAAAGTCAATCATGTATGGAGGTAATTATAATGAAAAAAGATCTGGGCGTAAATCCGTATCTGTTCCCGATGCCGGTGCTTATGATAGCAACCTACGGTGAGGACGGCGTTGTTGACGTGATGAACATGGCCTGGGGCGGCATCTGTGCCGAAAACATGGTGTCGCTTAACATCAGCGAGGGTCACAAGACCTCGGAAAACATCAAAAAGCGCGGCGCATTCACGCTGAGCATTGCCGATATTCCGCACATAAAGGAAGCCGACTTCCTCGGCACCGCTTCCGGCAACACCATGCCCGATAAGTTTGCCCGCAGCGGCCTGACCGCCGTAAAGAGCGAAAAGGTCGATGCTCCCGTGATTCAGGAGTTCCCCATAACCCTCGAGTGCAAGGTCGTCGAGGATAAAACCGAGGTTTACGGCCACCATGTTTTGGGCGAGATAGTCGGCGTTCTGGCCGATGAGAGCGTGCTCGACGAAAGCGGCAGGGTAGACCCGTCAAAGCTCAACGCCTTTGTGTTCGACCAGTTCCAGAACGGCTACTACGCGATCGGCGAGAAGCTCGGCCTTGCGTGGAACATCGGCAAGGAGTTTTTGAAAAAGTGAATTTGCGCAGAAAAAATCCTCTCCGAAATTTTCTTCGGAGAGGATGATTTTTTTAAAATTTACTTCATTGCGGTGACTGCGTCGAAGTCCTCGCAGATCTTTGCGTCGGGAGCTTTGGTCAGAAGCGAAACGACAACGATGAAGATGCAGGAGGTGATGAATGCGGGCAGCAGCTCGTAGATCGCAAACGCGCCGCCGATGGGAGCTATTGCATACTTCCAGATGAAGACCATAGCAGCGCCGGAGAACATGCCGGCGATCGCGCCCCACTTGTTGCAGCGCTTCCAGTAAAGCGAGAACAGAACGATGGGACCGAAGGTGGCGCCGAAGCCTGCCCATGCGAAGGATACGACGCGGAATATGGAGCTTGTGGGATCAAGTGCGAACAGCACACCGCAGACAGCCACGCACAGAACGGTGACGCGGGCAACGATCATGCTCTTCTTGTCGTCAAGCTCAACGCCGAACACGCCGCGGATGATATTCTGAGCGATCGCGCTTGCTGCCGCCAAGAGCTGAACGTCGGCGGTGGACATGGTGGCGGCGAGTATGCCGGCAAGGACAAGACCTGCGAGGATAGCGAAGAATGCGCCGTACTCGGACAGGACAGCAGCAATGGTGACGATAAGTGCCTCGGCGGAGGAAGCATCGCCGAACATGGCGATGATGTTCTCCTTAGCCATGGAGTAGCCGACTATGCCGATGATGACGGCAACGGACAGGGAAACAACAACCCAGACAGTAGCTACACGGCGGCTGAGCTTGAGCTTCTTTTCGTCCTTGATTGCCATGAAGTGAAGAACAACGTGGGGCATGCCGAAGTAGCCGAGCGCCCATGCGAGGGTGGATATTATCTTGAGAGTGCCGAACTCGCCGGCCTCGGCGGCCTGAATGCTGGTGGTAGCGGTCATGCTGAGGTAGCCGGGGATGGCCTTGGCATTTGCAATGACATTTTCCCAGCCGCCGACTGAGTTGATGCCGAAGATGAGGACAACCGCCAGAGCAAAGACCATGATAAGGCTTTGAACAAGGCTCGTTACCGAGGCCGCCGTGAAGCCGCCGCATGTGGTGTATGCTACGATTACGGCAGCGCTTATTATCATGGTGGGAACGTAGTCATATCCGAACAGAGTTCCGAAAAGCTTGCCGCAGGCCGAGAAGCCGGAAGCTGTGTAGGGAACGTAGAAAACGATGATGGTTATGGCACCTATAAGCTCAATGAGCTTGGTGTTATCATAGAAGCGGCGGGATATGTACTCGGGAAGAGCCAGCGCGCCCAGCCGCACCGAGTAGCGGCGCAGGCGCTTTGCAACGAACAGCCAGTTGAGATAGGTGCCAAGCGCAAGGCCGATAGCCGTCCAGCTCGCTTCCGCGATGCCGCAGAAGAACGCCAGTCCGGGAACGCCCATGAGCAGATATGCGCTCATGTCCGAAGCTTCGGTGGAAAGCGCCGTCACGATAGGGCCGAGCTTGCGGCCGCCGAGGTAAAACTCGTGTGCGTCGGACTGCCCCTTGGAATAGTAAACGCCGATGGCGACCATACCGACAAGGTAGACCACAATGGCGATCAGGATGCAAATAATATTACCTGTCATGTTTCTCTCTCCAATCATTTTTAAACGATGTTTGAATTATAGCCGCACAAAAAGTGCGTTGCAAGGCGAAATATTATCGAAATTACTTGATTTTCAGAAAAAACGCGGTATATTATTACCATACCTAATTATTTTCATGCTAACATGAATAAAATTCATGTAAATTCCCCGGAGGAGCAATATGAGCATTTCAAAATACGAAACTCTCGCGAAAGTGGTGGAGTTGGGCAGCCTTACAAGAGCGGCCGACGCCCTCGGATGCACGCAGTCGGCAGTCAGCCATACTATTAATAATTTGGAGGCCGAGCTTGGCTTTTCGGTCATAACCCGCTCGCGCGCCGGAGTTAAGCTCACCGCCGACGGAGAGCGCATAATGCCGTCGGTGCGCGGAATGCTCAACTATGAAGAGCAGCTTAGGCAGACAGCCTCTGCCATCCGCGGCCTTGATTCCGGCACGGTGCGCATAGGCGCATTCACCTCCGTTGCGGTCCACTGGCTGCCCGGCGTAATAAAAGAGTTCCAGCACGATTACCCGAACGTCGATCTCAAGCTTTTAAACGGCGACTATTACGATGTTGAGCGCTGGATAGACGAGGGCAGCGTTGACCTCGGCTTCGTTAACGTTCCGACTAAGATCAAATGCGAGTGCATACCGCTTATGGAGGACAGACTGCTTGCAATATTGCCGCACGGGCACAAATTCGAGTCTTATCCCAAATTTCCGCTCGTTGAGTGCGAGACGGAGGCGTTCATAACCTTGCTCGAAGAATCGAACCACGACGCAAATCGCGCTCTTGCCGCAGCGGGTATAAAGCCGAACATCAGGTTTTCCACCAAGGACGACTACGCCATAATCGCAATGGTCGAAAAGGGACTGGGCATATCCATCATGCCCGAGCTTCTGCTGACCGGACGGCACGACGACGTTGTTGTAAAAGAGCTTGTTCCGCCCTCAAAGCGTGTTATCGGCCTCGCAATAACCGAAACCAGCCGCAACAGCCCGGCGACACGCAAGTTTGCCGATTATACCGTTGACTGGGTGCGCCGCGGTATTGCTACGGTGTAAATAATATGTTAATATATACGTTACTGGATTTTTCAAAATAGACATATTGAGAGGATCTGAAAAATGAAGATCGTAATAGTCGGCGCAGGCAAGATAGGCTATTCGCTTGCCGAGGAGCTGGCCAATGAGAACCACGATATAACCGTGGTCGATATAGATAAGGAAAAGGTAAAGCTTCTGTCCGACACGCTTGATGTCATGACCCTTTGCGGCAACGGCGCGGCGATATCCATCCAGCGCGAGGCAAACGTTGACGAGAGCGACCTGCTCATCGCCGTCACGGCGCAGGACGAGCTGAACATGCTTGCGTGCATCGTAGCGCGCAAGCTCGGCTGCAAAAACACCATCGCGCGCGTGCGTAATCTTGAGTATACCGAGCAGCTTTACGTTCTCAAGTCGGAGCTTGGCCTGTCCATGACCATAAACCCCGAGCTTCTGGCCGCCAAGGAGATCTACCGTCTGCTGCAGATCCCGGCCTTCATAAAGCGCGATACCTTTGCCGAGGGCAAGGCCGAGATAGTCGAGCTTTTCATTGCCGACGGCAGTCCGCTTGACGGGCTTCAGCTTGCCGATCTGCGTCGGAAAATACGGGTGCATGTCCTCATCTGCGCGGTTCTGCGCGAGGAAAAGGTCTTTATCCCCGACGGCAGCTTTGTTCTGCGCAAGGGCGATAAAATATACGTCACCGCGCCGGCATCGTCGCTCGTCGAGCTTACGCACGAGCTGAAGCTGCGCAGCAAAAAAAGCAAAAACGTGCTCATCGTCGGCGGCGGCAGGATCGCCGAATACCTCGCTCCGATGCTGATAAAAACCGGCACAAGCATCAAGCTCATCGAGATGAAGCGCTCGCGGTGCGAGTACCTCGCCGAAAAGTACCCCGAGGTGAACGTCATCTGCTCGGACGGCTCGAGTCAGGCGGTGCTCAGGACGCACAACATCCGCCAGATGGACGCTGTCCTTCCGCTGACGAACATGGACGAGGAGAACATCATCATCGGCATGTTCGCGCGCAAGATGGGAGTTCCGCAGCTTCTGACGAAGATAAACCGCCTCGAATACGGCGAGATCCTCGGCGACCGCGGCGCGGACAGCCTGATAAGCCCGAAAAGCCTGAGCACCTACGCCATCATCCGTTATGTCCGTGCGATGGAGAACACCGGCGGCAGCGCGGTGCTCACGATCCACCGCATAGCCGACGGCGGCGCGGAAGCGCTGGAGTTCGCCGTGACCGACGTGACCGAGCACCTGCACGAGCGCCTGGTCGATATCCGCCTCAAGCCCGGCATACTGATCGTCTGCATAAACCACATGGGCAGGATCATCATCCCCGGCGGCCGGGACACGCTCTCGGCCGGCGATACGGTCGTCATCGTCACGACCGCCGGACGCGAGATCCTTGACCTCAACGACATATTTGCGTAATGAATATTGGAACGATAAGAAAAACGATAGGCGTCATATTGTGCATCGAGGCGGCGTTCATGCTGCCTCCGCTGCTGCTTGCGCTCGCCGACGGCGACGCGGCTGCGCTGCGCGGCTTTGCCGCGGCGATCGCGGCGGTGCTCGCGGTCGGAGTGCCCTGCGGCCTGATAAAGAGCAAGGGTCGCCCCCTCGGCGCGCGCGACGGCTTTGTCACCGTCGCCCTGGCGTGGATCATCATATCGCTGTTCGGAGCGATCCCGTTTTACGCATCCGGCACGATCGACAGCGTGTCCGACGCCGTGTTCGAGACGATATCCGGCTTCTCCACCACCGGCGCCACGATCATCGACGATGTCGAGGCTGCGCCCCGGGCGATACTGCTCTGGCGCAGCATCACCAACTGGATCGGCGGCATGGGCGTGCTGGTTTTCCTGCTTGCGATAGCGCCGGTCGCGCGCGAGGGCGGCTCGATGTTCCTGCTGCGCGCGGAGTTCCCCGGCCCCATGGCGTCAAAGCTCGTGCCGCGCATGCAGAAGTCGGCAAAGCTTCTGTATGAGATATATATAGCAATGACCGTCGTGCAGATCGTCCTGCTGCTTTTAGGCGGCATACCGCTGTTTGACTCTGTGAACATTTCGCTCAGCACGGTGTCCACCGGCGGCTTCTGCGTCCGCAACGACAGTATGGCGTCCTACGGCGCTTATGCGCAGAACGTCACGCTCGTATTCATGACCCTGTGCAGCATGAGCTTCAGCCTGTTTTACTGCGTCCTTGCGCTCGAATTTCTTCGCATCCGCCGCAGCCGCGAGCTGCGCGCGTTTGTCATCGTCGTGCTGGGCGTTGCGCTGCTCATGGGCATCGACACTGCCTCGAAATTCGCGTCCGTCGCCGACGGCGTCCACCACACTCTGTTCCAGGTCGTCTCGATCATCAGCACGACCTGCTATGTGTCGATCGACGCAAGCTTCTGGTCGCCCTTTGTGTGGGCGATGCTGACCGTTTTGATGATAACCGGCCCCATGTCCGGCTCCACCGGCGGCGGCATGAAGCTGTCGCGCGTGATGATCCTCTGCAAGAGCACCTACCGCGCCATTGCGCGCACCGTCACGCCGAACTCCGTGCACCTTATCCACCTTGACGGCGAGATCGTCGAGGAGGACACGGTCTCCGCGGTCGAGAGCTTTGCCGTAGCGTATTTCATGGCGGTCATTTTTACTGCCGTGGTGCTGTCGATAAACGGCCTGAGCATCGGCGACGGCATGCTTGCGGCGATCTCCCCGCGGCGTATATATGTTATTGAATCCGCGCAGCGGTCAAGATCGCTTGTTATATGCGTGGAGAAAAGTATGCTTACGCCTTCGCGCTGAAGCGTAAGAAAGACATCCAGCAGATCGTCGCGCGATACGGGATCGAGTCCGCTTGTGGGTTCATCGAGTATAAGCAGCTTCGCCCTGTGGCTCAGCGCAAGCGTGAGCGCATATTTCACCTTCATGCCGGCGGAAAGCTGATCCGGCGTTTTGTTTTCATCCAACTCAAACTGCGCCATATAGCGGCGGTACGCTTGCTCGTCCCAAGCATCGTAAAAGCGGCGCGTAACGCCGGTTATGGTCTTGATTTTCTTTTTTACATAGTAATCTATGCCGCCGGAAACGAAGCCTATTTGTTTTTTTATCTCCAGCTCGTTCTTTTCAAGTTCCATGCCGAAAAAGCGTATCTCTCCGCGGCTTGGATGCACCAAATTGAGTATTGATTTGAGCGTGGTGGTTTTTCCTGCGCCGTTGCGGCCGATAAAGCCCATTATAGCACCCTGCTCAACCGAAAAGGAAATATCCTTCAGGCTGAAGGACGGGTATTCCTTGTCCGCATCTACATCGTAGGAAGCCATCGCCTTGACAAAAGCCAACTTTTCGTTCT
>OGYL01002021.1_pt1 | contig 14805 bp, 15 predicted proteins | sample 1576541 | NCBI WGS metagenome assembly OGYL01 (sample SAMEA3541551, study PRJEB24748) | human gut metagenome | biome: human gut; feature: human-associated habitat; material: faeces | place: China | collected 2012 | reverse complement strand
AATAAATCATGTTCTCTTTTCGGACAAAAGTAATATGCAACAACGAAAAGGTATAGCCAAAATCCTGCATTGTATAGCCAAAATCCTGCAAATCTTAGCTCAGAATAAGAACGAGATTATTCGTCGCGAAGCCATCTTGAGCCGTTGCTGGAATACGGAGGATGATTATTTCGCCTCGCGCAGTCTCGACGTATTCATATCCAAACTTCGCAAACTCTTCGAGGATGATTCGGATATCGAGATTAAAACTATCCGCTGCGTGGGTTGGGTGTTGTATGTGCACTAAAGTGTTACATTATAAAAAACGTAACATTGTGAATATATCAAAGGGAATGATGGCTAAAATACAGGTAAACAAGCAATTGATAACACGTCAGAAAACTTTCGCGGTTATGTGGCACTGCTTCGCAAAATCAAGCAACGGGTACCGATAGCCTAACAACGGGCGATTTATGCTGCCAATGAAGAAATGCTCAGGATGTATTGGGAAAGTACAATTTTACTCTTCCCATCAAACATCTGGATTGGACGCACAACTTGATTATTATGCAACAAGTTAAGGATATTCGTGCCCGTTATTGATACATGGTGCAGAGTATCACATCCCATTGGTCAAAACGCTATCTGCAAGAAGCTATCAAACTTGACGATTATGGCAAGCATGGAGCGTTGGCTAACAATTTCACTGAAACCTTGCCCGTATCGGAAGCTAACGATGTAAAATCAATGCTCAAATACTTACTCAGAATCTCTTTTTCTTAATGACTATCTCTAAAAATGGTTGTCAAATTTGAGTGCGATTAACTAATCTGTTCATAGATGCATTTCACTCTCATCAAGTCCATAGTTATATCCGTCAAGTCCCTCTTTACAACTGCCAAGTAGATGTTTACGCCAAGCATCTTCGCATATCCTCCCTTACCCAAACGATTATTGGAAAACACTGTTTTGGATGAAAGAAAGCACTGCTTTGCAATGGACAAAACAGTGCTTTAACGACAGTGATATTTTTCACATCCAAAAGAAAAACTGATTTCTCCTAAAATGGATTCACGGATTCACTTTTCCAGCTATTTCACTTTAAATGTGAGAATTAAGGTGAAAGGAAATGTTTCACGGGGGTGAACTGTTTTGAAAGGGGAAGTACTGAGTGGTTCATCATTAAGTTGATTTCACTATAAATGGCAGGTTCTCAGAAGATTACAATGAATTCACTCTCGAAAGAGCTCCAATTTCTAACTTGTGAAAGCAAAGAATGTTGATTTTCGTTGATTATGGTTGATTATCGTCCGTTATTTCTGCCGAAATACTTGACTTCGCCTTCCTGATGTCGTATCTTTACGAAAAAGAAAAAGGCGAGCAAAATGCCCGCCTGATGTCCGCAGCAGATATTTATGCCGTATTATTACTTCTCTGCTACCGGGCCGGCCGCAGCCTTCGGGTTGAGCAGGCTGTGATATTTTTCTGTATCGCCCAATACCTTTAACGCCTCTTTCAGATCGGGGTCATCCTTCAGCTGCTGGATGATGCTGCCTTTCTGATAATAATAACGCTTCAGGATTTCGATAGAAATCATATTGCGTATGTCCTTTGCGAAATAATCCAGGTCGTGGTCCAGGTTATGCTGGAGCTTCTTCTCCAATGCTTCGAATTCGCCTGAGGCATCTTTCAGGTAGCCTTCGAATTCGGCCATTTCCTTCAGGCTTTTCAATATCTTTTCTGTCTGTTGGTCGTACTTGAAGTCGGCTTTCCGTACCATTTCCTTGAAGTCGGCATAGTCGGCATCGGTCAGGTTCAAAGTGCAGGGGAACGGCAACTACGCTTACACCTCCGAACGCTTGATGGACGAAAGCTGGAAAAACCAAACGAAGGTCATCGAGGGCAGCACCCTTACCAAGGCTGCGACAATAGCCGTTGATAGCCTGCGGTATGGCGGCACTGGCGGCGGCAGGTATCTGCTTCCTGGGCGCCCGGCGCAAAAACCACGAATAATCAGCAACCATACCGGAGCGGAGCACTCTCTGCCCCGGTATTTCCGCATCTCCCAGAGGTCCCGCCGCAATCCTCGGTTTTCTTTCGGCGGGATTTGTGATATCTAGATGCAGCACGATAAAGGGGAAAACCAACATGGAGCAATTTGAAATTCTGCGGGAAGCCGTGGCGCAGGTGGAACAGCAGCTGGAGCTTGATAAAATCACGGTGGAACGGGCCGTTTTCGGCTTGTTCTTCTCCGGTGTCAAGCTCTCTGTCGGCCACGGCGGGCTGTGTTTTACCCCGGTCAAGGAGATGCCGGAGGCGGTGTGCTGCCCCAGCTCCGCCCGGGCCATGCCGCTTTCCGGGCGGCTGCGCGGCTGTCCCGTCCGGAAGTACCTGGACGATATCTTCGGGGAGAACATCCTGCGGCGGACGCTGGGCATTGCGGCACTGAATGCCCTGAGCGTGGCGGCGTGGGAGCAATCCCCGCCCCAGGACTATGAGATTCTGATGGGCGTGGATGCCTTCGATGAGCTGGATGCTGCCCGCTACCCCAAAACGGTGGTGGTAGGGGCCCTGGTGCCCATGCTCAAAAAGCTGATGGCCGCCGGGGCGGATTTCCATGTGCTGGAGCAGGACCCCCACACCCTCAAGGAGCGGGAGATGCCTTACTATCTGCCGCCGGAGCGGGCTGCGGAGTGCGTCCCCGAGGCCGATCTGCTGGTCATCACCGGGGTGACCATCCTGAATAACACCCTGCCCGGTCTGCTGCAAATGGCCAAACCGGGCGCGGAGATCCTCATCACCGGGCCCACCGCCAGCATGCTGCCGGAGGCTTTCTTCGCCCGCGGGGTCACCATGCTGGGCGGCATCCAGGTAACAAAGCCGGATGAGCTTTTGAATATCATCAGCGAGGGCGGCTCCGGCTATCATTTCTTCGGCAGGTACGCCGAGCGGACGGTCATCCGTAAAAAGCGCTGAAGAGGAAAAACCAGCCCCGGCCCTTGGGAAAAAGGCCGGGGTTTTTATATCCTTATTTTACATTAATGGTTGCAATAAGGAAAATCTGATGGTGGAATTAAACTAAAGTACAGGATTACCCAATCCCAAATCTCCCCGGGGAGATTATCATGTCCGCATGCGGACATGATCCATTTTATTGGAATCAGCGGAGGCAACCCATGAGAAAAATAAAATACCTTCTGGCCTTGGCGGCGCTGCTGCTGTGCGTGCCGGCCCTGGCGGCGGAAACCCCGCGGCTGAAGATCGAGGTCCCCGGACAGAATGTGAAGCCGCAGGAAGAATTCGCCGCGACGCTCAGCCTGCACGATACCCCCAGCATTGCGGCGCTCGGCTTCCACATCAGCTACGATAAGACCCGCCTGGAGCTGCTCGAATGTGAAATGGCCCCGGAGGGATTCAATCTTTATATCAACAAGGAAAACGGAAAAGCGGTCTTTGTCGGCGCAGCGGATTATATCGAAGACGGCACACTCTTAAACCTCCGGTTCAAGGTGCTGGAAAACGCCGAGGATGGCCTTGCGGAGCTCACCCTTGCGGTGCAGGAGGCCCTCAATGTCAGCGAGAATAAGGTATCCTTCAGCGTCACCTCCGGCGGGGTCCAGGTCGTTACCCGCGTCCTTGGCGATGTAAATGATGACGGCAAGACCGGCAGCTTGCTGGACATCCTGTATCTCAAAAAATACCTGGCCGGCTTCTCGGTCAAGATCAATCAGCTCAATGCCGATATGAATGAAGACGGTGAGGTAAAGCTGGCCGATCTGATCCTGCTGATGCAGCAGTATGTGGAAGAGAAGATAGAAGGATGACACAGCCCGGTAAAAGCACGGCAAGGCAGAAAGGAGATTGGCTATGAAAAAAATATGGAGCATCCTCATGGCGGCCATGATCCTGTGCCTTGCCGTGAGTGTCCCCTCCCTGGCGGAGGGCACCCCCACCTTGGAGCTGCGCCCCTCCGCATCGTCCGTCCAGCCGGGCGGGGAATTCACCGTAGAGCTGGTGATCCACAGTAACCCCGGTATCGCCGGCATAAGGTTCGCTTTCCAGTATGATGAGACACTCCTCCAGCTTACCGATGCGAATGGGCAATCACTGACAGACTGGGAAGTAGGCATCAAAGCAAAACAGGACGAAACAGGGGAGAAAGTAGATCGTGAAAATGCAGTTTGGGCTCAGGGTGAGAACTGGACAGGCTCCGATTGCTGCATCCTCCGGCTAACCTTTCGTGTGCTGGAGAATGCCCCCATGGATACCGTCACCACAATTGGCATAACGGGCTTGGACATCATGAACGCCAGCCTGCAGGAGGTCCCCTTCACCGCCACATCCGCCACTGTCACCATCCAGGAGGAGCCCCCCGGTGTGACGGTAAGCGGTACAGTAACCAGCTACGGCGATGCCGCTGAGAAGGTAACCGTAACGCTGCTGCAAGGCGAAACCTCCGTGGGCATCTGGAGCGGCACTACCGGCCACTACACCATAAGCAATGTTCCCCCCGGTACCTACAACCTGCGGGTGGAGAAGAAAAAACATGTTACCAGTGATTACACTGTAAAAGTAGGCACAGAAGATGTGACTCAAAAGGTGAGGATTTTCCTACTAGGCGATGTAAATGAAGATGGTAGAGTAAATATTCAAGATGTTATTAGGTTGCTAAACCATGTAAATAATAGTTCTCCATTTGTAGATGCTCACCATTGCGATATCAATAATGACTCCCGGGTGAATATTCAAGATGTTATTCGACTTCTTAATCATGTAAACAACAGTAGTAAACTATATTAAAAAGGAGGATTACTTTATATGAAAAAGAAGATTATATCAATACTACTCGCAATAACTTTTGTCCTTTCTTTTGCTATTGTTCCTTCTATGGCTGAAGGCCCTCTCTCAGTCGAGCTTTTGGCGGATAAAACCAACTTCGTAACAAGCACTGATGAGCAGATCGTAACAATATCTGTTATATTGAAAAATCCAGCACCGACAGAAAGTAAGATCGCTGGTGTTAATTTCGATCTTAAAACCAGCGACAGCAATTTGCAGGTTTCGGCCAATGAGGCAGACATTGAGAAAACGGACAAATTCAGTAATGCGACATTTATTAGCAATAAGTTTACTGGATTAAATATGGATTCATCTTTTCATGCAGTTGCTATAGCAGATACACAAATTACTCTGCTGCAATTCAAAGTGATCATTGCAGCAAACTGTCCTGAGGGAACATACCGAGTTTATACTGAGGATTTGGTGCTCTCCGATGTGGATAGCAATTCCGTTTACGAGAATAACGCGTCTATTTCCCTCACCATCACCACCCCCCATGTTCACCAGTGGGCTACCAAGTGGACCAGCGATGGTACCCACCACTGGCATGAGTGTACGGCCGAAGGCTGCACCTTGACAGCAGGTACTGCCAATAGCAAAAAAGGTGGCTATGCAGTGCACAACTGGACCGCCGCAAACTGCACCACTGCCAAAACCTGTTCTATTTGCGGTAAGACAGAAGGCAGCGCCCTCGGCCATGATTGGGCTGATGCAACCTGTACCGCTCCTAAGACCTGCAAGCGTACCGGCTGCACCGCCACCGATGGTAGCCCTCTTGACCACGATTGGGATACTGTCTGGACGACCGATAATAACCAGCACTGGCACAAGTGCAATCGTACTGGCTGTACCGAAATAGATGATGCGGCGAACCATACCCCCGACCGTAATGCTGCAACTGAAGATGACCCCGTCAAGTGCACCGAATGCGGCAAAGTCCTCACCCCCGCCCTTGGCCATGTCCATACCAGTCATCTTACTTCCGTAGCGGCTAAGGCCCCCACCTGCACCGCACCCGGCAATGCTGCCTACTGGAAGTGCAGCTGTGATAAGCTGTTCTCCGATGACACCGCCACCACCGAGACAACTCTTGCCGCCGTGACGAAAGCCGCCCTCGGCCACGATCATAACGGTCCTTGGGTCACCACAGATGAGAATGAACACTGGAAAGTGTGTGCCCGCGAAGGCTGCAACGAGCAACTGGATAAGGCTGTCCACACCCCCTCCGCTTGGGTAAATGTCGGCGATGGCTACCATCACCAGACCTGCACTGTCTGCGAAAGAGAGTTGACGCATGAGGTCTGCACCTTTGGCCAGCCCCTGAAGTACAATGCCACCTCTCACTGGGAAGAGTGCACAAAGTGCGGTAACAAGCAGAACGAAGCCGCCCACGAGTTCCTCCCCGATTCCGACAAGTGCACCGGCTGTGATTACACCAAATCCTCCACCATTACCATCATCACCCCCACCCAGCCGGGCGATAGCAAGCCCGCGGAGGGCAACCCCTCCACCGGCGCGGTTTCCGGCCCCGTCGGCTATGTCTTTGTCGGCCTGGCTGTCGTAGGCGCTCTCTGCCTCGGCGCTAAAAAGCTCACCAAAAAGCACGAGGACTGACCCCAACGCGTAAAATAATGCAGTAACATAAGGCCCCCGACCCGATCCCTCCGATCCCGCCGGGGGCCTTTTCATCCCACCCATCAAAAAAAGAGCCCTCCGCGGAAGGCCCTTTCGTTATGTCTTTTTGATAAAGCTCGTCCCGCATTTGGGACAGGAAATACTGATCTTCCCCTTGCCGCGCGGCACCCGCAGCTTCTGCTTGCAGGTGGGGCAGATGAATACCTTGTACTTTCTGCGTTCCTCCCGGCTGGGCCGGTTCGCGCGCTTATTCTTCAGCTTCCACCAGAATTGCAGCAGCTTTTGGTTCTCCTGCTGCCGGGCGTAAATGTTGCGGGAGAAGATGCGCAGATAGCACACCACCAGCACCGCCCAGCACAGGATGCTGAGCCCCTTGATCTGAAAAATGCTGCCGCATAGCGAGATGACCAAAGAGAGCGCCAGCAGTACCCAGGTCAGCTGATCCACCCCGTATCGTCCCATCATCAAACGGCGAAACCAATCCCGCATACCTTTCCGGCTCTCCTTTCCCGTTCATTTCTGCTGTACTCTATCATAGCGGAATGACAGAAAAACTGCAAGAAAAGCAGCGCAGAATTTACAAACCGTTTACGAATTGTTTTCCGGCCATGGGCAAATCAGCACGGACTTCTCCTATGGGAGAGTCCATAGGATCTCTGCCGGCAAAGCCGCCCGCGCTCCCACGCAGGGCGCGCCCTCCGCTTCAGTCGGGCTGACCCTGCGCCTTGCGCCGGGCAGCCCTCCCCGCTGCGGGCGCGCCCGGCTTCCTTTTGCTCTCATCATAAAGGGCACAAAACCTTCCCGCGAGCTGGTTTTTAATCAAGTGAAAATACCTTCGCTTAACAAGAGCACATACGGTTTTTGCGGGCATAAATACCGCCCGACATTGCGCGTCGCGTTGACAGGCGCCAGCCTGCCTACCGCTCCGCGCTTCCTCTGGCGCCATTTCTCCCGCGCAAAAACTCCGCAGGACTTTTCGGCGAGAGAAAACCGGATGATGACAAGGAAGAGGACGCCGGCATACTGGCGTATGCTGCTGCGGGGTCCCCGCAAGGTCGTAAGACCTCGTGGGGAGAGGCGGAGCGACGAAGCGTTGGAGGGGTGCCTATTCCGTAGGAATAGCGCCCCGACATGAAGCGCAGTCCGCGACGACGAGATGACGCAGTCAGCGCCGATTTTCGCTGCCGAAAAGCGTGTGTGTCCTTGTTAAACGAAGGTACCTAACACTCTACAAGAGCATATGCGGTTTTTGCGGACATAAATGCCGCACTTCCTCGGACAACATTTCTGCCGCGCAAAACTTCCGAAGGACTTTTCACCGTCGAAAAGCGTGTACGCTCTTGTTAAACGAAGGGATATATTCAGCCGCACCCGCGGCAGCTGCCGCAGCCGGTCTGCTCCGCCAGCCGGCAGGCAGTCGGGGTGGCGGCAATGCCGCCCAGGGCCGTCTCCCGCAGGCTTTCCGGCAGGGCATGGCCCACCTGACGGGCCGCCTCCACCACCTCATCAAAGGGAATGACCTCCGGCACCCCGGCCAGCACCAGCTCGGCGGAAACCAGGGCATTGGAAGCCCCGGCCGCGTTTCGGGCCTGGCAAGGGGCCTCCACCAGCCCGGCAATGGGGTCGCATACCAGCCCCAACATATTCTGGATGGCCAGCCCTGCTGCCGCGAAGCACTGCTCCGGGCTGCCCCCCATCAGATAAACGGAGGAAGCCGCAGCCATGGCGCTGGACGCCGAAGGCGTGGACAGGCCGTGCCTTATAAGTGTTATGCTCACCGATAACGAAGGCATCCGTGAAACAAATCGGGATTTTCGCGGCATTGATGCTACAACGGACGTCCTGTCTTTTCCGCTCAACGAGCTGACGCCGGGCGAATTTGACGCAGCCCTTTGCGATACCGACCCGTATACGGGAGCCGTCATGCTCGGCGATATGATGATATCGCTCGAAAGGTGCGCACAGCAGGGAGAGGAATTCGGCCACGGCTTTGACAGAGAGGTCAGCTACCTCACGGTACACAGTGTTCTGCATCTGCTCGGCTATGATCACGTCGATGAGGGCGAGATGAAAAAGCAGATGCGCACAAGAGAAAAAGAAATAATGGGAGACATATGATATGATAAGCAAAACTGCAATGATAACGATATGCGGCCGTCCTAATGTCGGCAAGTCAACGCTCACAAACGCGCTTGTCGGCGAGAAAATTGCCATAGTTTCAAATAAGCCGCAGACCACGCGCAACCGCATCAGCGCCGTTGTCAACCGCGGCGACACACAGTTTGTCATAATCGATACTCCGGGCTTCCACAAGCCGAGAACGCGCCTTGGCGACTACATGGTAAACGTCGTAAAGGAGAGCGTTGCCGACGTTGACGCCGTTATGCTGCTCGTCGAGCCTATCGCAAACATCGGCAGGCAGGAGGAAGAGCTTATAGCTCGCATAAAGGAAACCGGAGTTCCGGCCATACTTGTTATAAATAAGATCGACACGGTTGAAAAAACAGAGCTTTTGGAGGTCATGGCGCTGTATTCCGCGGCTCATGATTTTGACGCGATAATCCCGATGTCGGCCAAAAACGGCGAGGGAATAGACGAGCTTCTTGCAGAGCTTGAAAAGTACGCTCAGGAAGGCCCGCAGCTTTTCCCGGACGATATGATATGCGATCAGCCGGAAAAGCAGATATGCGCCGAGCTTGTGCGCGAAAAGCTCCTGCTGTGCCTTGATAAAGAGATACCGCACGGAACTGCTGTTGAGGTAACGCGCTTTTCCGAGCGGGAAAACGGCATAATTGACCTTGACGTTACTATCTACTGTGAAAAAGCGAGCCATAAGGGGATCATCATCGGCAAGCAGGGCGCGATGCTCAAGAAGATCGGCGAGCTTGCCAGAGCGGACATCGAAGCCTTTATGGGAACAAAGGTCTTCTTGCAGACTTGGGTGAAGGTCAAGGAGAATTGGCGCGACAGCACAGCGCAGCTTCGCAACTTCGGCTTCACGGAATAATTACCACGCATATGCCGCCGCTGCCTAACTGATACTAACATCAGCGGAGGTAGCCGAATGAGTGATGAAATTCTCTGGCAGATGTTTGCCGATACAGGCGATCCGATGAGCTGGCTCATGTACAGAGCTTCGGAGAAGAATAAAAGTAACAAGCCGGCGGAGGAGACTCCTTCGCCGCAGAGCTGATAGTGTACATATGTTTAAAACGACAAGGGGCCTTGTTCTGCGCGAGGTTCGATACAAGGAAGCCGACAGGATACTGACCGTTCTGACGGAGGATATGGGCAAAATGACCGTCAAGGCGCGCGGTGCGCTGCGCAAGGGCAGCAAGATCGCCGCGGCTACGCAGTTTCTTGTGTTTTCCGAGCTTACGATGCTCGAACGCAACGGCTTCTGGACGGTGAGCGAAGGCTCGACGATCGAAGAATTCAAGGGACTTCGCGGTGATATAACGGCGCTTTCGCTTGCAAGCTATTTTGCCGAGTGCATCGAGGCGCTGTCCGACGAGGGAAACCCCGATCCGCTGCTTTTGCAGCTTATACTGAACTGCCTTTTTGCACTGTCAAACGACTTGTATTCGCAGATGCATATAAAAACCGCGTTCGAGATGCGCCTTATGTCGCTCGCAGGCTATGAGCCGAACCTGGTGAGCTGCTGCGTGTGCGGTGCGTCCGATCCGGAGCTGCCGCGCTTCAGTCCTCGAAACGGCGTTATCTGTTGCCGCGAGTGCAACAATGCGCAGGTCCAGGCAAATTATGAGCTGTGTCCGGCGTCGCTTCAGGCGCTGAGGTATATAGTTTACGCGTCTGCGCGTAAAATGCTCTCGTTTGAAATCGACGATGATGCGCTCTCGCGCGCGGCAAAAGCATCCGAGGCATATCTTCTTGCGCAGACAGAGAGAAAGTTTTCAACACTTGATTACTGGAGACAGATAAAATAATGGATTTCTACGAAAAATCACTTAACATACTTGAGCTGCCTGTCGTGCTGGATATGCTGGCCGCCGAGGCCGTTACCGACGGCGGAAAGGAAGCGTGCCGCAGCCTCCGACCAAGCTCGGACAGGCTAGAGGTAAAAAACCGCCTTGCCGAAACGAGCGCGGCCAAGGAAATGATGGTCGTGCGCGGCAGTCCTTCGCTTTCGGGCATCAAGGATATCCGCCCGTCGCTGAGTCGTGCCGACCTCGGCGGAAGCCTCAATACGATAGAGCTTCTTAACATTGCCCGAGTTTTGCAGTGCGCGCGCCTTGTTAAGGGCTACACATCCGATGATAAGCTCGGCAAAAGCTGTATCGACCATCTGTTTGCCGCGCTGCACGCGAACAGATTCCTTGAGGAGAAAATAACCGGCTCGATAGTAGGGGAGGACGAGATCGCCGACAGCGCGTCGAGCGAGCTTGCAAACATCCGCCGCAAGATCCGCGCCGCGAGCGCCCGTGTGCGTGACTGCCTGCAAAAAATAATATCCTCACCGTCATACGCAAAGGTGCTTCAGGAGCCTATCATAACCATGCGCTCGGATCGCTTTGTCGTTCCGGTAAAGGCCGAGTGCAAAGGCGCTATCCCGGGCCTCGTTCACGATATATCGGCTTCCGGAGCTACGCTTTTTATTGAGCCCATGGCGGCGGTCAAGGCAAATAACGAGCTTCGTGAGCTTGCGGCAAAGGAAAAAACCGAGATCGAGCGCATCCTTGCCGAGCTTTCTGCCGACTGTGCATCCCATGCCGAGGATATCGCGTCGGACTATTCCTATCTTATTACCCTCGACGGCATATTTGCGCGCGCAAAGCTTTCATATAAGCTCAACGGCATTGAGCCGGAGCTGAGGGAAAAGGGCGTTGTTCTGCGCCGCGCGCGGCATCCGCTGCTGCCGAAGGATAAGGCGGTGCCGATAAGCCTCGAGCTTGGCGAGGACTTTGATACGCTTATCATAACAGGCCCAAACACCGGCGGCAAAACCGTAACTCTCAAGACCATCGGACTTTTAAACGTTATGGCGCAGTGCGGCCTGCACATACCGGCAGACGACGGCAGCGGAGTGCCGGTTTACAGGCATGTGCTTGCCGATATCGGCGATGAGCAGTCGATAGAGCAAAATCTCTCCACCTTCTCGGCACACATGACGAACATTGTGCATATTTTAAATGAGTGCGACGCAGATTCGCTTCTGCTGTTTGACGAGCTTGGAGCCGGAACAGACCCCACCGAGGGCGCGGCGCTTGCAATAGCCGTTATTGAGCATGCGCGCAAAATGGGTGCGAACGTTGCCGCGACGACGCATTATGCAGAGCTTAAAGTTTATGCAACGAATGAAAATGGCATTCAGAATGCCTCCTGCGAATTTGACGTTGAAACACTCAGCCCGACCTACAGGCTGCTTGTCGGCGTTCCGGGCAAGTCCAATGCGTTTGCAATATCCGAGCGCCTGGGACTTAGAAAAGAAATTATTGATGATGCAAAGGCCCGTATCGGAGTTCAGAACGCAAGCTTTGAAGCGACAATAGAAAAGCTCGAGCAGACACGCGCACTTTTGGAGCGCGATAGAGCGGAGACTGTCAAAAAATTGCGTGAGGCCGAGGAGAGCGCAAAAAAAGCGGCTTTTCTGCGTGCCGAGCTTTCCGTAAGGCTTGAAAAAGCCGACGAGAAGGCCAAACGCGATGCTGAGCGCATAATTGCGGAAGCGCGTCAAACGGCCGAGAACACTTTTGCAGAGCTTGATGAAATGCGCCGCAAAATGAATGATGATGAGCAGACGCAGGAGATAAATCATGCACGCAGCGAGCTCAGGCGCAAGCTCAATGAATCTCAGGGCAAACTTAAAGCAAAGGCACCCGAGCAGCCGAAGGAAGAGAAAAAATCGGCGCGCGATGTAAGAGCAGGCGATACGGTGGAGATAAAGTCCATGGGTGTCAAGGCCGAGGTCATTGATGTAAATCCGGACGGAACGCTCAATCTGCGCGCCGGAATCATGAACGTTAAGCTTAAGCCGGACGATGTGTATCTTATAGAGGGGCATGCAGCTAAGCAGAAGAAGCAGAGCGTAACTCTTGCAGGCAGCACGGCGCCTCGCGCGGCTGTAAGTCCGGAGATCGACCTTCGGGGAATGGAGAGTATTGAGGCGGTGAATGCTGCTGAGCAATATATTGACAGCGCGGTTATGGGTAAACTCAAGACCGTGACGATCATCCACGGCAAGGGGACCGGCGCCCTCAGAGCTGCCGTGCAGCAGATGCTCAAACGCAATAAGGCCGTGAAAAGCTACAGATTAGGTCGATTCGGCGAGGGCGAAAGCGGTGTGACAATAGTCGAATTGAAATAAAAGCAATCGATAAAATTTATTAATAATGTGTAAATCTACGAAATGAACAAAATCAGTTGACCTTTTTTAAATAATTTGCTAAAGTAAGATTAATCTTTTGTGATCAAGAGGAGTGGCGAGAATGGTAACCAAAGAAGTAGTTATTAACAATCAGGTGGGCCTGCACGCAAGACCTGCTACTTTCTTTATTCAGAAAGCTAACGAGTTCAAAAGCAGCATCTGGATCGAGAAGGAAGACAGACGTGTCAATGCCAAGAGCCTGCTCGGCGTTCTCTCTTTGGGCATCGTTAAGGGCACTGCTGTCAACCTCATTGCCGACGGTGCTGACGAGGCAACTGCTGTCGATACGCTTTCAGAGCTTATCGCATCCGACTTTACCGAGTGATATTAAAAAACGAAGCTAAGGGCGTGTTTTTAACACGCCCTTATTCGCTATATACGGAGAAATAGATGAAAAAAGAAAACAAAGCAATTCTTGAAATGCTAATGTGCGCGGCACTTTGGAGCATTGCAGGAATATTTATAAAGCTCATACCTTGGAATTCGTTTGTTATATCGGCTCTGCGCAGCTTTTTTGCGGGACTGACGGTGCTTGCATATATACGAATCAAAGGCTACAGAATAAGCATAAACCGCCGCACGATAGTTGCCGGAATGCTGCTGGGGCTTGTTTACATCGCCTTTGTAGCGGCCAATAAGCTCACGACCGCCGCAAATGCGATAGTCCTGCAATTTACCGACCCTATATTCATCGTCATTTTCTCGGCGCTGTTTTTCGGCCAGCGCTTTAAAAAACGCGATTTTGTTGCGGTCATTTTTACGTTCATAGGCATTGCGATGTTCTTCCTCGATCAACTCGAGGGCGGATATCTGCTTGGAAACTTCGTTGCCATATTTGCAGGAGCCTGCCTCGGCGGAATGTTCATAGCTATGGGCAAGGCTGATACCGAGGAGCGTTTTTCCGCAATGCTCATAGGGCAGGCAACCGCTTTTATATTCGGCCTGCCGTTTATAATAACCACAAAGCCCGAGATATCCGCGCTGCCTGTTTTGTATATAGTCATTCTCGGCGTTTTGCAGCTCGGCATACCGTATATTCTCTATGGCAGAGCATCGGAGTATTGTCCGCCGCTTGCGTGCAGCCTTCTTGGCGCCGTAGAGCCGCTTTTGAACCCGCTTTGTCCGTTCCCTGCCTTTTCCGAGGTGTTCAAGCTTCGGCCGTTGTACTTCAACAGCCCCGCTGAGGCCATTTGTGCAATCAATACAGCACAAATGGTGTTGGATTCGTTTTCTTTAAAGAAAGAATACGAATTTCAAGAAAAGATGGCTCGATTGGCTTGGTACAACTTCAGGGTACTCACGAATGCACCAAAAAGTTGTACCCTGATTGTCCTTAAAGAGGTCAACTATGAGCCCTCTAGGGACAAGCGGCTTACTTTTGAGGCCTCTGTTGCCGAGCTTAAACCCTGTTCTATCCGTCTCCCAGACGGTGGAATTATGTGGCTGGCTTTCAAACCTCAAGATCATCTCGATGACCTTAAAGATTTGAAGGTCACAGCGCAATTCTGTAAGGTAGAATACCTATAACAGAATTGATAAAGTCAGAAAGCATCGTGTTCTCTCAAAATGAGGCACGATGCTTTCTGATGTATATATAATCATAATTTTTAAATTTATCTAAAGTTATAACATACTATAAGATGTAAACCAACAAACACAATTGTTCAAAGGGACAAAATATGCAATAGCCTGAAAACTGCTTGAACTATCAAACTTCCAACTTTGCAGAAAACAAAATTCTTGTTAATCCTCGCTTTTGTATCCAGTGTTCTCTCATAGGTCATCGGTTTTTTATAATTTATTTGATTTTTGTATTGATTTTTAATATTTTTGGTAATATACTAATAGGTGGCTTAATTTTATTTAGATTTTTGTTTAAATTAAGCAAGAAAGGAATTAATTTATTATGGTTAAAATAGCATTTTTTGATACTGAGGATTACGATAAGAAATTATTTGATGAGTATA
>OGYL01002017.1_pt1 | contig 14819 bp, 13 predicted proteins | sample 1576541 | NCBI WGS metagenome assembly OGYL01 (sample SAMEA3541551, study PRJEB24748) | human gut metagenome | biome: human gut; feature: human-associated habitat; material: faeces | place: China | collected 2012 | reverse complement strand
TATAAAAGAACAGCTTATTCAACAAATGTTGCAACAGAAGAAACAGATACTGAAACCAATTCAATAAGAATCAATTATAGCAATTCAAATAGTAATTATTTTACAGAAGCTTTACCAGAAGATGAAAAAACAAGTGTAGACACATATAAAGGATTTTATATAGGAAGGTATGAAGCTGGGGATAAAGAAAGTACAGAAGGAAAGACATTAAGAAGCTCAGCTGATGCAACAAAAACAGTAACAATAAAAGCAAATCAAGCTCCTTATAACTATGTGACAAGAACACAAGCTATAAGTTTAGCAGAAGGTTTTGCAACAAAGCAAGGATACAAAGCCAAAACAAAATTAGTAAGTAGTTATGCATGGGATACAACAATAGATTTCTTGCAAAAAGTTAATAGTGACTATGGAAGTAATTCAGAGGGAGGTAATTATAAAGACATAACATTTTCATATACAGATATAACAGATGCAAGTAACCTAAAGAAGCCTAAAACAGAGAATTCAGGTACTTTAGTTGCTACAGGGCAGACTATACCAGTATGTAATATTTATGACATGGGGGGAAATGTTTGGGAGTGGACGACAGAAAAATGCTCGGACGAGAGCGATTATTGTACTTTACGTGGCGGAAATTATAATAATAAATATAAAGATGCGTCTGCTGGTTATCGTAGTAACGGCTCAGATGGCGTTGGGGCTGGTACTGGTTTCAGACTTACTTTATTTTTGTAGAAAACTGCATATTTAAACTATAATGAAGAAAAGATAAATGTGAATTTTTATCGCATTTTAACTAATAAAAGAGGTTAAGGTGCGATTTTTATTTACTTGCTCACAATCTTATGTAAAGCTCATATTATATAAAAGAGAAGTCCTAATAAAATTACATTTTGTAGGTAAAATAATAGGGTTTCAAGGAGGAACTTTACGTGAGTATTAATAGTACGACACAAATTGCTATTGGTTTATTAGTACCTTTTATAGGAACAACACTACGGTTCTGCTTTAGTATTTTTGTTAAAGAAAGAGATTAAACCAATAATACAAAAATTATTACTTGGATTTGCTGCAGGAGTAATGATAGCCGCTTCTGTATGGTCACTTCTAATTCCAGCAATAGAAATGGCAGAAACACAAGGAAAACCTGCGTGGTTACCCGCTTCTGTTGGCTTTATGATAGGAATTGTAACATTAATTGGTGTAAATAATCTGGCAGAAAAAATAGAAAGAAGAAACAATAAGAAAAACGAATGCATTATTTGTGATGATATCGAAAATTTATTAGAAACAGAAGAAAATGATGAAAAAATTGTAATAAAGAATAAAGAAAAATTAACCATCAAAGAAAAAGTAAAGAGTACTACAATGCTAATGCTTGCAGTAACACTACATAACATTCCGGAAGGAATGGCAGTTGGAGTTGCGTTTGCAGGACTATTTTCACAAAATACAGGAATAACGCTCGCAGAAGCATTTGCGTTAGCTATTGGAATAGCAATACAAAATATACCAGAAGGGGCAATTATATCAATGCCACTTCATAGCTCTGGCAAAAGTAAATTTAAGTCATTTTTAGGAGGCACCTTATCTGGAATAGTAGAACCAATTGGGGCAATAATTACCATCGCATTAACGAGGATTGTAGTACCAATTTTACCATATTTTCTATCATTTGCGGCAGGAGCAATGATTTACGTAGTATCATCTGAGCTAATACCTGAAGCACAAGCTGAAAAAAAATCAAATTTAGTGACTGTTAGTGTGGGGGTAGGCTTTGTAATAATGATGCTTTTGGATGTTGCGTTGGGATAGTAAATAATAAACCCCATATATAGTGTATATCCTATATATGGTGGGTTATTTTTTATTTATAGAGAGCATAAATTAAGAAAAATGAAACAACATAATGAAACAACATAATTAAATTGACATAGCACATATAGAATGATATAATATTCGTGTAAAAATTTGTTATTTATGAGGTAATTATTTCATAAATGATAAGTTTAATAATAAACAATATTGGAGGAAAAAAATGAGTAAATTATCTGTTCGGGATTGTATTGGTTCCGGGTATTCTTCTGTGTTGATTAATACCACAGAAGAAACTCGGGCGATTAAGGAGTGCCTGCAAGCAAGTATTGAATATGGAATTAAGCTGTTTGGTTGGACCTGTACGAGAGGCATTGTAGAAATATTGCCTTATGAAGTAGAAGATGAACCTGAAGACGAAGCCGAAGATGACACTGATGTCAATTATTACAACGAATTGACAAGAGAAATAGAAGAAAATCCGGAAGAATACGAAGTTATGGATGGATACGTATTTAAAAAGCGCGATCCAGATATGACTGATCCGCAAGAGGCTCTTGTTAAAGGTCTTGAATTAAATGGTGGTGAAGGAAAATACATTTTCTGTATTATCGATTTTCATCATTATCTGAATCAGCCGATGGTCTTAAGAGCAGCAAAAGATGCTTTTGAAAAAGCTGAGAACTTGGGTGTTAGCTATATTTTTATTAGCAGCAAGTTTGAAGTTCCGGCAGATTGGCAGGAGACGATTATTTCTATTGAACTCGAACTTCCAACTAAAGAAGATCTTGTAGATTCATTCAATGAAACAATCAGGTATATTGACAGAAACAATAAAGGGCTGTTGGCTTTCGAAAGCGAGGAACAGAAGCAGAATACCATAAAAAAGGCGGCAGAAATTTCTATCGGCTTAACGTATACTCAGGCTGACAGTGCATTGTTTACATCTGTTTTCCTGCAAAGGAAGATTGATATTGATGTTATTGCAGAAGTTAAAGCACAAACTATTTGCAAAGATGGTTTGCTGGAATTCTGGAGTAATAGTGAAGATTCTAAGATTGGTGGCATGAAAAATTTAAAGGAATATACAGCAAGAAGAATTTTGGCGTATTCCGATGAAGCAAAAAAATATGGATTGCCTAATCCTAAAGGCGTATTGTTGGTCGGCATTCCCGGTTGTGGTAAAAGTTTGGCTGCTAAGTCGATTGCACACAGCTGGAATGTTCCGCTGATTAAGTGCGATTTAGGAAAACTTTTCGGAAGCTATGTTGGAGACACCGAAGCTAATACTAGAAAAGCCCTTCAGATTGCAGAAGCTATGGCACCTTGTGTGTTGTGGATTGATGAAATTGAAAAGGGATTAGCTGGTGCTGGTTCTGGTGGTAGAAATGATTCTGGCGTATCTTCGAGAATGTTTGCCAGCATCCTTACATGGATGCAGGAAAAGAAATCTCCTGTTTATGTAGTGGCAACTGCAAATAGTATTACATCTTTGCCTTCTGAACTTTTAAGAAAAGGTAGATTCGACGAAATCTTTTTTGTTGGACTTCCTACTCAGGAAGAACGCGAAGAAATTGTTGCAATCCAACTTGAAAGAAAAAGTAGGAAGCAAAAGGATTTTGATGTTAAGAAAATTGCACAAAGCTGTGATGGATTTACAGGAGCTGAAATCGAAGAAGCTATCGTATCAGCAATGTTTGAAGCTTATGCAGATAATGCAAGGGAATTAACGAGTGATGACATTATTTCGCAGATGAAGAGTTGCCAACCCGCTTCTGAGGGAATTATGAAAGATACCGTAGAAGCTCTTAATGAATGGGCTAGCAAAGAAAATGTTCGGAACGCTAATTCTACTGTATGTACTCAAAATGAGAACTCTGCAAAAAAGACCGCAACTAAAAAGACGCCTGGTGGCCGTGCTATTAGAAGAGCTGGAGGAAATAAGGAATGAGTCACTTTACGCATGTTTCTGCTGAAATTAGAGATCTTGACGCTTGCAACAAAGCACTTAATAATATGGGGCTTACCATGCAAAGCTATGGAAGCTGTCGGTATTATTTTGGAACAGAAATGAAAGAGAATGTTGTCAGATTGCATGGACAATATGATATGGCTCTGGAAAAGAATGGTACTGGTTCTTATCGCATTACTGCTGATTTTTATGGTGGGTATGTTGAAAGGACTATTGGACCGAGAGGTAGCATTCTTCTGCACAATTATTCTGTTGAGATGCTTAAAAAGGTTGCAAAAAGATTACATTTTTCTGTAACTCCGAAGGGTAATGACATCTATAAGGTAAGGGATCCACAGGATACCGATGGTGGCCATATGTTGGTAACAGTATCTAAAGATGGAAATCTGACTTTTGAACCTAAGGGGTTGAAAGGAAAAAAATGTGCGAAGTATCTTCAACTTGAAGATTCTTTGGGAAAAATTGAGCAAAGAGAATTTACCAAAGAATACTTGAAGGAAAGTGCAGCAGAAGTTAAGACAGAAAACCGTCAGAAATTGAGTGTAGGAGGCTACTAAATTGAAAGCTGCATTAGTTATTTGCAATGATATGCACATGGATATAGCTAATGCAAACACCATCGTAAATCATCTTATGGCAACAGGGTACGAAGTCGTATGTGATTATACTATTGCTGATACAGTGATTATTCTCACATGCGCCTTCGGCCCACATAAGATGTATTCTGTTGATGTTATTGCAGACGTTAGAATTAATGCAAAACCTAGTGCAAAAATCATTGTTACTGGTTGCCTTGAAAAATTATGCCACTCCGACTTGGAAGCAATTCCCGGGATTGACGTAATACCGTTAAATGAGGTTTTTACTACACTTGCAAAGCCGACTACAGTTAAACAGTATATTCCACAGAACAAAGTAATTATTTCTACAGGATGCCTTCATAAATGTTCTTATTGTGTATATCCGAAAATTGTAGGAGAGTATAAGAGTAGACCAATGGAAGATATCTTGGATGAAATTGAAGTAATGCATGCTAGGGAGTCTACTATTTACATTACCGGAGCGCAAGAAACAGCCGATTATGGTGTTGACTTGTATGGCAAGAGAAGCTTTGCTGAGTTAATGAGGAGAATTGTTACAAGATTTCCGGATTGCAATTATGTTATAGGTTGGTTTCATCCTGCAGGATTAACAGAAGAGGTTATGACTCTTATTTTGGAGAATGAAAATATTGTAGAAATAATGTTACATATTCAGCATGTATCTAAGAAAATCCTAAAGGATATGAATAGACCTGCTTTTGACATTGTAGATGAAAAAATTCGGATTTTGAAAACGGTCAGACCAGACTTAGTTATTTCAACAGAGGTGATTACGGGATTTCCAGGAGAAACAAGTTTACAATTTCAGGAACTTGTAAAATATCTTAAAAAGGGATACTTTGATGATATTGGAGTTGCAAGCTACGAACCTGTTGAAGGCACTCTGGCAGCTAAATTACCAAAACAAACAACAGCAAAAACCAAGAAAAGAAGGATGGAATGTATTATGCAAGAATTTTCTGCAACATGCTATCCTGCACCTGATGGAGAACCCAAAAGTGTTTTTGACGAATTCTTTACGGTAAATCATGCTTTAAAGCAAATGCCAAAAAATATTTTTAAGGCAGAAGCGAGACAAAAGTATGCATATATTGCCGGAACAGATACGGAAGAAAAACTTGAGTTCGAACGGGTATTCCGGAGTGTTATGCTTCAAATTATTGAGGCTAGGAGTGATTTTGACTTAGAAAGAGTTAAGCAAAACTTGAGCGTTTATACTGATGAAGCACGAACAAAGATTTATGAGATAATTGAAAAAGGAGATTTAAAAGAACACCAAAAAAATAAAGCAAGAAGTTTATTATTAAACAATGCCTGAACACAAATGTGAAAGGAGAAAAATTATGGGCAAAAGACGCCATTTGTATATTCCGGGCTATGAGAACAAAGCAGGAACGAATGAAACTGCAAATTCTAGACCGAAAGAAACAAGGAGTACTCCGCGGGCAACTAATCCTAGAATAGAAATCCGCGATGAGGAGCAGCCGACATATGTACAAACATATGAGAACACAAGAATAGAAAGACCAGAAACAGCAGAAGACACAAGACATGACACATATGAAAACGAACGTCAGCACCATCCTCGTAATGATGAAGAAATGAAACTTCAGCGTTTAGTGAGAAAACTGAGAAATATTACTGAGAGTGACAATGATACTTGTGGCTTAATCGGTGTTTTCGGAACGGGAGCTGACGAACTGGTAAAAGATGCATTGAGACATGTTAGAAATATTGTTATTTTCAACAAAATCCCAATAACTTTGGATACGGATGTTTATGCCGCTATGGGTGCGTCAGTATTGGAGAAACACCAAAAATATGATAATAGAAGTTATGATAGCCGTGCAATTTTAAGAGAACTTGAACAGGTTGTTCGTAGAGAAGTTGACACGGAATATATGTCAGGTTTGGCTATGATGCAAAGAATAAATAGAAACATGGAAAGAGATGAACATCTTAAACAAGCTATTATAATGATGAAAAATTGTTTCTACACTGGATATACAAAATTCATTTTTATAATAGACTATGGTACAAATCCGATGGATACCAAGTTTTTGGAAATGTTGAAAAAAATAAACGGAGGTAACATAATCATTATTGTACAGTCACTAATTGGTCTAAATTTTCAGAGAGCAAGCATCGGTCATACCGATGGTAGTATGTTTATGAGATACTTCTCAAGTGACAATGTATTTTGTAAAGACTATGTAGAAGAGGATGAGTATGAACCCTGAATTGTTAAGCTGTCATGTGAAGAGATTTTTATGCCCGATTTGTGGAAAATGGCATAATTGGAATTCAAGATTTAGTTTTTCGGATGGAGAAGTTAAACGTTCAGAGTACGGGAAAAAATATAAAATATATTTGAGCTGTGACAGTATAGAAGAAGAATGGTATGAAAAAGGTGTTTTTATAAAAATGTCTTTTTATGCATCTTATAATATTGTTATAACATGCAATTTTAGCTTAGTAATCTCTACTGGCTTTGAGAATGAAAAATGTATCGTTGAAGATTTTTATTATTTATATGACTTTAAAGAGTCTGAGACAGAGCCAAGAGTTTATTTGCTACGACCATTTGATGAAGCTGAACACTGTCATCGAAACGACTGTGAGTTTTCTACAGTTTGTATAAGAAAGAGAAGTTCAAATATTCAGTTTGCATTGGAATTTGACCCTAAGGATTATGCATTACATGCTACAATCAGACAAAGAGAAAACTTACAAAAGATGGAACAAAGACTAAGAGCTGAAGCAGAAAGGTTGATGAAACAGGTTGATACTCGGTGTCTACCGTCTAATTTACAAGCAGATGAGGTATTAAATTCTGAAAAACAGGTTGAACAAACAAAGATATCAGAAACTGAAATACAAGTTGAGCAGGAGAAAATTCTGAAATCAGATAGCAAACCAAGAAAAAAGGTAGATTTACCAGAAAAACATAAGAAATGTTATCCAAAGAAAAGGAGGACATTATATTTTCAAAAAGAGGATTAAATGATGAAAATATTACATAAAAATGTTTTTAAGAGCTTAGATTTTGTGGGTTTTCAGTGCCCGTATTGCGGACAGAAACATTGCTTTGAAAAACGGTATAATTGGTATGATACACAAAAAAGCCAAGAATCCTTAGAATTGCACTGCACAGAATTTAATGTTAGTGCTCAGATTTTAATTGATAATCAGGGCGATTGTAAGTTTAAAACTACTATGCCGGGATTATGTGGAAGGTGGTATGAATTAAAAGTTGAGACTGGTATATTTGGTACATGTGGTTGCTTTGATACATTAACATTTGATGTTAATAATAAAAATTTTATGTTATGTGTGATGAATCAAGATGTCATATATTCTGCAATTCAAAAATTTCAAAAATACGAAGATGTAGGATGTGATAAGCAATATTATGACAGAAAATGCAAAGGAACAGAAAACTGTTGGTATGCTCGTATAAACAGAAATGATGAGAACCAATACGACGACTACAGAGGTATGGTTCCTTTGGAGGTATTCTTGTATGCTGAAAAAAGTGCAGAGTATGAGCAAATTAAGGATGAAACCTTGATTCAACTTGAAGTGGTTGCTTTGAAGAAAGAAATTGAAAAGCATCAAAAAACAATAGAAAGATTGAAAAAATTTCTATAACAAAGAGCAGGTGTGTTAAAATACATGCCTGTTCTTTAATTGACATAATTAGTGTAAAATGGTATAATTGATTTTGTTAGCAATACACCCCAGTACTCTCTGCACAAGAGTACGCAATCTACGTAACCAAAGTGGTATGTAGAAAAGAAAGGAGAGTCAATATGACTCTAAAAAAAGCGATAGCAAAGGCATGGCTAGCTTTTGCAATAAGCCTGACAACACTTGCGTTATTTTGCATAAATGCAAGTGCGGCGGCAAAAACAACAGTTGTATTGGTTGACGAGACCTATTCGTCACGGTACTTCAGTTATGAGCCGACTGTCTCGGAATACTTGAATAACGTGTCTGTTGATATTGTTCGGTTTGGGAAAAATGGCAAGACTGCACTCTATGATGAAGTGCAGAAAGCTATTGATGACGGCTATGTTAACATATACATCATCAGCGACTGTTGGAACACTACGGGCAGAGACAGAGTAGAGTCAAACAATACTCAGATAACATTGCTTACTCCGTATTTCAAGTCAAAGGATGTTGATAAGCATCTCTCTGATGTGGTTGCAAAGCTCAGTTCTACTTCTGCAGTAAGTGTAGCCTATTGGGACGAATGGCCTGAGGTAAAGGGTATTCCTATTATGGGACCGGAAACAGACCCAGACGAAGACCCGATGTATCGTCCTACAACAGTTGACGAAGAGTTGCTGGAAAATCTGGAGACTCTTTCTGACGAGAAAGAGGTTGCCAAGACAGCTAATACCCTGAACAATTCAATTCTTGAAGATATGGAGATTCCTCGTGAATCATATATCTTGGGAGACTGTTCTGGTAGTATGGCTGCGTTTCAAGAAGATGTGCTTCAAAAGGTAAAGGTTGGAGATGGCAAGAAGTTTGTATTTGCAGAGGAAAGTGAAGAGTTCTCTGAAAATAAGAGCATCTTGGATTATAATATTGGTGGTGCAACTGATATTGTTGAAGCAATCAATGTCGCTCTGAAAGAAGCACCTAAAGATGCACACATCTATTTGTTGTCTGACCTCGGAGATAATTGCGAAGGCATTTTTGATGAAGATGCTTGCGGCAGTTTCGAAGGAATTGTAACCATTGTGTACTATCCTAGTGAGTACGAATATTCCGTTAGAAAGTTCATCGAAAGAATGCAAGCACAAATGCCTAAGGCAACCTTTGAAATCTGCTAACTAAATTTTGAAAGCTAAAACTTAATTACCCCTCCTATATAGTGTGCAGACTATGTAGGAGGGCTTTTATAATATAGTAAGAAAAATGTCGAACGATTATAATAAAATTTTTGCCAAAGACATTGAAAAAATTTAAAAATATAGTATAATAATACTTGAAACTCTTGTTTTTCAAGTAACTGAATTTCAGTGCGAGATGTTAGTAATCAAAGATTACTAAAAAAACTAGGTATGTTAACGGCATACCTAGTTTTTTTGTCAATTTTTGAATGCATCAATAATTGACTTTAGCTCTATTAAAATTTTCAAGATATATTTAAGTATAATAACTACAATATGTAAAAACTTGAGAAATTTTTTAGAACTTTTTTGTCTCTTGTTTTTCTTGTTCTTCAAGTGTATCACCTCCTCTCAGCACAAGATGACATAATTATAATATATAGCGAGTGCAAATGTCTGTCGAAATATGTAGCGTAATTAAAATTTTTAAAAATTTAGAAAATATAAAAGGTTCTGATTGACGTAAACTGCTCAAAATAGTATAATTATAGGTAGATTTTTAGAAAAGGAACGAAAATGTTTACTGTTAGATTAGAAAATATAAAAATTAGGCAAGATTTATCGAATGATGAGGTCGCAAAAATTGCCTATACAAAATTTAATATTCCGCAGGAAAGTGTAACAGACTATAAAATTGTAAAAAAGTCGATTGATGCAAGAGACAAGAATGATATTTTTTACAATTATTCTATTGTTGTTCTCTTGAAGGAAAATTTTAAAGTTAGCAAGTTATTGAAAAACAAAAATGCTAGCTTAATTGAGCAAGAACTAAAGCAGAAAACAGTATTGCACAATGATTTAAAATTCTATAATAGACCAGTTATAATTGGAGCCGGTCCCGCAGGGTTATTTTGTGCACTTACTCTTATCGAGAATAGTGTCAAGCCGATAATTGTAGAGCAAGGTAAAACTGTAGAAGAAAGACAGAAAGATGTTGAATTGTTTTTGAAAGAGCGTATGTTGAACACTTGTTCGAATGTGCAGTTTGGCGAAGGTGGAGCAGGAACTTTTTCTGATGGAAAGCTTACGACAAATTTGCACAGCCCATTATGTAGAGATGTAATAGATACATTTGTTAAGTTTGGAGCACCAGAAGAAATTTCGTATATAAATAAGCCACACATTGGAACAGATAATTTAGTAAAAATAGTTGCAAACATTAGAAAATATATAGAAAATAATGGTGGCAAATTTATGTTTGGTACCAAAGCTGTAGATTTTGAAATTGAGAATAATCAAGTAAAATCTGTTATAGTTAGTAGAATACAAGAAAGTACAACTATTGATAAAATTGAAACTGACACAGTAGTTCTTGCAATAGGTCATAGTTCAAGAGATATGTTCAAGAAACTATATGAAAAACATGTAGAAATGGAGAAAAAGAATTTTTCTGTTGGGGTTAGAATAGAGCACAAGCAACAGATGATAAATGAGTCTCAATATGGGAAAAATCCTAAATTAAAGTTACCACCTGCAGAATATAAGCTTGCATACCACGGAGAAGATAGATCGTGCTATACGTTTTGTATGTGTCCAGGTGGAACAGTAATGGCTTCTTCTAGTGAAGAAGGTACTATTGTAACAAATGGAATGAGTACATTTGCAAGAGATGGAGAAAATGCTAACAGTGCAGTCTTGGTAAATATTACACCAGAAGATTTTAAGGGAGATTCTCCTTTAGAAGGAATGTACTTTCAACAAGAACTTGAAGAAAAAGCATTCAAACTTGGCGGAAGCAATTACAATGCTCCAATACAGAGGGTAGAAGACTTCTTAAATGATAAGAAATCTACTTTTATAGGAGAAGTTAAGCCAACATATAAACCAGGTGTGACTCTTGCAAATTTACAAGAAATCTTACCAGATTTTGTGACTAAGACTTTAAAAGAAGGATTAATATATTTTGATAAGAAAATAGCAGGTTTTGCAAGTGCTGATGCAATATTGACAGGAGTAGAAACAAGAAGTTCATCTCCTGTTACGATAAAAAGGAATGAACAAAAGATGGCAAGTGTGCAAGGTATATACCCTTGTGGAGAAGGTGCTGGATATGCAGGCGGAATAATGTCTGCAGCAGTAGACGGAATAAAAGTAGCAAATGCAATTCTCGCCCAATAGGGACGCCCCTTTTTGGGCGAACTTATAGAAAATCCAATTTTATTTTACAAAATTCCGGTATGTATTATTAGCAGTAGCTCATTCGAACTACTCAAAAAGCGAATTTGGCAATGATTTTAAAGTTGGTATTATATTACGAAAGGATGAAAATATGAAAAAAGTTTTACTAGGTATGAGTGGTGGTGTTGATAGTAGTGTTTCTGCCATTCTATTAAAAGAGCAAGGATATGATGTAATTGGAATAACTTTAGAACTATTTGGCGGTACTTGTTGCAATACTGATGCGATTGTTGGTGCTAAGCAAATATGCAATTCTATTGGAATACCACATATAACATATAATTTAAAGGAAGAGTTTCAGTGCAAGGTTATTAATAATTTTATAGATGAATATTCTAACCAGAGAACTCCAAACCCATGTATAGAATGTAATAAATATATGAAGTTTGGAGCAATGTATGAGAAAGCAAAAGAACTTGGCTGTGATTATATTGCAACAGGGCACTACGCAAAAATGGAGTATTCTGACGAATATGGGAAGTATGTTTTAAGAAAAGCCAAAAATTTAAGTAAGGATCAAAGCTATGTTTTGTATAATATGCCAAAACAGTTGCTTGGAAAAGTATTATTCCCATTAGGTGATTTCGAGTCTAAAGAAGATGTAAGAAAAATTGCAAAAGAGCATAATTTATCTGTTGCAAGTAAGCCTGATAGTGAGGATATCTGCTTTATTCCAGACGGAAATTATAAAAAATTTTTAGAGCAAAATTCTAGTATAGTTCCTAAAGAAGGGAATATTGTAAATAGAAAAGGCGAGATTTTAGGAAGACATACTGGACTTTACAATTATACAATAGGACAAAGAAAAGGACTTGGCATTTCATATAAGGCTCCACTATTTGTAATAGGATTTAACAAAGAAAGAAATGAAGTAATAGTTGGCGAGCAACAAGAACTTTACAGAAAAGAAATGAAGGTAAACGAAGTAAACTTATTGCTTATGGATAAAATAGAAAGGACTCTAGACGTAACAGTAAAAATAAGATATGCTAGCAAGCCTGCTGAAGCAATAATAAATCAGACAGAAGCGGGAAATATACAGGTTATATTTAAAGAACCACAACGTGGAATTACACCTGGCCAATCTGCTGTATTCTACATAGGAGACGTAGTTGTTGGCGGAGGAAAAATTCAAGACTAGATTTTACCGACTAAACACAGAAAAGACATACATTTGCTATATATTAGATTTATTCAGAAAACAAGTAATATAATTTTATTTGATATATGGACATTTGGAAAAACTTGACCTTATTAAAAAAATGAAATTATAGTTATATGTTTATAGCTTTTTCGCCCCAAAAGTGGCGTCCCTAATGGGCGAAGATTATTGGAAAAATGAGAAAGGAATGAATTTATTATAAGAATAGCAGAGTATGAGGAGCTAGAAGCGAGAATTAATATAAATAATGAAAAATTTAAAGATTTAATGTATATATATGGCTTAGCTCTAAAAGAGGTTGAAAAGAAAATAGATATAATTCGTTATGATTATGAGTATTTTAATAAATATGATTCGATTGATCATGTTATGACGAGAATAAAATCGCCAGAAAGTATATTAAATAAGCTGAAAAAAGATGAAATGAAACCAACTTATAAAAACTTAGTAAGTGATATAAATGATGTAGCTGGAATACGTATTATATGTCCACTCAAAAGTGATATATTTACTATTAGAAAGTATATTCGAGAATTTAATGATATAAATGTAATAAAAGAAAAAGATTTTGTAACACACCCAAAAGAAAGTGGATATACAAGCTATCACATGGTTGTTAAGGTTCCAGTAGCAATAGACAATGATATTAGTATGGTAAAAGTAGAAATACAAATTAGAAGTTTAGCAATGGACTTCTGGGCAAGTCTAGAACACAAAATAAAATACAAACCAAATGGAGAAATAAACGAAGATGTATCTAAAGAACTGGTAAAATGTGCTAGAGACATAAACAAATTAGACAACAAAATGATAAAATTATTCAAAAAATAAATACAAGTATTGACAAAGACTTAAAAAACTAGTATAATTTGAAGGTACGAAAAAAGTAAATATATTAATAATATATACATAAGCAAAGCGCCACTTGGCATTCCATTGTTAAAGAAAACATAACTTATAGCAAAGATACATCCTATAAGGACAATACAACTTATTATCTCCTTGCTTACTTTCTTAGTAATGGTCTCTATTTTATTCATAATGATTTGATTGTACTATTTTTCTGTAAAAAAGGAAATTGAAAAAGATTCGAGTCGTCTAAGATTTCATTACTAGAAGACCTGCTTCTTATGTAGACATTACTTTTACGTCTTTAAAGCTTGTTTTATCAACCAAAGACTTTTATATCAATGATCAATCTTTTGCAATTAATTACAATCTTTTAATGGAAAACGGAGAGTATAATCAATCAGTTGAATTGCTTTTTAATAGGAAAGTGACTAAATAGATATATAAAGTATGATGTTTTAATATATTCTGTAGGATTATAGATAAACAAAAAAAGGGCGTTCCGGAACCGAAGGTAGAAACTCCTAAGGAAGATCTAGTGACGCAGGAGATCGAAGAAAGCGTCGCAATCGAAGAAGCAAAGAAGAAAAAAGAAAAAGAAGAGCAACGCAAGAAAGAAGAAGAGAAAAAACGGAAAGAGGAGGCTGAAAAAGAACGCATCCGCAAGGAGGAAGCCGAGAAGAAACGCCTTGCCGAAGAACGCCGCAAGAAAGAACAGGCCATCAGCAACAAGGTCGCAGGTGCTTTCGGAATAGGCAGCCAAGAAGGGAACAGCCAGGGAGATGCCGGATCCGGAACCGGCAATCAGGGTAGCCCGTTCGGAAATTCCGACCACGGGGCTAATGAAGGTGTTGGCGGATATGGTTCGTTCAACCTGAACGGACGTTCGATCGGAGCGGGAGGTCTACCACGCCCAGCTTACACGATCCAGGAAGAAGGACGAATCGTAATCAACATTACGGTAGATCCGAAAGGAAATGTTATATTTGCAGAAATAGGCAAAGGTACCAACATCGACAACGGTTCCATGCGCAAGAGCGCCCTGGACGCGGCCAAACGCGCCAAGTTCAACAGCATCAGCGGAGCGAACAACCAGAGTGGTACGATTACCTATCTGTATAAACTTAAATAATTTATGATTTATGAGCAGTTGATAAATCATAAATTATAAATCATAATTCATAAATCATGAAGAAAGCAATTGTATTCTTAGCGAACGGTTTCGAAGAAATGGAAGCCCTGGGGACTGTCGATATCCTGCGTCGCGGTGGAATCGAAGTTACAACTGTTTCCATCACAACCGATCCGGTTGTCATCGGTGCACACAATGTTCC
>OGYL01002004.1_pt1 | contig 14864 bp, 11 predicted proteins | sample 1576541 | NCBI WGS metagenome assembly OGYL01 (sample SAMEA3541551, study PRJEB24748) | human gut metagenome | biome: human gut; feature: human-associated habitat; material: faeces | place: China | collected 2012 | reverse complement strand
TATCGGCGGCGTTGTTCCGCTTGTATACTTTGCACGCAAAAACGACAGCCGTCTGCGCCTTGTGAAATTCAAATTCGACGGCAATGTACTGCTCAAAACCTGCACGAACGGCTCGTCGGAGTTTATGAGCAACGTTTCCATGTCGATCGTGAGCATGCTGTATAATATGCAGCTGATGAAATACGCCGGAGCCGACGGCGTTGCGGCATACGGCGTGCTGATGTATGTAAGCATGATATTCCAGGCGATATTTATCGGATTTGCTGTCGGAACGGCGCCTATAGTCGGCTTCAACTTCGGCGCGCAGAACACGGCCGAACTCAAGGGTCTGCTGTCAAAAAGCCTGCGCATAATCGGCGTGTGCGCCGTGTTCATGTTCGCTGCCGGCGAGCTTTTTGCAAGGCCGCTTGGCAAATTGTTCGTCGGGTATGACGATGAGCTTCTTGAAATGACGGTCCACGCATTCTCCATATTCTCGTTCTCGTTCCTGTTCTCGGGTTTTTCAATCTATGGCTCATCGTTTTTCACCGCGCTCAACGACGGCCTGACCAGCGCGATGATATCGTTCCTGCGAACTTTGGTGTTCCAGCTTGCTGCGGTGCTTCTGTTTCCGCTCATCTGGAAGCTGGACGGAATATGGCTGTCAATCGTCGGAGCGGAGGTCATGTCGATAACGGCAACTGTGCTTTTTCTTATCGGAAAGCGCAAGCGCTACGGCTATTAATTCTAACATTTCTTGCCCTGAACTGCGTGTTCAGGGCAATTTTGCGTAAATATACTTGCAAATATGCAAAGTTTGTGTTATTATTGGTACACATACCAATAATAACACAAAGAAGGAAGGGATCAGTATCACTATCACACATACGAGCATGGCTGCAAAGAAGCGAATACTCACTGCCTGTGTTCGCCTGTTTATCGAGCGCGGCTATAACGGCACGACGGTTGCCGAGATAATCAAGGAAGCTGACGTATCCGCCAGCTCGTTCCAGAACATTTTCCGTTCCAAGGACGGAGTGCTCAGCGAGCTTGCGGCGTTCATGTTTGCCGGTCAGTTCAAGGCTGCGCGCACGGTGGCTGATCCCGGCGATTCTCCCGCAATGCTATATGCGATCGAGACCGCGCTTCAGCTTACGATAACCGAGCTTAACGACAATCTGCGCGATATTTATGTCGAGGCATATTCGCACAAGGCGACGATGGAGTATATCTATCAAAGCACGACGGCGGAGCTATACCGCATCTTCGGATCTTATCTGCCCGATTATACCGAGAGCGATTTTTACGAGCTGGAGATCGGCTCGGCCGGCATAATGCGCGGCTATATGTCGCGCGGCTGCGACATGTATTTCACACTGGAAAGGAAGCTCAAGCGGTTCCTGAGCATGAGCCTCGGCGTTTATAACGTGCCCGAGGACGAGCGGCGGCGGATAATCGACCGCATTCTTGAGCTTGACATGCGCGCGATAGCGACAAGCGTTCTGCACGAGCTTGTGCAGATGCTTGCCGACCACTTCGACTTCGCGCTCGACGACGAGATCGAATCGGCTCTTGTGCAGTGAAAAAAATTATTTAATAGTACAGGCTGTCGAAAAACTATGCTGCAAAAGAAAGATAATAGAGCAGCAGGGGAGCTCGAGGGGGCAAAGGCCCCACTCGAAATTGGATTAATAGCCATCAAAAACGCCTGATTTATCAGGCTTTTTGACGAGCGTAGCGAGATTTTTCGTGAAAACCTGTTTTCACAAAAAATGTGGCGTTTTTGCAGCGTGCAAAAAAGTCAAAGACTTTTTTGACACGCTGAGTATATGAAAGCCGGGCGTTTTTGTTGAACGCCCGGTTTTTCGCGCTGTTTCAAGCAAAAAATCGGGCAAAGCCGCCTGCTCATAACGGAGGCTTGTATCTTGACATGTCGGGCAAATATGTTATAATCTAACTATCATTTGCCGATTTGGTATGATCGGTGCAAAAATTCAATAAAAAGGAAAAATTCAGGAGGAAACATGAAAAAGAGACTGATTAGCATGCTGATGGCGGTCCTCATGATCGCATCCCTGCTGCCTGCTGCCGCTGTCTTTGCGGCGGAGGATGCTGGCACGTGCGCACATACGAACAAGCAAACCGTCAAAGTTGAGAAGGACGCCAAGAATAAGGTCGCTGGCGTTAGTGCCACGATCTGTAAGGACTGCGGTGAGGTTATCGGAGATGTCACGATTACTCCGTTTGCTACCAAACTGCTTCATAAGTGCAAGACCAGCAAGATCGTTGTAGTGCAGAAGGCCGGTTGCGACAAGGTCGGTCTGACCGTCAGCTATTGCGTTGATTGCGGCAAGGCATTCAATGTCAAGGATTTCAAAGACAAAGACGGCAAGGATACATACTTTGAGGGCGAAAAAGCCCTTGTGCATAATTACTCTGACTTCTATGTCGAAGTAGCTCCTACCTGCCTGTATGACGGCTGGGGCTATGTCGTCTGCAAGAACTGCGGAGCTGGAGAGTTCATCGCTAATGCAGCTGCGGCAATGGACTATGTAGCCAAAAACAGCAGCCTCAGCCTTGCTGAGCGTAATACGCTGTCCGCAACGGTTACTAAGATGTTCTCCGCTACAAATCCCGGCCATAAAAAAGAGAGCCTGCTTGTTCCCGCAACTGCCGATATGAAAGATAAGCAGGGCAAGCCTGTGCAGCTCAAATCCACAGCTTCTCATCAGACGACTGTAAATGGAAACGTAGTTGAGCTCGATAAGGAAACCGGCAAATACGTAGCAATAAGAACAGTTAAAGTTTATGATTACAGCGGCGATTTGATGTGCCCTGACTGCAAAGAATTTGTCAAGCCCGGTGAAGAGACCATTCATACCATTACAGTGAAAACTCATGGCAGCTGCACTCCTGACGCAAACGGAAGCTATGCTGCATGCAAGGGAGACATCATCACTTGTGACAAGTGCAGCTGGACGGGCGGCAAGTCCATCTCTGCTCCGGCCACCACATGGACTGTTGCGGAAGCTAAAGCTCCCACCTGCACCGAAAACGGAAGCTATGAGAAGAGAGCCAAACTCAACAGTGAAGGTAAAGTAGAAACATACTTTGTCAACAGATATGGTACGGTTGTTACGGACGGCACTATAGCGAAGCTCGGCCACACTTGGGTCGACTATAAGCAAAAAGATGCAACCTGCACCGAGAACGGCATGATTTATACTAATGTACAGAAGTGCAGCGTTTGCGGAGCAACTAACCCGGCTGATCTTAGCGAGGCTATAGGCCAGGTCATAACTGCTCCCGGCCACAAGTATGTCGAGACCGAGCTCGTTGCCGCAAACTGCAACCACTCCGGTGTTGCGGTCAATAAGTGCTCCGAGTGCGGCAAGTATGAGCTTGTAAACGACAATCAGCCTTTCAGCAATACTAACGGCGTTAAAAACTATATTACCGCTCAGAAGACCAAGCACGTCGCATCCGACAAGCTCGCAAACGTCAAGGAAGCAACCTGCACAGAGGAAGGCTACACCGGCGATGTCGTCTGCAAGTTCTGCGGCGAGGTCATGAAGGCCGGCGAGAAGACCAAGATGGTCGATCACACCCCCATGGACGTTGAGGCAAAGGCTCCCACCTGCACCGAGCCCGGCGTTACCAAGGGCACTGTCTGCAAGGTCTGCAAGAAGGTCCTCTCCGCTCAGGAGACCGTTCCCGCACTCGGCCACAAGACCGAGCTTGTGAACGCTAAGGAAGCGACCTGCCTCGAGGCCGGCTACACCGGCGATAAGGTCTGCACCGTCTGCAAGCAGACCATCGAAAAGGGCACCGAAGTCAAGGCTCTCGGCCACAACTATGTTAAGGGCGTCTGCACCCGCTGCGACGCAAAGCAGCCCGGCTACAACCCGTTCACCGATGTCAAGAAGGGTCCCTACTATGATGCGATCCTGTGGGCATACTGCAACGGCGTTACCAACGGCATTTCCGACACTGTATTCGGCGTTGACAACGGCTGCACTCGCGCTCAGATAGTCACCTTCCTGTATCGCGCGGCAGGCCAGCCGAAGGTCGAGAACGTTAAGAACCCGTTCACCGACGTGAGCAAAAACAGCACTTACTACAACGCGATCATGTGGGCTGTCGAAAACGGCATCACCACCGGCAAGACCGCTACCAGCTTCGACCCGAATGCAGTCTGCACTCGCGGCCAGATAGTCACCTTCCTGTGGCGCTATGAGAAGGCCCCCATCGTAAGCAGCCTTGCAAAGTTTGACGACGTTGCTGCAGGCTCCTACTGCTACAATGCAGTTATGTGGGCTGTCGAAAACGGCATCACCACCGGCAAGACCACGACCACCTTTGCGCCCAATGATACCTGCACCCGCGCACAGGCAGTCACCTTCATTTACCGCGAGTTCGCAAAGTAAAAACCAATTATGATAATAACTCCACGTCCTCGGACGTGGAGTTATTTTTACCTTGCAATGCGTTTATTTGTATAATATACTTTATAAGGAAATTTCGCAAATGGGAGGTCATCATGAAAAACAGACTTATCGGGGCGATATGCGCAGCGGTGATGCTGCTTGCGCTTGTTGCGCCCATGGCGATGGCGGACGGCGTGTGCGGCGAGTCTGTCAGCTGGACGCTGACGGATGCCGGCGTGCTCACGGTGTTCGGTGAAGGTGCTATGACGGACTTTGCCGCCGGTGAAGCGCCGTGGTATGCCGAGCGCGGCGCTGTGCGGAAGCTTGTTGTCGAAAACGGCGTGACCTCTGTCGGAATCGGCGCATTTTCCGGCTGCGGACTGATCGAGACCGTCACATTGCCGCTCACGCTCGGGCGCATCGGCGACGGTGCGTTTGACGATGTGTACGCGCTGAAAAACATCTATTACGCAGGCTCGATCGCGCAGTGGAAGGCGATAGATATCGGCCTTGGCAACAGCTTCGGCAGCGCAAAGCTCGTCTGCGCCGATAAGACCGAGCCGTTTTCGGATATCTCCGGATGGTATCACGACTATATCATCACCTGCTACATGGCCGACATCGTAAACGGCCGCTCTGACGGGACCTTTTGCCCGGAGCAGAACGTGACCCGTGCGCAGTTTGTAATGATGCTGTATAATATGGGCGGCCGCCCCGAAATTTCGGATACGTTCCTCGGCTTTGACGATGCCAATGCCGTTTCCGCGGTGTATGCCGCGGCTGTTAAATGGGGAGTTAAGGCCGGCATAATAACCGGCTTTACGGATAATACGTTCAGGCCGAACGCCGAGATCAGCCGTGCGCAGATGGCAACGTTTGCGTACCGCTTTTTGAAGCTCGGCGTGAGCGCGGATGTGCTCGGCGGGCTTTCCGGCCGCAACGACTTCCGCGATTACGGCTCGATCGCCGAATGCTACCGCGAGTCGGTTGACGTTATGGCGAATATCGGAGTCATTCAGGGCTACCCGAACGGCAGCTTTGCTCCGAATGAAACTGCCACGCGCGGCCAGTCCGCCGCCGTTCTGTCGCGCCTTTTAGCGGCGCTGACGGAACTCAGAGCATGAAAAAAAGACCGCCTCGGCGGTCTTTTTTTGTCAGCGATTTTCCTGCGCGCGGATGAGATATTTGTAAAAGCTCACAGCGCCGGGCAGGCAGTTGTATTCGATGTTTTCGTTCAGCCCGTGCATGCCCTTCATCTGCTCCGGCCCATAAATAACGGGTGCAAAGCGGATGCAGCTTTTGCACACCGGCTGATAAAACTGCGCGTCGGTAGCGCCGGTCATGACGTATGGGCTGACCGGCAGTCCTGGGAAGGTCTCGTTTATGACGGACTCGACCTGTCGGAACGCAGCGCCGTTTATATCGACCGCCGGGGTGTAGTCGTTCGAGTGGATGACCTCGGTCTCAAGTCCGTGCTTTTCCGCGATTTTGCGGATGATCTCAAGGCTTTCCTTTTCACCCTGATGCGGAATGAAGCGCATGTTAGCGCTGACCGTTGCCTCCTGAGGCAGAACGTTGCATGCGTCCGAGCCTGACTGCATCGTGAACGCGACAGTCGTTTGCAGCATTGCGCCTGCCTGAGCGCTTATCTTGCCGAGAACGGGCTTGAGCACCGGCGCGAACAGCCACAGGTTGCCCATGACGAGCTTCAGCGGAAACGCTGCATACGGCGCGAGGCTTTTGAACATTGCGGCGACCTCGGGCGGAAATTCGCGGCGGAAATAGTTGTGCGTCTCAACGTCGTTAACAAATGCTGCGAGCCGCGCTATCGGCGTATTCTTCGTCGGAGCGCTTGCGTGGCCGCCGGATGAGCGCGCGGTGAACTTGACGTCGCCCTTGCCTTTTTCAAAAACGCCGACCATGGCGAAGTTGCCCTTAACGCCGCCGATCGGCTCGGAGATTATGCCGCCGCCCTCGTCACAGACGAGGAACAGCTCAACGCCGCGGTGCTGAAGCTCTTTTACGATTTTCGGTGCACCGTCGCCGGCCCACTCCTCCGTGCAGGACGAGGCGAGATATACGTCGCACTTGGGCGTGTAGCCCTCCTTCAGAAGCTCCTCGACCGCTTGGAAAAATGCCATGACCGAGGCCTTGGTGTCAGCCGTTCCGCGACCCCAGACCTTGCCGTCGGCGATGTCGCCGGAAAACGGCTCGTGCTCCCATTTTCCCTCGGCAGGTACAACGTCCTGATGGCTCATGAGCAGTATCGGCATGCCGTCGCCGGTGCCCTTCCATTTAAACAGCAGATTGCCGTCAATGACGGTTTTTTCAAGCTTTTCATGCACAAGCGGAAACAGCCTTTCGAGAACCTTGTGGAAGCCGAGAAATTTCTCAACCTCGGCAACGTTCGCGTGCGATACCGTCTCGTACCGCACCATCTCCGACAGCTTGCGTGCAAGCTCAAGGGCGTAGTCGCCGGCTTCGGGCGCTGCGTAGTCCGAACGCTTGTTCGGCGTCAAAACCGTGCGCACAACTGCTGCGGCAGGCAGCGAAAGCGCCGCCGCAGCCGGGATCAAAAACAGTGATTTTTTCATTATCAAGCACCGGCTTTCCTGTAAAATTTATATGCTATGCCGATGGCGAGCGCACCGGCAGGGATTATCATGAAGCTCGTCGAGCCCGTGAGCGAGGGCACGAGAATAAACAGAATGCTCATAACGATAAGCGGCGCCGCGGCGATCTTCATGTTGCCGCGGAAATATTTATACGCCATTGCGCCGAACAGCGCGGGCACTACATTTTCAAACGCCGGCTGGAGAGTCGGGCTTTGCAGCACCGGCTGAAGCGGAACGAGCAGCGCAACGCCGAGCGCCAGCACGATTATCGTAACCAGCGACGAGGTTGCGATAGACAGGGTGGACACGATCTCGTTTTCGGGCGTGCCGGTCTTTGCGCCGACGATGTCGCGCGCGTTCACAGCGCAGGGTATCTTCATGTTGATTAGGTTGCCCGTTATGAAGGCAAGATAGCCGCCGCCTGCGCCGAGCATCGGAGTGTAAACAAGAAACTCGACAACGCTGCTGACCGTCCACACAAGGCCGACGGACAAAAATGCCTTGCCCACGGCGCCGATATCGGGCATCGCGCCGAGTATCCTGCCTATGAGAAACGGAGCGCCCACGAGCATGACGAGCGCTATCGCCGAGCTAATGCGGCCGATAACGTGCGTGCGCTTATTGTAGCTTTCAAAATAATTGTTGTTCATTGCGCGCCTCCTTACATAAACAGCTTGACCACGACCGCCGCTGCCATGCCGATAAGCATGCTTCCTGCGACCGAGAAGCTTTCGACCCATGCGAGATTTTTCTTCTCGGAGAGGTATATGAATCCGGCCATCACCAGTCCGGAAACGAACACGACTATCAGCGGCATAAAGCTGCCCGAGAACGAGAACAGACCGCCGCCGGAGACAAAGCCGCCTATGTAGCTGCCGATGTATGCCGACACAAGACCGATAAACATCGCAGTCATTGCGGTATCGCCGAAGCCCGCGCCGCCTGAGCTTTTCTTTCCGCTGCCGAGCCTGCCGAGATAGCGCTTGTTGAAGAAGATCGAAAGCACCATGCCCCACATGATGCAGATGCTCATCAGCAGTGCGATAGTCGCAAAGCCGGATGGGGTCATTTCGGCAGCTGAGAGGGAGGACATGCCGACCTGCTCGGCCGCAGCCTGCGCCACCTGCGTTTCATAGTGCAGCGCTCCGATGACCGAAAGCCTCAGCCACGGCCACGGCGTGCCGAGGCTGCCCGAGAGGGCGATAACGCCCAAAAGAATGCCCACGCTGGGCAGAAGCGAAAATGTTGCGCTCGAGGTGATGGCGCGCTTTAGCTTAACGCGGTCGATGCCCATGGCAAGTCCGGCGCGGTAGGCGCGGACCATAAACACGGCGCACACAACGGCTACGAATGCGATAATGCCGCCGCATATGGCGTACATCGGCGCACTGTTGAGCAGCGATAGAATGTTCATAGTCTCTTTCTCCTTTTTGCTGTTTAATTAACATTATATTTCCTGCCGGCAAATAAGTCAATCGGAGGAGAAAAAAAGAACAACCCTCGATTGAGACATCAGCCTCTTCGAGGATTGTTTAAAGCCGGATATAAATGCGCGGAGAGCTTAGTAATAAAATGTCAGCCGCATTTTATTCCTGCCTGCAATTTCTACGCATTCTCGCCCTTGTATTTTCTGCGTGTAGCCATGCCGCCGCGGATATGCCGCTCGGCCTTATTGATATCAAGCAGCTCGCGCACCTGATGATACAGTGCCGGGCTAACCGTTTTCAGCCTCTCGGTGAGATCCTTGTGTACGGTGCTTTTTGAAATGTTAAATTGCTTTGCGGCGGCTCTGACTGTTGTCTTGTTTTCGATTATGTACTCGGCAAGATCGCAGGCGCGCTCTTCAATATTAGTATACACATGCACCACTCCCCAAACTCACATAGTCAATATATATGACGGGGACGCGGAGCTTATGCAGAGGTCAAACTATACCAAATCGGCCGTGCATTACTGTTTAAAATAACGGAAATGAATTACTTGCCATTAAACTGACGAAATAGTATAATTACTGTGTGTACAGCCGCGCAAGCGGCACGGTGGAGAAATCAAAACTTAGGAGGAACACAATGAAAAAACGCATTATCAGTTTGCTGATGGTGGCGCTGATGCTCGTTTCGCTCGTGCCTATGGGCGCGCTGGCGGCAGGTAATACCACTATAACAAAGCAGCCGTCTGATAAAAGTGCAGCAGTCGGCGAGACGGTTACATTTGAGATCGCTGCCACAAATCCGAACAGCACGGACCTTGAATATCTGTGGTTTGATGCAGATGAGGTCAATTCGGATAAAATCAGTATTGCAGACATTAAAGATGTTCTTGAGAAAGCAAAATTGGGCGAAGGCCAAACGCTGACTCTTACAGCCGAGCAGAATATGAAAATCCGCTGTGCTGTGTACTATAATGAGGCAAAAACAATTTTGGGTATTACAGTTAATGTTCCCAAAGATCTGGCTCTCAGCAACACCGTAACCCTCACAGTCACCGGCGGCACGGTAGACCCCGATCCCGACCCCACGCCAAGCCCCAGCCCGAGCGTTGAGCCGACGCCGACACCCACACCCACGCCGACTCCGACGCCGAGCACCGATCCCACGACATGCGATCACAAAAACCTTGATCACCAGCCCAATACGGACGGAACCTGCGATCCGCACATAGAGTATTGGTACTGCAAGGATTGCGGCTCGTATTTCACCGATGCGGCCTGCACAAATCAGACCACCAAAGCAAAGCTCGATAACGGCCTGACAAAAGACAAAACCAAGCACACCGACCTCAAGCACTTCCCCTCAAAGGCGGCGACCTGCACCGAAAAGGGCAACATAGAATACTGGTACTGCTCCGGCTGCGAAAAGTATTACTCCGACGCTGCCGGAACGGTCAAAACGACATCGGCCAAGGTCTCCACGTCGAAAAACGACCATGATTATTACTGGGTGGCCGACGAGGTCGCAGGTGTGCACTATCAGAAGTGCAGAGTTTGCGGCACTACCACGGGCACAAGCTCCCACAGCGGCGGCACGGCCAGCTGCAAGGCTCAGGCCAAGTGCGCTAAGTGCGGCGCAAGCTACGGCGAGCTTGACCCCAACACCCATGTGAATTTCGAGATCAGAAATGAAGTAAAGGCAACCGAAACAACTCAGGGCTACACCGGCGATAAATACTGCAAGGACTGCGGCGCGTTTATTGAAAAAGGCAGCTATTATTCCGCCCAGTGCGCAGGCGGCTGCAAGGATATCGAGCTTGTCAAGGGCACGCCCAAGACCTGCACCGAGGACGGCACGATAGATTACTATCGCTGCAAAAAGTGCGGCAATATGTACAAGGATGAGCGCGCAAGCATACTCATCACAAAGGATGACCTCGTCGATAAATGCACCGGCCACGATCTGCACCCCGGCACCGATCTGGTCGGAAGCATAAGCCAGGATAATCTGAAGCTGCTTGCCAAGACCATCGGCCTGAGCACGTGGCAGATCGTCCAGATGATCCGCGACGGCACGTTTGACCTCGATCATATCATCGGAATGATAAAGATCAAGGATATTGACCATTGCAGCGACGATACATATCATTGGCTCGGCTGCCAGCGCTGCGGAAAGACGCTGGAGGATCTCAGAGACGAGCTGAATTCGGCAGGCTTTGAGATAAACGAAAAGTGGTATGAGCTTAGCCGCAAGACCGCCCACACCGGCGGAACTGCCACCTGCACCGAAAAGGCCGTCTGCGACGAATGCGGCGACGCCTACGGTGAGCTTGGCGCTCACAGATATGACGCGGTCGTGACCGCGCCGACCTGCACCCAGAACGGATATACGAAGCACACCTGCTCGAGCTGCAAGGACAGCTATACTGATAACGAGACCGTGAAAACCGGACATATTATCAAGTACGGCGTGTGCGAAAAGTGCAATATGCGCTTTTCAAATCCGTTTTATGATGTAAACGGCACCGACTGGTTCTACAGCGCCGTTATGTGGGCATACTACAACACGCCGCAGGTAACTAACGGCAAGGATGAAAGCCACTTTGCGCCCAAAGCATCCTGCACACGCGCACAGGTCGTGACATTCCTCTGGCGCGCAGCAGGCAGACCTGAGCCGAGCGGCAGCGTACAGCAGTTTTCGGATGTTCCGAAGACCAATTCCTACGCATACTGCTATGACGCGATCCTCTGGGCGGTTGAAAACGGCATAACCAAGGGCACGGACGCGACGCACTTCTCGCCGAACGCAACCGTTACGCGCGCCCAGTTTGTCACCTTCCTCTGGCGCTATGCCGGCGAGCCTGCGCCCAAGAATATGAGCTGCGGCTTCAACGATGTGGATGCCAACGCATTTTACTACAAAGCGGTGCTCTGGGCCGTTGAAAACGGCGTTACCACCGGCAAAACGGCAACGCAGTTTGCGCCCGGTGCGACCTGCACCCGCTGTGAAGTCGCGGCATTCATGTTCCGCGCGTTCAGCAAGGGGATCACTACAGTAAAATAAAGCACGGTCTAAGGCGCGGCTTGCCGCGCCTTTTTAATACATTTGTGTTGAAATATGATGCTTGGGATGTTATTATATTAATGACATTTTGCAGCTAAGGAGTGGGCCGATGAGAAACGAATCGATGAATCTTTCAAAGAACGAAATGATGATGGTCATGCACGATCAGGAGCAGGAGATAGAAAAACTCAAGTCTCAGGTCGCGGAGCTTCAGGCAAAGCTCGACGGATATGAGATCAAGGTAAGCGAGAGCGGCAATCTTGCCGAGGCTGCCGCGAAGGTCAGCGGCCTTTTTGAAGCGGCGCAGCGCACGGTCGATACATATCTTGAAAACATGAAAAGACGCGATGAACGGGCCGAGGCAGCTTTCAACGACGTTCAGAAGCAGGCCGAGCAGATAATTTCCGAGGCAGAGGACGTTGCGAGCAAGCGCCTGGCGGCTGCCGATGCCGAGATCGAGGAAAAGTGGGCGGTGATCGAGAGCCGGCTTCTTGTCATGTACGAGTCGCATAAGGGCCTCAAGGAGCTTGTCGAGTCCGGCATCTTCACCATTCCGGGGAAGGAATAAAACGCCGCAAACCATTGATAAACAAAGAAAATCCCGAAGTTTCAATGACTTCGGGATTTTGCTATGTTTGGAGCGGATGACGGGAATCGAACCCGCGTCGCCAGCTTGGGAAGCTGGGGCCCTGCCATTAGACGACATCCGCAATTGTTTTTATGTAAAAATTATTTTACACCAACAGGAGAGAATATGCAAGCGAAAATACTGCGTCGCCAATAATGCAGGCAAACAGTTGACCGGCAACTCATAATATGATAATATAAGAATAGACTTTTTGTATACTTAACGGGAAAATAATTTACAAGGGGGAGAAAAATGAAAAAGTCAAAAAAGCTTCTGAGTCTGCTGCTTGCGGTGCTGCTGCTTTGCAGCCTGTTGCCGGCAGCGGCATCGGCCGAGGGGAACCCGGAGGACGACTATCCGTTCGTTTTTGTCCACGGCCTTATGGGCTGGGGCGAAAGATCGATGCTCGATCCGATCATGCCGTATTGGGGCATGACAACGGGCAATCTCATGAAGTACCTGAACTCAAAGGGCTACGAGAGCTATGCCGCTCAGGTCGGACCGCTCTCCGGAGCATGGGACAGAGCGTGCGAGCTTTATGCGCAGCTTGTCGGCGGAACGGTTGACTACGGCGCTGCGCACTCGGCGGCCAAGGGTCACGATCGCTACGGCATAACCTACGAAAAGCCGCTTTTTGAGGGCTGGAGCGCGCAGAAGAAAATCAATCTTATCGGACACAGCTTCGGCGGCGCGACGACGCGACTGTTCCTCGAGCTGCTTGCAAACGGCAGCGCGGAAGAGGTCGCGGCCGCAAAGGCGGCAGGCACCAAGGTATCGCCGCTGTTTCAGGGCGGCAAGGGCGACTGGGTGTATTCGCTCACGGCGGTTGCTGCGCCGCACAACGGAACCACGTTTATCGAAACCTGCGATGTTTCGACCAAGGTGGTAACCGATGCCATCTATAATTTCGGCGCAGCTCTCGGCCTTACCAAGCTTAAGGGTGTGTACGATCTCCAGCTTGAGCATTTCGGGATCTACCGCAAGGACGGCGAGACTGATATGCAGTATCTCATCCGAGTCCTCAACAGCAGCAACTTCATGAGTCATAATGACAATGCAATATACGACCTCACCATAGACAATGCGCTGAAGATAAACGACGGGATAGAGATGCAGAACAATGTTTATTACTTCTCCGTCTGCGGCGACGCAACGCACCCGAGCAGCGTGAGCGGAAACGAAGTGCCCGACTCATCCGTGTTTGCGCTGCTTAAGCCCTTTGCCGCGATGATTGGTAAGTATTATGACAAATATACTGCCGGCGGCGTTTATATCGACAGAACGTGGCTGCCTAACGACGGCATGGTAAACGTCGTGTCCGGCCTGTATCCTGTAAACAGCAAGCTCAAGTGCGAAAAGTCCGACGGAAGCCGGGGCTTTGTCGTCTGCGACGGATACAACAAGGAAAGCTATGCGAAGGGTATATGGAATGTCTTCCCGACTCAGCCGTATGATCATCTTAGCATCATCGGCGGCATTCTTTCAAACACCGTTTCAAATACCCGGCATCTGTACATGGAGCTTATAAGCAGGGTTACGAGTACCTATGGCAGCAGCACTCCGGCCGAAGAACCTATCGGCAAGACGATGTCATTCACTGATGTTGCGAAGGATCGCTGGTCGTATGATTACATCCTCAAGATGTATCAGCTCGGCGTTGTAAACGGCCGCTCGGACAGCATATTTGATCCGACCGGCAACGTAACGCGCGCAGAGTTCGTGAAAATGCTCGCCTGCCTCGACGGAGTGGACACGAGCGCTTACGGAAAGTGCCGCTTCACCGATGTCAGCGATAAGAGCGTTTTCGCGCCGTATGTCGAGTGGGCTGCAAATAACGGCATCGTACTCGGCATTGATTCGGCAACCTTCAAGCCGAATGACAACATAACTCGCGAGCAGATGGCGGCCATAATCTGCCGCTATGCCGACTATGCCGGCATAAAGCTGTCCGACGATGCACCGGCCGCTGCCTTTGCCGACAGTGCGCAGATATCAAAGTACGCAGTCGATTATGTCACGGCGCTCCAGCGCGCAGGCATAATATGCGGAAAGCAGAACGCCGACGGAAGCTTCAGCTATTATCCGAAATCGTTTGCAACGCGCGAGCAGGCATGCAAGGTGCTCAGTCTTATATAAAATCGTTGAATAATATGTTAAAAAACCGTGGGAGACCACGGTTTTTTATTGCAAAGAGTATAGACGTTTAGTATAATATATCTAATAAATATATTTAAGGTAGGTAGGCTATGGCGTACGTTGAATTTGAAAAAGTTAAAAAGACATATCACATGGGCGAGGTGAGCATCGAAGCACTCAAGGATGCGACTTTTGAGATCGAAAAGGGCGAAATATGCGTTATTGTCGGCGCATCCGGTGCAGGAAAAACCACGCTTCTGAATATTCTCGGCGGTATGGACAGCCTTACATCCGGCCGCGTTGTGCTCGACGGGAAAGAAATATCCTCGTATAACGCAAACGAGCTTACGACCTATCGCCGTTATGATGTGGGCTTTGTGTTCCAGTTTTATAACCTGGTTCAGAACCTCACGGCCATTGAAAACGTTGAGCTTGCCGCACAGATATGCAAAAACCCGATGGACGCTGCGGAGGTCATCGACCTTGTCGGCCTGCACGACAGGGCGCAGAATTTCCCGGCGCAGCTTTCCGGCGGCGAGCAGCAGCGCGTTGCGATAGCGCGTGCGCTGGCAAAAAATCCGAAGCT
>OGYL01001999.1_pt1 | contig 14881 bp, 14 predicted proteins | sample 1576541 | NCBI WGS metagenome assembly OGYL01 (sample SAMEA3541551, study PRJEB24748) | human gut metagenome | biome: human gut; feature: human-associated habitat; material: faeces | place: China | collected 2012 | reverse complement strand
AATAACAAAATCAGATGGAACAGGAAACAACTGGTATTTATGGATATTAGCAAAAGATAAAGCAGGAAACATAGCAATAGTAAAATCAAATGCATTCTATTTAGACAACACAGCACCAAACACAACAGCGCCAACAGCAACAAGTACAACAAACTCAATAGTAGTAACATCAGCCCAAACTGATAGCAACAGTGGAATAAATGCAAGTACAAGACAATATTCAATAAAGAAAAAATCAGACAGTAGTTGGGGTTCATGGGTAACAGATAGTAGCAATACACATACATTTACAAACTTAACATTAAACACAGAATATCAAGTAAGAACCCAAGTAAAAGACGCATTAGGAAATGGATATGCAATATCAGCAATAAAAACAATAACAACAGTAAATATAACAAAACCAACAATAACACTATCAACAACAGCACCAACAAACCAAAACATAACAGCAACAATAACATATCCAGAAATTACTGGATTAACAAAACAATATAGCTATGATAATAAAACTTGGACAACTTACACAGCACCACTAACAATAGACACAAACAAAACAATATATGCAAGAAGTATAGACAGTACAAACCAAGGATCAGACTCAACAAGAGTAGCAAGTCTAACAGTAACAAATATAGATAAAACGCAACCAACAGTAACATTTGGAACAAATGGAAGTACAAGCTACAAAAAATCACAAAGCACAACAGTAACAGTAACAAATTCAGGAACAAGTGCAGTAAATGCAAGTAGTTTAAAATACCAATGGACACAAAGCACAACAGCACCAGCAGAAAGCAGTTTCACAGCAACATTCACCTCAGGAGGAACAATAACAAAATCAGATGGAACAGGAAACAACTGGTATTTATGGATATTAGCAAAAAATACAGCAGGAAACACAACAATAGTAAAATCAAATGTATTCTATTTAGACAACACAGCACCAAACACAACAGCGCCAACAGCAACAAGCACAACAAACTCAATAGTAGTAACATCAGCCCAAACAGACTCACACAGTGGAATAAATGCAAGTACAAGACAATACTCAATAAAGAAAACATCAGACAGTAGTTGGGGAGCATGGATAACAGACAGTAATGGAACACACACATTTACAAACCTAACATTAAACACAGAATATCAAGTAACCGGCGGCTGCTTGCGCTGCCAGCTGCTGCGCCAACTGACAAAGACAATCGTCGTCCTGTCGTGCCGCTTCGGAAAAGCGCCAAAATGCTTCCTCTGCGCGTGGATTGATAGCTTCCAGCGGCGGAATCACCTGTCTGCGGATACGGTTGCGGCTGTAGGCTACATCCGCATTGGTGCTGTCCTGTCGGTAAGCGATGCCTTGTTCAGCACAATACGCTTCGATCTCCTGCCGCGAACAGTGCAGCAGCGGGCGAATCCGCTCGCCCCGCACCGGAGCGATGCCACCACCACCCCGCAGTCCGCTGCCGCGGGTCAGATGCAGCAGCACGGTTTCCATATTATCCCGACGGTTATGCGCCGTGGCGATACGGCAAGGCGGATGCTGCCGCGCCACTTCTTCAAAAGCGGCATAGCGCACCTGTCGACCGGTTTCCTCCAGTCCGGTTCCCTGCCGGGCAGCCAGTGCAGCTACATCCACCGATCGCACGACCAGCGGCACGCCCCACACGGCACAGGTTGCCCGCACGAAAGCCTCGTCTGCGTCGGATTCCTCGCCGCGCAGATTGTGCTGCACATGCACAGCGATCAGCGCGCCGAAGCGTTGCTCCTCCCGCCACAGGGTCAAAAGCAGGTGCAAAAGCGCCATCGAGTCCGCCCCACCGGACACCCCCACCACAACCGAATCATCGGGAGATAGCATCCGGTAGTCGCGGATCGTTTGCCGCATCCGTTGCTCCGTTGTCATAGGTCAACCCTTTCCGTAAACAAAACAGCCGGCAGCCCGCCCCAAAGAACAAAACCACCGGCTATGTATTTATCCGTTTTGATGTACTTCCAGTTCCGAGAACTGAGTAAACTCGCCCGCAAACGCCATTTTGACCGTACCAAGGTCGCCGTGACGGTTCTTCGCCACGATCACTTCGGAGGTACCGGTTTCGACATTGGTGGGATCATCGGTCTGTCCTTTATAGTATTCCTCACGATATAGGAACAGCACCTGATCGGCATCCTGTTCGATAGAACCGGAATCACGCAGATCGGACAAGCCCGGGCGATGGTTGGTCGCCTGCTTTTCGGGGCCACGCGACAGCTGGGCGCACGCCATCACCGGAATATCCAGTTCCTTCGCCATCACCTTCAGATCGCGCGTGATTTTAGAAACCTCCTGCACCCGATTTTCCGCCTTTTCAGCGGATTTCATCAAGCCCAGATAGTCGATCACCACAAAGCTGACATCGCCTTCGCGCATCAGCCGCGCCTTGATCTCCGGCACCGTGATGGCGGCGGTATCGTCCAGATACAACGGGATTTTGCACAGCACGCCCGCGGCATCCGCAATGCGCGTCCATTCATCAGTGGACAGCATACCGGTGCGCAGCTTTTTACCGGACACCCGCGCTTCGGCCGACAGCAAACGGTTCACCATTTCCTCTTTGGACATTTCCAAGTTAAAAAACGCCACCTTGCGGTTTTGCTTGAGCGCCACGTTGCGCGCCAGATTCAGCGCAAAGCTGGTTTTACCCATACCGGGGCGGGCGCCCACAATGATGAGGTTCGCGCGGTTCAAGCCGGTGGTAATCGCGTCCAGCGTGGGCAGCCCGGTAGGAATGCCGACATACCGTTCGCGTTCCGGCGAGGTCAGCTTGCTGAGCATTTCATAGCTGCTCGCCAAGCACTCGTTGAGCGGTGTCAACCCGCCGCTTTGGCGGCCTTGACTGATATCGTAAATCTTTTGCGCCGCCGATTCCATCAGCCATTTGGGATCGGTATCCGGATCGGCGGCATTTTCCATAATCTCCCGCGCCGCTTTCATCAGCGCCCGCGCATCAAATTTGTTGCGGATGATGCGGGCATAATGCTCAATATTGGAGATAGCCGGCACGATCTGCGCCATTTTGAACAGATATTGCTTGCCCTCTTCACCGGCGAAAAACTCGTCCGCTTTCACCGCTTCCAGCACGGTCACAAAATCGATCACTTGCGACGCCATCATTTTTTCCAGCATCACCCGATAGACGATCTGGTGCTCCGGCAGATAAAAATGCTCGGGGCGCAAAATATCCGCCACGCGGCTGATGCAGCTGCTGTCCATCAGAACAGAGCCCAGCACCGCCTGCTCGGCTTCCAGGCTATAGGGCGGCTGAAGTCCATCCTGCGCCCAGAAGGATCGATTGTTGCGCTTGTTTTCCTGTGCCATTTGTTGTCCGCCTCTCCTGCTGACAAATTATTCGGTCACCATAACGGTGAGTTTGGCAGCGATGCCCTGCATCAGCTTGATTTCGGCGGTGTAGGAACCGAATGCCTTGATATCCGCCATGGTGATCTTGCGTTTATCCACATCTACGCTCAACTGTTTTTTCAGCTCTTCCGCCACTTCTTTGGTGGTGACCGAACCAAACAGCTTGCCGTTTTGACCGGCACGCGCCGTCAGCTTCAGCGTTTTGCCTTCCAGCAGCGCCGCGGTTTCACGCGCCGCTTTTTGATCCATTTCATGATGATACCGCACCGATTCTTCACGGTTTTTCAGCTCGTTCATCGCTTGAGCGTTGGCTTCCATCGCCAGTCCACGCGGAAACAGGAAATTGCGGGCGTAGCCGTCCGAAACCTGTACCAGTTCGCCTTTTTTGCCGTGGCCTTTCACATCTTGTTTCAGAATCACTTTCATCAAAAACACGACCTTTCTTCTACGATTACGGTCTGGAAGAGGCTTCGCGCTCTTCCAGATAGGTATCAATAGCGTCTTGCAGACGCTGTTTTACTTCCACCATGGTAGCATCCTTCAAGAACGCTCCCGCCATGGTCATATGTCCGCCGCCGCCCAGCGCTTCCATAATCAGCTGGACGTTGAAATTGCCCAGCGACCGCGCGGAAATGTTCACCGCGTGATCGTCACCGAACAGGGTGAAGGATGCCTCCACCCCTTTAATGGAGAGCAACTCATCCGCCGCTTGCGAAGCGGCGACCCGCATATCCGCGCCACTGCCGCTGCCGTCGCAGGCAATGGCGGTGCAGCGATACATCTCCGCATGGGACACGATATCCGACTTTTTGCGATATACCTCCATGCTTTCGGAAAACAATCGTTTGACCGCCACCGTGTCCGCGCCGATCTGGCGCAGATACGCCGCCGCCTCAAAGGTGCGCACACCCGCTTTCATTACAAAGCTGCGGGTATCCAGCATGATGCCGGCAAGCAGCGCTTCCGCATCCAAGCGCGACAGGTTGGCGCTGCCCATATACTGCGCCAGCTCGGTTACCATTTCGGAGGCAGAGGAGGCATTGGGCTCGTGATAAAAGATCACAGCGTTATCGATATAGTTCACCATTTTACGGTGATGGTCAATCACTACCACGGTTTGCGCCTGCTGATACAGCGGCAAACACTCCAGCATCGCCGGATTGTGAGTATCGGTAACGATCAGCAGCGTGTGCGGAGTCAAGCGATCCAGCGCATCGTCCGGCGACAGGAATACATCGGTTTTTCCGTTTTGCTCATACCGCTGCAGCAGCTCCGGCGCCAGCGTTTGCTGCCGGTCGGTCACCACCCAAGCAGGTTTTTCCAGCTTGCGGACGATCGCCACCATACCGGCGGCGGCACCAAGGCAGTCCAAATCGGAATAGCGATGCCCCATCACGAGCACATTCTGGCTTTCCTTGATCAAGTCCACCAGCGCTGACGCGACCACGCGGGTGCGCACCCGTGCCCGGCGTTCCACCCCTTTGGACACACCGCCGTAAAAATCATAGCCGTTTGCGGTCTTGACAGCGGCCTGATCACCACCGCGTCCCAGCGCCATTTCCAGCGCCTGGCGGGCCATTTCTTCGCTGTCGATCAGCGTATCGCCCCGCCCCACACCAATGGACAGCGTGATGCTGGTGCCATTGGCCGTTTGCACGGCGCGCACCTGATCCAGAATATGGAATTTATCGGCAATGATCTCATCCAAATGGCGCTGCTCCAGCACCACCAAAAAGCGCTCGTTGCTATACCGGCGCATAATGCCGCTGCGCGCCACCACCCAATCCTCCAGCAAGGTTTCCACCTTGCCGGTGATCTGGGCGCGTTCGCTGTCGCGGGTGTTTTGCATCAGCTCTTCCACATTGTCTATGTACAGAGCCAACACCACCGGTCGGCTTTGGGCGTATTCTTCCAGCAAATCCTGATGCTCGGTATCATCGATATAATACAGCAGAACCAGCGGAGCATTGCCCTCGTCCGCCACCGGATGACTGTACACCGTATACCAGCGTTCGTCCAGCCGCAGCGACTGGCTGGTCGCCTGGTTAAAAAAGCCGATCGGGAGACCACCGGTCAAATCTTCCACCGACAAGCCATAGGCATCCCGCCCGCCCAGCACCTCTTTTTCAAAGGTGGGGTTGTACCAGATCACTTCGCCGGCGGCAGTCACCGCCACCGTAGGAATAGGAAATTCCAGCAGCGATTGGCGGTCGGCGTCGCTCAAGCGCGCGGCGATTCCCGCCAGATACTGCTTGACATCCCGGCGAAACCGGTATTGACGCAGCGCCGCCCACAGCACGGCGATACCACCCACCGCCAGCTGGATATACAACACCAGCGGCGAGCGAAGATAGTAGCCGACCAAAATGCTGGCAACCAACAACACCGACAGCAATATGACACTGGCCGAAACGGTCCATATTTTTTTGGGTTTCACCGTATCCACCACCTTTACAGGGACAGGCAATTATACATCCATAATAATCGGCAGGATCATCGGGCTGCGTTTGGTCTTTTGGAAGATCATACGCGACATATCATCCCGCACGCGGGTTTTCATCGTGTTCCAATCCAGCGTATGGCTGCGGCAGCATTCCTCCAGAACGCCACGCGCCACATCCTTGGCTTTTTCAATCAGCTGCTCAGATTCGCGCACATACACAAACCCGCGCGATACAATGTCGGGGCCGGACACAATGCGTCCCTCGGCCGGATCCACGGTAGCGACCACCACGATCAAGCCGTCCTCCGCCAAGTGACGGCGGTCGCGCAGCACAATGCTGCCCACATCACCGACGCCCAAGCCGTCCACCAGCACCTGACCGGCCTGTACCTGACCGACCACTTCCATTTTATCGGGGGTGATCTCGATCACCTTACCGATGTCGCCCAGCAGGATATGATCCGCCGGCATACCCATGGACCGCGCCAGCGCAGCATGCTTTTGCAAATGCTTCTGCTCGCCGTGCACCGGCAGGAAAAACTGCGGGCGCACCAGTCCATGAACGATTTTAAGCTCTTCCTGGCACGCATGGCCGGACACATGGACATCGTACATTTTTTCGTACACTACATCGCAGCCGCGCTTCATCAGCTCGTTGACAACCTTCCCCACTGTCTTTTCGTTACCGGGAATAGGGGTGGCGGAAATGATGATGTAATCATCGGGACCGACCTCCACCTTGCGGTGATCGGAAAACGCCATACGGGTAAGCGCGGACATCGGCTCGCCCTGGCTGCCGGTGGTGATCAGCGTGATCTGATCTTTCGGGTACTGGTTGATTTCATCAATATCAATAAAGACGCCATCCGGCACTTTCAAATAGCCAAGCTCGGTCGCGATCTGCACATTGTTGATCATGCTGCGCCCGGATACCGCCACCTTGCGCCCATCGCGCACCGCGGCATCGACAATTTGCTGGATACGGTGCAGGTTGGACGAGAATGTCGCGATAATCAGGCGTTTGCCCTCGGCGTTGTGGAACAGGTTGGCAAAGCTCTTGCCCACCAGTCGTTCGCTCGGCGTATAGCCGGGGCGCTCGGCATTGGTAGACTCCGCCAGCATCGCCAGCACGCCCTCTTTGCCCAGTTCGCCCAACCGCGCCAAATCCATCATGGTGCCGGAAATAGGGGTGCAGTCAATTTTGAAGTCACCGGTGTGCACCACATAGCCGATCGGCGTTTTGATTGCCAGCGCCACCGCGTCGGGGATCGAGTGGTTCACATTTATAAATTCGACCGAAATTTTTCCAAGATTGATGCTGCCGCCCGCCTGAACCACGTTCAGCTTTGCCTGTTTCGCCAACCCGTGCTCTTTCAGCTTGTTTTCCACCAGCGCCAGCGTCAGACGGGTGCCGAACACCGGGAAGTTGAATTGCTTCAGCAGGTACGGCAGCGCGCCGATATGGTCCTCGTGACCATGGGTCAGCACCACGCCGCGCACATGATCCGCTACCTTTTCGATGTGCGAAAAATCCGGCAGAACAATATCCACACCGGGCATATCATCGTCCGGAAACGCCATGCCGCAGTCAATGATAAACGCATCGTCGCCGTATTCAAACAGCGTGATATTTTTGCCGATCTCATTCATGCCGCCCAGCATGGTCAACCGTACCGGCGTGACCTGCTTGCGGCGTCCACGACCGCGACCGCTCTTGGGCGCGGTTTTGCCGTTGCTGCGGCCCGCAGCATTCGCCGCCTGCTTTTTCGCGGAACCGGCCGCTTGTTTCGGCGCTTTGGATGCCTGCTTCGGCGATTTCGATTCATTCGCCGGTTTCTTTTCCGCTGCCGGTTTATCAGCTTTGGGCTTTTCCGTCTTTTTTGCCGCCGAACGATAGTTGCGGCGCGTCGGCGTTTTGCCGGCGTTTTTGCCCGTCTTATCCCGTCCGGCGGGCTTTTTTTCGGTTGCCTGCTTTGCCTTTTCGGCTGCTTTTTGGTTGTTGCTTTCTGTTGACACAATAATCCTCCGTTTCTATTGATAGACCCACGGGTCCTAAACAAATGCATAGAAAGAATAGCCCCACCCCGGTGAGGCTGCTTGCATACGCGTATGCTGTTGTAAAATCCGAACACGTCTGTTTTGCCATGCGAAGCGTCAAAGCGTTTCGCGGGAACCGGTCACTGCAAACGGTATGCGGCTGCATCCGTTCGTCTGATCCTTTTTATATTACTGTTTTTTGGCCGCGATGTCAAGTGCAGCCTCCACATGATAGTAGTATAGGCGGCAGTCACGCGGTTTAATAAATTTCTTCTTGTTTTTTTGCGGGGTTATGGTATATTAAGGAAGATATTTTTCATTCTAAAAAAGCAATAAGGAGATCGTGGGCATGAAACATGTGGAGCTTTTTACCGACGGTGCCTGTTCGGGCAACCCCGGCCCCGGCGGATGGGGCGCGATTTTGCGCTACCAGGGCGTGGAAAAAGAATTGTCCGGCGGCGAAGCCAACACCACCAACAACCGCATGGAGCTGTCCGCCGCGATCGAAGGGCTGGCGGCGTTGAAGGAATCCTGCCATGTAACACTGACCAGCGATTCCAAGTATCTGACTGATGGGGTGACCAAAGGCTGGGCACGATCCTGGAAGCGCAACGGTTGGCGCAAGGCGGACAAAAAGCTGGCGCTCAACGCGGATTTGTGGGATCGATTGCTGACCCAATTGGACCGGCACGATGTGAAAATTGTATGGGTAAAAGGGCACGCCGGACACCCTGAAAACGAGCGTTGCGACGCGCTGGCGGTGGCACAGTGCGACCGTTTTCGCATATAGCACCATTTTTGCGTCGGTGACGGCCGAATATTGGACATTTTTCACCTTGTAAAAGCTACCAAAATGGTATATATTAAACTCAGTTACAGAAAGCAGGTGTTATCCCCTATGAATAAAATGATTTACGCGGATAATGCAGCCACCACAAAGCTGCATCCGCAAGCGCTGGAGGCGATGATGCCCTACTTGACCGAGGAATACGGCAACCCCTCCTCGCTGTATAGCTTTGGGCAAAATTCCCGCCGCGCTGTTGAAAAAGCACGCTGCCAGATCGCCGAGTGTCTGGACTGTCTGCCGAAAGAAGTGTTCTTTACTTCGGGCGGCAGCGAAGCGGACAACTGGGCCATCAAAATGGCGGCTGAACAAGGCGCAGCCAAGGGCAAAAAGCATATCATCTCTACCGCGTTTGAGCATCATGCCATTCTTCATACGCTGAACGCGCTGCAAAAGAAGGGCTTTGAGGTCACGCTGCTGCCGGTTTATGACAACGGTATTGTGCGGGTGGAAGATGTGAAAGCGGCCATTCGCCCGGACACCGCGCTGGTCAGCGTGATGTTCGCCAACAACGAGATCGGCACCATCCAACCGGTGGCGGAAATCGGCGCTGTCTGCCGCGAGGCTGGCGTGCTGTTCCATGTGGACGCGGTACAGGCTGTTGGCCATATTCCGGTATCCTTCAACGGGATTCAAGCGGACATGCTGTCGCTGTCCGGTCATAAATTTCACGGTCCCAAAGGGATCGGCGCGCTGCTGATCCGCAAAGGGCTGCGGTTCGGCAACCTGATCGACGGCGGTGCCCAGGAATCCGGTCGCCGCGCCGGCACCGAAAACACTGCCGGCATTGTGGGTATGGCAACAGCAATGAAGCTGGCATGCGACAGCATTGCCGAAACGGCACCGGCGATCGCCGCGCGGCGCGATCGGCTGATTGCTGCACTCACCACGATCACCCACAGCCGTCTAAACGGCGATGACACAAAACGGCTGCCCGGCAACATCAATGTCAGCTTTGAAGGCGTTGAGGGCGAAAGCCTGCTGCTGATGCTGGATGCCAAAGGCATTTGCGCCTCCTCCGGCTCGGCTTGCACCTCCGGTTCGCTGGATCCCAGCCATGTGCTGCTCGCCATCGGGTTGAAGCACGAGGTGGCACACGGATCGCTGCGGCTGACTATTTCGGAAGAAACCACAGACGAGGATATTGAATATATTGCGCAGCAGGTGCCGCTTGTGGTCAACCGGCTGCGGGAGATGTCCCCCCTGTGGGAGCGCATTGTGAAAGGAGAAGATGTCAAATGACTTCGTTTTATAGTGAAAAGGTAATGGATCACTTCACCAACCCGCGCAACGTGGGCGAAATTCCGGATGCGGACGGTGTCGGCGAGATCGGCAACGCCAAATGCGGCGATATCATGAAAATGTATATCAAGGTGAAAGACGGTCGCATTGCGGATGTCAAATTCAAAACCTTTGGCTGCGGTTCGGCTATCGCCACCAGCTCGATCGCTACCGAAATGATTATGGGTCAGACGCTGGAGGACGCGTTGAAGCTGTCCAATAAAGCGGTGGTGGAAGCGCTGGACGGCCTGCCGGCGCACAAGATCCACTGTTCGGTGTTGGCGGAACAAGCCATCAAGGCGGCTATCGCCGATTACTACACCCGTCAGGGCATCGACCCCACCCCCATTGTGGGCAAGGTGATGGATCCCGACGAGGATGTTCACGCGTGCGAGCTGTAAACACATCAAAAAAATCCCCTGTGACAGCAAAAAGTTGTCACAGGGGATTTTTTTATTCAGCAATAATATCGCGCGCGTTTTGCATCAGTTTATTCAGCGTTTGCTGCCCCACTGATTGCTGCAGCCGCTCCACCCATTCGCGGTATTGCGGCGGGCGCGTTTTCAGATGGTGGCAATCGGTACCCAACAAGTGGATATACCCTTTTTTGATAAAAGACACCAGTCGGCGACGCATCCAAAACGATTGCATCGACGACACGTTGATCTGCGTCAGCAATCCGTCGTCAATCAACTTTTCCAGCACATGGGGATGCTGCATCAGATCCGGATAACGTTCCACATGAGCCATGATCGGCTGCACACCGTAATGGTAGGTCACCTGCATCAAATTCTCGCACACATACGGGGTGAAACGAGTCTCATAAGGCAGTTCAACCAACAAATACCGGCTGCCGATGCAAAGCGGTGTGATGTCCTCATGCTGGAAGATGGTTTTGCTCAAAAACGTTTCGCTGGCCAATATCAGCCGGGGAGACTCCTCCCCTGTTCGGCGACACAGCGCCTCAAATGCCTGTTGCCTCCGCGACAAAAACTCTTCCATCGGCATCTCATCCGACAAATAATGCGGGGTCAACACCACCGTATCCACCTGTTGCCGGGATAATGCCGCCAGCATATCCGCCGCTTCATCCACATCACGCGCTCCGTCATCGATGCCGGGCAGAATATGCGTGTGCAGATCAACCAGCGGTGTCATGCTTGCCATAGCCGTATCCATAGCCGTATTTTCCGTATCCGGCCTTGGAACCATATCCTTTGGAGCGCGTGTCGGCACCGTTGAGCACCAAGCCCAAAATCTTGGCATCAATCATCTTCAAATGCTGAACCGCTTTGTCCAATTCGGGATATGTTGCCATACCGGAACGCACCATCAACACCACGCCATCGGATTTCTTGATAACCGGCAGCGCATCCGATACCACATTCACCGGAGGCGTATCCACAATGATATAATCGTAATCGGCAGCCAGCGTTTGCAGCAATTGGCCGAATGTCTCGCTGGCGAGCAGCTCCGACGGGTTGGGCGGAGTCGCGCCGGCGGTGATAATATCCAAATTGGTATAAGAGGTATGTCGGATCGTCTCGTTCAGCGGCTGCAGGCCGCTGAGCACATGAGACAATCCGGGAGCATTGTTCATATCAAAGAACATATGCAGCTTTGGTTTGCGCAGATCGGTATCGATCAGCAGCACCCGCAAATTCGTTTGCGACAGCGAGATCGCGATGTTGACCGCGCCGGTGGATTTGCCCTCGTTTTCCATCGAACTGGAAACCACAATGGTTTTGCACCCGGGGTGTGCGATCGAAAACATCAAATTGGTACGGATGGACTTATATGCTTCCGTTACCTGAAACTTGATTTTGGAATCGACAGCCAGCTTGGAGCGGGATGCCGATTTGCTGTTCGTTTGTGCAGCCATAGTTCGTCCGTCCTTTCCTTTTATTTGCGCCGTGTTTTCGCTGTGTTGGTAGAAAAATCCGGAATCACTCCGAGCAGCGGCAAATCATACCGCTCCACCAGATCTTCTTCCGTCTTGATACGCGTATCCAGCAGATCACGCAGAAAGATGATCAGCACGATCACCACCGCACCGAGCAGCGCACCAAGCGCCGTGTTGCGCACCAAGCTGGGACCCACTTTGGTTCCCTCGCGGGCACCGGACACTTGTTTGATGGTAGCTTGTTCGTATACACCTTTCAACCGCTGGGGAATCACCTGGGCAGCCGCATCGGCAATGATTTTGGTATCCCGCGGGCTGTGCGCCTGCACCTTGATCTCCAGCACAGCGGTTTCGTCCACGATGTTGAAGCTGAACATATTCGCAAGCTGTTGATCCTTATATCCCAGATCCGATTTTTTCGCCACATCCCGATAAAAATCTTTATCGTTCAAAATGGCAATATAGGTTTTGGCCATGCTTTGGGCGTATTGGGCATACGACAGATCCGACAAATTGGACTGGGCCTCTTCATTTTTGCTGACCATCATCTTGATGGTGGAAGCATAAGTCGGCTGCACCAGAGCCGCGGTGTACGAAAAAGCAACCAACCCGCCGATGATGGTGACCAACACGACCCACCAGATTTTTTCCAAAACCAGATGGAACAGCTTTTCCAGCGATATTTCCATAGACGACGTCCTCTCATTTCTTGGTAAGCGAAGTCATTACTCGAATATTATATAGAATTTAGAGATGGAATGCAAGGATTTGTTATGCTTTTGTGACTTTATGGAAGACTTTTTTGCCTTTTTTAATCACCACATAGCCTTTGTCGAACGCCGATGCCGGAACGGTCTGCATCACATCTTGCACCTTTTCATCGTCTACCGATACGCCGCCCTGGGCAATCAGCCGACGCGCTTCGCCGCGAGAGGGTGCCAGCTTTGTCAGCATCAGCAGATCGATCACGCCGATCGCGCCATCCTGCAGCTGGTCATCCGCCAGCGCGGTAGAGGGCATATTGGCACCGGTAGCGGCACCGCTGAACAGCGAACGCGCGGTTTCGCGCGCTTTGTTCGCCTCTTCCTCTCCGTGCACCAGACGGGTCACCTCATACGCCAAACGCTCTTTCACGTTGTTGATCTCGCTATCCTTGGCTTTCGCCATTTCCTCGATCTCCTCGAGCGGCACAAAGGTCAGCATTTTCAAGCAGCGGATGACATCGGCATCATCCACATTCCGCCAATACTGAAAGAAATCATAAGGCGAGGTTTTGTCGGGATCCAGCCAAACAGCGCCTTTTTCGGTTTTGCCCATTTTCTTACCTTCGGATGTCGTGAGCAGTGCAAAGGTGATGCCGTACACCTCTTTGCCCGCTTTGCGGCGGCACAGCTCGACGCCGCCCAGAATGTTCGACCACTGGTCGTCGCCGCCCATTTCCATCACACAATCGTAGTTTTGGTTGAGGTAGTAGAAATCGTAGCCCTGCATCAGCATATAGTTGAATTCCAGGAAAGACAAGCCCTTTTCCATACGCGATTTGAAGCACTCGGCGGTCAGCATACGGTTAACCGAAAAATGCACGCCGACTTCGCGCAGGAAATCGATGTAATTGAGGTTGGTCAGCCAGTCGGCGTTGTTCACCATCAGCGCATGACCTTCCGAAAAGTCCACAAAACGAGACATCTGCTTTTTGAAGCAATCCACATGATAGGCAATGGTTTCCGGCGTCATCATTTTGCGCATATCGGTTTTGCCGGTGGGATCGCCCACCATACCGGTACCGCCGCCCAACAGCGCAATGGGGCGATGACCGGCTTTTTGCATATGCGCCATCACCATCAGCTGCACAAAGTGACCCACATGCAGGCTGTCGGCAGTGGGGTCAAACCCGATATAAAACGAGATTGGATCGCCACCCAACAGCTCGCGGATTTTCTCCTCGTTGGTCATTTGCGCGACCATGCCGCGCGCTTTCAGTTCGTCGAATACATTCATTGGTTGAAACCTCCCTTAAAAAATAAAAAACGCCCTCTGCCAATTCAGCAGAGGGCGATCAACTGTCGCGGTACCACCTCTATTTCCCGCACTTTCACAAGAGCGGGCTCACCCGGCGTTCCAATAAACGCCTCGCGCGGTAACGTGCGCACACGGCTCCCCTACTGCGGAAAATCCGGTTCAGTTCGCTGCTCCCAAAGGTATTTCACCCCGCCGATGCACCGCCTTACACCAACCGGCGGCTCTCTGCGCCATCCAAAGACGCGGGGTTACTTCTTTTGTTCATAGCCATTGGTGATAGTAAAACACACTTTCTTTGGATTGTCAAGCCCTATTTTCATCACTGCCGGGCGGTATCCTGTTCTACTCGCGCAAGCAGATCGCGCGCCGCCGCCATACCCGCCGGCGTAACCTCGCCGCTGATGATGCGCGCCAGCTCCCGCTCACGGGCTTCGCCGGTCAGCGTTTCCACCCGGGTGCGGGTGCGGTCGTTCTGCACCTCTTTGCGTACCAACAGCTGCCGATCGGCCGCCGCTGCAATCTGCGCCAAATGGGTCACGCACAGCACCTGTCGTGCCGCAGCGGTTTCTTTCAGCTTGATCCCCACCTTGCGGGCAGCATGACCGCTGATACCGGTGTCCACTTCATCGAACACCAGCGTATCAATATCGTCCGCTCCCGCCATCACCGATTTGATAGCCAGCATAATGCGCGCCAGCTCGCCGCCCGATGCGGCACGCGCCAGCGGCTTGGCTTCCTCGCCGGCGTTGGCTGCCAGCAAAAAGGTGATCTTATCTCCTCCGGACGCGGTAAGGGTGGTGGGTTCGATGGCAATATCCAGCACGGTACCCGGCATATCCAAAAAGGCCAGCTGCTGCATAACCTCCGCGGCAAAGCGGTCCGCCGTTTGGCGGCGCGCGACAGTCAGCGCTTCGGCAGCCGTCACCGTTTCCTGCTCCGCCAGCGCCAACGCGCGTGCCG
>OGYL01001988.1_pt1 | contig 14960 bp, 17 predicted proteins | sample 1576541 | NCBI WGS metagenome assembly OGYL01 (sample SAMEA3541551, study PRJEB24748) | human gut metagenome | biome: human gut; feature: human-associated habitat; material: faeces | place: China | collected 2012 | reverse complement strand
AAGGTAATAGGCTTAAGATGTATAACACCTGTGTCTTTGAATTTTCTGTAATTTGTCAATTGTAATGTATCCATAACATCTAATTTATTAGTTTGACAACAAATTCCAATCTAAGCAATTCTTGCATATCTTATCAATATTGCCAGTAAACTCTTTTGTGTCCAAGAAATAGCTTGGATAAGCCTTTCTAAGCTCATCCACCTTACTAACAGAAACCAATACTGCTGCATTTTTGCCATCTTGTAATTTGCTTTCAATTTCTGTATATTTTTCTGAGGCCAACTTTTCTTCATTCCTTTTAAAGGAAGTCACATTAACAGTTGTATTCTCAAAATTAATAAAAATCAAATAGTATGAATATTCCTGAGTTTTATCTTCTGTTTCATGGACACTAACATTCAATGCTTTCAATATATCAGAATAGTGATATTTTTTGTTTCTCCAATAGCAATCTACCATCAATTCTTTCATCGGTATATTGGCAAAACTACGAGCTACAGGCAATTGTTCTTTAAAACAAAACAAAGCACTAACCACCTTGAAAAAATCCTGCCACTCATCATCTCCTTGACTTGATTTCAAGGGTGTATTAGTGTATAACGCCGCTGTTTCCACTGCCGTTGCCCATAAGTGTTGAAGTCGTGTGCGTATCTGCAACTCTATTCTCAATCCATCATAGTCCTTGTTTTCACAATGGTATATGTAAGCAAAATGTATACTGCGATAGCCACTGTCTTTTGGCTCATTGACATAATCGTACATTCTCCTACACTCAAAATCAGCAATTGGCAAGCTACGCAAAAGTGCCTGTAAGCGGAGCAATTCTTCCACAGTATTTATGACTATCCTCAAACCGCCAATATCTTGCATTCCACCTAATCCCATTTCTGGATTCAAGTCCAATTTATATTGGATAGATGTCAAACGCTTCAATCTTCTGGAAATCAAAAATGGGCGAATATTATTGAAATCCAAGAAGGCCACAATCTTTTGTTGTAACATATCCAGAGGAACTAAATGCAAACTTCGCCAATCATTAATCTTCTCAATTGCTTGTTTGAAAATTTCCTGATTAGTAGCAGTCAGCATCAACTTGCCTGTTTTATCAATTTCTTTACGAGTGTACCTCATAATTGTATTTTAACTAAGTTATAACACAACCATTACATATACAGCCTTCGGTGATACGCCACCTAAGCTTATTCTTCATCTAAAAGATATCCTGCGAAACGTTTTAGATTTGCTATTTCAACATCCCACTTTTGACACAATTCTCTTGAATATTGTTCATCATAAGTTGGATGACTATGACGAAATGATTCATACAAATCTTCAAATTGAATATTGTCGTGGTTTAGATACAACTCTAAAACAAAACGAAACTTACGCTTTTCATCTAATGGGTGCGTTGATTCTGGATGTTGACTAAGCCAAAAATCCATCTTTTCTTTTGTTTCTTTATCCACAATATTACTATATGTTTAAATGTAAACTACAAATACAGGTCCTCACTATATTACAAGTAATATCTTATCTTAGAGAATTACTCTTCAGTTCTTGACAGATCACCTTCCCCATTGATTTCTCAATATCGAAGAAGGTCATGGGGGCGTTATAGTCAATCTCCGAAATGGTGTTATCCATATCATTAACGGCATAGCCTATCCATTCAATGGATTCTTCCAAGTCTTTCATATTGATTCGAGAATAGGTTTCCTCGAAACGGTCGAGAAAGAAGGATACCACTTTGGAATGCTTCGTCAAGTATTGGTGAAAAGTCTTGCAGACCTGGGCTTGTCCTTTGTAGTTGAGCTTACGAATATCCTCAAACATAGTCATCGAACAAGAATAGGACTTTACGGAAGAAACCTTCTTTCCCATCTTCTTGCGTATCTCCTTTGCCTCTGGTATCGTATCATCGTAAATGTCTTGAAACTCTTCTGGGAGCATCGAGAGCATTCGCTCTAAAAATTCTTTATCTGCCATAAGTCCCTATTTGTATAAATCTACGTTGATATCGAATGGTGAATCGAAGTCTTTCAACATTGCATGCTTTGTATCTTTCTCAGAGAGATTGGCATATTCTGTTGGGATTTTCCAATCGATACCGAGGGTATCATCGAGGATAGAGATACCTCCATCTGCCTCTGGGTGATAGAAGTTATCACACTTGTATTGGAAGACTGCTGTTTCTGAGAGAACGGCGAAACCATGAGCAAATCCCTTAGGAATGAAGAACTGGACATGATTGTCTTCTGTCAGTTCTACAGCCACATGCTTGCCATAAGTAGGGGAGCCCTTGCGAATATCCACAGCGACATCAAGCACTCTACCTTTTACGCAGCGAACCAACTTGCTCTGGGTATAAGGTGGACGCTGGAAGTGCAAGCCACGCATTACGCCATAGCTACTCATAGACTCGTTGTCTTGGCAGAAGTGAACACTGTGTCCCAGGATAGGAGAGACCTTCTCTTCAAACTCTCGCTCGCTGAAGCTCTCGAAGAAGTAGCCACGAGCATCACGGAAGAGGCGTGGCTCTATAATGAGGACGCCTTCTATATTTGTTTTGATTATATTCATTGTTTTAACTTATGTTCTTTAAAAAAAGAATTTCTAAAATCATCCCGTCCTTCCTTACCGTTAAGGAAGGCTCCACCTTTCTCACCAAGCCTCTCTTTCCTCAGGAACGAGAGGATGTAACTGGCTACGCTATAGCCTCCGCCAGAGTTTTTGTATCGTCAGCGGAGCCTTTGCCCTAAAGGGCTGCCGATAATAACTTACGCAATAGAATTGCGAGTATTTGTCGGCTGGCGCATCATATATCATCTAACATCTATTGAATATTTATTAATGTTTACTATACAAAGTAAAGTGTCACTAGAACGCATTACTGGTTATACCTTTACACCTGTCATGTTCATATGATACAAGAAAGATTTATTTTTTCAAATTCGGGCTGTTCCACTATCCAAGAGAGACAATGGAAAATTATAAATAAAATGCAAATCTCGAATTTATAGTTATCTTGTCATTAATCTGAAATGAGAATTTCCAATCACCATCACCAAATAATTCTTGCCTTTCTTCTATTTGTGAATCGGAGATGGACATATTCTTAACTCGAAACTTAGGTAAAGTTCCTAAGATATATCTAGGATAAAAATCCTTTGACCTTTTAATTAGGAAGTCCATACCTGTTTTCAAAAGAAGATCTTTTGCAGAAAATTCTACTATAGATTTTCTTGAGTATATATTTGTTGGTTTATAAATTCCTAAAGCCTTACGTAGCTGCCACATATGGGAAAGAATTTTATCATTCAAATATGCTGTCATACTACAAGCATATTTGGCCACATAATCTACATAGTCTAAAACAATATCTTCACTCAGCAACTCTCCTGAGTTGGCACCATGAGCTATTTCATTTCGACGCTCAACAAGTTCATCTATTTTCGCATAATTATCAAATCCGTTTTTGAGAAAATGTGAAGCTAAAGGTTCATAATGTTCTAACGATATACGAATATCAGAGACCCCTAAATTAGAAAAAGACTCCATAATTTCTTTATGTTTGTAATTTCCTCCATTTAAAAGAAAACACTCTGCTATTACTTCATTTTTATTCTCTATTTGGGATTTATATAAACTCTCTACCATATAGTTAGAAGTTATTGCATTGAACTTGTTATAATGCAATTTCCCATGAAGAGCCTTCCATTTTTCTATATACTTATTTTGTATAGCATCATCTAATTCAGAGAAAGAGGAACATACTTTCAATAGTTCTTTAACATATTCCTTTATAGATGACTCTATAAATTGTTCAAAACTGCCATATAAGGAAATTATATTAGAACGATAATTAAAAATACGTTCATTTGTCCAACTTTGAATTATTGTATTTGTTTTCTCATTCGCAGTTTTTGCACTATTCAATACATCTGGTAGCAAAGAAAAACATTTATTATGTTGAAGAACATTGTCCAGTTGTTCTTTCAACAACATAATAGACTCATGCATCATAAGTGTTGTGACCAAAATTTTTTGAACATAACAATTCTATCTTCAACATTTTTTTTAGAAGTATTTCTGCCATTGAAATATTCTTCATGGTCTTGAAATAACTTCATAAAATCATTGAATATAACATTTTTGTTTTTAATAAGAGCAGTTTTGTGCTCCACAAAATATGACAAAGAAGTCATAACTGCATCATAAACAAATAAAGAAGGTTTTTTTGTCCAAGAAAAAACATCTTTTTGTTTATTACGCCTCCAAAAACAAAAAGTTTTATCTTCAAATATTATATATGCTAGATTTATAGTTTCCTCAAATAATAACTTATATTCAGTTAACAACTCTTGACTTGCATTAGTCATGCATTCTGAGTAAAAATCTAAAAATTTAGACAATGATGTATTATCCCATAAATTTATTGCCCTTAAAGCAAAAAACCTTAGTACGATTTCAACATCTTTCATTGTACTGAAATCTTTGCAATCACGTAACTCGTCACTAATGACATTATGCATCACATCTTCATCTGGAGTTTTTAATGGAATGTCAAAAATTTGGCAAAAGTCGTCGTTTCGAGCTAATGAGATTATCAACTCGTTAAATTTCCCTGGATATTGAGCATTACGCGCTTCTTGGTCTTCAAGTTTTGCTCCACCACTATTTATTCTAGCAAAAACCAATTCTTTCAATCTGCGGGCTTCCTCTGGAGTTTTAGCAGTTTCTTTCAATAGTATTATTGAAGACAAATATCTACGATCTATGCCTTTTCTTACTTGCTCTGGGAGTTCAGAATAAGTCCTTCCATTCAATTCCGGCCATTCTTCAAGCCCTCTTAATTGATATGAATTTTCATAGAACTCTATGATAGCTGAAATACGCTGCAATCCATCCATGACTTCATATTCCGAGAAATCTCTTTCATATAAAAATATAGGAGGAATAGGTACATTCATTATAAATGACTCAATTAATTTTGATTTTTTAAAAACATCCCACCTATGCCTTCTTTGAAATTCAGGGTGGCGCTCATAAGACTCTCCATCGAACATAATCTTAATTTGATTTAAGGGATAACGAGCTTGCTCTGTAACTATTCTTACATCGCCTTTTAAATATTTCTCATTTATCTCTGAATCAGATAATTGTATATTCCCAGACAGAGTAGGCATAAACTTGTTCTGGAGATTATCTTCAAATTCGACTATTTTTTCAAACATATTAAAATATTAATTCATTGTTAATAAAAATCGCTAATGGTGCGACAAAATTGCAACCACTAATATAATGCTATTATTGATAGAGTACTTATTTTTGTTCCCCACCGCAGTATCGCTCTGCGCTTGTCGCCACTCGAATGAGGAATATTGTAATTGTCAACCTAGACTTGGTTTATGACTAAACATTTCTATCGTTTCTCCAAATTCTGCCAATACTTTACCAAGATTAGGATTGTCGTTTCTGATGATTACAGAAGCAACATTGTCTATTCCATATTCATCTAACAAAGTTGATGTCACCATTGTAAAGCGATTACGATATTTATATGTATCGAACCAATTCTTGAATAACCGTCCTCTCATCAATTGTTTACCGTCACTTGTAGGTATATCACCAATACAGCGTCCCCACTATATTCCAAGTAGTTACACCTATCAGTTTTTTGAAAAAAGTTATTCTTGTATCGTTTTTAGGGTGAAGGATTGCTAAGCACACTCCTTCACCTCATCTGTTTTTTCAACATAGTAACATGGAAGCATAGACTTATAGTCCTTATCCCCATCTTTCATGCGGGTAAGGATGTCTTCAATGTACCTTCCAAAATTTAAATTATTCATTTTACAGCTTTCATATAAAGAATACATAAAAGCTAAGTTCTCCGCAGCCTTATGGCTACCAGCCTTGCCCCAGTTGCGACGTCCCATGGCGATATGACGGAAGCATCTCTCAATGGCTATGTTGTGGATTTCAATATCTCCATTTTTGAGGAAGAGTTGGAATGCCTCTTTGTCATCAAGCACATAGTTGACTGCTCGCATCACCATCTTGCCATACTTCTTCGTGTCCTTCTCATCCTTCATTCTCTGCAATGCTTTCATGATTGACTGAACGACAGAACGACTGTATTTAAGACGGAAGGCCAATCGAGCCTTACCCCTTTTATTCTTCTCATTGGCAACCCTCTCTATATAGAAAAGGTAGTTCATGAGTTTAATGATGGTTCTTACTCGATGATCAGCTATGAAGGCATCCACAAAATAATGGCGAGCATGAAACCAACATGCCGAGCGTTTGATTTCAATACCATACTTCTCCTCCATATTCTTAACCACAGTATCATAAAGCTTGGCTCTATCTGCTGTGAAGTACTTGATATTCGAGTGCTCGAAGATTTGTTCCTCTGGGATTGTGTGGCTGCGACTACCTTCACCATAGAGCATTACCACCATCTTCTTCTCTAGGGAGAGAGCTGCATGGATATACTCTACCTTATACTTATCCGGCTTATCCTCCAGCAGATTACGAACCAGAATGCGAGTCTCATCATTATTGGTATAGGTTGATAACTTAACGACTTCAATCATTAACGGAAGAAGACGTTCACGCAAACCTGTCATAATTTCATGTATCCACTTATTTAGCGAAGACTGAGGCATAAATGCCTCCATGTCCTTCAACATTTCCAAGATGCGATTCTCACTTACATTATAGTGAATCTTCATATCGAAATAGAAACGGCCAAAGCTAGGGAGCAACGGATTCTTACCTATAATATGATCAGGATGCTTGCTGCACATTGGATCATGACCTGGCACATTAAAACGGCCAATCTCATATTCAATACAACCAGCAAGTGGAGCATAGCATTCATACATTCTCACCATCCAAATATCAGCACCTGTCTCCTTGTCCTTTCTATGAATCAGCTTGAAGCCTTCCGGCAAGTTGGATGTATCAATACCCATATGGTCAAGAACCGGGATAGAAAAGACGTTGCGTTTACGCTTCGGTTTATCACCCTTGTCTGTTTTCTCTTTCTTATTGGAATTAGGCAACTCCGGGTCCTTCCCTGTATCAACAGGAGTTCCGTCAACATCCCCATTAAGTTCCTTTACCAACTTATCAGCCTCTGAAACAACATCATCAAAGCTCATCTCACTCATTAGACGCTCATCAAAATCAACTTGCCCCTTCATGTAGCTACTAGCATCACTGTTCGACTGAAACAGTCTGCGCTGGAGTACCTGAACTACACTAAGCAAATCAACATTAGCCTGTTCACTGAGTTCCTTAGCTTCTTTTGCAACTTGTAATTTAGCTATATCTTCCTTAGCTAGCTTCAGTTCAGCTTTTGTCTTCAAGTGATCTTCACGTTCTTCATCACGTTCCTTTTTATAGCAGTCTCGTTGACTTTGGAGTTGTGCTTTTTCCTTATCCCATTCTTTTTGATTCTCCTCCAACTCGAGAATACGACTATTCATAGACTCAATCGTCTTGCGATTGGCCTCTAACTCATCCTCATGCTTAGACACAGCATGCTTCAAGTGAGCATTTTCATTGCTCGCCTGAAGGTACAGATTTTTGTACTGATTGAGCTGGTTTAATATCATATTCTCTTGCTGTTTCATGTATGCAAAGGTACAAAAAAATCTCTAGAAATCAGCATTTTACGAGTTAAAGAACGTTTATTTTTTGAACTATTTTTCATCTGCTAACTCTCTCATTTTCTGCGAGTTTTCAACTGATCCAGCTCACGCTTTTTCTGCAACAATTCTTCACTCATCCGTTCTCTTTCCTCACGAAGTTTCTTTGTTTCTGACTTTATTTCTAAGGTTTCCTGCATTATTGCCTTACTCTCGTCCTTCAAAGAAGCCACAGCAGATTCCAAGGCAGTAGTCTTTAGTTCCAACTCTTTTATTAGAGCTTGGTGAAAATCAGTCAAGGACGCATGTTTCTTTGAGAACAAACGTTCCACCTGATTTTCATCAAGACGCTTTAGAGCCTCCTCAACTTTCTGCCAAGAGGCAACAAAGTCAGGATCTTCTGTTTTATTCATCATAAATATACATTTTAGATTGAACGGCATTTGATACAAGCAAAGTCACTTGTTCACGAGTTATAAGATGGCAACTCTTTATTTCCATAAACTTTGGTTTCAGCATCTTGCCATCATCAAACCATTTCTGATAAATCACATAGCCATTCAAGTCATAGTGAAGGATCTTCACCGTATCATATTTCTTGTTATAGAAGATGAAGGCTTCTCCATAGGCCGTTGGGTCGCGATGAAAATACTCACGGACTATTGTTGCCAATCCTTCTCTTCCTTTTCTCATATCTGTTGGGATGCTGCAGATATAAAAATTGGTGCGTGACGTAAAATTAAGCATACTACATACTCATTTTACGCAGCAGTTCTACAACAACCGCCAAGTTTGAACATTTTATCTCTAGCTCATCTCCTGTTGGACTTGCTATCACCAGTTGCTTTACGCACCACTTTGCCTCTGGCTGTACAACAGGCTGTTCAGAGAAGCGTTCATCTATAACCTGAAGAGGTATCAACGAAGGTTCTTCCTCCTTCTCCACCTTACCCTTAGTAGAAGAGTACTGCTTCTTGTATTCAGACAACCACTTGTAGTCGATTCCTTCATCACTACAATACTTACGCAGGTTTCGACCTCTACGGTTCTGGTTAAAGTCCTGCATCACCTTTTCGAAGTATTCCTTTGTTTCCATAATTCTGAATTTTTAGAATTCGGATGCAAAGGTAAATACTTAATGTGTTAAAACCTTACGCTGTAATGGTGATATACCACTTGTAGAGCATAAAAACAACATCGTCGCCTTATTGGCATTGAAGAATTCCTCTACAATTGCTATGACTGTAGCTTTGACCTTTTTATCACGAGGTGATTTCACACCGTTGAGATTACCTATGATAAATTCGTAGGACTCATCGGATTGAATCAAATCATCAGGCATAAAGCCGATTGAAAACTCAGCTCCTGAATCTGCGATAAAAGTATATGCACCTTCTTGCGTATCTTCTTTCACTGCATATGGTGCACAACTATTAATCTTGACTAAATCTAATTTTTTCATTCTTACAACACACAAAATGATTCTGCTTCCTTACCGGTTCTGCGGCGATAGTCATCACGCATACGCTTTTCCATTTGTGCTATGTATTCTGCCTTTCGCTCCCTTGAAGCCTTGAAGCGACGCACAAAATCTGCTTTTTTTTCTTCTATGTTCATAATGTAATCTCCTTATTAATTATACATTTGTGTGCAAAGATATACTTTTTCTATGATACCGCCAAATGTTTTTTGAAAAAAGTTATATTCCACAACACTAGCTAAAGGTACTTTTGCTCTTGTATCACCAGTTTGTTCAATACCGGCAAGAATTTTTCTATCTTGCGGCACTTCACCTTATTATAATAGAAGTCTATATCGTCGAGGAGGTCATAAGCCTGATCTTCGGGCATGTCACCACCATAGCCGCCAGCGACAATCGTTATGGCGGCTAGCTTGTGAGCATCTAAGTGGATGTGGAAATCGTAGGTGCTTCGAAGGAGCATAGGAAGAGCATTGTACATGATGTTGCAATAGTGCAACAGGTCTTTGAAGTCTTCTGATTCCGTCAAGTAGGCTTCGAGCATTTCTTCCTGATACTGGCGGAGAAGCAACAAGTACTTTTCCTTTCCTACCTTTCCTTTTATGTTTTGGGTCATTACCCAGAACAGGGCGTGGGAGAGGACTATTTTATCTTCGGAAGGATGATAATAGAAGAGGTCGTCTTCAGGGCGATTATTCTTAGCCCATTGTTCTTCTAACTTACCGAGCATTTCCTTTCGAAAGGTATTTCTTTCTTCTTTATTCATTGTATTATATTGTTTCTGTTGGTACGCAAATCACGCAGAATATAAGTTTGATATTTCTTGTCTATATCACCTCACTCACGCTCACCTCATCCATAATCTTGCGCCATAAGTCCTTGGTCATGGCGATGGTGGGGGAGACGCTGAATTTATATTGCTTGCCAATAGAACGCAAGTTGTATACCACATTATGGCGACTTCGTTTTATTTGTTCTGTTTCATCAGTATTCCCTTTCTGGGTGATGATAGGGAACATATACTCAGTGTCGGAGGTATATTTGTCTGCTATCTGCTGCATTGCCTTGTCCCATTTGATCGTGACTGCAGGATTGTTGTCTGATGTATGGGAAATGTAGGTGAGCATTCCGTCTTTAACGTTGGATTTCTTCAGATATGCCATGTCCACATAGTTCATACCTCTTGCATAAAGTGAGAACAGGAACATGTCTCGTGCGAAATCCTGCGACTTATTAAGATTGAGAGTTTGCAAATAGCGCAACTCGGCTATCGAGGGAAACTGTTGGGCGGCAAGTTTTGGTGCTGGAGTCTTGTTTACCAGGCGAAAAATGTCGTGCCCTTGTATTTTGCCTTTTTTTACAGCTTGCTTATAGAATGCACACAATTGCGACAGGTAAAAAGCGGTTGTAGATGCCGACAGCCCCTGTGTTTTCAGCCATGTCTCGTAGTCCAGAACAAACAAATCGTCCCATTTGTCCATAGGTGTGGGATTGTCGCCCATAAACATCAATAGGCGATTGGCTGAATACTTGCGTGTTTCAGCGGTATGCTTTCTACCTTCTTTCGTAAGCTCGTCGATGATAATGTTTACAAAAGTTGCGAAATCGGTCATGGTATGATGTATGAATCTTTAGAACAGATAATCATATTGCGAAAAGATTCTTTGATAATCATTCTCATATCTGGTTTTGTCGTTAGGACTGATATGAGGACTTTTGATAATCTGTTCCATTTCTTGGAGTACCTTGCCTCCTTCGCGCATGATGGGGTCGAGGTGTTCCTTGAACTGTTCTATGAATGGTGAATAATAGTAGCCAATCTCCTCAATGATGAAGGAATAGATTTTCCATGTGTCATTGAGGGTGATTCGGTTGTGTGCCACTTCATCCAAGGCATATTTTCTCAAATAGTCGATGTTTTCTGCCTGCAACGCCACTTCCTTGTCGTCTTTCACAGGATGGAAATATCGGTCTATCAGTACTTGGCGCTCTTGTAGGTTGCGCTGGTAAAAGATATTCTCATGGGCGATTGAGGTTTTGCTTTGCTCCACTTCCTCAAAATGCTCGGCATGAACACCGCTGATTGCTACACTCATTCCACCGATGTCCATCACCAGACGGCGATCTCGGTCAATACGAATGATGTAGCCTTCTAATCCTGCCATCTCTCCTGTGGTGATACGGAGAAGAATGCGGTTGCGAGCATAATAATGATAAGGGTGGAGAAGGAAACGGATACGCTCAGGTGAAGTCTCTACGATACGCATGAAGGGTTGCATCTGTGAATCTTTGATTTCTGCCACTCTGCCTGTGCTGCAGTTCTTGCACAAATAAGTACGAGGGAAATTCTTGTCAAGATAGCTTTGTATTTCTTCTGGAAAACCTTGGAAGAAGACCAGGCCGCTGACGGTCGGAACTTCCTGATGCTGCACCCTATGTTTGCCCTGTTTCTTGAAATACCGTATGGTTTTATGCACAAAATAGGTTCTGCCGTCTTTAATAAGTAGTGCCTCCATGCTCTTCACTTTGCTATGATGCATAAAGAGATACGACCATGTGGTTCCGTCCGATTGACGACACTTCTTTACCTCTGAACCAGTCTTTACGTCTGGCTCAGTAACGTGGTTGCCCTTTGGAGAAACAAGTTTCTCGTCGGCTGTAGAAAAAGAACTCGTACCATCCGGTTTCATAAATTCTGCTCTACTTTATGTCCTCAGCTGCAACCATACATGATGGTTGTGGAAGCCTAGTCCATTTGTTCTTGTTGTGCATAATCTTAATCGTAATATGAGTGCTTGGCATGCAGCCTCTGCACATGTATCTTTATCTTACATTTGTTGCACACTCTTATGGTAAGAGATACAACTTTGTGCAAAAGTACAAAAAATAGTTGAATTACGTGTCAGATTTTTTCCTTTTCTGTATATCACTCCCCAGATTTAACACAATTGTTTAGCAAATCTGCCTCGGAAGAACTCTCCAAATGGCAGATTTGCGGTCAATTCGGCCATTTTTGCTCTCTTACCATAAGAAAGGGCGAAATTAGCTAAACATTTTACCCTATCATTTGGGAAAGGGTTAAATATAACGATTTATTTACAACTCTTTCAAGATATTGTTTATAATCCGCTTGTTGGCTTCATTGATGGTTGCTACGTCTAATGACTGCAAGTAAATCTGTGTGGTCTTATAGGAGTTGTGTCCCATGCCCTGGCTGATGGTGGCTATCGGTATGTTCATGTGCAAGGCTACGCTTGCCCACGTGTGGCGTGCCACGTAGGTGGTCAGCGGTATCTTCAAGCCTACCATCTCACCGATTTTCTTCAGGTTGTAGTTGGTGTTGTGCTCCACCTTGCGGTATGCCGTGTATGGAGAGGATTCCTTGCCTGTCAGGATGGGTAGCAGGTAAGGGGAGTCCTTCGTTTGTTGGGCGTACTTGTCGATGATGGCTTGCATCGGCTTCATCCACTCTATATTGAGGTTTTGGTGGGTCTTGCGACGGTTGTAGTTCACCAAGCCACACTTCAAGTCGGTCTTCTTCAGGAACGCCATATCCACGAATGCCATTCCTCGGAGATAGAAACTGAGCAGGAACAGGTCTCGTGCCTTGTCAAGGGAGGAACCTGTTGGCAACTCCAGGTTTTCTATTTTACGAATATCCTTTACAGAGATGGCTCGTTTGGCAGTTCTCACGTTAGCGGTCTGCACGTGAGCAAAGATATCCTTGGCTGGCGCATGGCCTGTTTCCACTGCCTTGTTGTAGAGTGTGCGCAGGGTTCGCAGATAGAAGGACACGGTGTTTTGTCCGATACCTCTGTTGAACAGCCATGCCTGATACATTTCCATCATCTCGCTGGTCATCTGAGAGAAGGTGAGGTCTTCGTGATTACGAAACTCCATGAAGCGGTTGGCAGCACTGGTATAGTTGCTCTTGGTGCCTATGCACTGCATCTGCTCCTTCTTGGCTATCTGTTGGCGGAAGAAGGTGAAGACGCTCTTGTTCGGTGGCAGCAGCTGTATCTCCTTAGCTATGTCGTCAATGGTATAAGGGATGCCATCCATCTCCTTGTCATGGATGATACGCTGCATCTGCTTCATCTCCCAATCTATTTGCGACTGAATGAGCTGTAGATGCGCCTGTCGGTTGTTGCGGTTAGAAACAATGATAGCCGACTTCTTGTCGTTCCACTCGTCCGGAAAGACATGATAGTCGGTACTGATCCAGCGCAGGTTGCGCTGGTGAATGAGGTGATAATACAATGTGCCTTCCTTTCCCGGCACTGAGGAAGCTCTGAATTTTACTTTTATTGTAGCCATAATACTAACTTTTTTATTTGTGACTCATGTTGCTTTTGGGTTATTTACACCTTATTATATATATAAGCAACGCTTTGGCAAGAATGTAGTTGTATATCAATAGATATTTGGGAACACATGAAGCACTCTTTTATTTTTTACTTGCTTTTTTTATCTGCTTAGGGAACTCTTTCTGTATGCGAGTAATCATTTCATTCACTTCCTTGTCAATACGGTTGAAATTCTTATAAAGGGTTCGTTCCTTGGCATCAGAGGTTCCGAAGTTATAAAACTTCGGAAGTGGATAGTTGTCGTAGGAAGCTTCTTCCTTCTTGATTTCTTCCATATCAAAATTCGTTTTACAGAAGAACTTCGTTGTCTTGAACTCTTCTGCTTTCTGAATATCCATGGAACCTTTTCTGCCAGTTTTTGTAACCGTGAAATCTCGTGCCGTCTGACCACAGAGCCAACCTGATGCCATATCGGAAATCTTAGATGCAGGAACCAGACTGTCGAGATTTTCATTGAGATTAATAGAGGTTTTATCTCTGTCGATAGTGATACCTTTTTTCATCTGAACTACCTTTCCGAAAATATCGCCTGATAACCATTCAAGGGTTTCCTTGGCCCTGGCAGAACCACTCACAACATTACCTACGGTTGTGATAATCTTCTGCATACCAACCTTTCCATAATCCGCTTCCAGCTGTGGAAGTTCCTGGAATCCTAACGTTACAGCAACCTTATTACTACGAGCTGTACCTATAAGACGGTCAATCTTATGGAAATATAGTGTTGGAAGCTCATCGACTATGATACTTACCGGTACGTTCTTTCCCTGTCCGCTATTGACTCTGGTAACAAGTCGGTTTAGGATCAAAGCATTCAAGGCACCAATGATACTTTCCATTTCCGGATCATTAGCAATGAGCAGATAGCTTGGATTTTTAGGATCAGAAACTTTCAGATCGAAATCATCTCCACTGAATACCCAATAAGCCTCTTTGGTTGCCAAACGTGAGGTTTGTACTCGCAGTGTACCAATCATACCTTCCAACTGCTCCATCGCTCCATTTTCGTAGGCAGTCTTGAAAGGACCCAGGAGAGGAGATACTTCCGGATCAGTAATCAGTACTTCGAAGATTTCCTCATAGCTGTGATTCAGGAAGGAAAGTACATGCGGCATATCTGAATATTGCCCTTTCCAGTAGGCAGGCTCTACAACAAAGTTATTGTCGTCTTTGTGTCCTTTGGCAAAAACCTTACCTGTTAACCTTAGGTGTGGTGTTCCTGCAACTGGTGCATATTCTGCCTCCAACTCGTTTCCGCTCTCATCGTATGGTTTTTTCCCATAGTTAACGAAGAAATAAATACAGGCTGCAAGGAAGTTGGTTGCAGAAGTCTGGAAGAACTGGTCACTACCACCACCACTTCCTTTCTGACCCTTCTGAAGAGACTCAATCAGTGTCTCTGCCGTTTCCTGGGCAGCTGCTAAGTTGGCAATATATTTCTGCTGTATAGGATTT
>OGYL01001982.1_pt1 | contig 14984 bp, 8 predicted proteins | sample 1576541 | NCBI WGS metagenome assembly OGYL01 (sample SAMEA3541551, study PRJEB24748) | human gut metagenome | biome: human gut; feature: human-associated habitat; material: faeces | place: China | collected 2012 | reverse complement strand
TATGTCAAAGCCAACTCACGGAGTTTGAAGTAAGAACGGCTTACAACGAAATCACGACGCACCTCCGGGTTGTAACTATAGTTACCCTGAGCATAATTCATCTTCTCTGAACTAACAGGGATATTATTCTCAACATACTGTCCACCAACAACCTTTACAGAATGAGGATAGATAAACGCATCACGCTCATTGAATACTGTCTCTGTAGAGTTACCATTGAAGTGAGTGATATAAGATGTCTCAGAATACATTAATCCACCCTTATGCCAGTCGCCAGTAGCTGCAAGGGTCAAGTTTTTCCACTTTAAGTGTGTGGTGAAGCCCATTACGAAATCAGGCTGAGAAGAACCGAGATAATCATATTCCGTAGAACTTGACTTTAAGAAACCATTGTTGTCTACCACCTTATAGCCATAATACTGACTATTCTTATCTGTCACCTTCTCTGTTGCAGGCAACTTGAAGATACCGATAGGCTCACCAACCTTCAATACGTAAGATACACCACGCATAGAAGAATACAAACCAGTACTTGTAGTACCTACAGGAATGGTATATTCATCAAGACCATCCCAAAGTTCCTTCACCTTACTCCAGTTCTTTGAGTATGTAGCCCCTACGCTCCATTCCCAATCCTTGGTACGGATAGGAGTAAAATTAACCATCGCCTCAATACCCTTGTTCTGAAGCTTACCCACATTACGGGTGTTCGTAGTATAACCTGTCTCAGGCGCCAAAGTAGCAGAGATAATCTGATTCTTGGTTGTACGATCATAGTAAGCCACATCGAAACTCAAACAGTTACCGAAGAATGTACCGCTCAAACCAAGTTCATACTCAGTTGTAATCTCTGGTTTCAAGTTTGTATTTGGCAAGCGGTTATACTCTGTCAGACCTAACACACCAGAAATTGGCAAATATGTATAATAAGACTGGAATGGACGGTAATATGAATTAGTCATATATACATCAGCATCATTACCAGTCTGACCTATAGCTGCACGAACCTTCAACAAGTCGATCTGCTTGATATTCTTCAATGCAGGAATAGCCTGGTTCAGAAGTACAGATACATTGGCACCGCCATAGAAGAAACTGTTATTACCAACAGGAAGTGTAGAAGACCAGTCGTTACGGGCAGAAAGGTTCAGGAAGGCCCAATCCTTATAACCAAGCTCTACCTGTCCCAAAAGTCCAATCAATCTTCTTTTCCATGAGGTTGCATCAGTAAGAGAATTGGAAATGGTATTATCCAAGGAATTCCATCCAGGAATTTCCAACTGCTCATTATAACCACCTACAGTATCATAGTTTCTCTGGTTCAAGTTCCAACCCAAGGTTGCACCTACCGAAAAATCACCGAAAGTATGATTACCGGTCAATAAGAGGCTTGCATCAATCTGTCCACGCTGAGAACGATACTTAGAATAGTAACCCTGGTTACCTACAGTTGTACCATTACCATTTGCCTGATAAGAACCCTCGGTATAAAGAATACGTGGTTCGATGCGCTCGGTCTTATAATTGGTATAATCACCACCGAAACGGCCAATTACCTTGATATCCTTGGTAATATCGTATGACAACTCCAGCTTACCATAAATACGGTCGTCCTGGTAAGTAGAATAGTAGTTATCTACCATATAATATGGGTTGGTAGCATACAATGTATAGTAGTTATCTACATTGTTACGCTCAAGGTTGTAATCCTTCATATCGGTGAAACGAACATCAGAAGCACCCTGAAGCAACTCCATATACATATCACGAGAACGGCGCATATCCTTGCGAACATAGTTCAGGGACATGTCCAGATGGAATCTGTCGATATTGGCGTAACCACGGAGTGAGAAGGTATTACGATGATATGTATCACCATCATTAGGAGTAATACCATTAGAACTTACATTACCGTAAGATGCAACAATACCTACTTTCTCATCACCATAGCGGAGAGATACGTTGTTGTTCCACTCCTTACCTACCTGATAGAAGTCACGGATATTGTTCTTAGCATAAGAAAAAGGCTTGGTTAAAGTCTCGCCGTTAGAAAGACCGGTGGAACCATACCAGTGCTCACGACCATCAAGGCGAGGTCCCCAAGAACCATTCTCCTCATTAGACCAGGAACCCCAACCTTGACCAAAGAGATTCTGAGTCATTGGCACACGGAGCACATCAGTAAATGTCAAAGAACCATCGTAAGTGATAGAAGCCTTCTTGTTACCCTGTGGCTTCTTTGTAGTAATCATGATAACACCATTGGCTGCACGGGAGCCATAAAGAGCGGTAGCAGAAGCACCCTTCAATACAGTTACCGATTCAATATCCTCTGGGTTGATGTCGCCTGCACCACTACCAAAGTCAACAGAGTTATCACCCAAACGGTCATTGTTGATAGGCACACCATCAACAATATACAATGGGTTGTTGCTAGAAACAGAAGAAATACCACGAATTACGACTTTCTGAGAAGTACCTGTAACACCACCACCAGAAATCTGCACACCAGCCATCTTACCCTGAAGACCACTCATCAGGGAACCAGACTTAGCAACAGTCAACTCTGAAGCGTTGGCTGTACTGGCAGCATAACCCAAAGTTTTCTCTGAACGTTTCATACCCAAGGCAGTAACAACTACCTCGTCAAGATTTCTTGCATCAGAAGCCAAAATGATCTTCATCTTAGCAGATGCTTTCATTGTTTTAGTCTGCATGCCGAGGTAACTGATTTCCAAGACAGCATCCTTGCTGGCATTAGGAAGCGTAAAATTACCATCGACATCAGTCGCTGTTCCAGTTTTAGTTCCTACAATTCTAACTGATGCACCAATAACCGGCTCACCGTCTTCCTGAGAAACAACCTTACCTGTAACAGTAGTTTGAGCGAGGGCTATTCCTGTTGAAAGAATAAGCCCCCCCATGAGCATGGTCAGTCTTTTTACCATAATTCTCTCTCTTAAAAATTAAACAACTTACAAATATCGGGTGCAAAGATACATACTTTTTGTTAATTAAACAAATTTTTAGCAAACAATTTGATATAAAAATACCAACTTTATAGTACTTTATGTATATTTTCCGCATATTTTATTACTTTTCGTAAATATTTTTAGTATTTATTCCCTCAAAAAGCAAATAACGGAAAGAAACCAGGCACAAAAGGGAAGTTTTAAAAACAGAAAGGCAAACACGCCATTTATTACAATAAATAACATGTTTGCCTTTATTATTTTATTAAAATGAAACTCGCCTATCAAAAAGGCTTCATCAGGATTACACCTTATTATATATTGGGAGTTATGAAAAAAAGAGTCAATAACGCCGGGAATTTAAATCACGCCAAAATGAAGGAGCGCATTCTTAACACCATCTTCATCCACATGAGTCGTAATGTAATCGGCTACCTGCTTGAGATTATCACCCGCATTGCCCATCGCAACACCAACGCCTGCCTCCCGAACGATGGAAATATCATTGCCGCCATCGCCGAAAGCCATGGTTTCCTCTATGTTCAAACCCAGATAATCAGCCATTGCATGCAAGCCCTTGCCCTTATCAGCATCGGCTGCCGTAATATCCGTAAAGGCAGGATGCCATCTGCCCGAGGTGCAGTTGCGGAGCGTAGGCATCAGGAGCGCCTCCTGCTCTACCGAACAGAAAGGAGTAACCTGCAGAACCTGCTCATCTCCCAGTTCATTCACATCGGTCAGGAAGATTTCACAATCCACTCCCAGTCCCTTGGCAAAGATTTCATAAACCTCGTCAGTATAATGATGGATAGCGAGATGATGCTCTCCTACGACGATTGCCGGATAATCATCACGGTCGGCAGCCTCGATAATCCTCTTTACATCTTCAGGAAGGATGGCGTGCTGGCTCACCACCTTATCGCCTACAAAACAGCGGGCTCCATTGGTGGTGATGTAACCGTCGATAAGATGTTCTATCTGACCGAGGTTGTTGATGATGAGTTGCGGACGACCGGTAGAAATATACACCTCTACCCCATTCTTCTTAGCCTGCTCCAAGGCATCTACCGTGCTCTGCGGAATCTTGTGGGTCTTGAAACTCACCAGGGTGCCGTCAATATCAAAAAACAATGCTTTTATCTTCTTATCCATACCAATATCTTCTATACCTAATTATATATATAATGCAAAATCGGCTCTGTAAGTACAGAAAAACCGATGCAAAATTACGAAAAAACAGATAAATGACAAAAAATATAAAGATTTATTAGATTTTACTTGCATCGAAAGGAGAAAAAACGTATATTTGCCACATCTTTATGCCCGAGGAAACTCCGAGATAACGCATAGAGCAACTAGTAAATAAGAACGGTTATGAGTAAGAAGCCCTATCGGTTACTGGCATCCCTGTTGCTGATGCTCGTAGCGACGCTTACTTCATGCGAGAAGTTTTCGATTGACGAAACAACCGGAAAATCACGTGAGGCAAACGCCAATGTAACTATCCATGTGCAGAAAATAGAAGGCACAAGTCTGCTAACAACTAAAGCTGCCGACAAGCAGATGGCGCTGGGCGATGTGTGCTCCAGACTGACACTTGCCATCTTTGACGGAGAAGACAAACTGGAGTCAATCAACCAGCAATCTACCGACAACGGTTTCGGAACAGCCTATGTAAGTCTGGACGAAGGAGAATACCGACTGGTGGTGATTGCCCACAACGGAAAGGGAAACTGCTCTGTCAGCGCACCCGAGAAAGTAAAGTTTGCGAGCAACAAGCTTACCGACACCTTCTATTATTACGGCAGGTTGAGCGTAACGGCAGACGGAGCCACCTCCGACATCAACCTGAGGCGAGCAGTTGGCGCCTTCAAGTTACATATTAACGACGAAACTATTCCCGAAGAAATCAGAAGCATCAAGTTCTATTATACCGGCGGCAGCAGCACCCTGGATGCAACCACCGGATTCGGCTGCGTGAACAGCCGTCAGACCGAGAATTTCAGTATGAAAGATGGCGGCAGAGACTTTACCGTCTACACCTTCCCACATGAAGAAGAGAAGAACATCAAGATGAGTATCAGCTTTCTGGATGCCGATGCAAAGGTGGTAAAGAGTTTTGAAAAAGCCGATTTGAAAATCCATCAGAACCAAACAACCTATACCGAGATTTCCATTGCTGACGGATTCGGTGGCGGAGACGACAGTACGGGTGGTGGAATAGGCATTACCGTAGACCCTACCTGGGGCGAGACAGAACGGGTGAATTTCTAAGAAACAGACGATTAAGGGATTACGGAAAACCAGAAGATATGTTCTATTTTTCCACAATGCAATATATTTTTTGATTCTTAAAGATTTGATAAACAAAATTTCTTTGTCATTTAAGAATAATTCCATAATTTTGCATCCAATATTATATAATATTATAAACAAAGGATGAAAAAATATATAACTCTTATCATGCTGATGGGAGCATTGATTCCTGCTGGGGCTCAGGCACAAACGCTGAGCCTTGACAGTTGTCGTGCCATGGCGCTGCGCAACAACAAGCAGCTCAATGCCTCGAAGCTCAAGAAAGACGTGGCGTACAACATGAAGAAATCGGCACGTACCAAATATCTTCCTAAAGTAGATGCTTTAGGCGGTTACGAATGGTTCAGCAGGGAGATTTCGCTGCTGAACGACGGTCAGAAATCAACATTCAGCAATATCGGCTCTACCGTTACCGGAGGTATATCGGGAGGAGCCAGCAATCTGATGAGCCAACTTGTAAGTCAGGGAATGATTACCCCGGAGATAGCGCAGCAGATAGGCGGACTGCTGAATGAGAAACTGGGACCCCTGCAGCAGCAAGGCAATGCGCTGGGAGAGAAACTGGTAGATGCTTTCCGCACCGACACCCGCAATATCTGGGCTGGAAGCGTGATGGTTCGCCAACCTATCTATATGGGTGGAGCCATCATTGCAGCCAACAAGATTGCCGACATCGGAGAGCAGATTGCAGAGAATGATCTCGACCAGCAGACCCAGAGCACGCTCTACAGCATTGACCAGGCTTACTGGCTCGCCGTTTCGCTGAAGCAGAAGCAGAAACTCGCCATCAGTTACCGCGACCTCGTAAAGAAACTGAACGAGGATGTTCATAAGATGATTCAGCAGGGAGTAGCCACCAAGGCAGACGGACTGAAGGTAGACGTGAAAGTGAACGAGGCTGAGATGCAGATTACTCAGGCAGAAGACGGACTCGCCCTGTCGAAGATGCTGCTCTGCCAGCTCTGCGGCATTCCGATGAACCAGGAAATCACACTTGCCGATGAAGATAAGGAAACCCTGGCTTTATCAGGAACTCCTGTTGACACCGAGCAGCAGAAAGTGGCAGCACAGGATTCGGCGCTGAACACCCGGCCGGAACTCCGCATGCTGCAGAATGCGCTCGACATCTCTAAAGAAGCTACCAAAATGGTTCGCGCCATCAATCTGCCTCACGTCATGCTGACAGGCGGCTACATGATTTCGAACCCGAACGTATTCAATGGTTTCCAGAAGAAGTTTACCGGAGTCTGGAACGTAGGCGTGATGGTTCATGTTCCGGTATGGAACTGGTTCGACGGCGCCTACAAGGTGAGAGTCGCCAAGGCTGCCAGCAATATCGCCCAGATGAACCTGGATGATACGAGAGAGAAGATTCATCTGCAGATTACTCAAAGCCAGTTTAAGGTAAAGGAAGCCCAGAAGAAGCTCAACATGGCAATGAAGAACATCGCCAGTGCAGATGAGAACCTGAGATGCGCCAACCTCGGTTTCAAGGAAGGCGTGATGGAGGTTACCGACGTGATGGCTGCACAGACTGCCTGGCAGAAAGCACAGAGCCAGAAGATTGATGCAGAAATCGACGTGAAGCTGACTCAGGTTGGGCTGAACAAGGCGCTCGGTATCCTGCAGTAAAGAACAGCACCGGGGAGGGAAATCCGATGGAATCGGATTTAACGGGGCCCAACGGGGGACTTTTTCCTCGGTTTCTTCTTTAATATATTTATAATAACAAATTTAAATTCAGATTAAGCAAATGTCTAAGAAATCACAGCATAACAACATATTGCTCGCTGTAATCGGTTTTACAGCAGTAGTCATTCTCGTAGGCGTCATCGGTTTCTTCACCCTGGAACAGAAGGATGACACCATTCAGGGCGAGGTAGAAGTATCAGAATACAGAGTGTCCTGCAAACTGCCGGGACGCGTAGTAGAACTCCGCGTTCAGGAAGGCGATTACGTTCATGTGGGCGATACGCTCGCCATCCTCGAAGTGCCGGAAATGAAATCGCAGGAACAGATGCTCCAGGCTACCAACGCTGCAGCCGAGGCGATGAAGGACCTGACGGATGCAGGTGCACGCAAGGAGCAGATCCAGGGCGCTTACCAGTTGGTTCAGCAGGCTGAAGCTGCCGCAACCATCGCCAAGAAGACCTACGACCGCATGCAGAACCTCTTCAACGAGGGTGTAATCAGCGGTCAGAAACGCGATGAGGCTTACGCAGCCTACAAGGCTACAGAGGCTCAGGTGGCTGCTGCCAGAAGTCAGTACGATATGGCGAAGAATGGCGCCCGCGAACAGGAAAAGCGCATGGCTGCCAACAACACCCAGGCTTCGAAGAGCGCTGTGGATGTAGTGAAGAATCTTCTGAAAGAGACCGTTCAGATTGCCCAGTGCGAGGGCGAGGTTAGCAATGTCTATCCTAAGGTAGGCGAGCTGGTAGGCCTCGGCTCTCCTATCATGAGCATCTCTATCATGAGCGATATGTGGGGAACCTTCAATGTTCGCGAAGACCATCTCAAGGGTCTGAACAAGGGCGATGAGTTCACCGCTTACGTTCCTGCCTTCAACAAGGACATCAAGATGAAGGTTTACTACCTGAAAGACCAGGGCTCTTACGCTACCTGGAAGGCAACCAAGGATAATGGCGACTACGACCGCAAGACATTCGAGGTGAAGGCCCGTCCTATCACAAAGATTGAGGGATTGCGCCCGGGAATGTCTTTGGTAATTAAGTGAAGAACGAAGAGTGAAGAGTGAAGAATTCATTTGTTTTCAAACAAAAAACTTTATTTTTCATGATGTTCAAAGTTCAACCTTTAAAGTTCTATGTTTAAGAAATTATATCATATAGCCCTCAGAGAATGCGGCATCATGTGGAAGAACCCCATTTATCTCTTCTGCATGGTCATCTTCCCCATCGTGGTGGTAATTTTCTTCACCACGCTGATGAAGGGAGGAGTGCCTACCGACATGCCTGTGGGCATAGTAGATCAGGACAACTCCGCCACATCGCGCCAGCTGGTACATAAGCTCGATGCCTTCCAGACCACCAAGGTAGTGGCTCATTACGAGAACATGGCAGAGGCAAGACATGCTATCCAAAAGAACGAAATCTACGCCTACCTGCTGATTCCTGACGGAACAGAGGCAGGCCTGATGGCCCAGAAGCAGCCTAAGATTTCATTCTATTACAGCAGCGTATCGCTGGCAGCCGGCTCCCTGCTCTTCCGCGATCTGAAAACCATCTCTACCCTGGGAGGTGCGGCGGCAGGAATGGCGAAACTTTCGGCGCTGGGAAAGACGAACGATGAAATCATGACCTTCCTACAGCCTATCGCCGTAGATCTGCACATGATAGGCAACCCATACGCCAACTACAACTATTATCTTTCGAGCGTAATGGTGCCGGGACTCATCATGCTGTTCATCTTCCTGATCACACCTTATTCTATAGGTACGGAACTGAAGTTCAACCGAGCAAGAGACTGGATGCGGATGGCAGGCAACAATCCTTATCTCGCCATTGCGGGTAAGATGCTGCCACAGACACTCATCTTCCTGAGTATCTTCCTGCTATTCGAATTCTACATCTATTATGTATTGCAGTTTCCACATCCGGGCGGCGCGCTTCCTATCATCCTGTTAGGCATTCTGAGCGTACTCTCCTGCCAGTGTTTCGGCATCTTTGCCTTCGGACTGATGCCTTCATTGCGCATGTCGATGAGTATCTGTTCGTTGTGGGGCGTGGTGAGTTTCTCCATCTGCGGAGCCACCTATCCGCTCTTCTCGATGGATTCTCCGATCCAGTCTATCGGCCAGCTTTTCCCGATGCGCCACTATTACATGATTTACCAGATGAACATCTTCAATGGTTTCCCTATGAGCGATGCTGTGCTCCACTGGGGCGCAATGGTGCTGTTCTGCGCCCTGCCGATGCTCACTGTCTGGAACATCAAGAAGGCAATGCTGGTATATAAATACTTACCGTAATGAAGAAAAGTAGTTTATTATATAAGATTATCAATGGCATCTGGGACATGTGCTACATCTGGAAGACGGAAATGCGCAATGTTTTCCGCGATGAGGGTGTGCTCATTTTCTGCATTCTGGTGCCGCTGGGTTATCCGCTGCTCTACTCTTGGATCTACAACAACGAGGTGGTGAGAGAAGTGGATACGGCGATTGTGGACCTGAGCCACAGTCACAGTTCACGCGAGTTTATCCGCGATTATGATGCTTCACCAGACGCCAAGGCTACCTATTACTGCAACAGTCTGGACGAGGCGAAGGAACTGGTGCGCAGGCAGGCAGTTCACGGAATCCTTTACTTCCCTGCCGACTTCGATACAAAGCTGAACCGGGGCGAACAGGCGCATGTGGGAGTTTACTGCGATATGAGTCTGATGCTGACCTATAAAGCGATTTATCAGACCTCGCAGGCCGTAGCCAGCCACATCAACTCGAGCATCCAGATAACACAGGCTGGAGGATTTACAGATAGAGACGATGAGATTACCACCGAGCCGCTCGCCTTTGATGAGGTTCCGATATTCAACACGACAGGAGGTTACGGAAATGCCATTCTGCCGGCTGTGCTGGTTCTTATCCTGCAGCAGACGATGCTGCTGGGCATAGGAATGGCAGCGGGAACATCAAGAGAACTCAACAGAAACCGCGAACTCATACCGGTAAGCGAGCATTATGGCGGTATTTTCCGCATTGTTTTCGGCAAGGCATTGGTTTATTTCATGGTTTATGCCGTGATGGGAATGTATCTTACGCTGGTAGTTCCCAAGCTGTTCAGTTTTGTAAGTATGGTAACGTGGACCACCATTCTCGGTTTCCTCCTTCCTTACATTCTTTCGTGCGTTTTCTTCGGTCTGATGCTGTCGTGTCTGGTAAGATATCGTGAAAATGTGATGCTTCTGGTGGTATTTACCTCCGTTCCGTTGCTTTTTATGACGGGAGTTTCATGGCCATTGAGCAATATTCCGGGCTTTTGGCAAGGATTTTCGTGGGTTTTCCCATCCACTTTCGGCATCCGCGGGTTCCTCAGAATCAGCAGTATGGGTGCTTCGCTTTCAGATATTCTGCCGGAATTCAGAGCACTCTGGATACAAACGGGAGTCTATTTTCTGGCTACCTGCCTGGTTTTCAGGCAGCAACTGAGATCGGCAAGACTCAAGGCAGACCTTACTGCCGAAGTAGCAGAAGAAGAGGATGAGGCGGAAGAAATTGTTGATAGTTAAGAGTTTAGAATTAAAAGTTTATAGCAATCTTGCTAACGGCTAAGCCCTATAAATTATAAACTTTCAACTATAAACTATAAAAAATGGGCTGTTAACTGTTAACCTGTTAACTCCTCTGATAAAAAAAGCTAGGACTGCTTGAGGGCAATCCTAGCTTTTTATTTTATACCCTTATCAAATAGGATATTTACTACTTGTGTGTACTAACAATCTTGGTTGGAGCCTTCTCAGCATTTCTGCGGTTCACCACCGTTACTACGCTTTGGGCAAGGCTGAGGAATGCCTGACCGGTAATGGAATCAACCTTGGTAGCAGCAGGCGCACCATCATCACCACCCTCGCAGATGCTCTGAACGATAGGAATCTGGGCGAGCAGAGGCACATTCATTTCCTTGGCGAGGTTCTTGCAACCCTCCTTACCAAAGATATAATACTTGTTCTCAGGCAGCTCGGCAGGCGTAAAGTAAGCCATATTCTCGATTAGTCCGAGGATAGGCACATTCACCTTATCATTCTGATACATGTCAATACCCTTTCTCGCATCGGCAAGCGCCACCTGCTGAGGAGTACTTACAATCACTGCACCCGTAATGGCGAGTGTCTGGAGCAGCGTAAGATGAATATCGCTTGTGCCAGGAGGCGTATCGAGGATAAAGTAATCCAACTCACCCCAGTCAGCATCAGCAATCAGCTGCTTCAGGGCAGAACAAGCCATTCCGCCGCGCCACAGAGTAGCCGTAGTAGGACTTACGAAGAAACCGATACTCAGGAGCTTCACGCCATATTTCTCGACAGGTTCGATGAGGTCTCTGCCGTCCTTGTGAACAGAATAAGGACGCTCCTCCTCCACACCGAACATCTTAGGCATGGAAGGACCGAAGATATCAGTATCGAGCAAACCCACCTTGTAGCCCAACTTAGCCAAGGCGATAGCGAGATTGGCAGAAACGGTGCTCTTGCCTACTCCACCCTTACCAGAGCTTACAGCAATGACGTTCTTCACCTGTGGCAGCATCTTGCCCACCTCAGGACGAGGAGCCGACTTGAACTCAGTAACGATTTCCACCTCCACATCTTTCGAAATATGATAATGGATGGCAGCCTCAGCCGCCTTTACCGTACTCTTGAGGAAAGGATCCGTATCACGAGGGAAGAGAAGAACTACCTTCACCTTCATACCATTGATGCTAGGCGTATCTGCCAGCATCTCGCTCTCTATGAGGTTCTTCTTGGTGCCTGGATAAATCACCGTAGCAAGCGCCTCTTCAATCAATTTTGGATATAATGTCATCATTTCTTTTTATTTATTTGGTGCAAAAGTAACAATAAATAATGTAATAAGCAAATAAAAACTAAATAATTTCAGATATTAAACACTTTTATGTATCTTTGCAAAATGCAGAAATGTGTAGTTTCAGCAAAAGCGAATCTACAACCGAACAGACAAAAACATAAGAAAAATGAAATATAAAAAGATTATATTAGGCGTTGCCTTGGCTCTGGCCTGCTTCTCTAGCCTGAATGCCAACGCGCTGACCGAAACCAAAGTGAAGAAGACGGAAACTCAGGCCGCAGCACCCAACGTTTATTGGACCGACGGCTACGGCAGAGTATCTTATACCACCAACTCTATCATTTCGCCGGTAGTAAAAATTGCCCTCAAGGAGTTTGCGGGCGATATGAAAGCCGTAACCGGATTCGATGCGAAAGAAAAATCAGGTGCTCCGATACAGATTTACCAACTCGACCAGCTCACCAACAAGGAGTTTTCGGCAGTAGAAAAAATCGGTGCGCCGCTGCATCTTATTATCACCGCAAAGGATGCTTTCTACATCGGTACGAGGAAAGGGAAACTCATCGTTATCGGAAGCAACGCCCGCGGAACGGCTTACGCCATCATGAAACTCTCTGAGCTGGCTGGCGTTTCGCCTCTGGCGGCATGGAACGACCTGCAGCCGGCACAGCGCAAGAGCCTCTATACACCCGTAGACCAGCAGTGGATTGAGGTTCCGAGAATAGAATTCAGAGGACTTGCCCTGAACAACAGCCAGTGGATGAAACCGCAGAACTACAGCCGCATCGCCCGATTGATGCTGCGCCTGAGAGCCAATACGCTGTGGCAGGTAGACGGCAGGCACGAGGCTGCTTACAACAAGGCTGTGGTAGACAGTTTCGATATCTGCGTGGCGGTAAACTACAAGGTGACGGAGTTCGTGGGCAAGAAGCACAAGAAGAAACACCGCAAAACCATCGAGAATGTGAAGCTGGTATGCTCGGATGCACAGATGGAGATGAGCAATCTCTCGCCGGGCCTGCTGCTCGAAATGCTCAACAGCAAGGATTATCTGGAGAGCAAGAATGCCCAGCACGGCAAATCGCACCGCTCTGAGGCTCACTACAACGAAGACTGTGCCTGGATAGCCAACATTACCAATCCGAAGCAGTCAACCTTCCAACTAGCCATGATGATGAACCTGGCGTGGAATAAAAACGCCCTGAAAGCAGGTTGCAAGACGTATATCCAGAACACGCTCAACGCATTCTTTGGCGCCATTACGGGCAAGAAAATCATGCCTCTGATGGAAGAATATTACCGCCTTACAAGCATCCGCCATTCCGCTTATATGGCGATGCCTTACGGCGATACAGAGTTTCATTCAGGCGAATTCGGCAACGAACTGGAGCGTTTTCTCTACCGCTACGACCTGTTGAAGGCGAAGACTGAATCCATCGAACGCATGCTGCCTCAGAACCAGAAAGACGGTTTCTTCGAGGTTGTGAAATATCCGATATTCCTGGCTGCCTTAGTAGCCGAAAAGGAGCTGGAGGCACAGGAAGCAAGACACATCGCCCGTCCGGGACTGTTTAATAAAGACGATGAGGCGAAGGCTGCAGCGGCTGTGAGCATCGATGCTTACAACAAACTGAAGCAGCTCAATGCCTACTACAGTCGCATCAGAAACGGCAAATGGAAGGATTTCATCCTTACCAACGGTACAGAGATGCAGGCTCCGCAGATTCCGGGCACACTCCCGGCTGCCGATATCAAGCGGCTGAAAGCTGATGCCTTCGACCGCAGCAACGATCTCAAGCCACTCTCTGTAGTTACCGGCGACATCATTGCCAAGAATGCCTACGAATGGAGCAAGGCTACTGAATCGCCGCTTGCCCAGGCTGCCGTTAGAGGAGCCGAGAAGATTACCGTCCGTCCGCTGTTAGGTCACAGCAGCAAGGCTGTGAAATTGCCGAAGGGAGCCAGTCTGAGCTATGATTTCTACTGCGACAAGAGCGGTGATGCGCGTTTTACCATCGCCGCAATTCCTTGCTTCCTCAACGCTGTAAAGAACATGAGGGTGAGTGTGAGCATAGACCATGGCGAACCGGTAATCTGCCAGTTGAAGGAGGTTTACAACTCAAAGGACTGGAAGTTTGACCTGTGGCGCGGCCAGACGTTGAAGAGTTTCTACGTTACACTGCCTGGCGGCAGTCACAACGTAACCATCAAGGCTTTAGATGACAATGTGATGATTGACCAGTGGGTTCTGGATTACGATGTAGACAGAGAATATTACGTGTTCCCAGTAGCAAAATAAGAGGCTTTTCTTCAGTTTTTCAGGCTTAAATGAAGACCAGGCTGAGGCTTAAATAATGCCGGGGCAGAGGCTTAAATGAGGGCTGTCATGAGGTTTTTACGTAGCTTTTCATGAGGCTTTTATGATGCTGAAATGTGTTAAGAATCCTAACTCATAGCTTCTTCCCCCTTAACATAAAGCTCTAAAGCAGCCAAAGGAGAATAAGAGAGGTTGGAACGTAAACAGTTGGGAATGAGTAGATTTGCACAAAGTTGCCAAATCGGCATAAAGCAAGTGAGTGAGGAATATTGAAGTAGTTCAGTTACTAAATCGTGAGCCACAGTTACCTATGCAAAGCAGGTAACAATGCGGAAAGGCAACTTTGTGCATCAACGGATTTTATTGCGCTGATTCTCAATGTTTTGCGTATCAAGGAACGCTTACAAAATGATTATATTTGCACACTCAAAATGTAAGCGTTATGAAAATCGAAAAATTCAAGGTGTTGCTCTACCTAAAAAAGAGCGGAATGGACAAGAATGGAAAAGCTCCCATCATGGGACGCATCACGGTGAACAGGACTATGGCGCAGTTCTCCTGCAAGTTGTCTTGCACTCCATCGCTTTGGAATCCTCGTGCCAGCCGATTGGAGGGCAAGAGCAAGGAAGCCGTGGAAACCAACAAGGACATCGAGCAGTTGTTGCTTTCCATCCAAAAGGCTTTCGATGTGCTTGTGGAAAAGAGAACGGACTTCGAGGCTAAGGATGTCAAGGAGGCTTTGCAGGGCAGCGTCAAGACACAGACCACCCTTCTCTCCTTCGTGGACGAGCATATCAGTGAACTCAGCACCCATGAGGGCATCGATATGTCGAAG
>OGYL01001980.1_pt1 | contig 14993 bp, 10 predicted proteins | sample 1576541 | NCBI WGS metagenome assembly OGYL01 (sample SAMEA3541551, study PRJEB24748) | human gut metagenome | biome: human gut; feature: human-associated habitat; material: faeces | place: China | collected 2012 | reverse complement strand
GCTTCTGTCGAGCCGATGGTTACGACCATATCGGTATCCGGGTCGAGTGCGCGTCCCATGAAGCGCCCAGCTTTGCGGGCCAGTGCCTGACGGAAGTTCGGTGCGCCCATCGTGATGGGGTACTGGTGCGGGCCTAGCGCGCTGACCTCGGCGAGCCGGTCAGTAAGTGCCTTGGGCGGGTCAAAATCAGGGAAGCCCTGTGCCAAATTGATCGCGCCGCACGCAAGACTCACGCGTGTCATGCGGCGAATAACGGAGTCGGTGAATAATTTGTTTTTTCTGCTCATTTCCTGCATGGTTGGTTCCTGCCTTTCTCAATCTGCTGAGACAATGCCGAGCGTTGCGGCGTCGGCGAGTTGAATGCCGTTCGCAGCCAGCAGCGAAGAAACTGCCGCCGGATCTGCAACTCGGAGGATCATATAGGCCATCCCATTCGACTGGCCAAAGATCGAATACATATATTGAATGTCAATGCTGTTTTTTGCGAGCAGCTGTAAAAGCATACTCAGTCCGCCCGGCTCATCCGATACGCCGACTGCAATAACATCGCTTGAGGAGAAGATAAAACCGTTTTCGCGCAGCACGCGGCAGGCTTCCGGTTCGTGGCTGGCGATGAGGCGCAGCACACCGTAGTCGCTCGTCTCAGCAATGTTGATCGCGCGCAGATCAATGCCGTTTTTGGCCAGCAGAGCCGTGATCTCAGCCAGCTGACCAGCCCGGTTTTCCAAAAATACGGAAATCTGATGAATTGCCATAGCTTCTGCCTCCTTAGATTCTGCGCTTGTCGATGACGCGGATAGCCTTTCCTTCACTGCGTGCAATCGATTTTGGGGAAACAAGATGCACCTGCACGAAAATGCCGAGCATCGCTTTGAGCGCGGCGACAAGGCTCTTCTCGCGCTGCGTGATCTCAGCCAGCGAGTCGGAAAAGTGCTCCGACGTCATCTCGACGAGCACATCCAGCGTGTCGGAGTTGCTGACGCGGTCAACCACGATCTGATAATTGGACGTATACCCCTGCTCCAGCAGCACCGTCTCAATCTGCGACGGGAAGACGTTCACGCCCTTGACAATCAGCATATCGTCGCTGCGGCCCATGGGTTTGCACATCTTGATATGTGTCCGACCGCAAGAACACTTCTCGTGCCGAAGAATGCAGATATCGCGTGTCCGGTAGCGCAGCAGCGGGAAAGCCTGCTTCGTAATCGAGGTGAACACCAGTTCACCTTGCGTTCCTTCCGGAAGCACTTCGCCGGTGTCTGGGTCGATAATTTCTGCGATAAAATGATCTTCGTTGATGTGCATGCCGGTCTGTGCGCTGCACTCATAGGCGACGCCCGGGCCGGACAGCTCAGTCAGACCGTAGATATCATAGGCCTTGATGCCGAGGCTCTTCTGGATATCCTGCCGCATCTGCGCACTCCATGCCTCCGCACCGAAAATACCGGCCTTCAGATGGATTTTGTTCTGCAGCCCGCGCTCGTGGATGGATTCTGCCAGATACGCAGCGTAGGACGGCGTGCAGCATAAAATGGTCGCTCCGAGATCCTCCATGAACTGCAGCTGACGGTCTGTGTTGCCGGATGACATCGGCAGCGTCAGGCAGCCGAGTTTCTGACTGCCGCCGGTGAATAGTCCGTAGCCATACGCGACCTGGCATACATCCTCCGGGCCTGCGCCCGCAGCGGCCAGCGCTCTTGCGCAGCAGTCGTCCCAGAGATCAATGTCTTCTTTCGTGTAAAACGCAACGACGCGCTTGCCGGTCGTGCCGGACGTCGAGTGAATGCGGACGCATTTTTCCAGCGGCTCCGCCAGCAGGCCAAACGGATATGCCTCACGCAGATCGGCCTTGCTTAAAAACGGCAGCTTGTAAAGATCGTCCCGGCTTTTGATATCGTCCGGCGCAATGTGTGCCGCCTCCATCTTTGCGCGGTAATAGGGCACATTGTCCCACACATGCCGCACCTGCCGGACAAGCCGCTCATCCTGCCAGTCCCGGATCTGCTCTCGGCTGGCACATTCGATTTCCTTCTGATAATACCGTTCCATGGGTTCTCCTTATGCTTATGCCTCTGCGCCGAGCGCGAAGGCCTTTTTATTGAGTTCGAGGAATTTCGCGGGAACGCTCTTCTCGATCGCGTCCTGCCACTGCTCATCCGTAAAATGGAAATACCGGCTGAGTCGGCCCAACAATACAAGATTGACAGCCTTGGACGAACCTGCCCTGAGTGCAAGTCCCAGTGCGTCCATCGCATCAAGTCGGATGGGAAGCGCCGATAGCTTTGCTTCCAGCGTCTTCGGATAGTCTGCTGTGCCGGTAATGACCGGCATAGGGTTGATCCTCTGCGTATTGGTCAGCAAAACGCCGTCTTTTTTCAAATATTCGACCCATCTGGCTGCTTCAAGCAGTTCAAATGAGAGAATGAAATCGGCTTCACCCTTATCGATGATCGGGGAGTAGACTTTATCGCCGTAGCGTACATAGGTCACAACGCTGCCGCCGCGCTGACTCATACCGTGAACTTCGCTGACTTTGACGTCATAGCCGTTTTCCAACAAAATCCGACCCAGAAGCTTGCTGGCCAGCAGCGTACCCTGTCCGCCGACGCCGACGATCATGATGTTTTTCGTTTCCATGACAGTACCTCCTTTTCTCATTCGCCCAGCGCGCCCTTATGGCACAGCTGGCGGCACAGGCCGCAGCCCGTGCAGAGGGTGTTGTCGATTTGTACTTTGCCGCCCATCACGCTGATAGCAGGACAGCCAAGCTTCATGCAGGACTTGCAGCCCACGCATTTTTCGGGCTTTGCCTCAATGGGGCCGGGGTGCTTGACGTATTTGAGCAGGGCACACGGACGGCGGGAGATAATAACCGACGGTTCATTTGCGGCAAGTTCCTCTTTGACCGCTTTGTCGCAGGCAGCAAGATCATACGGATCAACGATCTGCACACGCCGGATGCCAACGGCATGGCACAGGGCTTCCAAATCGATTTTCGTGCACGGATCTCCCTTGAGATTGAAGCCGGTCGTCGGATTCTGCTGGTGTCCGGTCATGCCAGTGATGGAGTTGTCAAGGATGATCACGGTTGAGGTTGATTCGTTGTATGCAATGTTAATGAGTCCGGTCACGCCGGAGTGCATAAACGTTGAATCGCCGATGACAGCGACGGTGCGCGCCGCATTCTTTTCGCCGGAAGCCTTATTAAACCCGTGCAGGCCAGAGACGGATGCACCCATGCAGAGCGTCGTGTCGATTGCCTGTAATGGCGCGGCAGCACCCAGCGTATAGCAGCCGATGTCTCCAAGTACCGTCAGCTTGTTCTTTTTCAGCGTATAGAACAGGCCCCGATGCGGACAGCCAGCGCACATTACAGGCGGTCTGGCCGGAATCGCTTCGTTCAGCTTGCTTCCGGTATGGACAGCCATGCCAAGCTTTTCTGCAATATCATTCTGGCTGAACTCACCGATGCAGCCGAACAGGTCTTTGCCTGAAACATTCTGTACGCCGATGGAACGGCAATGGGTTTCGATGATCCCATCCAGTTCTTCCACAACAATTACACGCGCTACGCTCTGCGCAAACGCGCGAATCTTTTCGACTGGCAGGGGATTGACCATGCCGAGTTTCAGAACAGGATACCGGCTGCCGCAGACTTCCTTGACGTACTGATAACTGGTCGAGGATGCGATCAGACCGATGGAGCGGTCGGAACCGTCTTCCATGCGGTTGATCTCCGTTGTCTCGGCCCATGCCTGCAAAGCAAGTGTCCGCTGCTCTACAACGGGGTGACGTGCCTTAGCGCAGGCAGGCATCATGACGAATTTGGCGATGTTTTTTTCATAGGGGACAGGCGTAACTTCCTGCCGTGCGGACGGTTCTACTACGCTCTGCGAATGCGCAACGCGGGTACACATTTTAAGAAGAACTGGCGTGTCAAATTTTTCGGATATCTCATACGCCAGCTTTGCGAACGCCAGCGATTCCGCCGCGTCCGACGGCTCAAGCATCGGCAGTTTTGCCGCAATGGCGTAATGGCGCGAATCCTGCTCGTTCTGCGACGAGTGCATCCCTGCGTCGTCCGCCACGCCGATGACAAGTCCGCCGCGCACACCGGTATAGGACAGCGTAAACAGCGGGTCTGCCGCAACGTTCAAGCCGACGTGCTTCATGCCGCAGAAGCTGCGGTAGCCAGCCAGACTTGCGCCGAACGCCGCCTCCATAGCGACTTTTTCATTCGGAGCCCACTCTGCGTAAATTTCCGGATATTTGGCCGCGCATTCCGTGATCTCCGTGCTGGGTGTGCCGGGATAGCTGGAGACAAAGCTGCATCCGGCCTCGTACAGGCCGCGCGCGGCAGCCTCGTTGCCGAGCATCAGGGTTTTCATCGAGATTCCTCCTGTTCGCGGCTCAGCCGCATGAAAATTATCATTATATTTTAATCATTTCGACTGCATTCGTCAAGCTTGGGAAGGTTATGCCTTTGTCTGCTCCTCGACAAGTCTTCCGCCGCAGTAGATCTGCCGCAGAACGGGCTTTTCGATTTTCCCCGTCGGGTTGCGCGGGACTTTTGCGAAGATCACGCGGCGCGGGCGCTTATAGCGCGGCAGCTCCCGGCAGAAGTCCTGAATTTCCGTCTCCGTGCAGTCTGCGCCGTCCTTCAGCTCAATAATTGCCGCTGCAATCTCGCCCAACCGCTGATCCGGCAGGCCGATCACTGCCACGTCCTTGATTTTCTCATTTCTGCGCAGGAAATCTTCGATTTGTACGGGATAGAGATTTTCGCCGCCGGAAATGATGACGTCCTTCTTGCGGTCAACCAGATAAATGAACCCGTCCTTGTCCTCACGGGCCATGTCGCCCGTCCAGAGCCAGTCTCCATGCAGAATTTCGGCGGTTGCCTCCGGGTTTTTATAATAGCATTTCATGACGCCGGGTCCCTTGACGGCAAGCTCGCCGATCTCGCCGGGCGCAACATCGTTTCCGCGTTCGTCAACGATGCGTGTCTGCCAGAGATAGCCTGCCTTACCGATTGCGCCGATTTTTTCAATGTTATCCACGCCTAGATGCACGCAACCGGGGCCGATAGACTCGCTCAGGCCGTAATTCGTATCATATTTGTGATGCGGGAAATATTTGAGCCAACGCTTGATGAGACTAGGCGGAACCGGCTGTGCACCGATGTGCATGAGCCGCCACTGGTCAAGCAGATAGTGATCGAGATTGATGCGCCCGGATTCAATGGCGTCCAGGATATCCTGCGCCCATGGAACCAGCAGCCAGACGATGGTGCATTTTTCTTCTGTGACTGTACGAAGAATCCACTCCGGCTTTACGCCGCGCAGCAACACGGCCTTGCTCCCGGAAATGAGGCTTCCGAACCAGTGCATTTTCGCCCCTGTATGATAGAGCGGCGGAATACAAAGAAACACGTCCTCTTTTGTTTGCCCGTGGTGATGCTGCTCGGTTATGCAGGAACAGACAAGTGCCTTGTGCCGGTGCAGGATTGCTTTTGGAAAGCCGGTCGTGCCGGAGGAAAAATAGATTGCTGCATCGTCGTTTTCGTCCAGCGCGACAGGCGGGACGCTTGATGAGCAGAAGCCCATGAGTCTGCGGCAGTCCTCAGCGTAGTCCGGCACGTTCCGGCCCACAAACAGCCGGAGTCTTACCCGTGTCAGGCCTGCCTGAATCGGGTCGAGCCGTGAAACAAATTCCGGCCCGAAGACCAGCACCTCCACGTCTGCCAGATCGAGACAGTAGGAAATTTCATCGGACGCATACCGGAAGTTGAGCGGAACGGCAATACAACCTGCCTTGAGAATGCCAAAATAGATTGGCAGCCACTCCAGACAGTTCATCAGCAAAATGCCGACCTTGGTGCTGCGTCTGACATTCCGGCTCAGAAGAAAGTTGGCGAACCGGTTTGCACGCCGGTCAAAATCTCGCCACGACAATTCGCGCCGGTACGGTGCGTCGGGCTGTGCCTCGGCGATGAGGCTTGCTTCGCGCCAGGTGACGGCACTGTCGCGCTCTTCCGACGGGTTGACCTCGACTAGCGCGATATCAGACCCGTAAAGTCTTGCGTTCCGTTCCAGAAAATCTGTAATGACCATACAAAATCCTCCTTTGCAGCGGATCACAGATAAAAGAAAACGCCCGCTGCACATTCCGAAAAAGTGCAGAGGACGAGAAGTTCCCGTGGTACCACCTCTATTTACCGCTTATGCGGCCTCAACGGGGCACTGTCATGCCCACTGCGCGTTATCGGGCGCACCCGTCTCCGCCTACTTGCGGACAGAACCGCGTTCGGGAAGCTGCTCAGAAAGGTATTCCGCCCGGACGCCTGTGCTGCCTTGCACCAAACGGCAGTTCTCTGAACAGGAGGAAACGGGGCGTACTTGGTTTCATCATGGCATTCAACATGTCAAACTTTAACACATTTTGTCGGTGAAGTCAAGTGTTTGACACGATTTTTGAGGATTCTTCCAAATGTTGACGAACCGACAGGGAAAGGCCGGATTTCACTTGCATTGCAGCAGATAAGACGGTATAATAGCAGTGAGATACAACAAACAGATTTTACATACCGCCTCCGGGCGGGCTTCAGCACAGAAGAAAGAGAGGAGTTCAGCATGCAGAAGCTGGCAGCTTTTTTAAAACGGTTCCATTCCGGCCCTGCAGCAGATGCCTACGAATACCTCGGCTGCCATATGCACGAGGACGGCGAGGGTTATGTGTTCCGTGTTTGGGCGCCGCATGCGAAGGCGGTATGCGTTGTCGGCGACTTTAATTTCTGGAATACGGAAGACCTTCCGATGCGGAAAATCTCGGATGGTGTGTGGGAGGCTGTTTCTGTCTACGCAAAGGCCGGACAGGCGTATAAATACTGCGTGACCGGGCCAGACGGCCGCATGGTCTACAAGACCGACCCCTATGGAAACCGCTGCTGCGCCCTACCAGACACCTCCAGCATGATTGATCCGCTGGACGGCTTTGAGTGGCACGATGCGCTCTACCGCACCAGAGCAGCCAGACAGTCTGCAATCAAGCGCCCGGTCAATATCTATGAGGTTCACGCTGGCTCCTGGAAACGGCACGAGGACGGCAGCTATCTCAATTATGAAGAATTGGCTGCAGAACTTGTTCCCTATGTCAAAGACATGGGATATACGCATATTGAATTGCTTCCTATTATGGAATATCCCTACGATCCTTCGTGGGGCTATCAGATCACCTGCTATTTTGCACCGACGCACCGCTACGGGACACCGAAGCAATTTATGCAGTTTGTCGATGCCTGTCACAAAGCTGGGCTCGGCGTTATTCTCGACTGGGTGCCTGCTCATTTTCCAAAGGATGAAAACGGCTTGTTTGAGTTTGATGGAACCTGCTGCTACGAGCTTTCCGACCCGATGATGAATGAGCACCCGGACTGGACAACCCGCATTTACGATTACGGCAAGCCCGAGGTACAGTCCTTCCTCATTTCCAACGTATGTTACTGGCTTCGTTATTTTCATGTCGACGGAATTCGAGTCGATGCAGTTGCGTCCATGCTGTATCTGGACTATAATCGCAGACAGTTCAAGCCCAATAAATTTGGAGGCCGGGAGAATCTCGAAGCGATTGATTTTTTGCGCAAACTCAACGAGGCGGCGTTCCAGACCAATCCTGCGGTCATGATGATCGCCGAGGAATCTACGGCTTTTCCGCTGATTACCAAACCAGATTATGACGGCGGTCTTGGCTTCCTGTTCAAGTGGAACATGGGCTGGATGAACGACATGCTCAAATACATGTCGCTCGATCCGCTGTGGAGAAAGGGCGACCATAACGCGCTGACGTTCTCCATGACATATGCCTATTCTGAGAACTTTATCCTGCCGCTCAGCCACGACGAAGTCGTGCACGGCAAATGCTCGCTCGTTAATAAAATGCCGGGCAATTATGACGATAAGTTCAATAATCTGCGCACGTTTTTTGCGTATCAAATCGCGCATCCCGGCAAGAAACTCAATTTCATGGGTAACGAGTTTGCACAGTTTATCGAATGGAACTATACGCAGGGGCTTGACTGGCTGCTTCTCGGCTATGAAAAGCATCAGAAGATGCAGCATTTTGTCCGCACGCTCAACCACTTCTATCTTGAAAACCGCTGTTTCTGGGAAAACGATTCCGACTGGGACGGCTTCCGCTGGCTCTCCTGCGACGACCGCGACAATTCCATCGTCGCTTTCCGTCGTATCAGCCGCAAGGGGCAGGAGCTCATCGCCGTGTGCAATTTCTGCCCGGTGCTGCGGGAAAGTTATTGCCTGCCGCTGCCGAAGGCCGGATGGTACCAGCCGGTTCTCAATACTGACGACGCACAGTTTGGCGGCTTCGACTTCCAGCCTGCACCTGTTCACGCGGAAAAGGACAAGCAGCCGCAAGGCGAATACGCCTACAGCGGCGCGTTCCGCGTCCCACCGATGAGTGTATGTTTTTATAAGCATGTTAGAAATAAACCGGAGAAATAAAACAGGAACAAAGGAAATAAAACAGGAGGAGATCCAGCTATGCAATTCCAGAAAAAACGTTGTGTTGCCATGCTCCTGGCAGGTGGTCAGGGCAGCCGTCTGATGGTCCTGACGGAAAACACGGCCAAGCCTGCCGTCCCGTTCGGCGGCAAGTACCGCATCATTGATTTCCCACTTTCCAACTGCGTAAACTCCAAAATCGATACGGTCGGCATCCTGACACAGTATCAGCCGCTTGAACTGAACGAGTACATCGGCAACGGTCAGCCGTGGGGCCTGAACTCTTCGCACGGTGGCGTGCAGGTTCTGCCGCCCTATGCCAAGAGCAAGAATTCCGAGTGGTATAAGGGTACGGCCAACGCCATCTATCAAAATATCCCTTTTATTGAGCGCTATAACCCCGATAACGTGCTGATCCTGTCCGGCGACCACATCTATAAGATGGACTATGCTGCTATGCTTCGTTTCCACGAGCAGCATGATTCAGACTGTACCATCGCCGTGCGTGAGGTCCCGCTCAAGGAAGCGTCCCGCTTCGGTATCATGAATACACGCGAGGATGGCTCTATCTATGAATTTGAAGAGAAGCCCAAGAAGCCCAAGAGCACCAACGCATCCATGGGCATCTACGTCTTCAAGTGGAGTGTCCTGAAAGCTTTCCTAGAGGCGGACGAGGCCGACCGTACCAGCGAAAATGACTTCGGAAAAAATGTCATTCCTGCCATTCTGAACGCGGGCCATAAGCTTTTCGCCTATCGTTTTGAGGGCTATTGGAAAGATGTCGGCACGATCTCCAGTCTCTGGGAGGCCAACATGGATCTGCTCGGCAAGCATCCGGCGTTTGACATTTATGGTACTGCCGGTCATAAGATTTATGCCAGAAATCAGGCAATGCCGTCAAGCTATATTGCAAAATCTGCCGAGATTCGGGAAAGTTTCGTCGCTGAGGGCTGCAACATTGAGGGCTGCATTACGCACTCCATTATCTCCACTGGCTGCACTGTCGGCAAGGGAGTGGAAATTACCGACAGCGTGATCATGCCGGACGTAACCATCGAAAACGGTGCGGTTGTCCGCAGCGCCATCATCGCCGAGGGCTGCCATATCAAGGCCGGCGCCCGCGTGGGCGATTACGTTGAGGGCGAGGAACGGAAGATCAGCGTGATTGGCAAGGATAAGACCATCGCCGAGGGCACCGTGATCGATGCCGGCGCGATCGTATAAGTAAGAGAGAGGGGGATACGAACATGGAAGCAATGGGCATTATTTTCTCCAATATCTATGACAGCAGCATGGGTGAGTTAACCCGTGAGCGGACTTCGGCCTCTATCCCGTTCGGCAGCCGCTACCGCCAGATCGACTTTGCCCTGTCCAATATGGCAAACTCCAAGATCAGCAACATCGGCATTGTCACAAAATATAATTATCAGTCTCTGATGGATCATCTCGGCAACTGCGAGGAGTGGGATCTCAAACTGGGCGAGGGCGTCCGGTTTTTGCCCCCGTATGCCACCGGTCATACCGGGGCATACCGCGGTAAGCTTGAGGCGCTTCAGACCGCCATGCCGGTTCTCGGCCGCTGCGACGCTGAGTATGTCGTGCTGTCCGATACAACTGTCCTCTGCGCAATCAATTTTGCAGCGGTCCTCGAAGAGCATATTGCTTCCGGCTGTGATATCACAGTCATCGCCAAAGCAGGCCGCGCCAACGGCAAGACACGTCAGCCGCTGGCTGTTAAGCTTGGAGACGACGGTAAGATTGTCGATTTGGCTGTTGACTATTGTGCGCCGGAGGATTATCTGGTCGGCATGAGCATGTTCATCATGCGCCGTGATAAACTCATTCAGGTCATCCGCGAGATGGTCCCGCACGGAAAATACCATCTCGAACGGGATTTCATCCTGCCGGAGTACAACGCGGGCAATCTGAAGGTCAATGTCTATCCGTTCCATAACGTCGCCCTGTTCAATCAGAGCGTGGACGAGTATTTTGTCAATAACATGAAGCTGCTCGACGCTGATGTGCGCCGCAGCCTCTTCCGCAGCGAGATCCCCATTTATACGAAGGTTCGAGACGCTGTCCCGACGCTGTTCGGCTACCACGGACAGGCGGCAAACTGCCTGATTGCCGACGGCTGCCATCTGTTCGGCAAGGCGGAAAACTCTGTGATCTTCCGTGAGGTTGACATTGAAGACGGCGCAGAGGTTCGAGATTCGATTGTTATGCAGGGAAGCAAAATCGGTGCGGGTGCATCGATTCGATACTGCATTCTTGATAAAAATGTCACTATCCGTCCGGGCACGAAGCTGCTCGGCTCGATTGACCACCCGCTTGTGGTCGATAAAGGAGATACCGTATGAAAATCGCAGTAGTTGCCTCTGAGGCTGCGCCGTTCGTCAAGACTGGTGGCCTCGGCGACGTGATGCAGGCACTCCCGCTTGCACTTTCCAAGCAGAAAAACACCTATGTCAGCCTGTTTGTCCCGTATTACAGCCAGATCAAATATTCCGGCAAGTGGCAGACGGAATTTTTAGGCGCGTTTGATGTTCCGCTTGCATGGCGGCGGGAATATGTCGGTATTTTCCGCTTCAAGACCCGCCGCAAGAAGCTTCAGATCTATTTCATCGATAACGAGCATTATTTCAACCGCGGCGGCATTTACGGCTTTGCCGATGACGGTGAGCGCTACGCCTATTTCAGCAAGGCTGTTCTTGCGGCGATGAACTATCTCGAATTCCGGCCCGACGTCGTCAGCTGCCACGACTGGCAGGCGGCTCTCATCCCGCTGCTGCTGAAAACGGAATACCACGGCTGTTTCCCAGATACGAAGAGCGTGTTCACCATCCATAATATCGAATATCAGGGCAAGTGTAATCTGCAGTTCAACTATGACGTGCTGGGCCTTGGCGCAGGCTGCGACGAGATTCTCCGCTTTGACGACTGCACGAACTTTATGAAGTCTGCCATCGTCACAGCTGACCGTGTGACGACCGTTTCCGAGACCTATGCACAGGAACTGCGCTACCCATACTATTCCCACGGGCTTGACGGTGTACTGCAAAACAGAGGCTCTGACTTTTCTGGTATCACCAACGGCATTGATATGCAAGTGTTTGACCCTGCAAAGATGGACTCTATCGCGCAGAATTATACCGCAAAGACACTCCGCGAAGGCAAGACAACCAATAAGCTTGCGCTTCAGCAGCGCGTTGGTCTGCCGGAGGATCAGGATGTGGCTGTTCTGGCGATGGTCACACGTCTGGTCGGGCACAAAGGCATCGATCTTCTATGCTACATTGCCGAGCGCCTGATCCAGCGACGCATCCAGCTTGTCATCATCGGTACAGGTGAGGAGAAGTACGAATGGTACTTAAACACCCTGCGCGACCGGTTTGGAGACAAGGTTTCTGTTAATCTGCTTTTTGACGGCGGACTTGCAAATCTTGTCTACGCGGCGTCTGACCTGTATCTTATGCCGTCAAAATCCGAACCCTGCGGCCTGTCGCAGCTGATTGCCATGCGTATGGGATCCGTTCCGGTCGTAAACGCAACGGGCGGCCTCAAGGATACGGTCTGGCCGTATAACGAAGCGGATGAAACCGGGCGCGGCTTTACTTTCCAGAGTTACAACGCGGACGATTTTCTTGCTGCCATTGACCGCGCGCTTGCACTATACTATAATGAGCCGGCAAAATGGCTGCGACTCGCTGAAAACGATATGGCAGTCGATTCCAGCTGGGATATCCCGGCACAGAAATACATGGCGCTGTTCCAGAACATTTGCGGACAGTGAGGCAAGCTAAAGACACTTAGATAGAAAAAGGATATATAAGCAATGACAAAAGAGAACCTTCTTCAGCACCTGCAGGAATGCTGTGACCGGATGTTTGGCTGTTCACTCGAAATGGCGACGGAAAAGCAGGTCTACCGCGCTGTATGCGTCGCTGTGCGTGAACTTCTGGAGGATGACCGCCGTGCGTTTGTCGAACAGACGCGTGCAGAACAGCGCAAACAGGTCTATTACATGTCGATGGAATTTCTGGTCGGCACGAGTCTGCGCAACAACCTGTACAACATGGGGCTTCTGGAGCCAGCAGGGGAGATCCTGCATGATCTCGGCTTCAGCCTGGAAAGCCTCTGCGCACTTGAACCGGACGCAGGACTTGGCAACGGCGGTTTGGGCCGTTTGGCCTCCTGCTATATGGATGCGGCGACCGGCCTGAATTATCCTGTAACCGGTTTCTCCATCCGCTATGAATTTGGCATCTTCCGTCAGAAGATCGTAGACGGCTGGCAGATGGAGTTCCCGGACAACTGGCTCGAAATGGGCGATGTGTGGCTGCATACCCGCAAGGACGACGCTGTGGAGGTTCGTTTCGGCGGGCAAGTGCATGAGTGGATGGACGGCGACAAGTTCAAAACTGCCCAGACCGGCTATCAGTCTGTCATTGCTGTGCCCCACGATCTGTACATTTCCGGTTACGGCTCAAAAGCAGTCAACAAGCTGACCCTATGGAGCGCCAGTATGCCGCAAAGCTTTGACATGAATGCGTTCTCACGCGGCGATTATGTCCGCGCGCTTGAGCAGAACACCATGGCTGAGGCGATTTCAAAGGTTCTCTATCCGGCGGACGACCATATCAACGGCAAGCGCCTGCGCCTGCGCCAGCAGTATCTGTTGGTGTCTAGTTCGTTGCAGTCGATTTTGAATGAGCATCTGAAAAATTACCATACACTTGATAATCTGGCCGATAAGGTCGCTGTGCATATCAACGATACACACCCGGCACTCTGTGTGCCCGAACTTATGCGGCTACTGGTTGACGAGCACGACTACGGCTGGGAACGCGCGTGGGAGATCACCTGTGCGACGCTTTCCTATACCAACCATACCGTCATGGCCGAGGCGCTTGAGCGTTGGCCGGTCGATCTGTTCCGGGAGCAGCTGCCGCGCATTTACGCCGTCTGCCAGGAGATCAATCGCCGCCTTATGGAAAAGCTGCACTGCGTCTACCCAAACGATCCCGGCAAGTGGGACTACATGGCCGCTGTTACAAACAGCGAGGTCCGCATGGCGAATTTGTGTTTGGCCTGCTGCCATAAGATCAACGGCGTTTCACAGCTGCACACGGAGATTCTTGAAAAAACCATTTTCCGGGATTATTACAATCTCGATCACAGCCGCTTCCTGAACATCACCAACGGCATCGCGTACCGCCGCTGGCTGTGCCAGTCGAACCCGGCGCTGACCGGCTATCTGCAATCCCTCATCGGCGACGGCTTCCTGAAGGATGCGAATGCACTCGAGGCGCTGCTCCAATACCGCGACAATGCGGATGTTTTGGAAAATCTGCAGGCCATCAAGCGCAAGAATAAGGTACGCCTTGCCGCCTATATTGCGGAGCACAACGGCATCAACGTTGACCCGGATTCGATCTTCGATGTGCAGGTTAAGCGCCTGCATGAATATAAGCGCCAGCTGCTGAATGTTCTGCATATCCTGACACTTTACAATGACATCAAGGATCACCCGGAAAAGCCGGTCTACCCGCAGACGTTTATCTTTGCGGCCAAGGCTTCCGCTGGCTATTATCTGGCCAAGCAGATCATTTCACTTATCGTTGCTGTTTCCAATCTTGTGAACTCCGATCCGCAGGTGCAGAACAAGCTCAAGGTGGTCTTCATCGAAGACTATAAAGTCTCGCTGGCGGAGATCATTATCCCCGCGGCCGATCTGTCCGAGCAGATCTCTGTTGCGGGTAAGGAAGCCTCCGGCACCAGCAATATGAAGCTGATGATCAACGGTGCGGTCACGCTTGGCACGCTTGACGGTGCAAATGTTGAGATTCGTGAGCGCGTGGGAGACGAAAATATGTTCCTGTTCGGCATGACGGCTGACGAGGTACAGGCGCTCTGGCAGCGCGGCTATGATCCGCGCAAGTTCCTGACGCCGGAACTTGACAGAGTCCTGCAAATGCTGACCTCCGGCGTGCTGGGGCAGCGCTTTGACGATGTCGCCGCTTCGCTCCTGACGCCGCGCTTCGGCGCTGCCGACAGCTACATGACCGTCGCGGACTTTGCAAGCTACAAGGCTGCCAAGGCGCACGCGGTCGAGGTCTATCAGGACCGCACCCGCTTTGCAAAGATGTCCCTCACAAACATCGCAAGAGCCGGCATTTTCTCCTCCGACCGCTCGGTCGAGCAGTACGCGAAGGAGATCTGGGACCTCTGATTTCTTCATACACCCCAGACAAAGACCGGCGGCAGCGCCGGCCTTTGCTTTGACCGATCAAAACGGACGGAGACCCATATGAGAATTCTATTCGACAGCAAGCTTTCACAGTTCAAAACGCCCTTCGGCACGCTGCAGGAGAACGAGACCTGCACGTTTCATATCCTGATCCCGTGCAGCTGCCGGACCACGGCGGCCGCGCTCGTCCTGCAGGCCGAAAATGGGCAGGAGCTGCGGCGTGTGCC
>OGYL01001978.1_pt1 | contig 15004 bp, 7 predicted proteins | sample 1576541 | NCBI WGS metagenome assembly OGYL01 (sample SAMEA3541551, study PRJEB24748) | human gut metagenome | biome: human gut; feature: human-associated habitat; material: faeces | place: China | collected 2012 | reverse complement strand
ATTCTACCGCCGCATGGCTCTGCTCACACTCATCGGTTTTCTGCACCTGATGTTCATCTGGAGCGGCGACATACTCATGCTCTATGCGCTGCTTGGCATGTGTCTGCCGCTGCTGCGCAACGTGTCGGACAGAGGACTGCTGCGCACGGCGGCCTTCTTCCTGCTTCTGCCCATAGCCGTGGATGCCGTGACGCAGGTGCTCGGCGTGAGTCTCTCGGCGCCCGCCGTGCGCGAACAGTGGCGCTATTGCGACCGCTACGGCATAACCGAGGAGAACTTCGGCTACTGGCTACGCGACGCCACAAGCTACGGCGACATGTTCAAATTCCTGATTCAGGGCGCATGGGTAAGGGTGCAGGAGTTTGTCGACGGCAACCGCTATTTCAAGGTGTTCGGACTCTTCGTGCTCGGGTTCTACATAGGGCGCAACCGCATGTACGCCGACCTGGCGGCCCGGAAACCTCTGCTGCGCCGCGTCACGGTCATAGGTCTGGCCGCCGGACTGCCCCTGTCGCTGCTCTACGCCTGGAGCTGCATGAACGGTCATCCGCTAGGCAACGCCGTCCACACAGCCATCTACACCGTCAGCGTATATCCTCTCGGCCTTGCCTATATGTGCGGCATGTGCCTCATGTATCTCAGACACAAGGACCTCGCCGTGTGGCGCCGGCTCGCCTATCCCGGCCGCATGGCGCTCACCAACTACATAGGCCAGTCGGTCATCGGCGCGCTGCTGTTCTACGGCATCGGTCTGGGCTTGGGCGCAAGTTTCGGACTCGTGCAAACCGAACTGGTAGTCGCCGGTGTCTATCTGTTCCAGACGGCCTTCAGCCGCGTGTGGCTGCGCTTCTTCCGTTTCGGTCCGCTGGAGTGGATATGGCGCATGCTCACCTACGGGCGATGGTTCGACATAAGAAACGACAGCTCTGTGAAGTGAGCCGTCTAAGACCGGTCTGCGCCGCCGGATGCTCACAGCCAAAACACATAACATAACCACACATCCGGCATAAACGACCCGTCACACCCGGCATTTACACTACTCCACACATCACACAAATGCCGGCCGTATGCTCCGTGTACATGTCTCTTTCACCAGCCATAACATTGTCGCGGAGCATACTCTTTCTGCCGCCGCCCCGCGTGAGCGTTTTTCACCGTAAATTCCGCCGACAAGTAAGGATAAACGGATATTCAATGGAGATTGGTTTTATCAATGAATAATAATGTGATGAAGGGAAAACTTCTGACGACCGGGGATGTTATGAACAATGACGCAACGGAATTTATGTCATAATAAATATACCTCGTTATAACGACGACCCCACATTGCCTTAATAATAAATCCACATCATCATTACCAAACAACCTTACGCACAAAAGAGATATTCTATTTTCAAGCAACAATAACCCCACATTGCCACTGTCAAAAAATAACCGACACATGCGCCGTGCACCCTTTTCATACCCCTTCTCACACCATATATCAGCATTTTCAAAGGAAAACATAAGTATTAACTTACGATTTTTCTTGACTAAATTTTGACAAAATATTTTCTCGAAAGAGGTGTGAAGGAATGTTAAATGCGGCATTATGAGGCCTGTTTTGTTCTTCATCATCCTTTAATATACCCCATAACATAGTCCGGAAAAATACATTTTGCTTTCCGATATTGCCTATTTCGTGGTGCGAAATAGTCCATATCAGCGTGCGATATGATGCTTTTCGGCCCCCAAAATGGCCTATTTCGTAAGCCGAAATGGTGCTTTTTACAAAGTGAAGAAATACCCTTTAAGCGTAAATTATTGATATCCAATATGTTATGGCAACATCTTATTTTTCGCGTATTTGCGGCCGAAGGAGAGTCTGTCCGCAAATACGCGCTTATTTTTCGGGGTCTATAGGGAAACTCGGGCGTAAAAATCAGAATCCGGTTACAATCTGAAACCGCCCTGTGTCATTCCACATTCAACGGCAGAAAACGACGCTCATGCAGCGATGGAAACGCAGCCGTTATTGAAACCAGTACCCGTTTGAAACTTAACAGATGCGGCAATCCTCACCGGCGATGCCTTTTACATATTCCGGAACCATTTTTATGAACAGATGAATAATTTCGGATTGTCGCCCCGTAACCGCTTTATGAGGAAATAAAGAACACTTTTATACATCATTGAAAGGAGTGTAAAACAAACTTTTCAGGCATATTTATGTCATTGAATATCAATAATATACAAGAAATATTCACCAATATAATACGTATTTATATCAAAAATTCATAATAAATATTTTTTAATAAAATCATTAAAAATTCTTGATTTTCATCAAAAAAATTATACTTTTGTAATGAAATTAACTTAATTAACTAACAAATTACCGTAATTATGAATAAAAAATTACTTTTTGTTAGTGCTACAGTTTTGGGCTGTTTCTGTAGTATTAACGCTGACAACGTGTTGACTCACGTGTTGGAATACGACGGAACAAATTTGAATTCGCGTATAGACTACACGTACGACACTAACGGTCTGCTTGTTGAAAAGCTGGTAACCAAGCCAAGTACTTCTGACCCTTCTGCGATGACAAACTCGGAGAAAGTCATTTACGGATACGACGACCAGAAGCGTTGCAACCTCGTGGAGAACTATGTATGGAACACGTCGTCGATGACTTTCATCGGACGTCCCATAGAAGGAGCGAAGACAACCACCACATTCGACGAACAGACGGGACGTGTGTCCGAACAGCTGTTCTACAAATGGGGAACAAACGACTGGGAGACCGATTATGCCAACAGATGTGTTTACACATACGACGGCAACACGGCTACCGAGAACAGATACAAGAAACTGAACGGAAAGGAGCAGGCCGATCCGTACGAGATAAACGACTACACCTACGACGACAACATGAACGTGCTTGAGAAGGTGCGCAACAGCTACACGTTCAGCTTCGCAACGTATGAGTATGAGAAGACTCCTACCGAAAAGCTGGTGTATGAATATGACGACAAAGGAAACGTGACCCTGGAGGAAACATACATGTACTCGAGCGGCGACGACTACGACCCGTGGGGCGGAGGTTACGATCCGTGGGGCGACGACACCGAGGACGGCAGCGACTCTGAAAGCTCTGAAACCACAGACGAGGAAGACAGCTGGTCGCTCATGTACCGTTATAAATATGAATACGAATACGACGACAAAGGCAACATCACAAAGAAGACTACCTATGCATGGCGCGACTATATGGGCGACTACGAGCTTCAGTCGGTTCTGTCGTATGAGTATTTCTACGGATCAAACGATGCTCTGGAGCTGCCTTACAGCAACAACTTCGACGAAGAGGGCGCGTTTGACGGATTCACCACAAGCGGCACCGGAGAGGAAGGCGCAGGATGGAAACTGGAGAACGGCGCGCTGACATGCACTTCGGCTCTGGAGAGCGACCCGAATACTCCGGAGATAGTTTATCTGCCCGCTCTGCGCTTCACCACAGACAACGAGGTTGAGGTGTCGTTCAAGGCTAAGGTGGCAGACGCCGCAAAGCCCGGCAAGGTGCAGATGATTCTGTGCAGCAACGACGAGACACACACTCCGCTCGGCACAATAGGCGAGATAAGAGACATCACAGGCACTGAATATCAGGACATTGAGGGCTTCATCGTTCCTGAGAAGACCGACGCTTATGTCATCGGTATCTGCTTCGACAACAATCAGGCCGGCTCTGTTGTCACGATAGACGACCTGGAGGTGAAGAACGGACGCCCGACGGCATCACCTGTGGCTCCATACAAATTCACGGCAACTCCGGCACGCGACGGCTCGCTCGAGGTGAAACTGATATGGTACACACCTAACACCAACATCGGAGGCGACTTCATCTCTCACGCCGACAAGATGGAACTCTACCGCGACGGCGTTGACGAACCGCTCTACACGTCACCGGCCACAGGCGCTACACTGGCAGCACAGTTTGTTGATAAGACCGTTCCTGAGAAGGGCGAATATACATACCGCGTGTATGCTTACCTCGACGGACTGAAGAGCGACGCCGCCGTAGTTACAGTAAAGGTGGGCTACTCTGTTCCGGCACCTGTAGAAGGACTCAGCGTTGTTGAGAACGACGACCACTCAGTAACTCTGACATGGGACGAGGCCAAGCCTGAATACGGCGATGTGAAGTATGTTCTGACAAGAAACGGTTCTGAAATACTCGACGACGACTTCACCGGAACATCATTCACCGACAACACCATCGACACAAGCAACGGTCAGGAGTATGTTTACTACTTCGTTCAGCCGTACAACGAAATAGGCTACGGCAACCTCACATCATCCGACCTTCTGTTCGTAGGTGAGCCTACACCGGTACCGTTTAAGGAATCGTTCGCAGGTGGCGAGCCCACACATCAGTGGATGAACGAGAAGATAAAAGGATACGACCCGGCATGGGGCACAGGCTCAAGCTGTCCTTCTTATCCTTCTGTTGAAGCACAGGACGGCGACGGAGGATTCGCAGCATTCCTCTCAACAAGCATCGCCGAGGGCGACGAAGTGAGATTCACCAGCGAGAAGATTGATCTCAGCCCGCTCACAAAGCCTGAACTCACATTCTATGTATATCAGACTGAGGGCGAACAGACCGCCGATGCAATAGTAGTGGAGGCTTCCAAGGACAACGGAGAGTTCGAAGCCGTATCGGCTCCGATATATGCTTCGGGCAACGAGACAACCGGATGGACCGAATACACCGTATCTCTCGATAAGTTCAAGGGCGAGAAGAACGTCAGACTGAGCTTCAGAGGCATCTCAGGTATCACGCACGACATACTGATAGACAACATCTCCATCGACGAGAGCATCACCAACTGCATCAGCAGCGTACTGCCCGACGGAGTGAGCGTTTACGGCGGTCACGGCGAGATATCAGTCAGCGCAGACACCGCAAGCGACATCAAGGTGTTCTCTGTAAACGGCGCACAGGTCTATGCCGGCCACGGCACCAACGTCACAATCCCTGCATCCAAGGGCCTGTATGTGGTTACTGTAAACGGAAAGGCTGTGAAAGTGACGGTGTTCTGAAATAGAATTATAAAATAATTATCCTAAAACAAAAGAGGATGCATCGGAATTATTATTTCCTGTGCATCCTCTTTTTTATGTATTAATATCTTATATCATATTGCGTCAAGAAGGATAAATGCCGCCCAATAACTCGGATTCTGATAAGGTTTTATTTTCTTAACCTCTTTGTTTTTCTTCTGTTTATTTCTTTTTTCATTTGGCATGAGAATAATCATTCCACCATTGTCCGTCACTTCACGTTCTATTTCGTAATCTCTTACATATCTTTGGGCCTCACGCAAAGATTCAAACTTATTCTTGCCAGCCACGAGATTGGCGTAAAACTTTGTCATAAGCAACCGCGTAGCCTCATCATCCACATTCCAAAGACTCATAAGCAAAGTATTAGCTCCTGCTTTCTTAAAACCACGCTGCAAGCCCATAACTCCGTCACCTGTTATCTCACCAAGACCAGTCTGACACGCCGAAAGCACCACAAGATCAAGACCACGTAAGTCAATCATTGATATTTCCTTTGCCGTAAGCACTCCGTCTTCAACATTTTCAGGCAACCTCATTCCACTAAGAACATTATTGGCTCCGGCAAAAAGGAGTCCCGAACGTGTCATGGCTTTATCTTCTATATATCGTCTGTAGTTTCCAAAACCTTGCAACAGCAAATTCTCTTTACTTGGCAAATTCTTATCCGGCCAGTAAAATCCATGCGTGGCAACATGTATAATCCTCGTATGTTGTCCAGACAAAGCCTTGAAAGAAGTTTCCGTTCCTATTGTATCGGTAAAAAGCGACGAATGTATCTTTGCCATCTGCATATAGTCGTTTATATCCTCCACCTCAACCTTTGTCGCCGGCAGAGGCAATACACCCTCACGCATATCAAGAGAATCAGAAAGATTATAAAGCATGAAATCCATTGTCCTTTTATTGTATGTATATTTACGACTGTCATGCAACATAATATCTGGACTCATATCATATTCCAGACCACAGTACAACGCGGCTTTATCAGTGAATTTATGTTCCTTTATCAGAGCAAGCTCGCGCGTTGACGACAAACGGTAAAGATTCCATTTGTCTGACATCAACGTATCTCCTACCCAACAAGGCACGGACTCTATGGCAATGTTATACAGCTCGCCGGCCGGAGAAAAATAAATATTCTTCATGCCCTGAAGTTCTTTTTCCAATGGCTTCCATACCAGTTCGGCAATATCTTTTGTCCGGTAAAGCTCTTGTCTGTCAATATTTACGAGTTGTCTTTCTTCAAACAACGGATACATTCTTGGAGCTGTCATTCCTTTACGCAAACAATATGCGGCATATATCAAAGAATCCTCTCCTGTTTGAAAAGAAACAAATTCCACCGCCACATCCTTATCTCCCAGTTTCTGCTGCACCTGTCTCCAATCAATGGCTATATTCTTTGTAAAATCACCGTAAATCTTTGAGCGCTGCACCAGTTCACGCTCAAGTCCTTGCGCCACACGTTCAAGAGAATCTACATTCAAAATCATTTCAGATGCCGACAGTCCATTTATATGACGCCGTAAAGCAGTCAGATCATTGTACATATCCATTACCTCACTATCACCGCTTTCCTCAAGCAATTTGCTGAACTCTATCTCACTGTTCAACAGCAATCCTTTGCTCAACAAAATACCATTATATCCATTTTCGAAAACAGAGTCAGTACGGAATTCATAGGCTATGTTGTGTATATATGTCTCAAACCATTCTCTATATTGATCCCAAAATAAATTTCTCTCTTGTGCAGTCAAATTAATAAAAGTTTTCTTTATTATATCTGATACTACCCTTGTGGCGTCAGTACAATATTTCATTGTCTTTTTATCTTTTATTTTTCTGTAATGTTCTGATAAAGACAATAACGAAAAAGCATAATCAGGATGTTCCTTTCCAAGAACAGTTCCAATAATATCCAATGCTTTTGTCCCAAGTCGTATCGCTTCTAAATTATTATCAGACAATGAATTATAATTGGCAAGGTTAGTCAAAGAGTATGCATATTTGATATTTTTTTCACCAAAGATATCGTAGAGTATATTCATACATACAGTCTCTAAACGCACAGCTTCTGCATAATTTCCAAGCGAAGCGTTATAACTGGCCAGATTATTAAGTGATGTAGCATAATATTGATTTACTGTTCCGTAATTATCTTTTAAGATTCTTAAAACTTCCGTTTCAAACCTGATTGCGTTCTCATATAATCCTAACAATGAAATATAATTAGCCAAGTTACCTAATGATATGACATAATACATATTTTCTTCACCTAGCATATTTTTCAAAATATCCAATGCTTCAACTACAAGGCGTATGGCTTCAGTATTATTCCCTAATGATGAATAATAACTTGCAAGATTATTTAATGAATTAGCATAATCAACCTTTTCACATTCTGGAAGAATTCTTCTTATATTCAAAGCCTCAGTTCCAAGACGTATGGCTTCAGTATAATCTCCTAATGATGAATAATAACTTGCCATATTGCTTAACGAAGTAGCATATTCTATACTTTTCTTACTAAATACCTCCTCTTTTATTTTCAGCGCCTCTGTTACAATTCTTATAGCTTCTGAATAATTACATGCCTTGGAATAATATAATGATAAATCGCTCAATAAAATCAAATAATAAGGATGTTTCTTATTATTCAAATCTTTCTCAAATATATTCACTGCTTCAGTCTCAACATATATTGCCTTATCATAATCTCCGAAATGAGAATGTATAAACGCCAGCTTACTAAGCGAATAAGCATAATATTCAGATTTTTCTCCATAACATCTTTTCATTATCTCGACGAAAGTTCCGGCATACTCTAATGCTCTTTTATCATTCATCATCATATAGCAATCGGCTATGAAATATATGGTATTGGCACAGAAAATATGATAGTCTCCCAAGACAGACCGCTCTATATCCGATGCCTTGAAATAACATTCAAGTGCTTTTTCATAATTTTTTAAGCCATAATATCCATTGCCTGACTGCAACAATGAATCAGACTCAACAGTAAACCGTCTGTCAACAGGCGGAAAACGGTAAAACATATCTATACTTGCCGCTGTGGCTGTATCGCCTATATTATAATAACACGACGCGAGCCACATGGCTGAATAATCGCGCCTCTTGTCTGTTGAATCTAAAACAGACTTGTCTATTCTGTCACTTTCCTCAAAAAGAGGTATCGCCTTATCATACTGTTTCTGCCCGTATAATTTCACTCCCAAAGCGAACAATGAATCCGATTTCGACAGTTCCTGTCTGCTTTGAGAAAACAAAACCATAGGGACTAACATGCATATGTAAATAAAAATATTTCTCATAAATGTTCAGGAAAATATTTACATATTTTTTATATTGCAATATCTACACAGCATCAATATCATAAAAAAGCCATACAGCCGAACAATATTATTCATCCTGCTCCAATCCAAGTTTATCTATTACATCCTCGGTTATGATCTTTGCCGGTGCCTGCAGAGTGGTTATCACCCATGATTGCGTAATTTCATCCCATTGCTGTTTTGATATCATCTGCCATGTTGTGTCTATGAAGTTTTCCTTTGGTTTCATCTTTTTCCGGCGTTTACGGTCTTTCTTCCAATTTTCACGATACTCATCCGTAACGTTACATGTTTCCTTAAGTTCTATAGATAATTCGTATTGTCCTGTACCCCAAGAATCTCTATATTCGCCGTTTCCATCACGATAACCTATGAAAGAACGCGGAACGATAAAACTCTCACCTATTATTTCATACGCGGCCGTCTCACCTTCTTTGCGCACATAACGCAAAAAACCTTTTGCATCCAACGACTTTTCATCAACCGGTATATTTATCTTGAAACTACCAAGCTCCTGGTCTTTCTGTAATTGTGTGATATAATTCATCCATGAGGATATCACACTGATGTTCATCGACAGACAAAAGTTATGTCGTTCTTTAAAACTGTACGGCAAGTCTAGCGACGTATTAGGAAGATTTGAGTGTAAAGGACTTATTATCAATGTGTCAAGTACCAGTTCGAACTTGGAATGATTGATTATCCTGTTGATTTTAGAGCGGTCTATATGACACGAAATATAAAATACTGTGTCATTACCTTCCTTACGCAGACATCCTATTCCGTCAAACTGCATACCTTCAGGATCCAGTGCGCCTTCAAAAGACATTTTCTTGTAAAAATCGTTCAATTCGGAAACAGTGCTTATTTTTGTCTTGTAGACATTCTCGGCCTTCACCATATCCTCCCATTCCTTCTTCTGTCTGGCGTTTCTTGTTATTAAAGAAGCTATTGCATTGACTCCTAAGTCAATGACACTTGTTACATAACCAGAGGCAATACCTTTCACAGATTCCTTGCCAGCATCAAACAGTTCGCCCAGATATCCGGACCTTTTACTCCTATTCTCACACTCCTTGGCTATCTCTTTCGCCAGATCATCGCTTGTGTATATGAATGTCTGGTATTCGGCATATTGTGCCCTTACCACAACAGATGCAATCATAAACATTAAAGTTAAAAAGATCTTTTCCATCAGATATGTTTTTGTTATCGGGTTAATAAATGAAACTTATCACTCACAAAGCAGCAATTATGCCTTCGGCTAATAAACATATATTACTGGTAATACAAATATAGTTCTCTGGCTACATACTACGTAAAAGGTATGATTTATCTATATCTATCAATACACAATAATATTGTTGGCAAATCCTTGGTGACGGGACACTATTATGTATATCCGTCACCAACATGTATTATTATATATCTTATAAATGCAAGCAGTCTATATCAGTCGTAGTTTTATCATACCATAATCCAAATTACGGTTTCTTAATCCCGGCCACATTATTCACAATGTTTGTAGTTACAAATATCATCTTAACCATGTCTTCAACACACACCCACTCATACACGCTGTGCGCGGCCTGTTGGGCACTGTATATGCACGGTCCGCCACGCAAACCCTTTGCCGCCATCATAGCCGATGTAGTGCCACCACGCTCACTGCTCGGACTCATTTTCATACCGACACGGGCAGCACTATTCATTATCAGATCGGCCGTGCCGGGATACATAGTATAAGCAATGTTCTCATACTGCACAGTCTCCGGTCCGGCTTCAACTTTTACAAACGGATAAGCCTCCGCCGCAAGCCTTTCGGCATCGCGCAGCATCTGACGCAGAGTGTCGCCCTCGTTCTTGTCGAAATAGCGCAGACGCACCTTTACAAGATAATCCTCGGATATTTCCTTACCTGCTTCATCCGTCGGATGAACCATCGAGTAACAGTGTATGTATCCCTGCTTGTCCTTGCTTGCCGAAGGATGCTTGGTCGGGTCTATCTGTCCTATGAAATAAGAAGCGGCGGTCAGAGCATCACCATATTTGTTCACGAATCCTTCACCGGGATGGGCATCATGGCCGCGGAAACGATAAGTGATCATCGATGCCGTGAAATTCTCCACCGAGAAACGGTCGGGCATGTTACCATCCACGTCTATCACTATGTCCGGACTGCCGTCCACATACTTCGCTTCAAAACGGTCGGCGGCGCGGCCGATGTCCTCATTCTGTGAGAACACCATATAAACATCACCATGCTTTATCTTCTTGTTATTCACCAACTGCTCCGCCAGTCCCACTAAAATCGTTACACCGGCCTTGTCGTCTGCTCCGAGAAGCGTCGAACCATCCGACGTTATTATCGTCCTTCCCTTGCAGTTCTTCAGATGCGCGCCCTGCGGAGTCTCCGGACTCAGCACTATTCCCGCCGGAAGCTTTATTTCGCCGCCGTCATAATTCTCATGCACTATGGGCTTGATGTTCTGTCCCGGAGCCTCCGGCGTCACGTCAAGATGAGCCATGAACATCAAAGAAGGCACACTCTTGCCCTTCATATTTGAAGGAATCTTCACATATACATACTGGTCAGCGCTGCGCGTTATCACAGCATTGCTTCCCTTGCATATCCCGCGCAGTTCGTTTTCCAGATACTCAGCCATCTTTTTCTGTTCCTCTGTCATCGGAAAAGCATTCATATCGGCCGTATCAACACTCTGGCTGCTTATCTTTGCATAATTAATGAAACGGTTTTTAGTTTTTTCTGTCAGGACATTCAGTATTTTTCTGTTGTTTTCTATTATTTTATCAATATTAGGAGTGGGCAGTGCTCGTTTCGGAATATTCGATGGAAGATTATTCTTTTTTGCTTCCGTTTCTTTATTTTTCGTTTTAATATACACAGAATCATAAAGAGGTAGTACGACTCCTCCTACCCTCAAAGGTATCTTAGGCCGTAAAGGATTTATAGGAACAATTGGCACTTTTGGCGGAACATTAGGTAATTTTGGGTTTTTGGATAAAACTTTCGCAATATTTTTTATTCTTTTTATAGGCTGAGCAGTCGCTTCGACCGTCACAAAACTATATGCTGCGACACATAAAAATATTACCAATAATCTGTGTTTTGCTTTCATAATTACTAAATTTAATGATTGTTTTCCAATAAATTACACACGCTTAATTTAATAACACTGTCACTATAGACAGTTTGTCAAAAGTCAGTTTTCAGAAAATATATCTGTTTTTCCTTAAGATCCATGTCATGGTTCTGGACATCTTCCGTTTTTATTAATCTCTCCAGACTTCAACCAAACCACAACATCATATAGCCAAACACTATTTTATCACAGGCATATTCCATATACTATAGGCCAGCATTCTATATTTTGCAAATATAGCGATTATATAACATCATGTCAATAATATAATACATTATTTATACACTTGATACCAATATTTTCTCGATTTTATATTTTCTTTTTCAAATTATTAGAACAAGCACTATTTTTACAATTCCATTTCATCTGATTATGTCACAATATTACCACTGCGCGCCGAATACAGCGATATTTGCAACCAACCAAACCGTAGGTTGAGAATACCGCGACTATGAGAGATATAGAAAATCAGTTTGTGATTTAAAATTCAATTTCTGTCACATTATTATTTATTCTTAACATAACACGAAACTCCATAATAATAATAATACACTCCCGACATCATTCTCTACAAGCCTGCAACACCGGCGGTACAGTACAATCCAAAACTTTTCGACTATAATATCAGACCGTTTCCACAATCATAAACATACGGTGTGACAGTCTTTTTATGACATAAGAAAAGGCAGAAAATACAATAAAAGTAAATTTTTAATTAATATTTATTAACTTTCACTTTCATAAACCTATTCTTTTATTTCATATATTTGTATTCCGATTTGAAAGACAAATACCATAAAATAATAACTACTTGACATATTTTTACCTCACAATTATAAACATTTAAAAACATCTCGTATGAAGAAATTATTATTCATTTTCATTGCTCTCATAGGATGTTTTGTCACGCTCGAGGCGCAAGTGCCCTACCAACGCGCCACCGGTACGCAGACAAAGAACCTGAGACAACTGAACCGTGAACAACACTTTGCGAAGAGCAAGAAGTCAGAAAAAAGCCGTGCCGGCGCCAAGTATGCGGGCGAAGTTCCCGACAATGCCATCGAGGTGCCGTTCTCACACGACCTTGGGAAAAACAGCGATGCGGTTGACATTGTGAAACAATACACTTTCATAGATGCCAACAATGACGAAAGAAGCTGGCAGATAGCAAAAGTAAATAACTACAGCGCATGTATGGCGCCAAAGGCTGAAGGCGTGGAGGCAAGCGACGACTGGATAATATCTGTGCCTGTGCACATGACTCCGGGCGACTATGTCGTGGCTTTCGACCTCGGATACATGGGCAGCGGAGCGACCGGCGTGAATGTGGAAGTGAAGCTGGGAACGGCTCCGACAGTGGAAGGAATGACCAAGGAAATCGTAGCTCCTACTTTTTTCACTACAAAAGACCAGACAACTTATGAATACAACTGCAATATAACGGAAGAAGGATATTATTATATTGGTGTACACAATCTCACCACAAAAGAGATGAACGGCACTGTGAAGCTCTTCAATCTGAGCGTGAGAAGCGGCAGCGTTGAGCCTGTCATTCCGGTGGATCCGCCCGCAGCAGGCGAACTGACATGGGTGCTCGCTCCAAAAGGTGAGCTGAAGGCCGACCTTACCTATACCGCTCCTACAAAGACAAAATCGGGAGCCGACCTCACGGAGATAACCAAGGTGGAGATAACATCGCGCTGGGGCGTTGACAAATTCACCTATGAGAACGTGAAACCGGGTGAGGTGATTGAGATAAAAGACGTGGAAATGTATGCCGGATACAACAACCGCTTCACCGCAGTGGCATACGTCGGAGAGACAGCCGGCGAGGAACTGGAATACACCGACATATACTGCGGACCGGACGCGCCGCTTGCTCCGCAGAACGTGAAGCTCGTGGTGAGCGACGATTTCAAGTCGGCTGTGCTCTCATGGGATCCTGTTGGCGAGACAGGTATGAACGGCGGATACGTTTTTGCGCCACGCTTCAATGTTCATGAAAGCGGATATACGCTTGGTATCTTCGCCGTTCTTCTCCTGACGGGCCACTGCCAGCGGGAAACGTGCGACACTTGTGGTGGTGAACTGACGGACTTCGGCATCTTTTGCCACGAATCCGGTTACTGCGAAATTGTTCTCGATCTTTTTCATTGCGATTGCTTTTTGAAGTTAATAAATCAGTTTTACGGTGCGTAAAAAGTAGGTGCAGTAAAGGGCTGCACCAAGGATAGCGCATAAATACTCTTTATTTTGGAGGCGAAGCCCCAAACCGCAGGCCCGATAAAGGAAGATTTGTGCGATACGCCATTGGTCAAGACCACCAGGTCGCGCCCGTCTGCATACTAACTTTGCAACGAAAAACGATATGGCGACTTCAAATATAAAGCGGTCGCGAAAAAGTCGAGGCAAAACAATCCGCAGCGGGTTCGGAAACATGAAAGACCTGTCCGTCCACCGACACAAGACCGCTCTCATTCCGGCAGGTGGGCGGGAAGAACATCAGGCGAGAAAGAGTATCGGCTGTTTGGGGTTGAAGCGGCAAGAACGATATGCCGTTTAACAACCATATACGCTGCATCGTGGGAAATACTATCGGACAAAGATCCGCCAAAAGGCGCGTGCGTCGTATAGATGTCTCTGTCTCTATCCGGCAAGAGAAATGAGGGAATGAAGAGGTAAAGGAAAAATGGCCGGAGTCTGCCTTGAAACAAAGCGGAGAAGCCGCCTTTGCATGAGTGGCCGTTCGATATAAAAGGATATGGCGCAGCCGAAAGGTATAAAGGGGTATTTCCGAAGGAAACGGTATGAGTGTCTGTTCGGAAATAAAAGAGGGTATAGCACCGGTATATCTGTCTTAGCCGGTGTAAACGGGCTGAAACTGATACTACAGCCCGTTACTGTATTTACCTTTTTCTGTTTCGGTCTGTAATTCTACCGGCTCGTCATCCCATGTCAGTTCTTTGCCGAGAAGTTTGTAAACAGTCCCTTTGGGGAGTTCTATCTCAATTGGTACGTTGTACACTTCTTCCAGATACTCCCAATGCCCACACCAGCCCCGAACGGGCTTTTCGGGCACAATCCATTCTGTTCCGTCTTTATTTACTGCCAACCATGCCATAATATCACATTTTTAGTCTGTTCCTTAGTAGTAATTTTATTCTTCTTGAGCTATCATTCTCTTACTGTATTCCAAAATTTTATCCATTGTAAGCCACTCCGGTTTTTCTCCCTCTTTGAAACTCTCATGCAGTTTTATCATAAACTCAATTTGTAATTTTTCATCGCCAGCCCACAAGGATTTGGGATGTCTGTTACCGTAATTAAGGTAATACTCGCAGTCTGACCGTAAGCGGTCTAACAATTGGTATCTGAAAACCG
>OGYL01001973.1_pt1 | contig 15027 bp, 13 predicted proteins | sample 1576541 | NCBI WGS metagenome assembly OGYL01 (sample SAMEA3541551, study PRJEB24748) | human gut metagenome | biome: human gut; feature: human-associated habitat; material: faeces | place: China | collected 2012 | reverse complement strand
CATTTACCATAAAATAAAACTGATCCCGCTTATATAAAGCGGGATCAGTTTTATTTTAAGCTTATTTACATTACTTAGCGTCTTTTTTGTATGCTCGCCTTTTTATTTAAGAAAAATTATCTCTTATCGCGTAGGAACCACGGAATTTCAACCTCACTTGGTGTCTGCTGAGCGGGCTTCTGTTCTGCCGGGCGCTGTGCTGCGCCAAAGGGCCTTGAGGAAAGCGAGCCGCCCTTTAAAGCCGGGTTGCCTGAAAACAGGTTAGAAGAATTTCTGTCTGCCGCGGCAGAGGAAACGCCTTCAAATCCGGTTGCAATAACCGTAATAGAAATTTCGTCTTTCATATCCGGGTCAACTGTTGCACCAAAGATGATGTTTGCGTTCGGGTCTGCAGCTTCCGTTACCATCATTGCCGCATTGTTAATCTCGAACAGGCCGAGGTCAGCACCGCCGGTTACGTTAATTAAAACGCCCCGGGCGCCGTCGATGGTGGTTTCTAAAAGCGGGCTGGAAATTGCCATTTTAACAGCGTCTTCCGCACGTTTTTCGCCGGACGCTTTGCCCACGCCCATGTGCGCAACGCCAGTGTCTTTCATAATGGTAACAACGTCGGCAAAGTCAAGGTTTACAACCGCGTTGCCGGTAATTAAGTCGGAAATACCTTTCACACCTTTTAAAAGAACTTCATCGGCCATTTTAAATGCGTCGATAAAGGTTGTGTGCTGGTTGGAAATTTGGAGCAATCGATCGTTCGGAATGGTTACAATTGCGTCAACAGCACCTTTTAAGGATGAAATTCCCTCCTCGGCACGCACCATTCTCTGTCTGCCTTCAAACAAAAACGGTTTTGTCACAATGCCCAGCGTTAAAATGCCCATGTCCTTTGCAATCTGTGCAACAACAGGTGCAGCACCTGTTCCCGTTCCGCCGCCCATGCCGGCTGTTACGAACACCATGTCGCTGCCGCTGATGGCCTGGGCAATTTCGTCGTAGCTTTCTTCTGCCGCTTTCGAGCCCATGTCCGGGTTCGCACCTGCGCCAAGACCTTTTGTTAATTTTTCACCTATCTGTATTTTTTGATTTGCCTGTGATGACAAAAGCGCCTGTTTATCCGTATTAATTGATACAAATTCCACCCCACCGAGACCTGCATCAATCATGCGGTTCACGGCATTATTGCCGCCGCCGCCGACACCAATCACTTTAATCTGGGCAACATTCATTGACCCGTTATCAAAATCGAACACTCCTGTTTCCTCCTCTTTCGTATGTAATCACAACTCGTTTATAGTATCAAATTTAATTACTATTTATTATAACATACTGCCGTATGGAATTACAAGTAAAAAATTGAATTTTCGCTAAATTTTTTTGTAAATTTTTTGTGTAAAACCACGACAGTCTGTCAATCTACGCCAGATTCTTTTTTCGCCTCGCTGCTTGCGCTGGCCTTTGCATCTTTGGTCTGGTCTGATTTTGTCTTTGCGCTCGCACTGGCGGAAGGCGATGCAGAGGTTTTCTTCCTGACAGAATCCTCGTCGTCCTCTTCCGGCTCCGACGATTTGCTTGGCTTGCTGCTAGGTTTAGCAGAGCTTCCCGACGTTTTTTGCGAGCTCTCCGAGCTGCTGTCTTCATCGTCTTTACTGTTATCATCAGAATCCGACTTTTTAGCATCCGAGCTGTCGTCTGTCTGATTGCCTGACGTTTTGTCGTCCCCGCCGATTATGCCGGTGTTGCCGCTTTCCTCCCATTTTCTCATTTCTTCCAGTTCGGCATCGGTATATTCCCCAAAATACCCCTTATCGGTGGTTAAATCCAAATAGCTTTTTTCCGTTTGCTGAACCTGCGGCAGAATTTGCGCCATCATTTTAATTTTGCGCTGAAGGCTTTCCGTGCTGTCAATGCTGCCAAACGTCACCTTCATGCCCGATTTCATAATCATAATAAAATTCGACACGTCAGAAACGCGGAACTCGTCAATGTCACCCCAATAATCTGTTTCATAAAAACAGCCGATTCGTTCTAAATTCATGTTTAAAATCTCGTCGTCAGACGTTTCTATTTTTTTTGCAGGCTCCGATTTAGTAACCTCAATGCCATAAATAATCGGCGCGGTTAAGCTGGTCACATCGTCGGTTTTTTCCAAAACCCTGCCCGCAACCGTTGTCACCACAAACTCCTGGGGCGTGTCGATTATAATGTCCTGCTTCGCCTCGTCAATCTCAATCACAATTTTTGCGGGAAACTTTCGTTTTATTTTTGCACTCTCTATGTACGCAACTGAGGCTAAAGCCTTTTCTGCTTTTTTCCTGCTGATTCGAAATACATTTTCGCCCTTTTCAATGCCCGAGGCCGCAATCACATCTTCTGCGGCAAGCAAGGTGTTGCCCGTTACAGAAATTTGCGTAATGCCAAAAATCGGCGTGAAAAGACAGATACACAAAAGCACAACTGCGGCGAACACGCTTAAAACAAAAATCCGCCGCTGCTTAATTCGTCGTTTATACCGTTCACTGCTGGTTTCCCTTTTCCTTTGCATGTTTGCTGCTCCTTTATCTGTAGCGTATAATATCCGCCCCCAACTGGGCAAGGTTTGCTTCAAAATTTTCATATCCCCGGTCGATAAATTCCGGCGTATTAATTACCGTTGTGCCGTCGGCCATTAAAGCTGCAATGACCAAAGCCGCCCCGCCGCGCAAATCTGAAGCATTCACCTCTGTGCCTGAAAGCCTTTCCGTGCCGCAGACAACCGCCACTCTGCCGTCTACGCTGATTTTTGCACCCATTCGGCACAGCTCCGGCACGGGCTTAAACCTGCTTTCAAAAATTGTTTCCGTAATGATGGACGTGCCGTCGGCACAGCACAGCATTGCTAAAAACAGCGACTGCGCGTCTGTGGGAAATCCCGGATAGGGCATGGTTTTAATGCTGCCCGGGGCCAAAAGCCGTTTCGGCGCCTTCAGCAGAACTGTGTCCTCTGTGGAGAAAAGATAGCACCCGCAGTCTGCCAAAACAGACAGCACCGCCGATATATGTTCCGGGCACATGTGCGTTACGGCGACTTCCCCGCCGGTTGCAGCCGCGGCGCAAAGATAGGTCGCCGCCACAATTCTGTCGGGCATAACGGTATATTGTGCGGGAACAAGCTCTTTTTTCCCCACAATTTTTATGGTGGAGGTTCCCGCTCCTTGCACATCTGCGCCCATGTTGTTTAAAAAGCAGGCCAAATCATCAATTTCAGGTTCCCGCGCCGCGTTTGAAATCACCGTTTCGCCGTCTGCCATTGCTGCGGCAAGCAGCAGATTTTCTGTTGCGCCAACGCTGGGGAAATCCAAGTGTATGATTTTTCCCGTAAGCTTTTCCGCCTTGCAGATTAAATATCCATGCTCCTCTTTAATTTCAGCGCCCAATTGCGCAAGCGTTTTCAGATGTAAGTCAATGGGCCTGGGGCCAAGCTCGCAGCCGCCGGGCGTGGATATTTTTGCCTCGTTGTTCCGCGCCAGCACTGCGCCCATGAAAATGACGGAAGAACGGAGCTTTCTCATCAAATGCTCCGGAATAAAGTTTCCCAGCGCACCGCTGGTGTCAACCGTCAATGTATTTCCATCGCGCGTAACTTTCGCGCCCAGGCTTTTTAAAATTTCAATGGTAATCACAACATCTGAAAAATCAGGACAGTTATGAATGATATGTACTCCTCCCACCATGACAGTTGCTGCCAAAATAGGAAGAACGGCATTTTTCGCGCCGTGAATTCTGACGTCTCCCGCAAGCGGGATACCGCCGTTTACGATTATTTTACCCAAAATGCGCACCTCCTGATAACGATTAAAAGTCATTACCATAGTATGCGCGCGGTAAGTTTTGGTTACTTTCGGGCAAGCTCTGCCACAATGTCGCAAATTCGTTTCGTGCCGTCGGTAATGGCAAGTTTTTTTGCCTCTTTGGACATTTGCATTCGCTTTTCCTGGTTAATAATCAGCGATTTTACCGTATCGGAAACAATGTTGTTTTGAATGTCACGCTCGCAAATCATCACCGCCGCACCGCGGTCTGCAATGGATTTTGCGTTATATTCCTGATGGTTGTGGGTCACGTTGGGCGACGGGATTAAAACCGACGGCCGTCCCAGCGCGCACAGCTCGCTGACAGTAATTGCACCGGAACGGGCAATGACCAAATCCGCCGCAGGAAGCACCACGTCCATGTTATAAATGTATGGGACGATTGCAATGTTGTCGCCCAGCTTGCTTTTGTCAATCTTTTCGTTTACTTCGTCAAAAAAACGTTCCCCGGTGCCGCCTAAAAGCCGAAATTCCACATTGTCTAAACAATTTACAATTTCAACCAGCGCCTCGTTAATGGTTCTTGCGCCAAGCGAGCCGCCTACCGTCACAATAAAGGGCCTGCCGTCAATTCCCAAAGTTTTTCTGGCTTCCTCATAAGACAAGTCCAGCATGTTTTCACGCAAGGGGTTTCCCGTTAATACGCAAACATTTTTGGCCTTTTCGCTGACATAGGAAATGGTGTCTTCAAAGCTCACCGCCACACAGTCTGCAAACCGTGCCGCCATTTTCACCGTCATGCCGGGGAACACATTCTGCTCGTGCACCAGCACCGGAATTTTCAGACTGTGGGCCGCAGACAGCACAGGAGCGCAGACGTATCCGCCTGTTCCCACAACAACATCCGGAGAAAATTCCCGAATCATTCGTTTTGCGTCGCCAATTGCCCGAAGATATTTCAGCGCTACCGTCACATTTTTTAGCGTCAGCTTTCGAACTAAGCCCTCAACGTCGATATATTTTATGTCAAATCCCTCTTTTGGAACAAGGGTTTTCTCCAAACCGGTTTCCTTGCCCACAAATAGGATTTCTGCGCCATATTCTTTTTTCATTCTTTTGGCTATGGCAATGGCCGGATTAATATGTCCCGCCGTACCGCCGCCTGAAATTAAAACTTTCACCTTAGACTAAACATTCCTTTCCGAATTACCGCAAATCTACCACCTGTTTTTTAAACTTTGATACGTTCAGCACCATTCCCATTGCCGCCATTAAAAATACCAGAGACGAGCCGCCGGCGGAAAAGAACGGAAGCGAAATGCCTGTTGTGGGAATCATTTTCGTCACAACGGCAATGTTTAAAAAGGTCTGAATGCCAACCAGCGAGACAATCCCTGTTACCAGCAGGCTTCCAAAAGTATCCGGCGCATTCATGGCAATTTTAATGCCCCGCCAGATTAAAATGCCGAACAGTGCAATTACAACAACCGCGCCAACAATGCCCAGCTCCTCGCACACAATGGCAAAAATAAAGTCGTTCTGCGGCTATAGTCGTTATATTGAAAGGCCAGACAGAGATACTTCTGCCTGCTTTTTCCAAATCCAAGGCCAAACAGCCCGCCGGAACCGATTGCAAAAAGCGACTGAATAATCTGCCAGCCGTCGCCCTGACGGTCGGCAAAGGGGTCAAAAAACGTGGTCAGGCGGTCCATTCGGTACTGCTCCTTCATTGCAACGGCAATGAGGGCCGGAATGGCTGCCACAGAGGCCAAGGCAAAATGCTTTAATCTTGCCCCTGCAACCAGCAGCATGATAACCGCTACAAACCCGATGATAATGCACACGCTAAAGTGCGGCTCTAAAATTAAAAGCCCCAGCACCACCAAAAGCATGGCCCAATAGCGCACCAGATATTTAAACTCACGAATTTTGTCTTTCGTAACAGAAAGACTTGCGGCAAAATAAATAATGACTGCAATTTTTGCCGCCTCTGAGGGCTGAATGGTGAAAGAACCAAACCCCAGCCATCGCCTGGAACCTTTAATCGGCGTGCTAAACAACACCAAAATCAGCAGGGCAATGGTTACCATGGCAATGGGAAGCGCAAACTTTTTATATAGCCGATAGTCGAACTTCATGGTAAAAATCATAGCACCAACGCCTAAAACCGCCCACATTGCCTGTTTTTGAATAAAGTATAAGCCATTTCCATATTTTGCATTTGCAGATGGATAGCTGGCGCTGAATACCATAATAAGGCCAAATACCAGCAGCAGAATGACTACAGATAAAAATCCTACATCTACACTTGTTTTTTTTATCACAGCATGTTCCGAACTTCCGGCACGCCTAAGTTTTGCACCTCTCTGCGCCCTCGCCGCCATATTTGCATTCCCCGCTTTCAACAGCCCTTTGGCCAAGAATTAAAACACTACAATGTAACTGATTGCGCACAGCACAACCGTAACGAAAGAAAACAGCAAAACAATTTTTTTCTCGTTTAACCCACACAGTTCAAAATGATGATGAATGGGACTCATTTTGAATACGCGTTTTCCTGTGGTTTTAAACGAAACTACCTGTATCATAACAGAGAGCGTTTCAATTAAATAAATGCCCCCGGCAATAATCAAAATCAGCGGCATTTTAAGCCCGATGGCCCCAACCGCAATCGCCCCGCCCAAAAAGAGAGAGCCTGTGTCGCCCATGAACACCTTGGCGGGATTGGCGTTAAAGAACAAAAATCCCAAGCAGGCCGCCGCCACCGCGCCCATAAACACAGCGATAGAGGTGTTTCCCACTTTGATTGCACAAATCATAAAGAACAACGAAACAATCAGCGTCACAGAAGACGCTAAACCGTCTAACCCGTCGGTTAAATTTACGCTGTTCACGACAGCAAGCTGAACAAAAACCGCAAGGGGAATCGTCCAAAGCCCAATATCAATAGAGGCTTTCACAAACGGAACAACAATTTCTCCGCCAATGACCCCTGTGTGGCTCATAAACACAGTGACAACAACTGCCGCAATCAGCTGCGCCAAAAACTTTTGCTTTGAAGTAAGCCCCAAATTCCGTTTTTTTACCACTTTTATATAGTCGTCGGCAAAGCCGATGATGCCAAACAACAGCGAACCCACAACCAGGCTGATTTCTGTCACGCCAAAATTTCCTGAAATGAAATATGCGGCCAGCGACCCAAAAACCACCGCGCAAATAATGGCCAAACCGCCCATCGTGGGGGTGCCGCTCTTTTTCTGGTGCCAGGCAGGCCCCTCCTCGCGAATGCTCTGGCCAAATTTCAGCCTTGTAAGCAGCGGTATTAAAATCGGTGTTATAATAATGCATGCAAGAAGCGACAGTCCGCTTCCAATCAGCAAGGTGTTCAAACAACCAGCTCCCTTTTCCTAAGCTTCTTTAAAAATTATTTTTTAAAAATTCCGTTACACGCTCCAAGCCCATAACGCGGGAGGCTTTCACCAGCACCACGTCGTTTTCTTTAATGGAGGACGACAAATAGGGATAAATTTCTTCAACCGTATCAACAGAAATGATATTCATGCTGTCCATTCCGTTTTCAAAGGCTCCCTCTGCAATGAACCTTGCATTTTCCCCAACCGTAATTAAAAGGTCAATGCCGTTTTTTGTCACCTCTGCGCCCAGCTCCCGGTGCGCATTATAACTATATGCACCTAAAGCTGCAATATCTCCTAAAACCGCAACTTTTCTGTCCCTCCGTTTGGAAAGCACAGACAATGCCGCCGAAACAGAGGCGGGAGCCGCGTTATAGCAGTCGTTAATAACGGTGATGCTGCCGCACCGGATAATGTCCATCCGCATTCCGGTCAGCGTAAAGTTCTGCAGTGCCTCTGCAATTTTTGCGTCGGGTACACCGAAATAAATTCCTGCCGCGCAGGCAAGCAATGCGTCTGATACGTTGTGCTCCCCGGGAACCGGCAATGCTACCTTAAATTCGTGTCCCAGGCCCGAAAACCGGAACGTCACGCTGTCTTCCTCTGCTTTTATATCAGAAGCAGTAAAGTCTGCCGCGGGGTTTTTCACCCCAACCGTTATCACTTTCTGCGAAATCTCATCTTTATGAGCCATTAAAATTTTGTCGTCGCCGTTTAAAATAACCACACCATCTTTCTTTGTGTGGGCAAACAGCTCTGATTTTGCCCGATATATGTTTTCCTGCGAGCCTAAACGCTCAATGTGTGACATGCCAATGTTGGTAACGATTGCCGCGTTCGGCTGAACAATGGCAGAAAGCCTGTCTATTTCGCCGAAATTGTCCATTCCCATTTCAATCACCGCGGCGGTGACTGTTTCATCCGCTTCAAAAACCGTCAGCGGAACGCCAATTTCGTTGTTAAAGTTGTTTTTGTTTTTTAAGGTGTTAAATTTGGCGGATAAGACTGCATGCGTCATGTCCCGTGTGGTTGTCTTTCCTACGCTGCCCGTTATTCCCACAGTCGGCACACAAAGCCGCTTCATCACCAGCTGCGCCAGCGCTCCCATGGCCCGAACCGTGTTTTCAACAAAAATAACGGGGTGATTTAAGCTTATTTCAACCTCCCGTTCCACAAGGGCACAAACAGCGCCCTGTGCAAAGGCCTTTTCAACAAATGCGTGACCGTCTGCATTTTCACCGGGAATTGCCACAAACAGCATGTTTTCTGCAGCTTTTCTGCTGTCGGTTACCACTGAAGTCACCGTGCCCGCCGGCGTGCCGTGAAGCAAACGTCCGCCAACAACCTGCAAAATTTCTGAAACTGAAACAGGAATCATATTCACACCTCTGCCTTTTTCATTGCCGCAAGACACTCTGCAATAACTTCACGCTCGTCAAAATGGTTTTTCGTCTTGCCAATAATCTGATAGGTTTCGTGGCCCTTGCCTGCCAAAATCACACAGTCGCCGTGCTTTGCAAACGACAGCGCATAGCCGATTGCCTCCCGCCGGTTTTCAATCACAATATGTTCGCAGTCGGTTTCTTTCACGCCTGCCATAATGTCTTCAATAATGGCCGCAGGATTTTCTGTTCTGGGATTGTCAGAGGTCACAATGCAGTAGTCGGAAAGCTCGCCTGCAACCTTGCCCATAATGGGGCGTTTTGTTCTGTCACGGTCTCCGCCGCAGCCAAACAGGGTAATCACTCTGCCCTCTGCAAATTCTTTCACGGTTTTTATAATGTTTTCTAACCCGTCCGGCGTGTGGGCATAGTCAATAATCACCGTGAAATCGGTATTCGTATAAACCGTCTCACACCGCCCCATAACGCCTTTGGCAAAGGTCAGCGCCTCCACCGCCCGGCCTATTTCAATTCCTGCCGCTACAACGGCACCGATAGCCGTCAGCGCATTGTAAACAGAAAATCTGCCGGGGATCCCCAGCCGCACGGTGTAATCCTTTTGCTCATAACAAATGTTAAATATCACTCCCCGGGCCGAAATCCGAATGTCAGATGCTTTAATGTCCGCCTCGCTGTCAATCCCATAGGACGTCATCGGACAGACGCTATCGGCCAGAATGCTTCTTCCTGCTTTGTCATCAGCGTTTACCACGCCGCATTTGCTTTGCAGAAAAAGCTTTTTCTTGGCGTTTAAATAGTTCTCCATGGTAACGTGAAAATCAAGATGATCCTGAGTCAGGTTTGTAAACGCCCCAACAGAAAACTCAATGCCGTAAACCCGGAATAAATCCAAAGAGTGAGAGGAAACCTCCATCACTACATATTCCACACCCTCTTCCACCATCTCATGGAACAGCTCAAACAGTTCCAACGACTCCGGTGTGGTGCGCTCTGTAGGCAGGGTCCTTCCGCAAATCATGTTGGCGTTTGTTCCGATTAAGCCGGTGGTTTTGCCCTCAAACTCCAAAATAGATTTAATCAGCGTTGTCACTGTTGTTTTGCCGTTTGTTCCCGTAACGCCGATTATTTTAAGCTTTTTCTGCGGGTTTTTGTAAAAGGAAGCCCCCAGCTGCGCAAGCACTTGTCTGGTGTTTTTTGCAACAATCAGCGTTATGGTTTCAGGAATGTCGGGAAGCTTTGCCCCCTCCTGCACGACAATGGCAGACGCGCCGGCAGAAATTGCCCCGGCGATGTATTTGTGCCCATCTGTTTCAAAACCTACAATGCAGACAAACACATAACCCGGCTTCACTTTTCTGGAATCATAACAAATTCCTTTCATATCACGGTCTGTGTCGCCGACAATTTTAGAAACCGCGGCGTCTTTCAACAATGACGATAGTTTCATGGTGTAAACTCCTTTCGGAACGCGTCAATAACTTTAATCAATTTGTGCCTTCAACATCTAAGAATCTGAATTCTACCTGAACGACACTTCCGCGTTCAACCTCTGTTCCAGCCTCAGGCGTTTGCTTTTCCGCCACGGTGCGGTCGGAATCGGAGCCTGTGGCCCCTGCTCCAACAATACTCAAGTTTAGCCCTTTTGACGAAAGAATGGACTTTACGCTGGCCAACGACTTGTTTTTCACATCAGGCACCGCAACCTTTTCATCACCCGCAGAGCTTTCCGTGTAAAGCACAATCACAGAGCCGGAGCTTACGGTTGCCCCGGAGGACGGCATTTGGCTCAAAACCTTTTCCCCGCTGCCGATAACCGTATGTTTTAATCCCATGTCTTCCAGCTTTTTCTTCGCCACAGACACCTCAAGCCCTGTCACGTCCGGAACAGATATGTCAATGGTTGTTTTTTCTTCTGTTGTATATTGCGGCTCAACGCCTAAGTATTTTAATGTATCCTCCAAAATTTTACCAACAACGGGGGCCGCAACAGCGCCGCCGTAGTAAGAACCCAGCGAGGGTTCGTCAACAACTACCAGGCAGGCTACTTTCGGGTCGTTTGCCGGCGCAAATCCTAAAAACGATGCAACATATTTGCCCTGCCCTCTGGGAATTTTCTCCGACGTACCGGTTTTTCCCGCCACCCGGTAGCCCTTAATGTAGGCATTTTGTCCGGAACCAACGTTAACCGCGTTTTCCAAAAGCTCGCGAACGGTTTTTGACGTTTCCTCCGACACAATCTGGCGCACCAGCGTAGGCTCAATTTTTTTCACAACCGTGCCTTCGTCGTTTGTCAGTTCCTTCACCACGTGGGGTTTCATCAGGTTTCCGCCGTTTGCAACCGCACTGACAGCTGAAATCAGCTGCAGCGGCGTAACTTTCGGCCCCTGGCCGAACGACGCTGTGGCAAGCTCAACGGTTTTAAACTGTTCGTCGGTGTAGAACACGCCGTTTGCCTCGCCGGGCAGGTCGAATCCGGTTTTATCGTTAAAGCCAAAGGCTTTGTAATACTGCTTAAACTTGTCAATCCCAACGCGCTGTCCAACCTCAATAAACACCGGGTTGCAGGAGTTTTTCACACCGTCTTTAAAGGTTTCCGCACCGTGGCCGCTCCTTTCGGCACAGCTAATTCTTCTGTCTTCAACAATTTTATATCCGGGACAGAAAAAATGGTCCTCCGGCGTGACAACGCCTTCCTCCAGCGCCATAGACATGGTCATAATTTTAAAGCACGAACCGGGCTCATAAGAGTCCACCACCGCTTTATTCCGCCACATTTTATTTTTCGCGTTGGTAAGCGCCTTTTCATATTCTTCCCCGGAACCAAGTTTTTTAAGTCTGTTCAGGGTAACTTTGTCAATTAATTCGTTGGGGCTGTTCAAGTCAAAATTCGGCAGGGCGGCCATGGCCAAAACCTCGCCGGTTTTCACGTCCATCACGATGCAGGCGGCGCCCTCTGCCGCCTCTGTTTCGTTATACACGTTTTCCAAATGCTTTTCCGCAAAATGCTGAATGGCCTCGTCAATGGTCAAAACCACGTTTAAGCCGTTTTCAGAGTCGATGTGCCGCTCTTCCTGAAACGGCATATCTGTTCCATGGGCGTTTTTCAGCGTAACCACTCTGCCCGGCACGCCGGATAGTTCGTCGTCATACACCATTTCAATGCCGCCCAAACCCTGGTTGTCTCGGCCGGTAAAGCCGATAACGTGGGAGGCAAATGTGCCGTAAGGGTAATATCGTTTGGTATCCTCTTTAAAATATACGCCTTTTAAATTGAGTTCACGAATTTTGTCGGCTACCTCTGTTTCCACTTTCCGTTTAATCTCAACGTCCTGGGCGTTTTTGGTCAGTTTCGGTTTTACATCTTCTGCATTAAGCTCTAAAATTTCTGCAAACTTGTTGGCAAGTCCGTCAACGTCATATCCTGCCGCCGCAATCTCCTTCGGGTTCACCGTAATGGTTTCCGCCGAGGAGCTGACCGCCAGCGTTTTGCCGTTTCTGTCGTAAATTGTGCCCCTGGCAGACGACACCTGATAGTCTCTGGTTTGCTGCTCAATTGCGCCGGTTCTTAGTTTTTCTCCGTCTACAATGTTCAGTTTTAATATATAAAGCACAAGCATAATAAGAAGTGTTGTAAAAAACAACAGAACGTAAAACATTCGTTTCCGCAAGCTTGTTTTTGGCCCGGTAATCGCCATATCTATCCACTCCCTTCGGCGAGGTTGACTTAAATTTGATTTCTGCTTTTACAAAAGTTAGTGTGAAAGACACCTCTCTCACACTAACAACAAATTCTTTATCATGTTATGTATCGCTTCATGCGAAATATTCCACAATGCCGCTAAAAAAATTCTTCACAGCGTCGATAATGGAATTGCCGCTCCGCACCTTTTTCACCTCGTTTGACTGTTCCAGGTTGATGTAAATGGTCTGAGATTTTGAGGGCTGTCCCATATTGAACGTATTTTGCGCAATTTTTTCAATATTTTTTAAATCCAGGGTTTGGTCAATTTTAAACTGCAGTTTCTGGTTTTCTGCAATGGTTTCAGACAGCGTGGTATTTTTTTTCTCAAGCTGTTCATATCCCGACGTAATCATCAATCCGCGGAACAGCACCAAAAAAGCCATCGACGCGAGTACAATCACAGAAATCACCGTCCCGCGGTTAATCCGCGATTTTGGGCGGCGGTTTCTGCCCGCGGCAGTATTCACTTTTCTTTTTTGTCCGCTGCCTGTTTTAATCATGACTCCACCTGTTGAACGTATATTTGTAATTTTTCTGATTTCCCGGTTGTCGTAAATCTTGCGGTACCTGTCGTCTGCATGATATGCCAAATTGTTGTTTCTCATATGCCAGGTCTCCCTCCCGAAAATCTTGTTATAACCTTTCAAATATGCGAAGATGCGCGCTTCTGGCCCGCGGATTTTCCGAAAACTCCGCTTCGCCCGGAGCCACTGGCTTTCTCGTAATCACTTTTCCCTCGGGCTTTTTGCCGCAAATGCAAACCGGCAAATCCGGCGGGCAAACACAGCCCTTAGCCGCCTGGGCAAACACTGTTTTCACAATTCTGTCTTCCAGCGAATGAAAGGTAATTACGCAAAGTCTTCCGCCCGGCTTCAAGCAGGAAATAAAATCAAAAAGCGCCTGTTTCAGCCCGGAAAGTTCGCCATTTACCTCAATCCGAATTGCCTGAAAGGTGCGTTTTGCCGGGTGCGGCCCGTCTGACCGGGCGCCCTTTGGCACCGCTTTTTTAATAATGCTCACAAGCTGCCCGGTGGTTTCAACCGGCGCATTTTCGCGCTCCTGCACAATAAATTCTGCAATCCGTTTTGCCCAGCGTTCCTCGCCATATGTAAAAATTACATCCGCCAGCTTATCCCTGTCATACTCGTTCACCACATGAAACGCAGAAAACGAACTGGTTTTGTCCATCCTCATGTCAAGGGGCGCGTCGTGATTATAAGAAAATCCGCGTTCTGCGCAGTCTAACTGATAGGACGAAACGCCCAAATCCAGAACCGCGCCGTCTATTTTTTCCATTCCAAGCTCTGCTAAAACCTGTAAGATGTCGTTAAAATTTCTGTTTACAAAAGTGATATGGTCTGAAAATTCCGACAGCCTGTTTTTACAAACTGCAATTGCTTCGCTGTCTCTGTCAAAGCCGATGAGCTTTCCCGTTGTCAGCTGTTTTAAAATTTCCCGGCTGTGGCCGCCGCCGCCCATCGTCCCGTCCACATAAACCCCGTCAGGGTGAATGGAAAGGCCCGACACAGCCTCGTTAAGAAGGACAGATATGTGATGAAACTCCATGTTTGCCTCCTTAATTTAAAATCCCAAAAGTTCCATTTTTTCAGAAAATTCGTCCGGGCTAAAGTTTTCAATGCTGTGTTCCTTTTCCCAGTCTTCCGTGTTCCAAAGCTCAATACGGCCGGAAACGCCCACAACGGTAACATCCTTTTCCAGCCTTGCATAGGTTCTCAGTTTTTGCGGCAGCATAATTCTTCCCTGTTTGTCAAGCTCGCACTCGCCGGCCCCAGCAAAGAAAAATCGGGTAAAGTTGCGTGCGTCCCTGTTGGCTAAGGAAATTGCGTCAAGCTTTTCCTTATATATCTGAAAGGTTTCGGTCGGAAATACAAAGAGGCACCGGTCAAGTCCGATGGTAACGATAAACTTCTCGCCCAGCTCGTCGCGGAACTTTGCAGGCATAAACATTCTGCCCTTTGCGTCCAACACATGGCTGTATTCTCCAATAAACATGTTTCCGGCCTCCTTTCAACCTTTTTCCACCACATTAAACCACTTTTATTTCATTTTAAACCATTTGAGCTGATATTGCAAGTACTTTTTTCAATTTTTTTAATTTTTTTGAAATCTAAATTTAATATACAAGATATTGTGTGTAATAAATTTATCATACAAATAAAAGGGCATAGCAGGGAAATGTCTATTTTTCCCAATGCTATGCCCTTTTTCCGTTTTTTTCGATATTCTTTTTTCTGCTCTTTTTTCAACGCCTAAATATAGTATTGTTAACGTAATATTTCAATCATATTACACAAAATAGCGTTATTGCGACCTTTTTGCACCTCCCTGTCAGCTTTCGATTTGCGCCTCCACCAGCCGTTCGCCGCAAAACCGGTCGCGGAGCACCGGCTTTTCAATTTTTCCGGTGGGATTTCTGGGAATGTCGTCAAAAATAATTTTTCTGGGCCGCTTATACCGGGGCAAATCCATGCAGAACTCGTTGATCTCGTCCTCCGTGCAGGTCATGCCCGGTTTCAGTTCAATAATGGCCGCCGCAATTTCACCCAGGCGCTTGTCGGGCAGGCCAATCACCGCCGCGTCTTTAATCGCCTGATGTTTTCTTAAAAAGTCCTCAATCTGCACGGGATAAATGTTTTCGCCGCCCGTTATGATAACGTCCTTCT
>OGYL01001958.1_pt1 | contig 15098 bp, 10 predicted proteins | sample 1576541 | NCBI WGS metagenome assembly OGYL01 (sample SAMEA3541551, study PRJEB24748) | human gut metagenome | biome: human gut; feature: human-associated habitat; material: faeces | place: China | collected 2012 | reverse complement strand
TGTGTACGAAGGACAATCTTGTCATTAATATAAAATGTATCCTGTTCATCTTTTGCCGGATGATTGGCAGGTATATTCAACGCTTCAAAATTATAGTAATCATATTCAACTTCAGGACCTTCTACAACTTCGTATCCCATACCAACAAATATTTTCTTAATTTCTTCAAGAGCAAGTGTATTAGGATGACTATGTCCAACATTATTCTTTTTTGCAGGAAGTGTTACATCAATAACTTCTGCTTTCATCTGAATCTCTCTCATCTTCTCTGAAAGTTCTTTTCTTGCATTCTCAAGAACTTCCTCTATAGCCTGTCTTGTCTCATTGACTATCTGACCAACCATAGGTCTGTCTTTTGGCTCAACATCCTTCATTCCTTTAAGGACTTCTGTAAGTTCGCCTTTCTTGCCGAGGATAGATACTCTTACCTCATTTAACTTTTCAAGTGAATCAGTAGAGTTAATCTGTTCTAACGCTCTCTCCCTGATTTCCTGCAATCTTTCCTTCATCATGATTACTTTTTCCTCCAATTTAAAATAACTGAACTGTAACTAATTTTAACACATGTACCGTAATTGGCAAGCAAAATTTAATTTATAGACCTTTTTTCATATTCATCAAGTATTTCCAAAGTCTCTTTTGTATACTCCGGATGTAATTTATTAACTTTTCTTACGCTGGATGATGCTGGGCGGGCAGTTGTGGCCGGTGAAGCGGGAGATCTGGGCCATCATGTCCACCAGCACATCCTCGCCCTCACAGCCCGGACGCACCGCCACATAGCCAAGGCGCTCGCCGGGCAGGCTCAGGCTCTTGGAATAGGAGAAGCAGGTGAGAGTGTGGGGGTAGAACGCCGCCGGGTAGGGCACCTTTTTGCCGTCGAATGCGATATCCCGGTAGGGCTCATCGCTGACGAGGAAGATGTTGTGGCCAAACGCCTTGCTCTTCTCGGTCAGGATCTCTGCCATGCGGGTGAGCGTCCCGGCAGAGTAGACCACGCCGGTGGGGTTATTGGGGGTGTTGATGAGCACACAGGTGGTCTTTTCGCCGATCATCTGCTCGAATGCGTCCAGATTGGGCTGGAAGGTGGGTGCCTGCGGCGGCACCACCTTGAGGACTGCCCCGGTGCCCGCCACATAGGGGCCGTACTCCGGGAAGTAGGGCGCAAAGGTGAGCACCTCGTCGCCGGGCTGCGTGACCGCACGGATGGCATGGGCAATGGCACCCGCCGCACCGGTGGTGGGGAAGATGTGCTTCTGCTCATAGGGCAGGCCAAAGGTCTTTGTCAGGTGCGCTGCCACATCGGTGCGGAAGCCCGGGTCGCCCTGACTGGGGCAGTAGCCGTGCAGGTTTACCGGCTCTTCGTTGGCCAGCAGGTCCTGCATGGCGGCAGTGAACTCCTGCGGGCAGGGCACGCTGGGGTTGCCCAGCGAGTAATCGAACACGTTCTCATATCCGATCTCGGCAGCACGCTGCTTGCCGTACATGAAGGTCTCGCGGATGACGCTCTTATTGCCGAGCATCGCGCGATAAGTCTCGTTCAGCATAATACTTTCCCCCGAGAGTTTATTTGTGGGCAGCCGTATAGCTCTGTTCCACCTTGATGATGCAGCTGTAGGCTGCATCCTGTTCCTTGATGAACTGTTCCAGCTGTGCCAGCAGCTCTACCTTATCCCCTGCATAGCCTGCCGGCAGCACCAGATCGAACAGCACGTTGGTGTGGGTCCTGCCCGGCACGATGCGCAGATCGTGCAGAGAAAGCTCCGGGTCCATCTGACGCAGCTTTTCGGTCAGGCGGGCGCGCAGCACGCCCACGGCAGAATCCGAGGTGACGATGGGATCGTAGTGGATGGTAACCAAAAGCCGGTCATTCTTTAGAAAATCCCGTTCAATGTTGTCGATCAGGTCGTGTGCCTCCAGCGGGTCCTGCTCGGCAGGCAGTTCCACATGCAGGGAGGCGAACTGGTGTCCCGGGCCGTAGTCGTGCACCATCAAATCGTGCATTCCCAGCACGCCGGGATAGGAGAGCACCTTCTGCTCGATGTGGTCCACCAAATCCTCGCTGGGGCTTTCGCCCAGCAGCGGGCTGAGCGTATCCATTACAAGGCCCCAGCCGGAGATCAGGATGAACGCCGCCACGCCTACACCCATCAGGCCATCCAGCACATCCCAGCCGGTCACGCGGCACAGCACTGCGGCAATGAGCACCGCGCCGGTGCTCAGCACATCGTTGCGGCTGTCCGCAGCAGTGGCAATGAGGGTCTCGGAGCCGATGATGCGCCCGATGGTGCGGTTGAAGCCGCTCATCCACAGCTTGACGAGGATGGAAGCAATCAGCACGGCCACCGTGAGCCAGCTGAACATCACCGGGGTGGGGTGCAGCACCTTGACCACAGATTCCTTCAGCAGCGAAAAGCCGATGCCGAGAATGGTCACGCTGACTACCAGCCCCGCCAGATATTCATACCGGGCATGGCCGAAGGGATGCTCTGCGTCCGGGGCCTTGCCGGCCAGCTTGAAGCCCACCAGACTGACCACGTTGGACGAGGCATCCGACAGGTTGTTCAGGGCATCTGCCATGATGGCAATGGAGCCGAACAGAGTGCCTACGGTCAGCTTGCCCAGACACAGCAGCAGGTTGCATGCCACGCCCACCCAGCAGGCAAGGTTGCCGTAGGCGGCGCGCACCTTAGGGTCCTGCGCATGGTCGGGCTGGCGGATGAAAAGACGAATCAAAAACTGAGTCATAACGGTCCTCCATGGGCAGCGCTGGACACCTGCATACCCTGTCATCGCTTATAGTATAGCATTTCGCTTTATCGTTTTAAAGTATTTTCCGAAAACTTTTGCCCGGTATAGAAAGACCCCGGCAGAGCGGGATGCCCTGCCGGGGAGCTTTATGGGAACGGTAAACCGGGATTTTCGGATGAATTACTTCTCAGAAGGCTTGCTCAGATCCACGCTGCGGATGATCTTGCGCACCGGCAGGATGCTCTTGGCGTTCATGGACAGCTCGTCCACGCCCATGCGCAGGAAGGTCTCGGTCAGGGCGGTGTCGGCACCCAGCTCGCCGCAGATGCCCACCCAGATGCCGTGGCGGTGACCGGCTTCAATGGTCATCTTGATGGCGCGCAGCACGGCGGGGTGATGGGGGTTGAAGAAGGGCTCCAGCTTTGCGTTCTGGCGGTCCAGTGCACAGGTGTACTGGGTCAGGTCGTTGGTGCCGATGGAGAAGAAGTCGCACTCGGCAGCCAGCTCGTCCGCGATCAGCACAGCGGCGGGGGTCTCGATCATGGTGCCTACCTCGATGTTCTGGCCCATCTTCACGCCCTCGGCGGTCAGTTCTGCGCGGCACTCTTCCAGAACAGCCTTGGCATCCTGCAGCTCCCGCAGGCTGGTGATCATGGGGAACATGATGCTCATGTTGCCGTAGGCAGAAGCCCGCAGCAGCGCGCGCAGCTGCTCGTTTTCCCGTTTCAGCTCTTCCGGCGTTTTTTCTCTGTCCAAAGCGGTCACTCCTTTAGTTCGACGATGTCAGCGACCGCATTTGCGGCTGCCCCGACACATCCTCCACCGTCAGGGTGGTGCGGCCGGTCACCTCGCTTTGGGAGGCATCGCTGTAAAACACTGTGTTGACAACATACTGGTTTTCTTCGTCCCCCCGGGTGACCGTCGCTTTATAAAAAATATCCCGACCATACAGCGGCTCCCACATCTCAAAGCACTTTCGCCCGCGGTTGTACAGATCCGCTTTGGTGACATCGACCGACACCGCGCCGAAATATTTCAAAATCTGCTGCTCGATCTCATCCTTAGACGCCTGGCGCAGCTGGTTGCCGGAGCGCGGCATATCGGTCAGATTTTCATAGAACATATGGCAAAACGCAAACTGCACCAGCGCGTTCACCGACATATCGTCGGGCGATTCAAACTTGGTTTGTGCCAGCAGATACCGCAGCTCATAGCTGCGGTGCGCCAGCGCATCCGCATCGATATACGCCGGAATCGCCTCGGCATCCGCCGAAGCCGTGGTCGTGGTGGTCGCCGCGCCGGTAGTGGCGGAAGGCTTCACAGCGGGATCCACATTATTGCAGCCCGCCAACGGCACGACCGCCAGCGCCGCCAGCAAACACAAGAGCTTTTTCATATCCGATATTCCTCCGCTTTTTAACAGAAAACGCTGCTGCACAGGGGGCTGTGCAGCAGCGTTGCAAGGCCATAAGTCAGCCTAAAACGATACCAGCTGACAGTTCGATCAATAACTCCACTTATAATCGGTGTAGGAAAGGGTCATGTCCTTGTTGTTCTCCACAAACACATCCGCCGATCCGACCTGTTTGTACGCGATGTACGCATCCGAACGGATGGTGGAACCCAGCGGCAGGTTGACCGACAGGCTTTCCAGAGGCGTGTTGACCACCTGTTTGATACCGGTTTGCTTGTTGTAATCGGTCTTGAAGTGGTAACGGTACGCCATAAAGCATTTGTTCACATCGGTTCTCAAAACCGGGTCCCCTTTGGGCAGAATAAACGTCTTGGTGTCGGGGTCGTAGCTTCTCTCGTCGTAGCGGTTGGAAACCTTCACCGTGTACACCACCGTACCGCAAACGCCGTGACCGTCGTCGGTGTAGGTATCGGTATCCCAATCGTTGGAGCACATCTGGAATTTATACTCTTTGCCAATCTCCAGCAGGATGCTTTCGCCGCCGTAGTAGACGGTGCCATCCTCAAACCGCACCGACATCTTCTTCGGGCAGACGATGCTGCCTTTCACCTGATTTTTGGTGGGCTCGGTAATCGGCTCGTCAGTAGCAGCGCGCTTTTTCCAGCAAGCGTACAGGGTAACGGTGTTCATATTTTTGCCGAAGTTCAGTTTGTCCGAAGTGAGCTGGTCGCCCGGCTTGTAAGACTCGCCGGTGCCGTCCGCTTTGGTGTTCCAACCGGTGAAATCATAATCGTTCCGGCTGAACGCGCTGTCTTTCACCGTGGCGGTATCACCCTTATAGTAGTGGGTCGCATCGGTGGTGGAGCCGGTCGCATCGGTGCAGTTGGCATCGTACAGCACGCTGCAAAACGGGGTGATTACGCCGTCCACATGCCATCCGTCGCTGCTGTCCCATTTGACCACATACCACACGATCGACTGACCGGGCTGCAGCTTAATGCCGTTCTTGGCGAGATCGGGACCGGAGGTAATGTAGCCGGAAACCGCATTGCCGGTTTCATCAAAAGTCGGTCGCGTATACGAAGAAATGTAGCCGCTGCCGGCAAATTTATAGTTTTTGCTGGGCTGCGACGCGGTTCCGGTCGGCACCGCCAGTCCTTCGTTCAGCAGATAAAATTTAGCGACCTGCGACATTTCCGCCGAAGCGAAAATCGAGCAGCAGCTGATCATCATGACCACAGCGACCAATACAGAAAGCAGCTTTTTCATCGTTTCCAATCCTTTCCCGTTAACCTCTCTAATGCGCAAACCATTTGCAGAAGAAAATAAAAAAAGCACCTATATCAAGGTACACGGCGGTACCTTATATAAGTGCAACCTGACGATCATAGCCCTTATGGCGTTAGACTCATGGCTTTGCGCCACACGCTTTCGCGTGCTTTGCCTTTTAACTACGGTTGGATTATAGCACGCCCTTTCGGAAATTGCAAGAGCTTTTTTTGAATTTCCCAAAATTTTCCCACTTTGGTTTGGGTGCTGCTTGACGGTGTTTATAAAAGGATGTATAATGCGCTGTGAAACAGACCATGATGACTTTACAAGTACGGTGATAACAATGAGCGAATTGAAAAAAACGCTGTTCGGCGGGTACAAAAAATCCGCTGTGGATTCCAAAATGCAAGAGCTGACCCGGCAGCTGGACAGCGCCGATGCCGATAACAAGCGTTTTGCGCATGAGCTGGATGCCACCACTGCCCGCATTGCGGAGTTGGAGCAGCAGCTCGCCGCGGCAGCGGCGGAAAACGCCGCGTTGAAAGCGGAAAAATCCAAAAACGATGCCATTTTCAACAACGTCGCCAAAATCTATCAGCGTGCCTACGACGCGGGCCACGACATTGTTTGCGATTCCAAAGACATCACCTCTCAAATGCTGAAAAAGCTGGATATGCAATTTGACGCGACGATGGGCGACACCGCCGCCATGACCGCGCATTATGACGCCACCCACCGGAATATGGAAGCGCTGCTGGCAGAGTTGACCCAAAAACTGGACGATGTCAACCGCTCTGCCGCCCAAATTATGGACAAAGCCAAGACCTTTTCCGGCATCTATGGCGATATGAAGCAGGTCGTGGCGAACACACAAGTGCACGCCCGGCAGATTTTGACCGATTATGAGCAGCAGGCATCGGAGTTTTTGACCAGCAACGACCAAGCGGAGCCGGAGACTCCTGCTGCCGTAGAACCGGAAGCTCCCGTGGCTACGGAACCGGAGGCTCCCGTGGCTGCGGAACCGGAAACTCCCACTACGGACAGCGATCTTCATGTGTTGCCGCACCCGGCGGGTAACCCACCGGTCAAAACGGCTGCGACCGAGCACACACCGGCGGCACCCAAGTCCTCCAGCGAATTCACCCAGTTCGGTCGCAAGAGCAAAATCTCGGCGCAGGATCGCAACGAGCTGCTGCGCAAAGCGTTGCTGCGCAACGGCGGCCAATAAAGCGGTTTGCCGCCACGCAACCCGGATACAAGAAACAAACATGCATATAGCCGCGAGAACCGGGTTGCTTTTTTCACAAAAACAGCAGCCCGGTTTTTGCGCACTTATCCCCACTACCCCATTCAGGAGGAACCCGTTATGAAAAAAGGCTTGTTATTTGATCTGGACGGCACGCTCTGGGATGCCACCGCCACGCTGGTGGCACCGTGGAACACCGTGCTGCACCGGTTTGGCGATCCCCACCCGCCGCTCACCCGGCAGGATATGGTGGGATTTATGGGCAAAACCGCCGCGCAGATCGGTCAAATGCTGCTGCCGGACGATCCGGAAACCGGGCGGCGCATCTGCATGGAAAGCTGCGAGGTGGAGCTGCCGGATCTGCGGGAAAAGGGCGGCGTGCTATACCCGCAGCTGACGGAAACGCTGGACGCGCTGCGCCGGCAGTATCATCTGTATATTGTCAGCAACTGCCAGGAGGGCTATATTCAGGCGTTTTTGGCACACCACCAGCTGGGCGACCGGTTTGAAGATTTTGAATACGAGGGGCGCACCCGCCTGACCAAAGGCGAAAACATCCGGCTGGTGGCACAGCGCAACGGGTTGGATTGCGCGCTGTATGTCGGCGATACCCAAAGCGACATGGACGCGGCGGATGCGGCGGGGTTGCCGTTTGTGCACGCTTCCTACGGTTTCGGCACCGTCAACCGCGAAACACCGGTGCTGCACACCTTCGCCGAGCTGCCCGCCATTGCCGATGCGCTGCTGTAACCGCATTCTCTAAAGAAAGGGGTCAGAGCTATGCTGCCGTTTTACGAAAGCTGGGATTCGGAATTCCACGCGTTTGAATGGACATCCTCGCACAGCTTTTTACCGCACCTGCACCACGAGCTGGAGCTGATGTATGTGGCACAGGGCAGTATTGATGTCGAGATCAATTTTGAGCGTCAGCGTCTGGAGGCGGGCGATCTGGCGGTGATTTTGCCGCACAGCGTTCACGCTTATGACATACCGGTTCCCGCGCCGGAAACGGTGCAGCTGTGGGGCATGGTGATCGCCCCGTCGCTGACCGGCGATTTCGCGCCCCACATCAACGGTGCGGCGGCGCGCCATCCGTTTTTGACCGCCGCCGAGCTGGAACCCGCCGCGGTCATGTCGATCGAAGGGATGTTCCACACCCACTACGGCGCGCGACCACTGGTGGTGCGCGCGTATTTGCAGCTGCTGCTGGCGTGCATCTGGCCGACGCTGGCGGTGGAACCGTCCAGCGACCGGCAGGCAGAGGATATGCTGTTCCAAGTGATCCAATATATGCTGGAGCATTACCGCCAGCCGCTGCAAGCCAAGGATGTGGCGGCGCAGCTCGGGGTCAGCACCTCGTATCTGGCGCGCATCTTTTCGCGGCGGCTGCATATGAGCTTTAACGATTATATCAACCGACTGCGGGTGCAGGCGGCGCAGGATCTGCTGCGCTCCACCGATCGCCCGGTCACCGAAGTGATGCTGGAGGTCGGGTTTGAAAGCCAAAGCACCTTCAACCGCGTGTTCCGCGACATTCAGGGCATCACCCCGCGCGAATACCGCCAGCAAACCCGGCAATAATCGAACAGAGAGGAGATCATCTATGGGGAATCACTGCACTCTTTATGCAGAGATGCATCTGGTCTTTGATAACGATTTTGATGTGTACTCGATCACAAAACAGTTGGGAATTACCCCCACCGAATGCAAATCGCGAAGCGAAACACGCATATCCCCTTTGACCAATAAACCTATTGAGGGCTTTTGGACACTACAAACAGAAGAAAGAGAAGAAAGCGATTTAGGGGTGGTATTAAACGAGCTAATGGAGAAAATATCCCCCCAGCTGCCGGACATCAAACAAATCTGCGATGAAAACGACGGAACCGTTATTTTTGACATTATTCCCTTTTTTGATAGCGACAACAAACCCGACTTGTATTTCGAGAGAGATTTTTTGGATGTTGTGGAGTATTTGAACGCAACCATTCAAATAGATGTATATGTGGAATAAATCTGTCCTATACATTTCAGCGACAAAAAGGCAACCGATTCTGCCGAATCGGTTGCCTTTTTTTATTCTCCCAGCAGGGTGGCAAGCGTTTTTTGAATATAGTAATAGGATTGCTTCAGCCGGGTATGGTACTGGCTGTTTTTGGGGGAATAGTCGATGGCTTTCATCTTAACCGTTTCCGACTGGTGCGCAAATGATAGACCAAGGGAGATGGCGGTCAAATCGACGGCTGCCGCTTCCCCCGCCTCGTTAAAATTGTTCAGCGCAGCGCCTTTGGAAATGTTCAGCACCCCCAGCATATACCACGGGATGCGGAATTCCACGATATGCTCTGTCGCGTAAAAATCGGCGAGCGAATCGTAATGGTCATCGTCGGGGTCGCTGATGCCGAAGCGCAGTTTCCCCACTTCGTTGCTTTTTCGTTCGATCGTTTGCCTGGTTTCGGGCAGCTCCAGCTCTCCGTGGACAAACTGCGTCACGATATGGTATTCCCCCGAGTTCGCTGTCTTTTTCTCCTCCGGATAAAAGCGGAATCGGTTATAGTCATAATAAGCATCGTTCATCACCGCCGCGTTATCTTTGCCGTCCAGCACGATCAGCGAATCGGCGCGTTTTTCAAAATTCAGCCCATAACGGTTGGAGGTTTGGCTGCCCACCCCCACGGTGGACACCGGAATCACCAACGGCTGATCCCCGAATGTCCCGGTTTTCAGCTCGACACAGCCATACAGATAGCCCTCGTCATACTGCACTTTCAGCGCATAATCCGTGGTATCCAGCAGCGCGTCCACCGCGCTCCATTCGTCGGCTTTGCCGTCCACCAGACACGCGGTGCGGCTGCCGGGTTCCACCGCCAAAATTCCGTAATTCTGCTCGGGGCTCATGCGGTTGGGGGTGCGCTGCTGCGGCTCGCAATCGGTATAGCGATAGGTGTTCCAAATCTGCTTGAACCATTCGTCCTGCCACGAAAACAGCAAGCTGCCGGCGCATCCGGCGCTGGCGATGTCCACAAACATACGGCTGTCATACAACCCCTGCTGCTGTTCGGTGTTGCCGCCCTGGTTATATCCCAGCACGCTTTCCGCCGCGCACCCGCGCGAGGTGGATACCCCAAACTCCGCAATCAACAGCGGCACGGAATATTCCTTTTTCAAATCCTCGATATACGCTTTGTAGTTGTTTTGTTTGCCGGTGAGCTCATCGGTATAGGTGGCGTATTGGGTATCGTAATCGATGCTTTTCGGATAATAGGGATACGCGTCCACCGCTGCGAACAGTCCGGCGTAATAATCCGCCTGGGGCAGCACATGTTCGGTGTTCACCTCCACGCTGTCCTCGTAGGCATCCGGCTCGTTCGGATGGTCCAGCGTATCGTTGGTGGACCAGTTCAAAAATGCCACCGGCGTCTGGTAGGTGTAATTCTGCGTTTCGTAAGCGATCAGCGTATCCCCCACCCGCGCCAAAAACGCCTCGAACGGCGTGGCACCCGGCGCGGTTTTGAGATATTCCCCCGCAAACGCGGCTTTATCGGTATGGGTATTGCTCTTTTCCACAAACTCGTTGTTCCATTCCAGCCCCAAAATAAAGCCCAGCGTATACGGCGACACATCGTACACATACCGGTCAGTGTCATGCGCGGAATAATGCACACCGCTGCCGTTGCCGTGAACCACATCCACCGTATTTTTCGCCCGCCGTTCAAAATCCGCCAGCACCACATGGCTGCTGTCATAGCAATCGCCCGGCGCAGTCATATAGTCCTCGCTGAACCAGATGCCGTGGATCAGATACAGCTTTTTTTCGGCGCTCGCGTTATAGTCATAGAACGCTTTGTAAAACTGCGGCGGCATGATGGAAAACACCCGCACCGTGTTGGCATTCATCTCGCTGATCTGCCGAAACCATGTTTTGTAGGTATCGTAAGCAATATCCACCGCCGCCAGATCGGTCGTGCCGGTGGAAACGCCCATATTCACCCCAGCGATATACACGCTGGTCATGTCGTCGCTGTTCAGCCGAAACAGCATCCGGCTGTCTTTGTCGGCAAAATAGCGCATATCCACCGCGCCGTGGGAAACCAGCGCTTTGGACACGGTTTCCACATGATATTCCGGAACATCGTAATCTTTCAGCTCTTTCTCCTGCGATACCGCGGGGGGGACCACCGGATCGCTGTTCTGGTGGCATCCGGCCAGCGGCAGCGCCATCAGCACCGCCAGCAAAAGTGCTGCAAATTTGATGTGTTTTTTCATGCATCCTCCTATTCGGCCACGCCGGTCGCAAACAAAAAAGCCGCAAAAAACGCACATTGCGTCCTTTGCAGCCAGTCAATCATAGTATAAAACCTTAGACACCAGAGCTTTGCGTCATGGTCTTTCGACCATTTTGCCGATTATTCCGTTTTCGGGTATCTTCACAGTCGCACTATAGCATATTCCCGGAGAAATGTAAAGCGCTTTCCAAGAAAAGGGTGTTCCCCTTCTCCCGATAATGCCAAGGGGCGGGAAAGCCCATGGCTTTCCCGCCCCTTGTTATGAAAAAAGGAAAAGAGAATGAGAAACGCGTCATTTACTCGGCGATCGTGGCCGTCAGCGTCACGTTGCGCAGACTGAAGGTCACGCCCTTGTCGTTGTTCCACGCAATGCCGTTGTTGACATAATCAGCATCCTGAGCGTATCCGCTGGTATCGTTGTAGGTCAGCGTTTCCAGACGGCTCACTTTGCCACTTTCCAGCACCGACAGCGGTACCACCATCCGCACATGGTTCCATGTGCCTCCCTTGGTGAAGGAGGACGGCTTCGCGTTGTAGCCCAAGGTGCCGCAGCTGGTACCATCCAGCTTCACATAGCCGTTCTTCACATATTTGACCCACGCGTCATTGGCGGGTGCCGGAGAGGTATGGGTAGAATCAACCTTTACATCAAACTCCAGATACACCGCCTCGTAAGCCGAGATATCCACCGCCGTATCCAGCGTTTTGTTGATGATCATCGCGTGCGTTTCCGGCGAGGTAACCTCGTCGGCGATCAGCGTCGCCACCGTTGTGGGAGCAATGTCTTTGATCGTGAGGCGCGCGGTCTTGGTACCAACCGCGCCGCTTGCCAGCGTTGCCCTCACCGTCACATCCACATACCCGGTGCGGGTCGCTTTCAGCAGTCCGTCCTCTATCGTGACACCGGCGGTGTTTTCACCGTCCGCCGCCAGCTCATACTGATAGCTCGCGGTAGAGGCATCGTGACCCGGGATAGCGCAATCGCCGCCAACCGTCACGCCGGCGCGCAGGTAATATCCCAGCTGCGCATCCGACAAACCGACCGTGCGGTCGCTAAACTGGACATCATCCACCGTGCAGGTGCATCCGGTCATTTCCGAAATATAGACATATTCAAACGCCACATCAATGGAAGCCGGGTTACCGCTAAAGGAGTTGACCGCTTCCAAACCCAGCGACACCGTTTGCAGTGCGAGGCTGGCTTTGCCCGCCAGCTTATACTGCAGTCCATCGGCGGAGTAGTAGAACGCGTACTCGTCACCGGAACGCAGAATACGCATATACATCGTGGTGCCGGCCGCCGGGATGCCGCCGGTTTCGCTTTGCAGCTCTGCGGTAGACCCGCCGGTTTCTCTCACCACTTTGATACGGTTGCCGTTTTCATAGCTGAACTTGATGTAGTTGTCCTCATCCTGGAACACGAGGAAACCGATCTGCTGGTATCCACCCTTGAAGTTGTCGCTCATGGTGAATTTGGTATCCGCGATCCAGTCGCCGTCCGCCGCTTGGACAAAGATGTTTTTCGCATCGTTATGCGATTGATACAGATCGCCCGCTTCGGTGGAGATAACCAAACCTTTGTTGGTCAGCTTCCAGTTATCCGGGTTTTCTTTCACATTGCCGTTGTTATCGTAGACCTTCCAATCCTTCGGCAAAGTTGTCGTTTTGGAAAAATCCATAGAAGTCGGCTCGTGATAAGTGCGGATGTCGATGGTGTAGGTGACCACCCGATCGCCCAGGTCCGCGGTGATCGTCGCCGTGCCGGGAATGGATTCCGCCTGTTTAATGGTGATATAATTGCCGCCGTCCGGCACCGCCACCACCGCGCTGGTGGAGCCATCCGTCAAAATCACATCATACCGATAGGTGGTGGAGGTAAAGCCCTCGATGGGTTTGCCGTTCACCGTGATGCTGTGCACCGCACGCTCGTTTTTGACCGCCACCGGGAAGCTGCCGGAAGCCGACACACCGTTCACCGTCGCGGTCGCGGTGATGACTGCCGTACCCGGTTTGACCGAATGTACGGTACCGTCTTGATCCACCGTCGCCACTTCCGGATTGGACGAGGTATACACCACATTCGCTTTGTCCAGATCCAGGAAGCTATCGTCGTTCATCGCCACCGTCAGGTTAGCGGTAACCGTCTTGTTGGACAGATCCATCGTGTGACCGCTCGGGATCGCCGTGACCACTGCCGGAGCCGGGGTCAGTTCGCCTGCCAGCGTCACTTTCTGGCTGCCGCGGATATCGTCACTGGACGAGCCGATTTCGATCGTCCAGTCGCCCTGGTCGTACACATTTTTGCCGGCTTCTTCGTTCCAGAAGTACCATTCTCTCACCGGCAGTTCCAGCGTAACCGTTTTGGTTTCGTGCGCTTTCAGCGCCACTTTTTCAAAGTTTTTCAGCTGTTTGGCCGGACGGTTGGTTTTATCCGCCAGCGGCGAGGACACATACGCCTGTACCACTTCCTGGCCATCCACATCGCTGTCGTTGGTGACATCCACACTCACCCGCACGGTATCATCGGGGGTGATCGCCGCCGCGGAAACCGCCGCGCCGCTCAGCGACACTTTGCCCGCCGCCGCCTGCAGGATCATCATGGCATCCACCGCAGACACGCCGGTTTTGCCGTCCACATTAGCGCTCTGCATCTGCTCAGCCGTCAGGGTGACCGCGCCGGTCGCCGCTTTCAGCGCCAGCAGCGCATCCGCCGCTTTCACATTGCCGTCGCCGTCCACATCGCCGGGGATCACCGTCGACGCGTTCGCCAGCCGCATATTCTTATAAGTAAAGTTGGAATAGCTCAAGCCATGACCAAAGGGATAGGACACCTTGCCGCTGAAGTACTGATAGGTGCGGCCTTTGCTGGTATCGGTGGTGCGAATGTTGTAATCGGTGATCGCACCCAGCTCGGTTTCGTCGCTGTACCAGGTGAAGGTCAGCTTACCGGAGGGGTTGGCTTTGCCGAACAGCAGGTTGCCCGCCGCTTCGCCCTGCGCCTGACCGTTGTAGGTGCACCACAGGATGGACGGCACCGCCTCGCGGAAGGATTCGATGTTCATCTGGCTGACCGACGAAATATACGCCACTGTGCGGGGATTCAACTGAGCCGCCGCTGCCACCATATTCGCTTGGAACCGCGGGAAGGTCAGGCTGTGGCGGTCGTTCTCCTCGCCGGAATCGCTCTGGCGGGTACCGATATACGCGATAACCGCATCGGCATTCTTGATCGCCGCCTGCTGGCTGGCGTCAAACGCTTTGTACTCCGCACCGGATTCGCACACCACATACAGTGTGTGCGTACCGCTGAAGCCCTTCGCCGCCGCGTCGATCACGCCGGTATAGGGGCGATAATCGGTCCAGCTGCTGGTGGCTTTCGTGGTGACGGTACCCACAATGGGGCCGTCTTTGGAATCCATATGGATCTCCATGGTGCCGTGGGTAGCGCTGCCGCTGCCGCCGGACGCCCAAATGGTGACCTGCGTCACATCGTCCACCGACACATTGTCGTACTGCACCCACGCCTTGTTGTACACAAAACCGAAGTTGGCATTGCTGTTTTCCGGTTTGCACAGATCATAGTTGACCGCATCCGAGGGTTTCAGCGTTTTCAGCGTTTTGCCCTCGCTGTCCAACAGCGCCACATTGCTGAAGTTGCCATAGTAGCTCGCGCCGCTGGAGTTGGGGCTGATATGCTGCACCTTCGCCTGCGGATTCAGCTCCTGCAGCACACCGACGATGCCGTCATAAGGCGTGCTTTTGTTTTCGGGCAGCGGCGTACCGGAATAGTCGCCGAGCACCAGACTTTTCACCAGTTCGTTTTCACCCAGAATAACAAGGTTGTTGATCTTTTTCGCATCCAGCGGCAGCAGCGCATTGGTATCGCCGGTCGCCGGTTCGTTTTTCAGCATCGCCACGCCCTCTTCCGAGGCCTGCAAGGCGGTGTCTTTCGCTTCATCGGTGGTGGTCAGAACAGGCGTGCCGGTCGCGAGGCCGGTACCTGCCAGACCGTAGTCCTCTTTGTTCCAACTGTATTTGGTCTTGTCGCGATAGGGTACCTGCTCCGCCGCGTCGCTGCTACTGTCATTATCCCGAACATTACCATAATCTTTTATCCTTTTTTCTTTTT
>OGYL01001953.1_pt1 | contig 15137 bp, 13 predicted proteins | sample 1576541 | NCBI WGS metagenome assembly OGYL01 (sample SAMEA3541551, study PRJEB24748) | human gut metagenome | biome: human gut; feature: human-associated habitat; material: faeces | place: China | collected 2012 | reverse complement strand
GACATCAAACCAAATCCAACCATTGAAAATGTTCAGCACGGTGTACAGTCCTTCAAGGAATCCGGTGCTGATTATCTGATCGCTATCGGCGGCGGTTCTTCTATGGATACGGCGAAAGCAATCGGTATTATTATTACGAATCCGGAGTTTGAGGATGTACGTTCCCTGGAGGGGGTGGCACCGACTAAGAATCATGCAGTACCGACTATTGCGGTTCCTACCACAGCTGGTACGGCAGCAGAGGTTACGATTAATTACGTGATTACGGATGCTGAAAAGGAGCGTAAATTTGTTTGTGTGGATGAGAATGATATTCCGGAGGTGGCAGTGATTGATCCGGAAATGATGTCCTCTATGCCGAAGGGATTAACGGCAGCAACCGGTATGGATGCACTCACACATGCGATTGAAGGATATACCACCAAGGCAGCATGGGAGATTCCGGACATGTTCCACTTAGAGGCGATTAAGCTGATTTCCCGCAATCTCCGGGGCGCAGTGGAGAATACGCCTGAAGGCCGGGAGGGAATGGCAATGGCACAGTATATTGCCGGAATGGGATTCTCTAATGTCGGACTTGGAATTGCACATTCCATTGCACATACACTGGGCGCGCATTATGATACGCCTCATGGAGTTGCCTGCGCAATGATGCTTCCTATTGTTATGGAATACAATGCTGACTGCACCGGTGAAAAGTATCGTGAGATTGCCCGTGCTATGGGTGTGGAAGGTGTAGATCAGATGGATCAGGCTACCTACCGTAAGGCTGCTGTTGACGCAGTCCGTAAGCTGTCCGAGGATGTAGGTATTCCTTCCAAGCTGGAAGCACTGAAGGAAGAGGATCTTCCTTTCCTGGCTGAGTCCGCACATGCAGATGCCTGCGCACCCGGTAACCCCAAGGATGCAAGTGTAGAGGATCTGACCGCATTGTTCCGCAAGTTAATGTAATCATTAAATTATTCTCTCATTGACGGTACAATTATATCTGGTATATGTACTATATAATTTATTGTGGAGGAAATTATAATGACACTCGAAAAAAGAAAAGAAAAAGAACAAAAAGAACTAACCAGGCTGCGAAAGATTAATCAAAAGCCGGAAACTGCGAAGTACATCAAATGGATATTCGTACTCGTAATACTTGTACATGTTATTGATGAGATTGCTTCGAACTGTGCAGCTTATGTACAATCATCTGTCGTTAATGACTTTTTTGTTGTCGGACAGGGCATGACCTATGAGAATGGTCTGGCTGTGCTGGCTTCCTTTAGTGGGGTAACACTTCTGCTTCAGCTTGTGGCACCATTCTACAAATCACTGGCGGACAGATTTGGCCGTAAACCGTTCCTTGTGATCAACACTTATGGTATGGCACTTGGATTAGGCTTATGCTTTGTGTCTAAGTCTTTCGGTTCCTATATTCTTGGAACAATGATCACTACATTTTTCATTGCACATGATATGCAGGTTGTTTATATTCTTGAAGTTGCTCCTTCAGATAAGAGAACACGTTTCTACGGTACCACGAAATGCATCGGTACTCTGGGACTGGCACTTGTGCCACTGTTTCGAGGAATCTTTATGGGCAACGATCCGACAAAGTGGCGTATGGTATTCTTCGTACCGGTACTGATCGCGATTGCAATTGCAACACTCTGTCTGTTAACTGCCAGAGAGACAAAGGTATACCTTGCAGAAAGAATCAGTGTTCTGGAACGTCCGCTGGAAGAGAGAATTGCTGAAAAAGAAGCTGCAAAAGAGCAGAAGAAATCCGCCAACAAAGTTGGAATGTGGGCTACCATCAAACTGCTCCTTAGACATAAGGATCTGCGTTGGTTAGTACTTTGTGCAAACTTATATATGTTCTCTACTATGGCGATGACAGGTTATTATGAATCAATCATGACAACAAACGGAATGGCTACAGAAGAAGTTACAAAAGCACTGTTTGCATTCCCATTCATGTTTGCAGCGTTGTTACTGCTTTGTGGTTTCATGGGAGACAGTCTTGGAAGAAAGAAAACAGCAGTTATCATGGGTTCAACTTCCATCATTGCATTTATGCTTTTTGCATTAGGATGTAAAAACGGCTGGGGTGCAATCCCGGTAGGTCTTCTTTATGGTCTTTACCTTGGTTCTTATTATCAGGTTGGAGATTACATGTGGATCATGGCTGCAGAGAAGGCACCAACGGAAAACAGAGCATCTTCAACAGCTGCGATCACTCTGTTATCTTATGTGGGTCTGTTTACAGGATTAATCCTTCTGACAGTTATGCTGGCTGGTGGCACGGCTATTACGACAGCCTGTCTCATCATCACAATGCCTACATTGATCACTTCCATGATTCTTCTGATGACAAAGGTGAAAGAAACAAAAGGTACAGATTTGGAAAGCGTAGGAAGAGAATAAAATGCGTCCGGATTTATTACTCCGTTATTTGAGAAAGAAACAGATCAAAGATAATAAAAAACGTTTTGAACAAAAGAATCTGCAGTTTTCTGTAGATAGCCTATATGACTTAAACTATATGGGAGATTCCAATCCTGATCACAATCTGGATATACATAGTCCGCAGAATACAGTCGGTGAACTGCCGGTTCTTCTGGTGATCCATGGGGGTGGTTATACCCAGTGTGAAAAATTTGTTAACGACGCATACAGTAAAGTTTTTGCAGAGAAAGGATACCGTGTCGTTAATATGAATTATTCGCTTCAGCCGGAAGCTGATTTTATCGAAGTAATGCGTGAGATATTTGCGGCACTTCACTGGATTGAGGCGAATGCACAAAATTATGGCTTTGACTGTTCCCGCTTATTTGTAACAGGTGACAGTGCGGGTGGCCATTATGCAATGCTGGTAGCTGCAATTCAAAAGAGTGTACAGCTGCAGGAGTATTATCAGATACGTCCGGTTGATTCCGGGATCCGTGGGGTGGTTGCCAACTGCCCTATGACGGAGTTATATACAGCAAAAGACGGCAAAGATACGACAAGTCGTTTTCTTCGCAAATATGTCCTTAAAGATCATGTGAACGATGAGACATATATAAAGAATATATCCATTCCATATTTGCTGGATAAAACGGACTTATCAGGCATTATGATCATTACATCTAAGACAGATCCGTTACTTTATGAGGAAGACTGCAGGCTTCATAAGATTTTTGTTGATGCAGGGGTTTCACACGTATACAAAGAGTATGTCGGAAGAGAACATGTATTAGGCCATGTATTTAATGTATTAGATCCTGATTGGGAAGAGTCGCAGGAAGCGTGTCAGGATATGTGCGAGTATTTTTCAAAGTGCTAAGTTTAAATTCCTGAAAGAGAATTTTATAAAGACGATAGCAAGAACCGGGTGACTTAAAAAGCACCCGGTTCTTGCTATTTCAACCAAAATCCTACTCTATATATGTGTAATAAGCCGGCAGATATTTTTCAATCAGATCAAATGGTGCAGGTCCGATGGAGAGCACTGCCTGGTGGAAGGATTTGTCATTATAATTATTAATATTGAGAAGCTTTGTTTCTGTTTTTAATTCTTCAAATTCCAGAAAACCAATATAATACTTCAGATAATGAGTTGGTTCTTCTACAATAAGCTCAAAAATATTTTCGATTGCTTCATCATTGTTGATCCCGAAATTATTCCAGAATTCTCTGGTGTCTTCAATCGTCCACCCTTTGTAATGGATACCAATGTCGGTGGATGCATAGAGACTTAAGGTGGCATCCTGATTTAATTCCATTAAAGTTGCTACATCTTCATTCAGAGTGGCATAATGGTAAGAATGCAGCTCGGCATAAGTAGCCCAGCCTTCAACATAACCGGAATAATTGAGCAGTGAGCGTACCGGCTGGATGCCGGACTGATACGTCATAACTGTCTGATAGAGATGCCCAGGGAATCCTTCGTGAGCAAGTGTGGTAAAATAAGAAATGTCAGACGTATCCGTTGTTTCATTTATGTAGATAGAGTTATTGGAATAATCATCAATTGGTGTAACTACGTAATAGGCGGGAGCCAGATAATCGGCTACGCAGTCATCAATATAACTGACTGTAAAATTCGTATCAGGTGGAGCTGGAAAATCAGCAAGCATCCACGCTTTTAGACAGTAGGGCTCACGGCGGACCATTGACCTGTGGAAGAAATGAATGCAAAAGTAGAAGCGTATAATCTTTTTTATCAGCGATTTGAGGATGTGCGAGGACCATTGGAAATCCCTGCAAAGCAAGATAAAAGTTCAATGAAAGAATTTGAAAAATCGTTTCAGGGAAGATTATCCTGTTATAGTGTTAATACAAGAGGTAAATTTATTCGTTCATACAGTTCACTGGAGGAAGCGAAAAAGGGAGCTATGTATTGGCTTAAGGTCTGGGGAGGTATTGACAGCGAGAATGTCATTCCGCATGGAAGTATCCGCTATGATGCATTAGAGATTCACAAACGGGAGCTTCGTGCGGCTGAATTGTATATGACTTTTATTACAAGATTTGCAGATGTTATTGAGGTGATCAAAAAATATGATTATCCGGGAAATGCTGTAGATGAAGTGGCAGAGGTACTTGGAATTACCAGAGACGAGGTTGGATTCATATACGGTTTGTTTGATCCGGTATTGTTTTCTACTTCAAGACTCCAGACAATAAAGAAAATGCTAGGAGAAAATCTATGAGATATTATAATTTCGCACTGTATGCAAGTGCAGAACAGATAAGAGAGAATACAACAATTAATCTTCGGGAATACGCTTATGAGAATACTTATGCTGCTTTAAATAATTATATGTATAAAAGACTAGATAATTATATATATTTTTATGCATATCGTGAGGAGGGAAATACAGGGAATACCGTATTAAACGAAGTAGATATAGAAATCTATCAGGATGATTTTACGTATATCAATGAGCTGGGGGGCTTTTTGTGCTCCACGTCTTAATGAGTTATATTTCAAGATTATTCAATATATGTAAGGGACGATATAGACACATTTACCCGTTGTAGCCAATCCCCATATCACCTCGGCTTTACCAACGAGCCACTGCGAAGCTGTTACGCTCCTGACACGACAGAAGAAGTAACTGATAAGTCAGTTTGGTGTAAATAGTATAAAAACATTGGATTCCGTACAAAAAAGTTCCGAAATCAGGAATTTTTGTACGGAATTTCTTTTATTTGCAACTTGGCGAAAATAAAGCATTTTTATAATACAAAATTACCTGCTTTTGTATTTTTTTCGCCGATATTGGCGTTTTAAATACAAGAAAATTCGTAGGAATCTGCAAGGCACTTTTACATTAGCTTTTTACAGTCATCATTAAATTTGCTACTGTTTTTTTGAAAAATAATATGGTATGCTGTAACTATTCAGAGCAAAAAGTAAGCTCTGAAAGAGCGGTTTTGCGAATGTGGTTCTGAATAGTTACGGCATGCTGGATAACGAGCAGGCTTGCGAGAGCAGACCTGCTCGTTTTTAAAAGGAATAGGGAAGAAATTAACAGGACAAAGGAAACAATAATGAGCAATACAAAACATACCAAAGAGCAGATCCGTGAGAGGATCCAACAGAAAAAACTCCTTTTTGACGGAGCCTTCGGGACCTATTACGGAGGAAAATACGACACGAAACAGCTGCCGGAGCTGGCTAATCTGGAAGCCCCGGAACGGGTGAAGGAGATTCATACGGAGTACCTTGAGGCGGGAGCGCAGATTCTGCGTACCAACACCTTCGCAGCCAACAGCTTCTGCATGGATATGTCCGGGGAACAGATCGAGGAGACTCTGCGAAGCGGCGTACGTTTGGCGAGAGAGGCGGTGGCTGCGTGGAGAGAACGCACCGGTGAGACGAAAGAAGTCTATATAGCCGGAGATATCGGACAGATCCCTTGTGATGCGCTGGCACAGAAGGATACTTTATGCCGCGAATACGAAGAGATCTGTCGTATTTTTCTGGAAGAGGGTGTGGACTTTTTTGTCTTTGAAACATTTTCCGAGATGGAAGAGATCCTGCCTGCGATCAAAATGATCGGTGAACAGGCATTTATTACGGTACAATTCTCTGTGAACCAGTTTGGTTACAGCAATGCAGGTTTAAGTGCCAGAAAGCTGTTGCAGAGAGCGGGAGCAATCAAAGAGATCGATGCCGTGGGCTTTAACTGCGGTGTGGGACCTTCTCATATGTACCGGATCCTGCAGACACTTTATAAGCCCGCAGATAAATTTCTCACAGCCCTTCCGAATGCCGGTTACCCGCAGATGGTCACCGGACGCATGATCTTCACTGGGGATAACAGAGAATATTTTGTGGACAGAATGCAGCAGATGATAGCTCTTGGTGTGGATATGGCAGGCGGTTGCTGCGGTACGACACCGGAATATATCTCAGATCTTGCGGGAAAGCTGGACTTTACCCAGTATCCGCAGACACAGGAAAAGGCAGAACCGGAGAAAAAACAGGCTGGCACAGAGGATCACTCTTTTTACCATATAAAGGAAGCAGAAGGCGGGAAGAAACTGATCGCCGTCGAACTGGCACCCCCTGCGGGTATTGACGATGAAAAACTGATGGATGCCGCACATCTGTTGCAGAGAAGCGGTGTGGATGTACTGACTTTTCCGGATTCTCCCTCGGGACGTACCAGAGCGGATTCTATTCTCATGGCGGAAAAGGTAGCGCGGGAGACCGGTATGTGTGTCATGCCTCATATCTGCTGTCGTGATAAAAATGCCATCGCTATGCGCTCCCAGCTATTAGGAGCTTATATCAATGGGATTCACAATTTCCTTGTGATCACCGGCGACCCGATCCCCTCCATGGTGCGTACCACGGTAAAGAGTGTGTTCAATTTTGACTCCGTAGGTCTCATGCAGATCCTTGCGGACATGAACGAAGAGCAGTTTGCACAGGCACCGGTAAGCTACGGCGGTGCCATCAATCAGGGCAGACGGAATCTGGAAGTGGAGATCGGCAGAGTGAAGAAGAAAATGGCGGCAGGAGCCACATTTTTCCTGACGCAGCCCATATCCACGAGGGAGAGCGCGGATAGAGTGCGCCGGATCAAAGAGGAGACCGGAGCCAGGATACTCTGTGGCATCATGCCGTTTGTGAGCCTTAAAAATGCCACATTTATGAAAAATGAGATGGCTGGCATCGATGTGACGGACGAAGTGCTGGCGAGATACCGTGCGGATATGACCAGAGAAGAGGGAGAACAGGCCGGCGTACAGTTAGCAAAAGAAGTGATCGCCATGACGGAGGACTTCGCGGACGGCTATTATTTCTCTTTCCCCTTCAATCGGGTGACTATGCTGGAAAAAATACTGGATTAATGGGATGTTTTTCAAAAACCGATCAAAAAAAGCGTTAATAAATCTTGGAATCATCCGAAGTAAGTAGTATACTGTAATTAGTAGCAAAGAGCTTATGGCCAAAAGGCTGATTCAAAACAGTTAACATGGAGGTGACTGTGATGAGTATTAATATTCAGGCAAAAACGAATTATTCTTTTCTGTTTTCCGGACTGAGTTCCTCTGCATCCAATGCGCTAAGCGGCAACTGGCTGGCAGATTATGCAAGTATTAAGAACGGCAGCTATGGGAAGCTGATGAAGGCATACTATGCCAAGGACAGCGGCGATAGCAAGACCGCAGCTTCCACCATTACGAAGAAAGATACCGCGACAGATACTGCGAGGAAGGCGCTGGCGAAGGTAGAGACCATGACAGATGCTCTGAAGGAATCCGCAGATGCATTGTTAGCGACCGGTAAAAAGGATCTGTTCACCCAGAAGGATATCACTACCAAAGATGAGAATGGTGTGGAGAGTACCACCAAGGGGTACGACACTGACGCAATCTACAGTGCGGTGAACAGCTTTGTGACAAATTACAATAGCGTGATGGCTGCTGTGGATGATGTGAGCGATACCACAGTGAACAACCGCACGGAATCTCTGGGGAATACTACCATTGCCAATAGCAAGCAGCTGGCGAAGATCGGTATCACTATGAAAAATGACGGTACCTTATCCCTGGATAAGGATGCTTTTATGAAAGCGGATATGTCTACGGTAAAGAGTCTGTTTCAGGGAAATGGTTCCTATGGCTACCGTGTATCCGCACAGAGCTCCATGATCAATTTCGCAGCAGATCATGCTTCCACTAGAAGCAGTCTGTACACCGGAAGCGCAGGATATACCGGCCTTTATAATGCAGGTAACCTGTTCAACTCTTATATGTAATATATTCGCTATTTTATATATTTTTTAAATTATTTGAAAAATAATATTGACATTTACCGACAAGTGTTGTAAGATACACTTGTTCGCAGAAATGGCGGAATTGGCAGACGCGCACGGTTCAGGTCCGTGTGGTAGTGATACCATGAGGGTTCAAGTCCCTCTTTCTGCATCACATGGCGGTGACCGAAAGGTTGCCGCCTTTGTTGTATATAGAATTTTGCTGTATCTAGTATAACAGTTTTAAATTAACTACCCCATATCACTTGCCTATTTTCCCGATAGCACAGGATAAAAATCCTCAGCGTAGCCCGCTACGCCTACGTTTTTTATCCTGCACTCTCAGAAAAATATTCTACGTGAATGGTGTAGTTATTTAGAAACCGTTATACTAGAATTAAGAAGGTGAGACAGAATGAAGACAGACCAAATACAGAAGGTACACAAGGATTGGTACAAACTGGACTTGTCGGCGATCGTATATCCTACATTGCAGAGGAGAGATTTCTCTTCCGTGTATCGATTGTCTGTGCTGTTAAAAGAAGATATAGACCCGGAAATACTGCAGCGTGCGGTGAATCTGACGATGCCTCGTTTTCCGACGTATAAAGCGGCAATTCGGAAGGGTGTATTCTGGCGATATCTGGAACCGAATGACAGACCCGGTCCTTTTGTACAGGAGGATGTAAAGAACCCCTGCCAGCCCATGCATTTTAAAGGCAATAACCGGTATCTGGTAAGAATCTATTACTATCGTAACAGGATCGCACTGGAGGCGCATCACAGTCTGGGAGACGGCACCGGCGGAATGTGTGTGCTGCAGACACTGACAGCCACTTATCTGCGTCTGAAGGGACATTCAGAGATTGAAAATGGAGGGTTCGTATTGGACATTCTGGGGATCCCGGACCCGGGAGAGCTGGAAGATGCTTATATGAAATATGCCAACGCCAAGGTATGTCCGCCCAGACCGGGAGAGAAGACTTACCGCGTCCGGGGGACGAAAGAGCCTTTCTATACGCTGAACATTATAGACGGCATTATGTCCGTGTCGGAGGTGATGCAGGTAGCGAAAAGCTATCATGCTACCATTACCGAATATCTGAATTCGGTTCTGCTCTATGCCCTGATGCAGAAGCAGGAGAGTGAATGGCATTTGAAGCTTCGGCCGGTAAAAATTGCCATGCCGGTGAATCTGCGCCGCTTTTTCCCATCCAGGACCCTGAGGAATTTTATCACCATGATCTACCCGGGGATCGATCCCAGACTGGGAGAGTACACTTTTGAGGAGATCGTGACGCAGGTGCATAACTACATGCGCTATTATCTGAATGAAAAGCTTCTGCGGGGCGATATCACTACAAACGCGGAGACCCAGAGGAATCCTTTCATCCGTATTGTGCCGCTGTTTATTAAAGATCTGGTGGTTCGGCAGTTCTATACGAAGATCCAGGATAAAAACTCTTCGGCAGGCCTGACCAACATGGGAGCTCTGAAGGTCCCGGAGACTATGAAGCCATATATTGAACGGTTTGATATTTATATGGGACAGCCTTTTTCCACGAGAACGAACTGTGCCATTGCCAGTTTTGAGGATATTCTGACGATCAATTTTGCCAGCAGTATTGCAGAGACCGATGTAGAGCGGCTGTTTTTCCGCAAGCTGGTACAGGATGGCATTCATGTAAAAATAGAAAGTAATCGATAAATCGCTTTGACAGAGAGAAAGGAAGCAATTATGTCATATTGTGTGAATTGTGGTGTGGAACTGGATGCTTCGGCAACAAAGTGTCCGCTGTGCGATACTCCGGTCTATAATCCGAAAGCACCGGAACCGTCTACGCAGCCGTCTCCTTTTCCGAAGGAAAAAGGTCAGGTGGAAGTAGTAAAAAGAAAAGATCTGGGGGTACTGCTGACTGTGATCGTACTGGCAACGGCAGTGACCTGCGGACTTTTGAACGCACTTGTATTCCGGAGCAGTCTCTGGTCCCTTGCGGTGATCGGAGTCTTCCTGGTATTGTGGGTGATCATGATCCCTGTAGTCATCTATACGAGACAGCCTGTTTATCTGTCGATTCTGTTAGACGGTGTGGCGGTGATCGTGTATCTGTATCTGCTGACCTATCTGACGGGACAGAGTGGCTGGTTTTATGGATTGGGCATTCCGGTGGTGCTGCTTGTCATAGCGGTGGTAGAAGCGGTGATTTTTTGTATCCGTAAGCTTCCGATGTCATTCCTTACGGGAGCTCTATACCTGATCTCCGGAGTAGCAGTATTGTGTGTGGGACTGGAAATTCTTATCGACCGTTTCCTGGGACTTGGCATTGAACTTCGGTGGTCGGCGATCGTGCTGACGATCTGTGTGATCGTGGACATTACGATCGCGACACTTTTGTCCCGGAGAAGACTGCGCAATGCAGTACGCAGACGGCTTCATTTTTAACAGGAGGAATTTATGGCACTGGTAGGAAAAAACAGTGAAAAGAATAATCAGAATCTAATGCAGCTGATCCGCAGGGCACATGGACTGGTGGAAAACCCGGATCTGGAAAAGCACAGACAATCCCAGGATCATATCGGAGAACTGTTGGGGAACAGTAAGGAGATTCAATACCGCCCGGTGGATATTGAGGGAATGGATGCGGAATGGGTCAGCGTGAATCGTGCACATATGAAAAAGTATGTGATCCTGCATTGTCATGGAGGAGGATATTCCACCGGCAGCAGCATCTATGCCAGAACTCTGACCTCCAAACTGGCATCGGGCACTTCTATGGATGTGTTGTGCTTTGACTACCGGCTGGCTCCGGAGCATCCTTACCCGGCAGCCACGGAGGATGCCATGAAGGCCTGGAATTATCTGATGCTTTTGGGCTACGGAGCGAGAGACGTCATCGTTACAGGAGATTCTGCCGGCGGTAATCTGGCACTGTCCCTGGTGCTGAAATTAAAGGAGCAGGAGCGTCTGCTTCCGAGAGGCATCGTACTGATGTCCCCCTGGACGGATCTCACCGGCGAAGGCAAGACGTTCCAGACCAAGGCGGAAATGGATCCTGTACTGGACAGAGAATACATCGACCGCATGACGAAAGCCTATGCTCCCGACAGAGACCTGACGGATCCTTATATTTCTCCGCTGTATGGCGATTTCCGCGGATTCCCGCCCGTCTACATTCAGGTTGGAGAGAATGAGATATTATTAGACGATTCTCTGCGGCTCTACAAGAACCTGATCAAGGCCGGCGTGTCCGCTCATATGGATCGTTTCCCCGGGATGTGGCATGTCTTTCAGATGTCACCCTTCAAAAGGGCCAATGAGGCCATGGATAAAAGTGCGGAATTCATTTATTCTGTGTGCAGATAGCCGGGTTCAAAATTTAGTTAAAAATTTTGAACCCGGGAAAAGGATTTTCCGGACAGGCACAGAATATTAGAAGTAGGGGCAGGAGGAACTATGACGATCAGAGAAAGCTTGGAACAATGGGAAAAGGATTATTTAAGTCCGTACGCATCCCTGAGTGTAAATTCAAAGGGACGGTTGAAGCCTGAGGAACAGTGTGATATCCGGCCGGTATTTCAACGGGACAGAGACCGTATTATCCACTGCAAGGCATTCCGCAGACTGAAGGATAAAACACAGGTGTTTCTGACACCGGAGGGAGACCACTATCGGACCAGACTGACGCATACACTGGAGGTATCCCAGACAGCCAGAACCATAGCAAAGGCTTTGAAGCTGAACGAGGATCTGGTGGAGGCGATTGCACTGGGGCATGATCTGGGACATACACCGTTCGGACATGCGGGAGAGCGGGCTCTGAACAGAGTCTGTCCGTTTGGATTCGAGCATGCGGAGCAGAGTGTCCGTACCGTGGATATTCTGGAAAAGGACGGTAAGGGACTGAATCTGACATATGAAGTGCGTGACGGTATCCGGAACCATCAGACCATTGGCAAGCCTCATACATTGGAAGGCAAGATCGTCAGACTTTCCGATAAGATCGCCTATATTCATCATGATATGGATGATGCCATCCGGGGAGGAATTCTCACGGAGGCAGATGTCCCAAAGGAGATCTGTGAAGTGATCGGCAGCAGCCCCACTGAGAGACTGGATCACTTTATTCATGATATTGTAACCAACAGTATGGACAAGGATGATATCCTGATGTCGGAACCGGTGGCGGAAGCCATGACGAAGATCCGACAGTTCATGTTTGAGAGAGTCTATAAAAATCCCATCGCCAAAAGTGAAGAGGGAAAGGCGGAGATGCTGATGGAGACGTTATATCAACATTTCCTGAAACATCTGGATGATCTGCCGGAGGAATACCTGAATCTCCTCTCTGTCGGAGAGCCGAGAGAGAAGGTAGTCTGTGACTATGTGGGAGCCATGACGGACCGCTTTGCCATAGCAGTCTATGAAGACATCTACATACCGAAATCCTGGCAGCGATAGTGTATTACAATAAAACGGAGTAAAAAGAGTGTATTACCCTGAAGAACTGGTAGAAGAAGTCAGAGCCAGGAATGATATCGTGGATGTTATTTCCGGTTATGTGACATTGAAAAAAAAGGGAAGCAACTATTGGGGCTGCTGTCCTTTTCATAACGAGAAAACACCTTCTTTTTCGGTGTCTTCGAATAAGCAGATGTATTACTGCTTCGGATGCCATGCCAGCGGAAATGTATATACATTTCTTATGAAGTATGAAAATGATACTTTTCCGGAGGCAGTCAAGATCCTGGCAGATCGTGCGGGAGTGAAACTGCCGGAAGTGGAAGAGACACCGGAACAGAAGAAAAAGGCCGGCAAACGGATGCGGCTGCTGGAGGTCAATAAGGAGGCAGCCAGATATTTTTATTATATGCTGCGCAGTCCTCACGGAGAAGTGGGAATGCGTTATCTGACGGAACGAAAGCTGACCGACGAGACTATGCATCATTTCGGACTGGGCTACGCCGGGAAAAACGGCGAGCAGGTAGTCCAGTATCTGCGTAAAAAAGGCTTTACCGATGAAGAGATCAAAGATTCCGGACTTGCGATGTTCTCGGAACAGAGAGGACTCAGAAGTCAGTTTTGGAACCGGGTGATGTTCCCGATACAGGATATTAACCACCGGGTGATCGGCTTCGGAGGCAGGGTCATGGGAGACGGCGAACCGAAGTACCTGAATTCCCCTGAGACCATGATCTTCGATAAGAGACGTAACCTCTACGGACTGAATTTCGCAAGGACCGCCAGGACGGGCAACATTATCCTGTGCGAGGGATATATGGATGTCATTGCCATGCACCAGGCAGGATTCACACAGGCGGTGGCATCTCTGGGAACGGCATTTACGGTAGAGCAGGCGAATCTCCTGCACCGCTATGCGGAGAATATTCTCCTCGCATACGATAGCGACGGTGCCGGAACGAAAGCAGCACTGCGGGGGATCGGGATCCTGAGAGAGGCCGGACTTACCGGCAAGGTCATCAATATGCGCCCGTATAAAGACCCGGATGAATTCATCAAGAATCTCGGAAAAGAAGCTTTTCAGGAACGGATCGATCAGGCGGAGAACAGCTTTTATTTTGAGATCCGTATCTTAAGCGAACAGTATGATCAGAGCGATCCGGAGCAGAGGACAAAGTTCCACCGGGAGATTGCACAGAAGCTGTGTGAATTCTCGGAAGATCTGGAAAGAGAAAATTATCTGCAGGCAATTGCGGAAAAATATATGATCCGTCCGGACGATCTGCGCAAAATGGTAGTTGGGATTGCGTCGCAGACGGGTCATTCCTCCGACCAATAAGCATGAAGACGAAACCACACTACATAATCACCACAATATGCTCTATCCGTTCCGTACGGCAAAATATATCTATGATGGATGTACCGGAGGAAAGACCGGATATACCGTAGCGGCAAACAGTACACTGGTCACTTATGCAGAGCGTGACGGAATGTCCCTAGTCTGTGTCGTTATGAATGCACAGGCACCGGCGCATTTTGAAGACACGGTAAATCTGTTCAATTACTGTTTTGACAATTTCCAGATATTCAGTGTCAAAGATAATGAAAAAGCATATACCAAGGACAAGATACAGGATACGGGAATCCTGAATACGGATCAGTCCTTTGCAGGCTTGGATAAAAACGGAGGGATCATCCTTCCAAAGACCGCTTCTTTTGAAGATGCGAAAGTAGAAGTGAAAGAAAAAGGTGAATCAAAGAACAGTGCCGGCCGTCTGGAATACACCTATGCAGGACATGCTGTGGGTGGAGCCGATATCATGGTCACAAAAGCAGAGCCGGAGAAGTTCCCATTTGACAATACAAAAGAAGCAGGCAAAAAGGGAGAAAAGACAGCATACGTCAAAGGAAATACCATTGTGATGTTAGTGATCATCGTATTAGTCTGTGCAGCATTAGCACTGATCGGACGATATGTTTCCGATAACTCCTTTGTGATAAAGACGAAAGTGGACAGAAAGCGAAATAAACCGGACCCACGTTATACCATCATCCGAAATTCGAAAAAGAAATGGCGCAGAAAGTAGAATAAGACTTAAATCAAAGACAAACAATATAGAAAAGGACAAGTTCAAGTTGAAGAAATTGTCCTTTTTGTTATTTATAGACATATCGAAAAAATAAATAAAATGTCAGATAATGTATAAACAATTCACATTAAAATATCTAACTTAAAGTTCTATCAGACTATTTAAAAGAGTTACCAAAACAGGTTTATTTAAAGTATAGAACAGGATCCCATTAGAAGTCTTTACCATCGTAATGTATTTATCCTGAAAGGTAATGGAACCTTCGATCGTATCCATCAGATAGGAAGCTAACTTAGCATCCGCTCTTAAAAATACAGTCTCATATTCTTCTAACGGCTC
>OGYL01001952.1_pt1 | contig 15146 bp, 20 predicted proteins | sample 1576541 | NCBI WGS metagenome assembly OGYL01 (sample SAMEA3541551, study PRJEB24748) | human gut metagenome | biome: human gut; feature: human-associated habitat; material: faeces | place: China | collected 2012 | reverse complement strand
AGCATACACAGACGGCTCTGGCCGATGCCGCCGCCAATGGTCAGGGGCAGCTGGCCCGCCAGCAGCATCTTGTGGAAGGGCAGCTCGCGGCGGTCGTCACAGCCGCGCTTGTGCAGCTGGTAGTCCATAGCGGCCTCATCCACACGGATGCCCATGGAGGAGATCTCAAAGGCGCGGTCCAGCACGGGGTTGTACATCAGGATGTCGCCGTTCAGGGACCAGTCGTCGTAGTCGGGGGCGCGGCCGTCGTGGGGCTTGCCGCTGCGCTTCAGGTCATCGCCGATCTGCATCAGAAACACGGTATGGTGTTCCTTGCAGATAGCGTCCTCGCGCTGCTTAGGCGTATAGTCGGGCCAGCGGTCCTCCAACTCCTGGGTGGTGACGAAGAACACCTCGCGGTCCAGCTTGGTGTGCAGGCTGGGGAACGCGATCTGCAGGGCGTCGTTGGTCTCCACCACAGCGCCCACGATGGCGCGCACGGTCTGCTCCAGATAGGCCACGTTGCGGTCGCGGCGCTCGATGACCTTCTCCCAGTCCCACTGGTCCACATACACGGAGTGGAGGTTGTCCACCTCCTCATCGCGGCGGATAGCGTTCATATCGGTGAACAGGCCCTTGCCGGGCTTGAAGTCGTAGCGCTTCAGCGCCAGACGCTTCCACTTGGCCAGGGAATGCACCACCTGTCCCTGTGCGCCCACGTCGGGGATATCGAAGGACACAGGGCGCTCCACGCCATTGAGGTTATCGTTCAGACCCGAATTCTCCTCCACGAACAGGGGAGCCGAAACGCGCCGCAGATTGAGCGCCTGCCCCAGATTCACTTGGAAATTGCTCTTGATGAACTCGATTGCGCGCTGCATCTCATAGGTGGACAGCGGCGTCTTGTACCCAGCAGGGATCGTCACTTGGCTCATGCGTGAAACACCTCTCTTATAAAAAATATGTTGCCATTATAGGCGGCTGTGCCGGAGATTGCAAGTAAAATTTCGGAAAAATATGGGGAATCTCACCGAACAGTTTTGTATAAAAATGTCCCTCAACATCGTTGAGAGACATTTTTATGCGATTTGTCCGCGAGCAGCTTACCGGCACTCCTTCATCATGGCACGGAAGGAGGGGAGGCTGCGGCGGATCATGTCGTTGGACACGCAGTAGCTCAGGCGGAAGTAGCCGGGGCAGCCGAAGCCGTCAGCGGGCACCACCAGCAGGTTGTAGTCCAGCTTGGCCTTCTCGGAGAACGCGTTGGCGTCGCCGTTGGGGGCCTTGACGAACAGGTAGAACGCGCCGTCGGGCTTGGCGCACTCGTAGCCCATCTCCCGTAGGCTGTTGTACAGCAGGTTGCGATTCTCATCGTAGGCCGCCAAGTCGGGGCGCTCACCGGCGCACAGCTGGATGACTTTCTGCATCAGAGTGGGCGGGCAGACGTGACCCATGACACGGGCGGCACCGGAAACAGCGGCGTACACCGCGGCACTGTCGTCGGCAAAGCCTGGGACGTACACATAGCCGATGCGCTCGCCGGGCAGGGACAGGGACTTGGAATAGGAGTAGCAGACGATGGTGTTCTTGTACAGGCAGGGGATGAAGGGAACCTTCACGCCGCCATACACCAGCTCACGGTATGGCTCGTCGGCGATGATGTAGATGGGGTGGCCGTACTCGGCGCTCTTGCGCTCCAGTAGGGCGGCCAGACCCTTCAGCGTCTCCTCGGTGTACACAACGCCGGAGGGGTTGTTGGGAGAGTTGATGATGATGCCCTGGGTGTTCTTGGTGATGCGCTTCTCCACCTCATCCAGATGGATCTGGAACGCCTTGGTGTCGGCGGGGACGACCACCAGCTTGCCGCCGTTGGCGTTGACGAAGGGGCGATACTCGGGGAAGAAGGGGGCCACTGCCATGATCTCGCTGTCGGCGTCCACGATCAGGGCCTTGATGATGGAGATCAGCGCGGGGGCAGCGCCGCAGGTGAAGAACAGCTCGCTGGCTTTCACATCCAGGCCGAAGCGCTCGGCCAGATCCTTGGCCACGGCGGCACGGGCGGTATCGAAGCCGGCAGCCATGGAATAGCCGTGCAGCTTGATGGAATCCATCTCGTCCACGATCTTCTTGATGGACTCATTGACCTTCTTGGGAGCGGGAATGCTGGGATTGCCCAGAGAATAGTCATACACCTTGTCCGCGCCGACCTTGGCGGCCTGCTCCAGACCGTAGGCGAACAGCTGGCGGATCACAGAGGGCGCCGTACCCAGATTGTAGTATTCCTGATTGACCATAACATAATCTCCTCTTTTACGTTATTGTACTATGTCCATGCCGCGGCGCGGCAGATGAACCATCTCCATGATAGGCTTCACCGTGCAAATTGTCAAGCAATTGTCAATCTGACGAGATAATTTTGTAAAAAATGTAGTCAGACGAAACAAATTCTTGTGCAATACGACTTTACGCAAGCTTCATCCGACTGGACAACACACTGCCCAGTGCGATGGAGGCAAGCTTGGAATACGCGCTGTCAGCGCGGCTGACCAACACGATGGGCACCTTGGCGCCCAGAATGATACCGGCGTTCTTGGCGTTGCCGAACAGATTGGCGGCTTTGCCGATGCCGTTGCCTACCTCATAGTTGGGGACCAGCAGGATATCCGCCTTGCCGGCACCGGGGGCGATATAGTGCTTGTGATGGCATGCTTCTTCGCTGACGGCCAGATCCAGCGCTACGGGGCCGCACACGTCCATATTGTACTTGGCCCAGCGGTCAGTCATGTGGGCCAGCGCGTCGGCATCCACGGTGGACTGTACCTTGGGATTTACCTGCTCTGCGCCGCACACGCAGGAGGCGTTGATGTGCTCATAGCCCAGCGCCTGCAGGACCATGGCTGCGTTCTCCAGAATATCTGCCTTCTTCTCCAGATCGGGGAAGGTGTTGACGCCGCCGTCGGTCAGCACCAGCATACGGCCCAGAGCGGGGATCTCATACAGCATACAGTGGGTGGTAAGATGATCAGTACGCAGGCCGTGCTCCTTGTTAAACACCGCGCGCATCAGATCGGCAGTGCCCAGGATGCCCTTCATCAGGAAGTTGGCTTTTCCCTCGGCACACAGGGCCACGGCCTTGGCTGCGCAGTCCTGGTCGGTATCGCCGGCGATGATCTCGTAGTCGGCAGGGGCTTCACCCAGGCCGGTCAGCATCGCCTTGATCTCTTCCTCATGTCCCACAAGAATGGGTGTGGCAATACCCTCCCTGCGGGCCTCGACCACAGCCTCGATAACAGGCTGGTCGTGGGCCGCCGCCACGGCGATAACACCGGTCTTTCCGCCTTTGGCCGCCGCGATGATGCCGTCGATCGTGTTTATCATATACGCTCCTCCTGTACGATTTCTTTTGCCGTTTAAAGCAATATCTCTGCCAAAACGGGCACAATTTCCGGTAATAGTATACAACATATTGCGCCCATCGTCAACGAAAAGCCGAAGCATTCAGTGAAAAAATTTTTCATAGCCTAACCAATTTTCCCGCAGGGTCGGCGGGGGTTGACGCGGCGGGGGAAATAAGCTATATTGGTAGAGCAAATTCAACATGAGGTGTGGTATGAAGCAGATCAAGACCTTTTCGCTGGCGTTTACCTACGTCGGCTGTTTTTTGGGCGCGGGGTTTATTTCCGGCCAGGAGCTGTGGCAGTTCTTCGGTGCCTTCGGCAACTGGGGCTATGCGGGCTTTGTCCTGGCGGCGCTGCTGTTTACGGTCATCGGCATTCTGTTCGTCCGGCTGACGCAGATGACGAAATGCGCCGAAATGGACAAGCTGCTGGTACCGTGGGACGTTAAGTGGCTCCGTGCCGCCACCGGTGTCATTGGGGCGCTGTTCCTCTTCTTTGTGGTGGTGAGTATGTCCGCCGGTGTGGGCGCCATGCTGACCCAGCTGTTTCGTGTGCCCACCTGGCTGGGCAGCGCCGTGTTCATGCTGGCGGTGTTCCTGGTGGCGCTTCTTGGCGTCAGCGGTATGGTCAATGCCTTCTCTGCCATGATCCCCATTTTGGTGCTGGCCACGGTTGGTTTTGCCGTAGGCGCCTGGTGCACCTTTGGCACGGAGGGCATCTTGCAGCTGCAATATACCAATACCAATCCTCTGATGCCCAACTGGTTTATCGCCACGATGACCTTCGTGGCCTATAACATTCTGGGCGGTATCGGCATCATGTCCCCGGTGGGGCAGTATGTGCGGGAGAAAAAGCACGTCTATGTGGGTATTGCTCTCTCCGGCGTTATGCTGTTGGCGGTGGCGGGCAGTATCCTCACCAGTCTGGGTACCTATCCCGAGGCGGTGCAGGCGGAGCTGCCCATGGTGGCGTTGGCCTCCCGGCTCAACGGTACGCTGGGTACGATCTACGGCATTATGCTGCTGGTGGCCATGTTCTGCAACGCTCTGGCCAGTCTGGTGGGCATGAGTGCCTATGTGGAGCAGAAGTCCGCCTTTGTCCGTACCCACAAAAACCCGGTGCTGCTGGCAGTTTCCGTGCTGGCCTGGGCGGCGAGCCTGCTGGGGTTTGCCGAGATCATCGGCACTGTCTATCCCATCTTTGGCTATATCAGTATTGCGTTCCTGGTATTTCTGGTCATTCATTTCTTCCGTGCCAAAAAGACGAAGCAGCCGCAGCAGGCATAACATAAGATATAACAAAAGCGTCTATCAAGCGCCCTCTGCCGCAGGCAGGGGGCGCTTTTCAGCAGAAGCCCGCCTTGCCCGGCGGGCTTTTGTGCATATTCCGGGACGAGCTTTCATACGTTGGGGTCAAGACCAACAAAGGAGGGCGTCATCATGGAGATCGGAGAGGCGGTCGGACGCTATGAGCAGGCGGCTGCATTGCTGCCCAGCCGCTGGCAGCAGGCTGCCCGGCGTGTGCCGGAGCACCGCAAGGCCCAGGCGGAGGAGTTCCGCCTGCGGGCAGGACGACCGATGACACTACTAACATGTGAAGGGGAACTACTTGTCAGCGATGAACTGCCGCGCCAAAGTGTTACTCAGGCGGACTTGGAACAGCTGTGCGACGCGGTAACGGGCTATTCCCGCTACGCGGCGGCGGAGACGATGGGCAAGGGCTATCTCATCGGCCGGGGCGGCTTCCGCATCGGCCTGTGCGGCACCGTAGCGGTCAGGGGGGACGGCGGCACAGCCCTGCGGGATATCTCCTCCGCCGTGGTACGGATCAGCCGCCAGGTCCGTGGGTTGTGGCAGGAGGTCCCGGAATGGTCAGCAGGCGGCTTTGACAGTACGCTGATCGCAGCGCCACCCGGTGGCGGCAAGACCACGCTCCTGCGCGACATGATCGCCACACTGTCCAACGGCACAGAGGATCGCTGTCCTCTGCGGGTAGGCGTGGTGGACGAGCGCGGTGAGTTGGCCGGGATGTACCGCGGTGTACCGCAGTTGGACGTAGGCTGTCATACCGACGTGCTGGACGGCTGTCCCAAGGCACTGGGCATCCCCATGCTGCTGCGGAGCGCCAATCCCCAGGTCATCGCCGTGGACGAGATCACCGAGGCGGCGGATATTCTGGCAATGACAGCGGCGGCTAACTGCGGCGTTAAGCTGCTGGCCACGATCCACGCCGAGGACGGAGAAGAGCTGCGCCGCAAGCCGCTGTTCCGGCAGCTGGCGGAGGCCGGCGTCTTCCGTCGGCTCATCACCATCAGCACGGCAGAGGGTCGGCGGCAGTACCGCACGGAGGCCCTGTGACCGCGGCGGCCGGTGCGGTACTGGTACTGAGCGCCGCCATTCTGGCCCTGCGGCGCTATTACGCACGCCAGCGCCGGTGCCGCGACCTGCTGTGGTCCTTTGCCGCCGCCCTGGGGGAGATGGAGAGCGCCATCCGCTGGCAGCGCACGCCGGTCCTGCCGCTGTTGGAGGTGCTGCAGACCCGGGAGCACTGCGGTGTCTGGTTCTGTCAGATACGGGACAAAGTTCAAAGCGATATGACTTTACAGCTTGCTTGGGAGAATACCTTTCACCAGCTTTCAGACGCAGAACTTCGTGACCTGCTTTGCCGCATTTCCTGGACTGGTGATGCCCAACGCCTGGAGGGTACCCTCGCCCGCGCCCGGATGGAGGCCGAGCAGCTCTACGAAAAGCGCCGCGAGGCGGATCGGCACAGCCGCCGCGTGACCACCACGGCCACGCTGTGCGGTGCAGGACTGATGATCATTTTACTTCTGTGAGGGACAGACAATGGATGTTGACCTGATTTTCAAAATAGCGGCCATCGGTATCCTGGTGGCGGTGCTGAATTTGCTGCTGGTGCGAAGCGGCCGGGAGGAGCAGGCCATGATGACCACGCTGGCGGGCCTGGTCGTGGTGCTGATGATGCTGGTGCAGCAGATCAGTGACCTGTTCGACCTGGTAAAGACCCTGTTCTCCCTGTGACGCATGGATACGGTACTGCGATTGGCGGCGCTGTGCCTGCTGGGGGCCCTGCTGGCGGTGCTGCTGCGCCGCGGCGGGGGAGAGCTGGCGCTGCTGCTTGTCCTGGCTGTCTGCGGCGTGGCGATCGCCCTGCTGCTGGAGCCGCTGGGTCAGCTCCGGGATTTCTGGGAAGAGGCCTCGGCCTGGGGTCAGCTGCCGGAGCAGCTGTTTCAGCCGCTGCTGAAAACGGTCTGCATCGCCCTGATCTGCCGGACAGGCTCCGACCTGTGCCGGGATGCCGGCGAGGGCGCCCTCGCTTCCGTGCTGGAGACTGCCGGTGCCGTGGCGGCCATCGTGGTGTCCCTGCCGCTGTTCCGCGCTGTCTGGGACCTGTTGGAGTCACTGCTATGAAAAAAGTCCTGTTCTGTCTGACACTGCTTCTTCTGTGTCTGGACTGTGCCTGGGCTGCCGAACTGCCCGACTCCGTGAAGGACGCCGTCCCGCCGGAGGCGGCGGATATCCTGCCGGAAATGGACACCTCTGCCTCCCACGAGACACTGTGGCAGGGCCTGGGCGATCTGTGGCACAGCGCCTGCGCCTATGTCCGTACAGCGCTGGAGACCCAGGCCTCCGGTGCGGCCCTGTTGCTGGGCGTGGTGCTGCTGTGCAGTCTGGCGGAGAGCTGCCTTGCGGCGGCGGACAGTCCCGGCGTTCCCCGCTATGTCTCCGTGGCGGGAGCGCTGGCCATCACCCTTGTGGCGGCGGGCGACTTCCGCCGGATGATGGGTCTGGGTGTGGAGACCATGTCCCAGCTGGAGGTGTTCTCCAAGGCACTGCTGCCCACCCTGTCCGCCGCCGTGGCCGCCGGCGGCGGCTATATCACCGCCGGTGCCAGGCAGGTGGCCACGGTGTTCTTCACCGATCTGCTCATCAGCCTTATCCGTCAGGTACTGCTGCCGCTGCTGTACGCCTGCATTGCTGCTGCCGCCGCGGACGCCGTGGTTCCCGGCCACAGTCTGCAAAAGATCGGTCAGGGCCTTCGCAAGTGCGTCGCCTGGGCACTGACGGCCCTGATGCTGGTCTTTACCGGCTTTCTGTCGGTGACCGGTGCGGCCACCTCTGCGGCGGACGCCCTGTCTACCCAGTTGACGCGCTCCGCCATCGCCACAGCGGTGCCGGTGGTGGGCTCCATCATCTCCGATGCCGCCGGCACGGTGCTGGCCGGTGCCGGGATGCTGAAGGGCGCCATCGGCGTATTCGGCCTGCTGGCAGTGCTGGCCATCTGCCTGACGCCCTTTATCACCATGGCCGTGCAGTACCTGCTGTATAAGCTGGCGGCGTTTCTGGCGGGCACCGTGACCCAGGAGCCCCTGGCGGACCTGATCGACGCGCTGGGCTCCGCCTTCGGCCTGATGCTGGGCATGACCGGCAGCTGTGCGCTGGCCCTGCTGATCTCCATAATCTCTTCTGTATCGGTGGTGAGTACATGATCGCGGAAACCCTGCGTACCTGGCTTCTCGGTGTCATCGCGGCCGGCATGATCGTTGGGATACTCTACGCCCTGCTGCCCCGTGGGCGTATGAAGGCGGTGGCCCACACCGTGGGCGGCATGGCACTGCTGCTGGTCATCGTCCGGCCGCTGCTGGGCCTGGACCTGACTGAGCTGGCCCTCCGCTATGAGGACTATCGCCAGCAGATCCAGGCGCTGACAGAGGAATATCGCAGATCCGGCGACGCGGAGTTCGCCGCGCTCATAGCGGACAAGACCGCCGCATATATTGCCAGCAAGGGAGATGACCTGGGGGTGACGTGTACCCCTCAGGTAGAGACAGAGGAGCGTGACGGCGTACCCTGGCCCAGTGCCGTGACGCTGGACATTCCCAAGGACGAGGCGCTGTCCGCGTGGCTCAGCACGGAACTGGCCATCGACGACGCGCACCAGTATTGGCGTGAGGCAGACGAATGAAGGAAAAGCTGAGGGATATTCTGAAGAAGTACCGGTTTGCGGCGCTGGTAGCGCTGGCCGGAGTGGTGCTGATGCTGCTGCCGGGCAAAAAGGACAGCATGCCGGATGCGGAGACGGCGGAGAGGGAGACATTCTCGCTGGAGGAGACGGAGCGGCGCATGGCGGAGGTGCTGGGCGCTATGGACGGCGTGGGCCGGGTGCAGGTGATGCTGACGCTGCACAGCGGTGAAACGTTGTCGCTGGCGGAGGATAGCAGCGCCACTCTGGGCAGCGGCGGTGATGTGCGGCAGGACAGTCAGGTCCTGACGGTGAACCGCGGCAGCGGCAAGCAGGAGGTCGTGGTCACCCGGCGGCTGTACCCCACCTATCAGGGGGCGGTGGTGGTCTGTCAGGGGGCAGGCGACAGCCGTGTGCGCCTGCGGGTGCTGGAGACGGTGTCTGTGCTGACAGGACTCAGCAGCGATAAGATATCGGTAGTCCAATGGAAACAGTAACAATAAATGGGAGGAACGACAGTATGAAGCAGGTATGGAAGCGCCGCGCCGTAGCGGCGGCCGTGGTGGTGCTGGTGGGTACATCGGTGTATTTGAACTGGCGCTATGCCGGGGATGTGGCGGATACCTCCAAGGTGCTTGGCCAGTCCACGCTGGTCAATGGCGAGACTGCGGAGGCACAGGCGGATACTGCGGATACCGCCGGAGACGACTATTTCTCCACTGCCCGGCTCAGCCGCAAGCAGGCCCGCGATACCGCCATCAGTATGCTGGAGGAGGCCAAGGGCGAGGAGAACGCCTCAGAGGAGGTAGCCAACGAGGCATCCGAGACGCTTCAGGTGCTGGCGGGCTACACCGTGGCGGAGACACAGATCGAGAACCTGGTGGTGGCAAAAGGCTATGCCGACTGCGTGGCCTTTATGGGCGCGGACTCCATCAGCGTGGTGGTATCGGCGCCCGAGGGTCTGGAGGCGGAGGACGTAGCGAAGATCAAGGATATCGTCATCGCGGAGACATCCTACACTCCCGGCCAGATCAAGATCATGGAAGCGGGAACGTCCGGTGCAAAATAGGTGTTGTATTTCCCCGTAAAAAATGGTATAATTCTATACTGCAATTAGCTGAGTACCAATGACAACTGTGAGGAGACAAACAGACCATGGCTGAAAATAAGGAATATATGATCCACCAGGAGGATGACGGTAGCATCCAGATCTCAGAGGATGTGCTGGCCTCCATTGCCAGTACCACAGCCTTGGAGGTGGACGGCGTCAGCGCTCTGATGAGCGCCAACGTATCCGACCTGATGGGCGGTAAAAAAATGACCTGCAAGGGCGTCCGTGTTGAACTGGACGGCGAGCAGATCGTTGTGGGCATTTTTGTTGCGGTGCGTTACGGCTGCGCCATCAGCGATGTGGCCAAAAAGGTCCAGAAGAATGTGCATACCGCGCTGGAGGGTATGACCGGCTTCAAGGTGGCGGCGGTGAACGTCCACGTGGGCGGCATCAGCTTCAACTGAACAACAGACGAGAGAGAAAAGGACGAACGCTTATGACACGCAGCACCGCACGGGAGATCGCCATACACTTGGCGTACCAGCTGAGCTTCACCGAACTGCCGGTGGAGGAGTTTCTGGACCAGCAGCTCAGCGATGAACGCTTTGCCGAGCTGGCGGCAGAGGATGACCTCTACGCCGACCGGCCCAACACCAAGCAGGAGGCGTATATCCGCCGCCTGGTCTCCGGTGTGGCGGAGCACGCCGCTGAGCTGGACGCCGACATTGAAAAGTACGCCCGGGGCTGGCGATTTGAGCGCATTTCACTGGTAGCATCCGCCATCATGCGTGTGGCCATGTACGAGATACTCTACATGGCGGACATTCCGCAGGGCGCCGCCATCAGCGAGGCGGTGACGATCGCCAAGAAGTACGAAACGCCCGAGGTTGCCAAATTCATCAACGGTATTCTGGGCAGCTTCGCCCGGGGCGAGGTCAAGGAAAAGGACTGAAAACCGCATACGAAAGGCAGAGCGTGAGGGCTCTGCCTTTTCAGGTCGCATACAGAAAGGAGTGATCGCCACGTCGGGCCAGTATATTTTCACGGTGTCCGAGGTCAACCAGTTTATCAAGGACCTGCTGGATAACGTGCCGCCATTGCAGGAGGTCCTGCTGCGGGGCGAGCTCTCCAACTATAAGGTATACCCCTCCGGCCATCACTACTTTACCCTGAAGGACAGCCAGTGCAGTCTGAAGTGTGTTATGTTCAGGGGCAGCGCCGCGCGCCTGCGCTTCCGCCCGGAAAACGGTATGCAGGTCATCGCCTCCGGCCGTATCAGCGTCTATCCCCGCGACCGCGCCTACCAGCTGTACTGCACCGGCCTGACGCCCGAGGGCGCCGGCGACCTGAGTGTGGCCTTTGAGCAGCTGAAGGAAAAGCTGCGGAAGGAGGGCCTGTTTGACGAGACCCATAAAAAGCCCCTGCCGCCATATCCCCGGCGCATCGCCATCGTCACCTCCCCGGCAGGCGCGGCGGTCCACGACATGATCCGCATCCTCCGCCGCCGCTATCCCATCGCCAAGGTCCTTCTGCTGCCCGTTCGCGTGCAGGGAACTGAGGCCCCGGCGGAGATCGCCGGCGCCATCCGTTACGCCAACGCCCGCAGCCTGGCCGATGTGCTCATCACCGGCCGCGGCGGCGGTTCGCTGGAGGACCTGTGGGCCTTTAACGACGAGCGCGTGGCCCGCGCCATCTACGACTCGGATATTCCCGTCATCTCGGCGGTGGGCCACGAGCCGGACGTGGCCATCAGCGACTTCGTAGCGGACCGGCGTGCCTCCACGCCCTCCAACGCCGCCGAGATCGCCGTGCCGGACATGGCCGAGCTGCTGCGGACGCTGGATGCCGCCCATTCCCGCATGACACAGTCGATACGCCGCGATATCGCCGCCCATTCCCGCCGTTTAGAGTCCCTGTCGAAAAAACGCGTCCTCACGGACCCGACCGCTTACCTGGCGGACCGCCGCCAGGATGTGGACCATATGACCCACCGGCTCTGTGCCGCCATGCGTGTGGTGACAGATGTCCAAAACCGCCGCTTCGGCGCGCTGGCCGCGTCGCTGGATGCCCTCAGCCCATTGAAGGTCCTGGGCCGTGGCTACGCACTGGCTCAGCAGCCGGACGGCACGGTGCTCCGCAGCGCCGATCAGGCGCGGATAGGGGAGACCCTGCGCCTGCGGCTGGCCGACGGCGCCCTGCGGTGCCAAGTAAAGGAAAAGGAGAACGAACATGGCAGCAAAAAAGACGTTTGAGGAGAATATGTCCCGGCTGGAGGAGATCGTCTCCCTGCTGGAAAGGGGTGACGCCACGCTGGGCGACAGCATGGCGCTGTTCGAAGAGGGCACCAAGCTGGTGAACGCCTGCCGCAAGGAGCTGGACACCGCCGAGCAGAAGGTGGTCAAGCTGTCCAAGGGCCCCGATGACGCGCCGGTGGAGCATGATTTTGCTGCGGAGGATTGAGCCATGGACTACGAAAGACACTACGAGCAGTACCGCGCGGCGGTGGAGGACTACCTTTCCGCCCTTTTTGCCGGCAGCACCCCCTATGACCGTCTCTACGATGCCATGCGGTACAGCGTGCTCTCCGGCGGCAAGCGTATCCGCCCGGTGCTGACGCTGGAATTTGCCCGTCTGGGCGGTATCGACTGGCACCTGGCGCTGCCCTATGCCTGCGCGCTGGAGCTGGTGCACAACTATTCCCTTATCCACGACGACCTGCCCTGCATGGACGACGACGATCTGCGCCGTGGCAAGCCCACCAACCACAAGGTCTACGGCGAGACGCTGGCCATTCTGGCCGGCGACGCCCTCCAGCCCGAGGCCTTTCGTCTCATTGCCCAGGCGACGGGACTGCCCGCCGAAAGCCGTATCGCGGCGGTCGAGGTCCTGGCCAACGCCGCCGGTGCCGACGGCATGGTGGCCGGACAGGTGCTGGACACCCTTTGCGACGTCCGCGAGGAAGCCGGTCTGACGCAGCTGGACCGTCTCAAGACCTGCGCCATGATCTCCGCCGCGGCGGAGCTGGGCTGTGTGGCCGCCGGAATGAACGCCGATAAGCGCCGTCAGGCCCGTGAATTCGGTGACGGCCTTGGCCTGGCCTTCCAGCTCCGTGACGATATCCTGGATGTGACAGGCGCACAGGAGGTGTTCGGCAAGCCCATCGGCTCCGACAAGGCGGATGGCAAGGTCACGCTGGTGGATGTGAAGGGCCTGGAGCAGTGCCAGCGCGACGTGGAGCAATACACCGCGCGAGCCAAGGCCGCTATTGCCGCCTGGCCTGATAATTCGTTTTTGCTGGAGCTTGCCGACCACATGGTAAATCGTGTAAAGTAATATCGCCTTACAGTTAATGCAGATAAATGCCCCGCGCCGTTTGGCGCGGGGCGCCTTCTGTCATCTATCGTTCTGCGGTGCTGCCATAGTCACACAGCGCCCGCAGGGCGCAATTTTCACAGTCCGGCTTCCGTGCCATACACAGCGCGCGGCCATGGAGCACCATCCGGTGGCAGAAGTTGTTGGCCTCCTCCGGTGGAATGACCTTCCGCAGCTGCTGCTCCACCTTCAGCGGGTCCTTGCTGCCGTCCGTCAGTCCCAGCCGTCCGGTGATGCGGATGCAGTGGGTGTCGCAGACATAGCCGTCCTTTCCGTAGATATCGCCCAGGATCAGATTGGCGGTCTTGCGCCCCACACCGGGCAGTGAGAGCAGGTCCTCCATGTTGTCCGGGACCTTTCCGCCGAAGCGTTCTACCAGCATTTTTGCGGAGCCAACGATGTCCCGGGCCTTGGCCCGCCAGAAGCCGCAGGACTGGATATATGTACCTACCTCGTCCGCATCGGCGGCGGCAAAGGCCTCCAGCGTGGGATAGCGGGCAAACAGCGCCGGCGTCACCAGATTGACCCGCGCGTCGGTGCACTGCGCCGCCAGACGCACGGAGAACAGCAGCTCATAGTCCTTCTCATAGTCCAGCGAACACAGCGCGTCCGGGTACAGCGCCTTCAGCGCCGCGATAATGGTGCTGACCTGTTCCTTCGACTTCATGTGACATCACCTCATCCCAATTGTAACAGAGGTTGCAGAAAAAGGCAATCTGTGCTATACTGTTTCATAAGATTTTCCACAGAAGGGAGGCGGTGCCGCTATGCGTCCGCTGGCAGACGAGATACGGCCCCAGACTCTTGACGATGTGGCCGGACAGAAGCACCTGCTGGGCGAGGGGGCGCTGCTGCGCCGCCTGATCGAGAACGGCACTGATGCCAACCTCATTTTCTACGGTCCCTCCGGCACCGGAAAGACCACCGTGGCCAACATTATCGCCAGGCAGGCGAAAAAGGCGCTGTACACCCTCAACGCCACCACCGCATCCCTCCAGGATGTGAAGAATGTCATGGCGGATGTGGATACCATGATGGCTCCCAACGGTATCCTGCTGTACTTGGATGAGATACAGTATTTCAATAAGAAGCAGCAGCAGAGCCTGCTGGAATTCCTGGAAAACGGCAAGATCACCCTGATTGCCTCTACCACAGAGAACCCGTATTTCTATATCTACAACGCACTCCTGTCCCGCAGCACGGTTTTTGAATTTAAGCCTCTGTCGGTGGAGGATACCATCCCCGCCGTGGAACGGGGCCTGCGTATCGAGCAGGAGAGGAGCCAGCTGCCCTTTACCTGGGAAGAGGATGTGCCCCGCACAGTGGCCGCCGGCTGCGGCGGCGATGTCCGAAAGGCCATCAACGCCGTGGAGCTGCTGTACCGTTCCGCCAAGCCGAAGGATGGCGGATTATATGTGACAAGGGATGATGCTTTACAGCTAAGCCAGTGCAGCGCCATGCGGTATGACAGGGAGGGGGATGACCACTATGACCTGCTCTCCGCCCTGCACAAATCCATCCGAGGCTCCGACCCGGACGCGGCGGTGTACTACCTGGGCCGTCTGCTGGTGGCGGGCGACTTGATCTCCCCCTGCCGTCGTCTGCTGTGCATCGCGGCGGAGGATATCGGCCTTGCGTACCCGCAGGCCATCACCGTCACAAAAAGCTGCGTGGACGCGGCGCTGCAGCTGGGCCTGCCGGAGGCGCGGCTGCCCCTGGCCGAGGCGGCGGTGCTGCTGGCCACCGCGCCCAAGTCCAACAGCGCCCACAACGCCATTATCGCGGCCATGGAGGACATCCAGAGGGGTGCGGTGGGGGACATTCCGCGGCACCTGAAGAATGTACACGCCGACAGCACCGGGGCGGAGAAGGCACCGGCGTACAAGTATCCCCACAACTATCCCCAGCACTATGTGGAGCAGCGGTACCTGCCGGAGACGCTGGGTGACAGGACGTACTATGAGTACGGAGAGACCAAGACGGAGCAGGCGGCCAAGCGGTACTGGGACGAGATCAAGAGGAAATGACATGGATTTGCAGGTAAATGATATCGCGGAGCTGAAAAAGGAGCATCCCTGCGGCAGCAAGCGCTGGCAGGTGCTGCGGGTGGGCATGGACATCAAGCTGCGGTGTATGGGCTGCGGGCATGAGGTCATGCATCCACGGCGGAAGGTGGAAAAAATGATACGGCGGATCGTGCCGAAGGAGGAAACGGAATGAGACCGAAATGGACGAGATATCTGGCCATGGGCATTGCGCTGCTGCTGGCTATTGTGATGGCACTGTCGCTGGTGCTGCCGTATATTGGCCTATGAAGCACTGCATTATTGCCAAGTACACGCCGCAGGCGTATGAGCGGCGGG
>OGYL01001950.1_pt1 | contig 15152 bp, 12 predicted proteins | sample 1576541 | NCBI WGS metagenome assembly OGYL01 (sample SAMEA3541551, study PRJEB24748) | human gut metagenome | biome: human gut; feature: human-associated habitat; material: faeces | place: China | collected 2012 | reverse complement strand
CACACCGTCGTCAAACTTGCCTTTTTTTGCGGATTTAATCAACCTCGACACCGTTTCCCCGCCGGATAAAATCAGCGAAACCGCGCTGAAAATACAGATAACCACCGTATTTTTAAACAGTGCCCCCACAATGGCAAGGATGAGCGATAGCCCTCCTGTGATAAAACCATTTAACAATTTTTTCTTTGTAAATGCATATCGTTTTAAGTATGTACTCTGATGTTCCTGTCCCATGTTTTTCACTTTCATTGTCATTTCTTGCGCCAAACTGCCTTGGCGCGCTCCTTTCTGCCATATTTTTAGCTTTGTCTTCTGCGCTTTGCAATCGACCTATATTTGCTTGGAGAAATTCCATATAGCGTTTTGAAAACCCGGACAAATTGTTTTTGGCTGCCAAAGCCGACAATTTCAGAAATAGCCTCCAGCTTTTCGTCCGTCTCATCAATTAACAATTTTGCTTTATTTACCCGGATAATGTTAACATATGCCACAAAGGTAAAGCCCGTTACCTCTTTAAACAGCCGTGACAAATAGTAGTAGCTCAAATAAAATTTTTCACTCGTTTCCTTTAAAGAAAGGTTTTTGTTATAATTGTCGTTAATATAATTTAAAATTTCAGAAATTTTATACCGGCTGCTGACTTCGCTCGCCTTGTTCGTTTCGTCTATGCTGCTCAAAATGTCTAAAATCAGCCCTCCCACAGAAAGGCGGCATTTTAATTTGTCAAAGGTGTCTTCGCTTTCATCGCTTTTCACCAATAGGCGGCAGGCTTTTAAAATTTCGTCTTTGTGTTCTTCGTTTCTGAAAATAATATATCCGTTTGACAAAAGCTGTGAAAACTTCTTCCGGATATCAATGCCGCCTAAAAATGCGTTTAAATCGTCTAAATATTTCTCGTCAAACTCAATCAACAGCCTGGAATGAGGATTTTTATCAATGTTAGATGTTTTGTGCACCAAGCCGGGCGCAATGAAAACCACATCGCCGGTTTCAATTTCATATACGCTGTTTTTTAAAAAATAGCATCGTCTGCCGCCCATCTGAACATAAATTTCATAGTGAATATGGCAGTGTCCGCAATACATAGTTTCCTGGGTGTGGGGGCGCTCAACATATTCAATTGCAAAATTCTTGTTGTCGGACAACAAGTTTTTTTGATAACGCTGCATAACAGTTTCCCCTTTCCCCAAAATTCATGTTTTTTCTATTATAACATATTACCGTTTAAAAGTAAAGCAAAATGTGTCCTTTTAAGCGGCGATTTCATTTGAATTAAGCAAAAATAGTAGTTGCAATTCCGTTTGTCAGTGTATTATAATGAAAATGATAAAAATTAAATTGGAGGCTATGGAATGAAAGGCAGCAAGGATTTAAAAAACATTAAAATTGCCTATATTGGCGGCGGTTCAAGAGGCTGGGCTTGGCAGCTCATGCGCGATTTGGCAACGGAAAAAGAAATTGCAGGCCAGGTGGCGCTTTATGACATCGACTTTGAAGCGGCAAAGCATAACGAAACTATTGGAAACGAGCTAAAAAAGCGGGAAGATGTTGTTGGAAAATGGGATTATAAAGCATATGAAACCATTGACGGCGCGCTTACCGGCGCCGATTTTGTTGTAATTTCCATTATGCCCGGCACCTTTGACGAGATGGCGTCTGACGTGCATCTGCCCGAAGAATATGGAATTTACCAGTCTGTTGGTGACACGGCCGGGCCAGGTGGCATTGTCCGCGCTTTGCGCACGATTCCGATGATGTTTGAAATTGCGGAGGCCATTCAGGCATATTCCCCCAATGCCTGGGTCATTAACTACACAAATCCCATGAGCCTCTGTGTGAAGGCTTTATATACAAAATTTCCTGAAATTAAGGCCTTTGGCTGCTGCCACGAAGTGTTCGGAACAGCAAGCTTTCTCTGTGAGATGCTGAAAGATATGGAGGGAATTGACGGCGTTAAGCGTCAGGACCTTACCTATAACGTAATTGGCATTAACCACTTTACGTTTTTTGACAAAGCGTCGTATAACGGTGTGGACCTGTTCCCCATGTACGACAAGTTTGTTGATAAATATTACGATACAGGCTTTTTTGACGAAGCTTCAAAAACCAACTGGATGAATAACACCTTCTCCTGTGCACACCGCGTTAAGTTTGACTTGTTTAAGCGGTATGGCAGCATTGCCGCTGCCGGCGACAGGCACTTAGCTGAGTTCTGCTATGGAAAAGAATATTTAAAAGACCCGGAAACTGTGAAAGCGTGGAAATTCGGCCTTACCACGGTGGAATGGCGTAAAAAAGATTTAAAGGAACGGCTGGAGAAAAGCCGCAAATATTTATCAGGTGAAGAACAGATTGATGTTACCCCCTCCGGCGAGGAAGGCGTTTTGCAAATGAAAGCGCTGTTAGGGCTTGGAAACTTTGTGACCAATGTAAACATCATAAATCGCGGCCAGGTTCCCCAGCTCCCATTGGGAAGCATTGTGGAAACCAACGCATATTTCAGTGCCGACGAGGTGCGTCCCGTTTTGTGCAGTGACATTCCTTCTGAACTTCTGGCGCTGTTTTCACGCCACATTTATAACCACGAAAGTATTATGAAATCGGCGTTAACCGGAGATTTAAATCATGCGTTCCGTGCATTTTTAAATGACCCGCTGGTAACGCTTGACGTAAAAACTGCTAAAGAGCTGTTTGACAGAATGATTCACAATACAAAAAAATATCTCACTATGTATCAAATTGGATAGGAGCAAAAAATGAAAAATATCAGCGAAGTTGTTTTAAAACCAATTCGCCCCGAGCGGGTGATTCAGTTTGGCGAGGGCGGATTTTTAAGGGGATTTGTGGACTGGATGCTGCAAAAGCTAAACGACCAGACTGATTTTAACGGCAGCGTTGTAGTTGTGCAGCCCATTGAACAAGGCATGTGTGATGCTTTGGAAGAGCAAAACTGCGTTTATACCCACATTATGCGGGGATTAGAAAACGGGAAACCGAAAGTCGAAAAACAGATTGTAGACGTCATTTCCCGAACGGTTAAACCCTATGAGGATTATAACAAATACTTAGAGCTGGCAAAAAATCCGGACTTCCGGTTTATTTTTTCCAACACCACGGAGGCGGGTATTGCCTATGTGCCGGAGGATAAGCTGACCGACACGCCGCCCTCCAGCTACCCTGCCAAGCTCACAGCTTTGCTTTATGAACGGTTTAAAGCGCATTTAGACGGATTTTTAATTATTCCCTGTGAGCTCATTGACAAAAATGGTGAAACCCTGAAGGAAATTGTGCTGAAATATGCCCGCGACTGGGGATTGGGAGAGGAATTTATCACCTGGATTAACACCGAAAACCACTTTTTTAACACTTTGGTGGACAGAATTGTAACCGGCTATCCGAAGGGTGAGAAAACCGACTTGGAATATGAGGATGCTATGCTCGACACCTCAGAATTGTTCCATCTTTGGGTGATTGAGGGCGACACAAGCTTTCAGTCTGAGCTGCCCTTTCACGAAATCGGCCTGAACGTTATCTGGACAAAAGACGAGCTTTTCAAATACCGCACAAGAAAGGTGCGCATTTTAAACGGCGCCCACACCTCTTTAGTGCCCTATGCCATGCTGAAAGGGTTTGACACCGTGAAGGAATGTGTGGACAATAGTGCATTAAACGCCTATCTTCGCGCCTGCATTTTTGACGAGATTATTCCCACCCTGGACCTTCCGGAGCAAGAGCTGAAAGACTATGCAGAAAATGTGCTGGAACGGTTTGCAAATCCGTTCATTGTGCACAAGCTCTCCTCCATTGCTTTAAATTCCGTCAGCAAGTTTAAGGTTCGTGTTTTGCCGTCCATCTTAGAGTACATCAAACGGTTTGACAAAATGCCGGCACATTTGTTAACGGCGTTCGGCGCGCTGATTCGGTTTTATAAAACCGATATGGCAAACGACAGCGCTGATGTTGTGGAGTTTATGAAAAATGCGGACACTCAGGCTATTTTGAAAAAAACAGATTATTGGGGCGAGGATTTGTCCTTTCTTTACGACGAGGTATCGAAATATGATCATTAATCCCTTGGACAATGTGGAGGTTGATTTAAAATCTGGCCATAAGTATGCCCTCCGTGACATAAAAAAAGGCGAAAATATTATAAAATACGGCTTTCCCATTGGTCACGCAACGTTGGACATAAAAAAAGGAGACCATGTACACAGCCACAATTTAAAGACAAACCTTTCCGGCAATTTGTCCTATACATACCGCCCCAACAAACCAGACATTCCCAAAGTGACTTCGGACCGAACCTTTTTGGGTTACCGGCGTGAAAACGGCGATGTGGGAATTAGAAACGATATTTGGATTGTGAACACCGTAGGCTGTGTGAACAAGGTGGCAGAAGAGCTGGCACGTAAAACAGGCGCAAAGCACTTCCCTCATCCCTTTGGCTGTTCCCAGTTGGGAGACGACCATTCGGTAACGCAAAAAATATTAAGCGGCATGGTACACCACCCCAACGCAGGCGGCGTTTTGGTATTAGGACTTGGCTGTGAAAACAACAACATTGACGAAATGAAAAAAGTGTTGGGTGAGATTAACCCCAACCGCGTGAAATTTTTAAATGCTCAGGACTTTGATGACGAAATCTCCGAAGGAATTCGGCTGATTAACGAACTGAAAGCCTATGCGGCAAAAACGCAACGCACGCCTGTTTCGGTCAGCAAACTCAAAGTGGGCTTAAAGTGCGGCGGCAGCGACGGACTTTCCGGCATTACGGCAAATCCGCTGGTGGGAAGCTTTTCCGACAAGCTGATTTCCATGGGGGGAACAACGGTTTTAACCGAGGTTCCCGAAATGTTCGGCGCGGAAACGCTTTTGATGGAGCGGGCTGAAAATGAAGCTGTTTTTCAAAAAACAGTGAACCTGATTAACGAATTTAAAAATTATTTTACCCGGCACAACCAGGTAATTTATGAAAACCCATCCCCAGGAAACAAAGCTGGCGGCATTACAACCTTGGAAGAAAAGTCGTTAGGCTGTGTGCAGAAAGGCGGAAAGTCCACAGTGGTAGACGTTTTAAATTTTGGCGACACACTGCAAAAAAGCGGCTTAAATCTTTTAAACGGGCCGGGCAACGACATTGTGGCTATCACCAACTTAATGGCGGCAGGCGTACACATGATTTTATTTACAACAGGCCGGGGCACGCCGGTTGGCAGTGCAGTTCCTACTGTAAAAATTTCCACCAACCAGACTCTGTTCGATAAAAAATTCCGCTGGATTGATTTTAACGCCGCACCGCTTGTTGACGGTGTTTCTATGGAGGATTTGACCAATTCGCTTTTAGATTTCTGTTTTGAAGTTGCCAGCGGTACGCTGACAAAAAATGAGGAACACGGCTATGAGGAAATCTCTATTTTCAAAGACGGTGTAACGCTTTAATGAACAAAACGGATTGAAGCCATACTTATCGTATGGCTTCAATCCGTTTTTTAAATAGCTCCTAAATTAAAATACAAAATATAATTTGAGTCGTGAAAAGAATGTGCTTTGTTAAAGGCCGAACGCACAGAAACCGAAAGACCGTTTTCATCAAACAGATATGCTGGATATTGAAACCCAACCAGCTGCGGGTCGTCATCTTTTCTGTTCACAATGTTGCGGACACGTTCCCAGTTTTCAAGGTCTTCGGAACGAAAAACAGCCAAAACATTCCGGCAGCTCCAGCAATCACATTTTTGTCCATCTTCTTTTATGTTTGAAATCAAATAATAAATGCCGTCTTGGCTAAAAAGCCGAAACATAGAATTTGTTACCGGCATTGTTGCAATACTGTGAAATTCTAACGGTGCATCAGGATGTTCGGCATCTACCTTTAGCTTAAGCGCCTTACCGTTGCTCCAGCGCAAATAATTATACATTGTTTTATCCGGCGCAAGGATAATATTTCCCTCCATTGTGTCACCCTGCGTTTGCGCTTCTTCTCTCCATTTTCCTTCAAAGGGCAAAAAGCCTGTGCACGACCAGTTTTCCGGAACCAGCAAATCTGCATTTTCGTCAATTGAGAGAACCGCAGGCAAATGCGAACCCATGTCCCAGCTTCCGTATTCACAAGTGGTGTAAAGCCTTCCCTGAAAGGGCACCATCTGCATTGGCGCACGGTGCATTCCCCCATTGTCGCAAAGCTTGCCGGAACCATAAAATATGGTAACAGGTGCAGACCATTGTTTGCCCCCGTCGTCTGACGCGGCAATTTGGAGGTTTCCATATTCTGTGGAAAGTCCTAATATATACAGTCTTCCCCTGTGGCAAAAAAGAGACCCCCAATAAAAGGGGTATAAATCGGTAAGATAGCGCCAGGTTTTTCCGTTATCTGTTGAACGAAACAGCAGGGTTAGGTTTTGCCCCATTGCTGTTCCAAACAAATCCATTCCAGCAACAATGGTTCCGTCTTCTAGCCGTGCCAGGGACGGACTGCAAAGATACCGCCCACTGAAGCTATAGGCGCTGTCCTCCGGGTGAAGATAATTGATTACAACAGCGCCCTCGGGAACAGCTCCGGTGCGCACCAAACGGATTTTACTTTCCGCCGCATCATTTTCAGCTACCTTGCATTCATAATCGGTGTTCTGCTCTAAATGTTCAATGCGCATACACCTATTCTTCGCTTTCACGCTTACCCATTCGCTTTCGCCGCGCTTTCTGTATAAAACCTGGTTTTCCGCTCCCTTCGCCAAAAATTCCAGTTCAAACCCGTCTGCAAACGGCGCAAGACGGCAAATGTACGGTTTATCCGCTTCATCCATGCGATTGAGCGGTATATATGGTCTGTGGTGCAATTTGTTGCTGCCTTTCATTGTATATCCCCTCCCTGCAAACGCTTTATCGTTTTCAGCGTCTCAGCTGCATTTTTTAAAATATATTCATAGTCTGCCCCGGTTGAAATCATGTTAATTCCCATTTCGTGATAGCGCTTTAATGTTTTTGGCGCAGTTGAAAAGGTAGATACACCCACTGTTTTGTTCTGTTTGGCAAAGGCAGCAATGCTCTTTTTGGCAAGCGTCAGAGTCTGTTTGCCAAAAATATTGCCCAAGTCCCCAACAGAACCGGAAAGGTCGTGCATGCCAAGTACGCAACCGTCAAGATACGGCAACTTCGCAATTTCCTCTGCCTCCTCCGCTGCGCTTTTCTGTTCAATTTGAATAAACCTGCAAAGGCTGTTTAAATGTCCCGCACCGTAGTATTCCGCTTCACTATCAAGCCCGTAACGAACAGCGCCCCGCGGACCGCAGCCACGCTTGCCGTATGGCGGATACAGCGTCCACGACAAAAGCTCCCTTACATGGGTGCAATTTTCCGCCATTGGAAATACAATGCCATCGATCCCCATTTCCAGCACTTGTTTGGTTGCGGTAAGGTCGTTTACAGGAACGCGCACAAATAAGGGCGTGCCCCCGGCCCGGGCTGCCAGCAGATGCGCATGCACCTGGTCGCAGGAAAGCCTTGTGTGCTCCATATCCACCCATAAAAAGTCATATCCGAGCTGTGCTTCCATCTCCGTTACTGTTGGGTCTGACAAGTTTATATGCGTCCCGCAGATTGGCAGGCATTTTGCAACTTTTTCTTTTATGTTCATGTTAAAAATCCTTTCTTGTTGCTTTTTTTATATTTTTATATTATAATAAATATAACGAATATTCAAGAAAGGGATGCGACATGTGTTTCTTGTTCGTGTCGTTTTTGTGCAATGAGAAACTTTCAGTCCGATCATGAGTTTTATATTCTGTGTTCCGAAAAAGACGGCTTAAAATGTGAATATATGCTCCAGCGGGGTTTTTCCGAAGGGGTTGCTCACAGCCGCATCTACCATTCCCACTCCGTTTTCGAAATTTTTTTCGTCGTTTCGGGCCGTGTTCGTCTTTTCATTCAGGAACATGATGTAACACTTTTGCCTGGGGATATCCTGATTATTCCGCCCAACTGCGTCCATTTTGTTTTCGCAGATACGTCCTCTTTAAAAAGAAGCTTTCGTTTTCTCTTTTCCGCCGCAGAGGAAAACTGTGCCGCCGGCTCCCTTTTTTCTGAATTTTCCTCGTTTTTCAGCTCCATAAAGGACTATTACATTGTAAACGCTCCGGATATTTATCATTCCTACATAGAGCCTGCAATCCGCAACTTTCACAACGACTTGCCGGACGATACTGTTGAACCTCTGCTTCTGCTTGCACTGACGCACATTGCAAGACAAAATCATGTTAACAAAACCGATGGAACAAAAAACTGGTCTGACAGCCACAGCATTATTATCATTGAAGAGTTTTTAAACAGTAACTATCATGCGCCATTAAAGCTTTGCGATATCGCGGCGCTTCTGCATTTAAGTTGCCGCCAAACAGAACGTGTGATAAAAAAATTGTTCCACACCACATTCTGCGGACTTGTTACACAAAAACGTCTTACAATTGCGAAATATATGCTGAAAGAAACGGATATTCCAATTTCTAAAATTTCCGAAATGGTGGGATTTTCCAATCAGAGTTATTTCTTTCGTAAATTCCGTGCATCGGAACATGACACTCCAAACAACTACCGCAGAACAAAAAAGGCCGTGCGTTAACCGCACAGTCTTTTTAATAGAGCCTTTTATGCCCCGCCCTTTACCAATATGCTTTTATTTTGTTCTTCGTAATCATTCTCGCCAAAGCTTCCATGTAGAAATAATCGCCCCATATGTTGCACTCGTCCACCCCGCCGTTGTGCGGTTTGGAATAGGTAGCGTGTAGAAGCAAACCGTTCGACTTTGGAATGTCTTTCGTCAGGTAGTTGTCTATTAACGAATTCATAATGTGGTTTGCCGCGCTCAGATAGGTCGCACGCTGATTTTCGTCTTTTAACACCTCCGCCGCCTCAAGCAGTCCACAGGCCGCGATCGCTGCCGACGAGCTATCCCGCGGCTCGCTGCCTTCGGTAAAATATAAATCCCAATAGGCCACATAGTCGTCGGGCAGTCTGTTTAAATAATAGTTGGCAACCGGCACAAACAGCTCCTCTGCCTTTCTGTTCTTTTTATACATATGCGTCAGCATCAGCCCGTAAATGCCCCAGGCCTGCCCGCGGGACCAGGTCGAGTCGTCGGAAAAGCCCTGGTGCGTCGCGCCGCACTTGGGCGCGCCGGTTTCTTTGTCAAAATAAAACGTGTGATATGTAGACCCGTTGCTTCTAATAATATTGTCCGCTGTGGTGTTAAAGTGATGAAAGGCCATTTCATCATAAGAGGCATCGCCCGTCACTTCAGCCGCCCAATATAAAAGGGGAATATTCAGCATACAGTCGATGATTAAACGGTAGGAGTCCTCCTCACCCACGTTGCCCCAGGCCTGAATAAATTTTCCCTTTTCACAATATCTGCTCACCAAGTGTTTTGCTGCAAGCAGAGCCGTGTTTTTGGCCTCAACATTGCCAGTCAGCTTATATGCCGCCACACAGGAGGGGGTGAATAAAAATCCCATGTCGTGGTGGTTCACTCCCAGCTTTTCCGTAATCCGTTTGGTGTAGGTGGGAATTTGCGCAAGTGCGGTTTCCTTGTATGTTTCCTTCCCGGTAAGCTCATAGGCCAGCCAGAGAATTCCGCTCCAAAACCCTTCGTTCCAGCCATCGTTGTTTTCCATGGGAAAATAAACATTGTGTTCGCTGGCGTGGGACGGGAACATTGTGCGGAATGTTTTTAGATTTCCATCTATTTTTTTCAATGCCTCGTTTAAGGCGTAGTTTAACTTTTCCTTTGAAACTGTAAAGCCCGGCTCATATCTTTCAGGCTGCCGAATCTGTTCTGTTTGAACCACTCTCGTCTCCCCCATTTTAAAAGAATTTTATTTATACCGTCTTTTCATCCATACGACTAAGCCCCATACGCAAATGCCGACGGGAATGAACACCACCAGCACAATGAACCACGGCCAGAACTGAGAGTTCGGCATGGTTAAACTGCCCTGAGGAAGCTCTTTTGCGCGCACCGTAATGCCCGCTTCGCTCCCGCGCATCCAGTTGATGGAGTTTAGCAGCAAGTCCTCATTTGCAAACCTTGTGTCGCCGATGAGCGTGTCCATGGTATAACCGGAGCCGCTGACCAAAAGCTTGCCTGTGAATTCTTCTTCGTTTAAGGTATATGCTTTGCGGGTAGCGGCAACTAAAATATCAAACGTGCCGCTTTTATCGTCAGATGTTTGATTTTCGCCAATGGTTGCTACGTCTTTTAAATATGCGTTATTTGAGGTTTTTAAAACCGGGGTAATCTCTACCGTTCCCGGCTTGTCCCCTGCAATTTCAAGGCTGTTCGACGCAGAATAAAGCACGCTTCGTTTGCTGGTTTTAATCGGCGAAACAATTTCGCTGTCGGTAAGCTCTGCCAAAGCCATAATGCCGTATTTCGCGGCAGTCTCCTGGGCAGACTCCAATTTGTTCGACATGTCAACCACAACGCCATGGTTCCGCTTAATTGCCCACTCGTTGGCAAGATAGCTTTCCAGCCTGGGAAGCTCTGCATTCGACGCCAGCGGGTCAAAATAAATTTGTACGTTGCCGCCCCGGTCTAAAAAGGCGTCTAATTTGTCAATTTCTTCTGCAGAAAAGTCCCCTGTGGGAGAATTAATGACCACCAGTGTTTTTTCGTCTGCCGGAAGGTCTTCTTTTAGCAGGTCGACAGACTTTATGTTATAGTTATACATTTTTAAAACGGACTCAAATCCGGAATTTGTTTTTTCACCGTGGCCTGTGGTCATGGTAATGGAAGAAATTTTAAACCCGTCCACAAACGAGGCCAGTTTGTTCGTAATAATGCGCTCAATATTACTGGTGCCCTCGGTGGAAATGTAAGACGAAGCTTCCGCCGTGTCGAACTGGTCACCCTGGGCAAAAATCATGGCATAGTGGGGGTTGGAAATGGACTTAATCGCCTCAGAATAAGGCGCCAAATCTGTGGGGTTGTTGGCAAAGTCCACGGTTTCCATTTTAATTTTGTCGTTTCTCTGGGTATATTTTTCAATAATGTCTGTGAGAAGCATCATATCTTCTGTGGTCTGACCGTTATACAGCACCACAATTTTTGTGTCATCCGTCACGCGGTCAACAATTTCTTTTGTTTCGTCGGTCAGCTCATAGATTTCATCCCGAGTCAGGCTCACTTTCAGCGGGATTTTGCTGTCAAACGCCACTAAAACCGCGTTTAACAAAACCGTCACGAGAACGGCGCCAACTATGATAACAGAGGAGTTAATTAAGTATTTTATTTGTTTATTACTTTTCATTTTCCTACCTCCAGCGCCTTTTCTCAATCACCCGAATGGTGAGCAGAATAAACAGTGCGGTAATACTCAAAAAATACACCAGCGGAACAATGTTCAGTGTTCCGGCGGCAAAGTCGGAAAACCGTGCGTTAATATTTAGAAAATTCAAAACACCGTTTAATAATGTTCCCAAAAAGGCAAATGCACCGTTAAACAGAGTGGTAAAATCAACCCTGATGCTTCCTGCAAAGGAGAGCACGCCAACAAGCGCAAGGGTCGCAACCGCGGCAATTACCTGGCTTTGCGTAAGCGATGAAATGAACATTCCAATTGCGGTAAGCATTGCGCCATAGAGCAAAACACCGAAATATCCCACCAAAGACTGCGCCACCGCCGGGTTACCGTAAAGCTTCATGAACACTAAATAAAGCAGCGTTGCGCCCACGGCAATTGCCAAAACTGCAAGGCCGGACAAAAATTTTCCGAACACAATTTCCGACACTTTAACCGGAGACGTGAGCAGAAGCTGGTCGGTTTTGAGTTTACGTTCTTCCGAAAACATTTTCATGGTTAACAGCGGAACAGCCACAATGAAAATGTAGCAGTTGCTCATGAAATATTTCGTCATGATTGTAGTTCCAAAATTAATATTGGTTCCGAAAAATACCAGGGAGGAAAATGCCAAAAACAGGCCCAAAAAGATGTAGCCCAGAGGCGACTTAAAGTAGGACTCAAACTCCCGTTTAAAGATTGCTTTCATCGCTGTCATCCTCCTTGTTTGTTTCTTTCTTTGCGGCAACAATTTCAATGCTGCTTTCGTCAATGTCTGCAAAGGAGGCAATATTTCTGTCCTTTGCGGTCACCTCCAGGAAAATGTCCTCTAATGACAAGTCCACAGCCTGCATGGATAAAATGGGCAGGTTTGCTTTTGCCAGGCCGTTAAAAATCAGCGGACGAACGTCAACATCCGGCTCTGCCTCAACCAAAAAGTCGATTGAGCTTTTCTCTTTGCGGCCTAAAGATTTTACATATTTTACGCCGTGGACAGCGCCAATAATATCTAAAACCGACCGCTCGTCGCCGGCGACCCGCAGACTGAATTTGTTTTCGTTTGACAGCGTTTTTGCCAAATTGTCCGGGCTGTCAATTGCGGCGATTTTGCCTTTGTTAATAATGACAACACGCTCACACACCGCCTGCACCTCCTGCAAAATGTGGGAGGACAAAATTACCGTGTGGTGTTTTCCAAGTTTTCTGATCACATCGCGGATTTCGATAATCTGCATGGGGTCAAGACCTACGGTGGGCTCGTCCAAAATTAAAACCTCTGGGTTTCCCACCATTGCCTGGGCCAGACCAACCCTTTGTTTATACCCTTTCGAGAGGTTTGCAATGAGCCTGTCTGCCACGTCGGTAATTTTCACTGCGTTCATAATTTCTGCAAGGTGTTTTTTTCTGTCTGTTCCGCCGGCCTTTTTCAGGTCGTAAACGAAGTTTAAGTACTCGCGCACCGTCATGTCTGTGTAGAGCGGCGGCATTTCCGGTAAGTATCCGATTTTCTTTTTCGTTTCCACCGGATTGTCCAAAATGTCCAGTCCGTCAATTAATACCTCGCCGCTGGTAGCAGACAAATAGCCTGTTAAAATATTCATGGTTGTGGATTTTCCTGCACCGTTCGGCCCAAGCAGTCCTAAAATTTCGCCTTGCTTCACTGTGAAGGAAATATGGTCGACGGCCTTATTCTCGCCGTATTTTTTCACCAAGTTTTTGATTTCGATCATAAAATGACCTCCTGAATTTCATATGCGGAAATATCCTATCCAAATAGAACATTTCCGCATATATTGTATCATATCATGTTATTGTGTTTGTGAACAAACCGTTAATTTTAATTTTTTTCTTCCGGCAAATCCAGCTTAATGTGAAGCTCAGCAAGCTGTTTTTCGTCCACAGTTCCCGGCGCCTCGGACATAAGCTCCGACGCGTCTTTCACTTTCGGGAAAGCAATAACATCGCGGATGGAATCACGTCCGGCAAGCAGCATTACCAGCCGGTCTAAGCCGTAGGCCATGCCGCCGTGAGGGGGCGTGCCATACTGGAAGGCACCCATTAAAAATCCAAACCGTTCCCATGCTTCCTCTTTGGTGAAGCCAAGCTTTTCAAACATTTTCTGCTGAAGCTCGGTGTTAAAAATACGCAAGCTGCCGCCGCCAACCTCTGTTCCGTTATACACCATGTCATATGCTTTTGCGCGGACTTTTGCCGGGTCTGTGTCTAAAAGCGGAATGTCTTCGTCTTTCGGCATAGTGAACGGATGGTGTTTTGCAACAAACCGTTTTTCCTCTTCGCTGTACTCAAATAACGGAAAATCTGTTACCCACAATAGGTCGCAGGAATTTTTATCAATCAGGTCAAACCGTTTTGCAAGCTCTAAACGAAGCGCTCCCAGCGCGTCATAAACAATTTCATTTTTGTCGGCCACAATCATAATGATGTCGCCAACCTCTGCCTCCATACGGGAAAGCATACCGTCAATCTGCTCCTGAGAGAAGAATTTTGTAATGGGAGATTTTAATTCGTTCTCGCCAATTACAATCCAGGCGAGGCCTTTGGCGCGGTAGGTTTTCACAAAGTCTACCAACCCGTCTAAATCGCGGCGGGAAAACTTTGCGTCTCCGCCCTTGCAGTTAATAGCGCGAACGCTGCCTCCCTTTTTCACCACGTCGGTGAACACTTTAAATTCACTGTTTGCCACAATGTCTGAAATGTCTTTCAGTTCTAAACCAAACCGTGTGTCAGGCTTGTCGGAACCAAACCGGTCCATTGCCTCCTGATAAGGAATTCTTCTAAAAGGCGTTTTTAAGTCAATGCCCTTCAGTTCTTTAAACAGCCGTTTCATCATTCCCTCGTTGATTGACATTACATCGTCTTCGTTTACAAAAGACATTTCCAGGTCAATCTGGGTGAATTCCGGCTGACGGTCTGCCCTTAAATCCTCGTCGCGGAAGCATTTCACAATCTGATAATACCGGTCCATTCCCGAAAGCATTAAAAGCTGTTTATAAAGCTGGGGAGACTGCGGCAGCGCGTAAAACGAGCCGGGGTGAACACGGCTGGGCACCAAATAGTCCCTCGCGCCCTCTGGTGTGGACTTTTGCAGCATAGGCGTTTCAATTTCCAAAAAGCCGTTTTCGTCATAATAGCTGCGGACAATTTTACACACGTTGTGACGCAGTTCCATTAAGCGCTGCATATCGGGCCTTCTTAAATCCAGGTATCTGTATTTTAAACGGACCTCTTCCCTTACATTGCTGTTTTCTTCAATGTAAATCGGGGGTGTTTCCGCTTTGGATAAAATACGCAGTTCGCTCATTCTAACCTCAATTCGGCCGGTTTTAATTTTATCGTTTACGGTGTCTTCATCACGCTTTACAACCTCGCCCACAGCGGCCAGCACATATTCGCTGCGCACCATGTCTGCCTTTTGAAACACCTCTTCGCCGTCTTCAATCCGTGCCACAAGCTGCAAAATTCCCGAGCGGTCGCGCAAATCAATAAAAATTACGCCGCCTAAGTTACGGTAAACCTGAACCCAGCCCATTACGGTTACTTTCTTGCCTACATCTTCAAGCGTCAGCTCACCGCAGCGGTGGGTGCGCTTTAATCCAACCATTGTCTCCATGCTTATTCGTTCCTCCATTTATTCTATCTTGTCATTGTATTCGTCTTAATAAATTCTGCCAAATGATCAAACGGCACATTATCTGTTTCTCCGGTCTGCATATTTTTCACAGACGCGCTTTTCGCTGCAATGTCATTGCCTGTTCTGCTCTGCCCTTGCTTGTCCTTGATTTGACTGCTTCATCAATTCCT
>OGYL01001947.1_pt1 | contig 15172 bp, 18 predicted proteins | sample 1576541 | NCBI WGS metagenome assembly OGYL01 (sample SAMEA3541551, study PRJEB24748) | human gut metagenome | biome: human gut; feature: human-associated habitat; material: faeces | place: China | collected 2012 | reverse complement strand
CCCTCTGGTAGAAGGCGCAAAGGCGAATGGCATAGAGCCCTTTCCCCACCTCCAGTATGTGTCGCTACAGCTTCCATACTTCGGAGAAAACCATTCCACGAGGAATTGGAATCGCTCATGCCCCGGGCTCCCTATATCCAAGAGAAACTCACCATCAAGAATTCTGAATGAACACCTATCTCGACTATCAGGCAGGCTCCGAATTGGGAGCCTGCCTGGTTTGTACACGGGGGGTTATTGAGCGCTTACCTTTTTTCTATGCTTTTGTAATAGCAAAATCCTCCGCATGATTTTGTCCATGCGGAGGATTACACTATGTTGCGCTAATTGGCTTATCGCTCCCGGTTGTCCAGCGTATAGATCACGCAGGCAAATCCGGCAATCAGGGCAAACAGAATGGCCCCGCCCAGCGCGTCGCCAAGGCTTGCGCCGATGAAGAACCCGACGATCGCGGCAATGACCATGACGATCACGGATACAACCGTTCTGAACTTGTTCATAGCCCGATTACCTCCAAACCTGAATTACCCGATGGGTTCAAAATCCGCAGCGCCGTGCTTGCACAGGGGGCATACAAAGTCGTCGGGCATTTCGCTTCCCTCGTGGAAGTAGCCGCAGACCTTGCAGACGTAGCCCTCGCCCTGAGCCGGAGCGGGATTTTTCTTGGGCTTTATGTGAGCATGGTAATACCCGTAGGTGCAGCTGGGAGCCGCGGACAGCACCTTCGCCTCAACAACGTTTGCAACGTAAAGCACCTGAGTTTCAACGTCAACGACGTCGATTATCTCGCAGGAGAGAACGGCGTTGGTGTACTTCGTGACATAAGCAAGGCCGTTTGTCATGCGGTCAAGATCGTCAAAGTCTGCAAACTTGTCAACATCGCGTCCGCTCTGGAAGCCGAAGTGCTGGAACAGGCTGTAGGGAGCGTCCTCGGTGAGGATGGAGATATTGAATTTTCCTGCCTTTGCGACCATGTCGCAGGTGTTATTTTTCTTGATGACGGAAATCGTGATCTTCTTGGGGTCGCCTGCTGCGACCTGACCTGCGGTGTTTATGACGCAGCCGTAGTCCTTGCCGTCAACGTTCGTGGTGAGGATCTCAACACCGTAGCTGAACTTGTTGAATGCGGCGTTGTCAACGTCAAGCGCCTGACCGATAGGCTCTGCCGGGGCTTCAAATACGGGGAGCACGGGGCGGATATCGGCGGCGATGGCATCGGCAAGCGCATCAAGCTCGGCAAGCTGAGCCTCGGTGACGTCGGACTTGAGTGAGATAGTCTCGCCGATAAATTCGGTGCCGCGCAGCTTTGAAAGCTGATCCTTCATGAGCTTGCCGCTGGTTGCCGCCCACGAGCCGTTTTCCAGAACGGCGATCTTGCGGCCCTGAAGATTGTGGTTTACTATGTCGTGAACGAGGTTTTCCATCGTGACGAATATTCCGGCGTTGTAGGTCGTTGAGGCAAACACAAGGTGGCTGTATCTGAACGCGTCGGAAACGATATACGATGCCGGGGTCACGGAGGTGTCGTATACCTTGACCTTTAAGCCGCGCTCGACGAGCTTGCAGGCGAGAATATTCACGGTGTTTTCCGTGTGGCCGTAGACCGAGGCGTAGGCTATCATGACGCCGTTTTCCTCGGGGGTGTAGGAGCTCCACTTGAGGTACTTGTCGAGAAAATCGCCGAAGTGACTGCGCCATACAAAGCCGTGCAGCGGGCAGACGTAGTTAAGCTCAAGTCCGGCGGCCTTTTTCAGGACTGCCTGCACCTGTGCGCCGTATTTGCCGACGATGTTCGTGTAATAGCGGCGGGCTTCGTCAACGTAATCTGCGAAGAAATCGACCTCGTCGTTGAACAGGCAGCCGTTGAGCGCGCCGAAGGTGCCGAAGGCGTCGGCCGAGAAAAGCATTTTGTCGGTAAGATCATAGGTCATCATGACCTCGGGCCAATGCACCATCGGAGCCATGACGAAGGTGAATTCATGCTTGCCGGTGCTGAGCTTGTCACCCTCGGCAACGATGTGGTATTTAAGCGTGTCCGACAGGGTGAAGAACTGGCCGAGCATGGTCTTGATCTTCGCGTTGCAGACTATGGTGACCTCGGGGTGACGCAGGGTAAGCTCCTCTATCGTCGCAGCGTGGTCCGGCTCCATGTGGGAAATGATAAGATAATCGAGCTGCCTTCCGCCCAAAGCGTGGGCGAGGTTTTCAAAAAACGTGCGGCTGACGGCCTTGTCGACGGTGTCGAACAAAACGGTCTTTTCGTCATTGAGCAGATATGCGTTGTAGGAAACGCCGTCGGGAACGCCGTAAACGCCCTCAAAGCAGGCAAGGCGGCGGTCATCCGCGCCGACCCAGGTCAGATCTTCGGTAACTTTTCTGGTGCAGTACATAGTAAACCTCCCATATTTGTTTTTATGATATAATATTATCCTTTTTCACGGCAAAAAGCTGTGGCGTATACCACAATTGTGTGATATAATCATTCAAAAATCGTCTATAGAGGTGAAATCAGCAATGGAGCTTCAGAATGTTGAGCTTTTCAAGGGCGTAACATGCGCGAGCATCGACGCGATGATGAGCTGTTTCCGTCCCGAGGTGCGCAAGTTCAAAAAGGGCGATACCATACTTGTTTTCGAGCCGGAGGTAAAAAGCCTGTGCGTTCTCCTTTCGGGCAAGGCGCATCTTTACTGCGTGGACAGCGAGGGCGAATATACGCTGCTTGAAAACTACGTGGAAAACGATATCTTCGGCGAGGTGTTCACCATGCCGTACAGCGGCCTGGGCTACGTCGCGGAGGCCGATTCCGACTGCAGCGTCATGTTTTTCAAAATGAGCACGCTTTACGGAAGATGCCCAAATGCATGCGAGCATCATACGAAGATAACCAAAAACCTTTTTGGACTTTCGGCTAAAAAGGCGCAGATGATGGCCCTGCGTATCAACATGATAAGCAAAAAAACAGTCCGGCAGAAGCTTATAAGCTATTTTGAATACCTTGCCGAGAAAACGGGCAGCACAAGCTTTGAAACGGAGCTGAGCCTGTCGCAGCTTGCAAACTATCTGTGCGTTGACAGGACAAGCCTGATGCGCGAGCTGCGCCTGATGCGCGAGGAGGGGCTCATAAGCTCCAGCGGAAGAAAGATAAATATGCTGAACATATAGAGCTTTACAGGAGGAATAGAGACATGGGCAGCTTTATAGTAACGACGGATTCCGGCTGCGATCTGCCGCTGAGCTTTTGCAGCAGCCGCGGCATAATTCCGCTTAAGATGAATTATGCCATCGGAGATAAGAACTATACAGACACGATGGACCCCAAGGATCTTAAATCGTTTTATGACGGAATGAGATCAGGCGACACTCCGAAAACGAGCCAGGTGACGCCGTATCAGTTCACGGAATTTTGGACGCCGCTGCTTGAAAAAAAGCAGCCGATCATTCACATTGCGCTCGGCAGCGGTATCTCGGGCACATGGGCCAATGCCGTTTCGGCAGCCGATATGCTTATGCAGGATAAACCGGATGCCGACATAAGAGTTATCGACTCAACCCTTGCATCGGTAGGTTACGGAATGCTTGCCATTCTTGCCGCCGATCTGCGCGACTGCGGCAGCAACGCCGACGAGTGCCAGATGCAGCTTGAGAAGGTCAAAAGCAATATAAACACTTACTATACGACCGGCGACCTGACCTACCTTTACCGCAGCGGCAGAGTCAGCCGCACCGGCATGGTCATAGCCCACGCATTGAACATCTGGCCGATACTCAATCTCGACCTTGACGGACATCTTATCGTCCAGGCTAAGGAGCGCGGCAAAAAGAAAACCATCGAGCGCATACACAAGATCATAAGCGAGCTGTGCGTCGATCCCGAGGATCAGACGCTTTACATCTGCCACTCGGACATCGCCGAGGAGGCCGAGCAGTTCGGCGAGGATATCAAAAAGGAATTCGGCTTCCGCGACGTGTTTTACACCTATATCGGAACGACCATCGGCTCAAATTGCGGGCCGGGACTTATGGCGGCGTTTTTCGTCGGCAAAAAAAGAACGAACTGAGAGGAAAAGAATATGAACGTTGATTACATTGATTTTAAAACCGTCAGCCTCACAAGCAAGCTTGACACAAGCATAGGCGCCGAGCTTCAGCTGACTCAGACCGGCAAGGTATCCGTAAAGCTCCCCGAGGAGTGGAGCGGCTTTGCGTTTTTGTATCTGAACATAGTTATCCACGATCCCGAGGATAAGTATTTTGTGTTCGATATCACCACAGAGACCGTCATAAAGCTGCCCGACGACGTCAAGGAGTTCTCGGAAGAGGCGATGAATGCCGGCATGGAGATAGCGCAGAGCAAGACCTTTGAGGCTATCCGCGGCATTTCCGTCGCAATGGGCATAAACGAGCTTGATCTGAGCGGTAAGTGATATGAAGGAGCCGACGCTTGTTATAATGGCTGCCGGAATGGGCAGCCGGTTCGGCGGACTAAAACAAATAACCGCCGTTGATACCGAGGGGCATGCGATAATAGATTTTTCGCTTTTTGATGCTTACCGTGCAGACTTTCGCAAGATCGCGTTTATTATAAAGCGCGAGATAGAGAAGAGCTTCAAGGCTGCCGTCGGCCTTCGCATGGAAAAGTATTTTGACGTAAAATACGTCTATCAGCAGCTCGACAAACTGCCCGAGGGCTACACCGTTCCCGAAGGAAGAGAAAAGCCCTGGGGCACGGGGCATGCGGTGCTTTGCTGCCGCGGCGTTGTGGACGGGCCGTTTGCGGTCATAAACGCCGATGATTTTTACGGCGCCGGGGCGTACAAGGCAATGTACGATTTCCTCAGCGGCGACAGGGAGCAGAGCGAGTACGCCATGGTGGGCTATAAGCTGCGCAATACCGTCACTGAAAACGGCTCGGTCGCTCGCGGAGTGTGCGATATCGAAAACGGATATCTTGTCGATATAACCGAGCGTACGCACATCGAAAAGCGCGGCGCGGATGCTGCCTACACAGAGGACGGGGAGACCTTCGTTCCGCTGTCGGGTGATGCGACCGTGTCCATGAACTTCTGGGGATTTTCACCCATGATGCTCGAGCAGCTCAATGCGCGCTTTCCGGCGTTTTTGGATAAAAATCTGCCCGTCAATCCGCTCAAATGCGAATATTTTCTGCCTTTTGTCGCCAACGAGCAGCTAAAAGAGGGACTTGCCACGGTCAAGATACTCGATTGCAGCGAAACGTGGTACGGCATGACCTACCGCGAGGACCTCGACTCGGTAAAGCTCGCAATAGCCGACATGAAATCGCGCGGCATATACCCCGACAAGCTCTGGAAATGATAAAATCGCCTCAGGTACAATTGCCTGAGACGATTTTTTTGCAAAAATTTAAGATGAGCGGTCGTCATATTGCTGTTGTTTATTTCCCCCAGTCGCCGGATATTCCGTCGGGGGCTTTGACGCGGCGGCCATCCTTGACATGGCCCTCGCGGCCGCGATAATCGTTCGGCGCGACGTTTTCGCCCGACGGCAGAGCGCCGTGCTTTTTGCTTTTTCTGCTCATGATTATCCTCCCAGAATGCAAAGTATCAGCCCGTATATCACGCTGGCGGTGATACCGTAGACTATAACGGGGCCTGAGATGATGAACATTTTTGCAGCCGTTCCGCTTATGAAGCCCTCGGTTTTGAACTCCAGCGCCGGTGCGACCATGGAGTTTGCAAAGCCCGTTATCGGGACGAGGGTGCCGCCGCCGGCAAAGCGCGCGATGCGGTCGTAAAGTCCAAGCCCCGTCAGCAGCGCGCCGATAAAAACGAGAGTTGCTGAGGCCGCGCTTGAAGCATCTGTCCTGTCAAGTCCGCAGTCGGCGTAGACGTTCAATATCGCCTCGCCGATGCAGCAGATAAGTCCGCCGACAAGGAAGGCCTTCAGGCAATTGCCGAGGCATTTTGAGCGCGGCTGATGCGAGTCGGAATACTGCCGGTATTCGTCGTTTGTCATGTTCATAAGTAAGACCCCAAAAGAAAAATGCATCGGTAACGACCGATGCATTTATGTTCTCCGAAAAAATTTCAATTATACGTCCAGCGTCAGGTTTTCAACGCCGTTTGCCTCAAATTCGTCCATGTATTCGTCCATTCGCGCGGTGAGAGCGGCAAGATCGTCGCAATCCTCGCCGAGATCGCGCCGGGCAAGCTCCTCGGCCAGAATGTCGAAAAACACGGCGTCCTCATAATCGGCGATGGCCTCGTGGATGCCGCCGTCCTCGTATGCGCGCGAGGGGAAAACATGCCCATGCCACAGCTGAATGAGCGACTTCATGCCGTTTTTTGCGCACAGCGAGAAGATCTTTTCCTGCACTATGTCATAGTCCTCGAAGCGGTCGGTAGTCCTCGTGGAGTTGAGTATCCAGTTGCCGATATACACAAGGTCGAGCAGTCTGCGGAATTCCTTTTCGGTCAGATCTATGTTCAAAGCGTGTGCCTCCGATCATGTTTGTAATTATATTATATCAGATAGACTGCTCCTTTGCCACAATAAAATCCTTGTAATTTTGGCTTACTTGTCATATTATATTATAGTTATAGTTTAATATGGAGATATTATCTGATGGACAACAGACCAATCGGCGTGTTCGATTCCGGCCTCGGCGGCCTGACGGCTGTCCGCAGACTCAGACAGCTTTTGCCGGATGAAAATATAATATACTTTGGCGACACCGGGCGCATGCCGTACGGCGGACGGCCGCGTGAGCAGATGCGTATCATTGCGCGGCAGAACATAGCTTTTGCCGAGAGCTTTAACGTGAAGGTCATCCTCGCAGCCTGCGGTACGATATCGAGCAATGCGCCCGATATTATCGCCGCAAATGAGACAAAGACGATCGGCGTGCTCCTGCCGGGCGCAGAGAGGCTTGCGGCGACCGGCAGAAAAAAGCTTGGCGTTATCGCAACAAAGACGAGTGTAGAAAGCGGCGCGTTCCAGCTCGGCGTCAGCCGCTTTGCTCCGGATGCGAAGATAACGGCAGTCGCCTGCCCGGACTTTGTTCCGATGATCGAAAGCGGACACTATCTGCCGGATGATCCGATGGTGCAGCGCATCGTTGCGCAGTCGCTCGAGCCGCTCAAAAACGTCGGCGCGCTGCTGCTCGGCTGTACCCATTATGGACTTATAGCCGATGCGATAAGCGCATATCTCGGAAAAGACGTCGTCCTTGTTGGGGCGGCGGACGCTTCGGCGGAAACGACGGCGCGCTATCTGCGCGACTGCGACATGCTCGCATCAGGCGGCGGCAGCGAGAGCTATTACACAAGCGGCAGCACGGCCGATTTTGAGGCTCTGGCGCCCATTATGCTCGGCTATGGGCTTAAAAGCGCCGTGAACCATGTCGAGCCGTTTGCGCTGGACTGATGAGGACAATAAAATGAATGCAGTTATTAAGATAACCGGTGTGCAGGGCTTTATGCAGCCCGATGCGGAGACGGTCGAATTTGTCACCGACGGAGTTTACTGCCGCACTGAGGACGGATATCAGATATTTTACCATGAAAGCGCGCTGACCGGCCTGGCCGGAACGAGCACCACCGTGGATATCACGCGCGACGCGATCACCGTTGAGCGCAAGGGCATGCTCAACACGAAAATGGTGTTCCGCGAGGGTGAGAAGGACAGGTTTCTTTACGATACGCGCTTCGGAGCCGCGACGATGGGCATTGAAACGCGCAAGGTCGCCGCAAGCTTTGACGATTACGGCGGAGATCTGAGCATCGACTATGTGGTCAACATGGAGCACACCGTCGCAAGCAGAAATAAACTGAATATGAGCGTAAGGCTCAGAAGCTGAGAGGATAGATAATATGGCAAACATGATACAGAAAGCAAAACAGCAGGTAACTGAGCTTGTTACCGAGGCATACCTTGCAGCGGCGGAAAAGGGCGAGCTGCCTGCCGGACTTACGCTCAACGGCAGCGTCGAGATACCCAAGGACACCGCAAACGGCGACTATGCGGCAAACTACGCAATGGCAAGCGCAAAGCTTATGCGCATGCCGCCGCGCAAGGTCGCGGAAACGCTTATCGCGAACATGAAGCTTGACGGAAGCTGGTTTGAAAGCGTCGATGTCGCAGGCCTCGGATTCATGAATTTCCGCATGGGCAGCAAGTGGTATTCCGACGTTCTCAAAAACGTCGCCGAGGAGGGCGACAGCTTCTGCAACTGCAACATCGGCGAGGGCAAAAAGCTCATGGTCGAGTTCGTGTCCGCAAACCCCACCGGCCCCATGCACATGGGCAATGCGCGCGGCGGCGTTCTGGGCGATGCGCTTGCATCCGTCCTCTCTCGCGCAGGCTACGACGTATGGCGCGAGTTCTATGTCAACGACGCCGGCAACCAGATCGAAAAGTTTGCAAGCAGCATCGAGGCGCGCAGCATCCAGCTCCTCAAGGGCGAGGACGCGATAGAATTTCCCGAAGACGGCTATCACGGCGACGATATCAAGGAGCTTGCAAAGCTCTTCTGCGAAAAGTACGGCGACGACTGGCTCAAGCTCGACACTCCCGAGCGCCACAAGATGATGGCCGAGTTCGGACTGTCGATAAACCTGCCGAAGATGAAGCGCGATCTTGCGCGCTACGGCATCGAATACGACCAGTGGTTCCTCGAATCGAGCCTGCACGAGAGCGGCTATGTCGCCGATTCCGTGCAGAAGCTCACCGACGCCGGCTTTACATATGAAAAGGACGGCGCACTGTGGCTGCACACCTCGAAGATCCTTGCGGACAAGCTCCTTGCCGCCGGCAAGAAGCCCGAGGACATCGAAAAGCTCGAGCTAAAGGACGATGTTCTGCGCCGTGCAAACGGGTTCTACACCTATTTTGCCGCCGATATCGCCTACCACCGCAACAAGTTCGAGCAGCGCGGCTTTGACAAGGTCATAAACGTCTGGGGCGCCGATCACCACGGCCACGTTGCGCGACTGAAGGGCGCAATGGATGCGCTCGGCCTCGACGGCGAGCACAGGCTCGATATCGTACTCATGCAGCTTGTAAAGCTCATGCGCGGCGGCGAGGTAGTGCGCATGTCAAAGCGCACCGGCAAGGCGATATCGCTCTCGGACCTTCTTGACGAGATCCCCGTCGATGCCGCACGCTATTTCTTCAACTCCCGTCCCGAGTCGCCCGTCGAGTTCGACCTCGACCTCGCCGTGCGTCAGGACAGCGAGAACCCCGTTTACTACGTCCAGTATGCCCATGCGAGAATATGCACCATGCTTTCGGCGCTTGCCGCCGACGGACACGAGGTGCCGGATATAAACAGCGCCGATCTTTCGCTGCTTTCCACCGAGCAGGAGCGCGAGCTTATAAAGCAGGTCGCGCTGCTTCCCGAGGAGATCCGCCTTGCCGCGCGCGACTATGACCCCAGCCGCATCAACAAGTATGTCACCGAGCTTGCCGCACGCTTCCACAGGTTCTATACCGCCTGCCGCATCAAGGGCGCGGAGGAGGGCGTTCTCAACGCGCGCCTGTGCCTTGCCGACACCGTGCGCCGCGTCATAGCTCTCTCCCTGTCCGTCATCGGTGTATCGGCGCCCGAAAAAATGTGATTTTAGAGGCGAACGGACGCTGCTACCGATACGTATATTGCGGCAGCCCGGTGTCGCGACTGCCGCGGAAACCGTGAAACTGCCGCTTCCAGTGGGTGCGGAGCGGATTTGTGCCGCACCTCATTGGCTCCCCTGTGTAAGGGGAGCTGGCTGCGAAGCTGCCTGAGGGGTTGTTCGCATAAGGCAGTTGTTGGATATTAACGCAAAAAGAGAGTGCAGATCAAGTCTGCACTCTCTTTTCATTCAAATCCGTGCGCAAAGCGCACACATATGGCTGTCCACTATTGGCTACCTGCTAAAATTATTTTAATTTTCTTTTAATCTCGTTTGCGCTCAGCACAAGGTCGCCGAAAGCGGCAAGACCGAGGCCGGAGAGATACGAAAGTATTCCTCCGCCGATAAGAATCCCGAAGAATAGGCCAAAATTAAAATCGCCCAATAAGCTGGTTGAGTAGCCGAAGACAACTGCCAGAATGACCGACGCTACCATGCCGAGCACGCATATAAGCGTTGCAATGCCCTTGAGCGTCGCACCGGGGTTGGGGTATATGCCGCCGCCGGAGCGCTCCCTACTTTCGGGAGACGGCGGTGTTTCGGGGTCATCATAAGAATAATCGGTGGGGTCAAGCCCCTCTGCCGCGGCTTTTGCTTCGGCAAAGCTGCTCGTTGCAAAGAAGCGGCCGTTGGAGTGGCGAACCTGTCCGTTTGTGACAAGCGTGCCAAATTCCTGATTGGATACCTCCTTGAACCATGCGCTGCCGTCGAATAGTGGAAATTCCGCGGATTTTTCTCTTTTGAGTGAATAGATCCTCTTGCTCATACATAATCCTCCTAAAAATATTTATAATATACCAAAATGGGATATTCGTAGTATACCATTTCGGTATATTAATGTCAAGAGGAGGGTGCGCAATGAGACTGAAAGCACTGCGCGAAAAGCGCGGAATATCGCAGCTCAAGCTTGCGATGGATCTTGACATGAATCAGAACAGCATAAGCCGGTACGAGACCGGAGCGCGTGAGGCCGACTACAAGTCGCTCATTAAATTTGCCGATTATTTCGATGTCTCCATCGACTATCTCCTCGAGCGAACAGACAATCCCAAAACGAATTTTTAGAGGCGAACGGACGCTGCTACCGATACGTAGATTGCGGCAGCCCGGTGTCGGGAGTGCCGACGAAACCGGCATTGCATAGTAGGGGCGAGCATTGCTCGCCCGTTTTTTTATGGTTTCCTCCGTACTATCGATACCGGGCACGTGCAAAAAATGTATCGGTACAGCCTCAATTCGCCACTAAAAGCACTTGTAATATGGGAACTTGCGTGGTAAAATACATTTTTGTGTTGAATTTTGATTAGGAGTTGGGTTTAAATGCAGAAACTCAGAAATATTGCGATAATTGCGCACGTTGACCACGGCAAGACAACGCTTGTCGATGAAATGCTCAAGCAGAGCGGTGTTTACCGCGAAAATCAGGAGATCGTTGAGCGAGTCATGGACTCGAACGACCTTGAGCGCGAGCGCGGCATCACGATAATGGCAAAGAACACCGCCGTGCAGTACGGCGATACGAAAATAAACATAGTTGACACGCCGGGACACGCGGACTTCGGCGGCGAGGTCGAGCGTATACTAAAGATGGTAAACGGCGTTATCCTGCTTGTTGACGCGGCCGAGGGCCCGATGCCGCAGACGAGATTTGTCCTGTCGCGCGCACTCGAGCTTGGCCACAGAGTCATTGTTGTCGTCAACAAGATCGACCGCCCCGACCAACGCATCCACGAGGTCATCGACGAGGTGCTTGAGCTTCTTATGGATCTTGACGCAACCGACGAGCAGCTTGATTCCCCGATGCTGTTCTGCTCCGGCCGTCAGGGTACGGCGAGCTACTCTCCCGATGTTCCGGGCACGGATCTCAAGCCCCTGTTTGATACCATATTGGAGTATATCCCCGAACCCGAGCAGGATCTGGACAGCCCGTTCCAGATGCTCGTTTCCAGTATAGATTATAACGAATATGTCGGTCGCATTGCCATCGGCCGCATCGAGCGCGGCATAATAAAGCAGAATCAGGAGATCGAGGTCTGCAACTATCACAATCCCGACGCTGCGCCGATGAAGGCCAAGGCCGTGTCGCTTTATGAGTTTGACGGCCTGAACAAGGTTCCCGTTACGGAGGCTGCCGCCGGCAATATTATTGCAATGAGCGGTATCGGCGACGTCACCATCGGCGATACCATCTGCGCGAAGGGCTTTGCCGAGCCTCTGCCGTTTGTCAAGATCTCGGCTCCCACGCTGGAAATGACCTTCTCGGTAAACGACAGTCCCTTTGCCGGCCGCGAGGGCAAGTTTGTCACCTCGCGCCAGATCCACGACAGACTTATCCGCGAAACGCTCAAGGACGTATCCCTGCGAGTGACCGATGTTGACGGCGCAACCGACTCCTTTAACGTTGCCGGCCGCGGCGAAATGAGCCTGAGCATACTCATAGAAACCATGCGCCGCGAGGGCTATGAGTTCCAGGTCTCGCCCCCGCGCGTGCTGTACCAGACCATCGACGGCAAGAAGTGCGAGCCTATCGAGCGTCTGGTGGTGGATGTTCCCGCGGAGAGCGTGGGCGCCGTCATCGAAAAGCTGGGCACCCGCAAGGCCGACATGCAGGAGATGACCCCTATCGGCAGCCGCATGAAGATCGAGTTCCTTGTTCCCAGCCGCGGACTGTTCGGCTACCGCAACGAGTTCCTCACCGATACCCGCGGCGAGGGCGTCATGTCCTCCGTGCTGGATTCCTACGCCCCCATGAAGGGCGAGATCGAGCGGCGGCAGGTGGGTTCCCTTGTCGCCTTTGAGACCGGCGAAGCCGTGGCCTATGGTCTCGCGGCGGCGCAGGAGCGGGGCGCGCTGTTCATCGGCCCCGGCACGTCGGTTTACGCCGGTATGGTCGTGGGCGTTTGCAGCCGCAACGAGGATATGACCGTGAACGTCTGCAAGAAGAAGCAGCTGACCAATATGCGCGCCGCCGGTTCTGACGAAGCCCTCCGGCTGACGCCTCCCCGCATCCTCTCTCTGGAGCAGTGCCTGGAATTCCTGGCGGACGACGAGCTGCTGGAATGCACGCCCAAGAGCCTGCGCATCCGCAAGCGGGAGCTGGATCACGCGGCACGTATGCGCAATCTGATGAAGAAGCGCGCTCAGGACAACGCCTGAATCCGGTGAAGATCCGATTTTTACCGGTCTGCGTTCTGCTGGCGCTGCTGCTGACGGGCTGCGGCCACGCCGCGCCTGAAACCACTGCGCCCACATTGCCGGAAACGCAGGCCGCTGCGACGCAACCGACCCAAACGTCTCAGCCAGAGACCCTTCCCACGGAAACGCAGCCCGGGGAGGAACACTTTCTTCTGACCTTCGCGGGGGACTGCACCTTCGGCAGCAACCCGACCAACTATTACGCGGAATCCGGCTTTATCAAGACCGTGGGCGATGACTACGCCTATCCCTTCGCCAACGTGATCGACTATTTCGCGGGCGACGAGTTCTCCATGGTGAATCTGGAAGGCCCCCTGTGCGACGAGGGTAACCCCATGCAGAAGAAGCATGTGTTCCATGGCCCCACGGCTTACGTAAACTGCCTGACGGAGAATTCCATCGAGGCCGTGACTGTGGCCAACAACCATTCCATGGACTACGGCGCAAACGGCTACGCGTCCACGCTGGCGGTACTGGAACAGGCAGGCGTCCCCTACGTGGAGCGGGACAGCACCGCCGTGGTCACCACGGGCAGCGGCCTGACCATCGGGCTGTATGCCGCCGTGTACTACAAGCTGGATGTGGCGGACATGACCGCAAAGATTGCTGCCCTGCGGGAGCAGGGGGTGGACTTAATCATCTTTGCCCCCCACTGGGGCGTGGAGGGTACATACCACCCCACCGAAGAACAGAAGCAGGTGGGTCACGCCGCCATTGACGCCGGTGCGGACATCGTGTTCGGTTCCCATCCCCATGTTTTGCAGCCCATTGAGGAATACGGCGGCGGTATCATTTTCTACTCTCTGGGGAATTTCAGCTTCGGCGGAAACGGCGCTCCCAAGGACTATGACACGGCGCTGGTGCAGCAGGAGGTCATCCGGGACGCGGGGGGAACGGTCAGATTGGGACAACTGACCATCGTACCCGCCAGCGTCAGCTCCGTCGCCGAACGGAATAATTTCCAGCCGACCCCCTACGAGCCGGGGACGGAAGAATACAATCGCGTCCTTTCCAAGCTGGATGAAACCTTTTCCGGCCCGAATTTGAAAATTGACTGACGGAAGAACGAAAAAAAGATTGACCAAACCGCGTTCTTCGGTTATAATGAACGGGTATGACCGTAGTATCGGTCTGAATTTGTGTTGCTGCGGCCGAAAGGCTGTTGAGCATATTGTATTTTGACAGGAGGTGTATCTTAGATGAAGCGTACCTACCAGCCCAGCAAGCGTCACCGTTCCATGGTTCACGGTTTCCGCCAGAGAATGGCTACTTCCAACGGCCGCAAGGTTCTGGCCCGCCGTCGTGCGAAGGGCCGCAAGGTTCTGTCCGCCTGATGCGTATGTCCGTGGGTTACTAGGGTGCATCTGAAAACTGTCAAAATGCCCAATCAGCGGGTCTTTTGCCCTGCGCCGCGCCATTTTCCCTTGAAATACAACAAGTATTCCTGTGGAAAAATGGCTTGCTCAGGACAAAAATCCCTCGCTGCCGGTCATTTCGCCAGTTTTCAGATACACCCTAGAGCGGAAAAAGCGCTTAAGAGCGAAACGGGAGCTACAGCGGGGTGAATGGAACGTTCGCCCCGCTCCCTTTTTAGCGAGGAAACAGTATGAAGTATTCAACCAGCCTGAAGCTCAACCATATTTTCAGGCGCCTGTATCACACCTCCGGCGTTGCCGACGGCCTTCTGGTGCTTTACGCCAGAAAGAACCGCACGGACGGGAACCGGGTGGGCGTCACCGTCAGCAAAAAGCTGGGCAAAGCCCACGTGCGCAACCGCATCCGCCGCCGCATCCGGGAGGTCTACCGCCTGAACGAGGAAAAGTTCCAGCCCGGCTGGGACATCGTGGTGGTGGCAAGGACGAAGGCCGTGGAGGCTCCCTTTGAGAAGCTGACGGCAAGTTATCTCACCCTTGCGAAAAAAGCAGGGCTTCTGAAGAAAGTAGAGACTTAAGCTGCGGTTATGAAGAAGATGTTTCTTGCTCTCATTCGGTTTTATCAGCGCTGGATCTCTCCGGCGTTTCCGGCACGGTGCCGGTTTCGCCCCACCTGTTCCGCTTATGCCTACGAAGCCATCAGCAAGTACGGTATCCTTAAGGGTGGCTGGCTTGCCCTGAAGCGGTTTTTGCGGTGCAATCCCTTCTACCGCGGGGATATCTACGACCCGGTACCATGACCATGAATCTCTAAGGAGGAAAGGCAATGTTTCTCGCATTCCAATTATCGGACATCATAACCGTGCCGTTTGGGTGGCTGCTGTCAGTCCTGTATGAAACGTAGCCGATGCCAAAGGTGTAGAAGAAATGACCGACGAGCAGCGCGATTCGCTC